>Ga0172382_10005913_pt1 | contig 18025 bp, 19 predicted proteins | sample Leawel138RmetaG_FD_122245 | JGI IMG/M metagenome (GOLD analysis project Ga0172382, IMG submission 122245) | Leachate microbial communities from a municipal landfill in Southern Ontario, Canada - Leachate well 138R metaG | ecosystem: Engineered > Solid waste > Landfill > Unclassified | place...
ATGCGCGCGGCCGTCGCGGTGCCGCTGGCAGTGGCCGCTGCGGTCGAGTCGGCAAAGGCCAGCGTCCAGTCGCCATCGGCCACGGTGCCGCCGGTCGAGGACAGGGTATGGCTGGACAGCACGACGCCGCCGGCATCGAGCAGCTGCAGCGCGCCACCCGCGCAGGCGTCGCGGGTGGCGGTCATGCGGGTGGTGCGCAGCGCGCTGGTGTAGATCACGGACATGATGGGTCTCCATAAAAAAGCCCGGCGTGAGGCCGGACGGGTTTCGTGCAGAAAAGTGCTCGGATTCCATTGACGAATAGCGCCATTGGCGCTATTTTACACTTGTCGAAGGGCAATGAAGCCCGCCAAACCAAGGAGATCGACATGACCAACGCCGAACAAAGCCTCGCCGACGACAAGATGCGCGCCGAAATCGCCAAGCTGCTGGCCGAATCCAAGCAGATCGGCGTCAACACCTTCCTGGCCCCGTTCCTCGCCGCCGCAGCCCTGATGGGCGCCACGGCCGCGCTGGTCAAAATCTTCCTCGGATGAGCCCCGAAGAATTCAAGGAGGCCCGGCGTCAGCTGGGCCTTACCCAGACGGAGCTGGGGGCGGTGCTGGACACCGCTCCGCAGACGATCCGCAAGTGGGAAATGAGCGAGCACCGGTCCAGCGGTCGCAGCGTCAACCCGGTTGCAGCCCGGGCCATGCGGTGGTTTCTCTCGGGGTTCCGGCCGCCCGAATGGCCGCGGGGCTGAGTTTACCAGAAATTACAGTCGACCTAGGCATGTTAGATTGCGCGGCTGTTGTTCATAGCGCACCTCCGATCTCGCCTTGGATCAGGAGGTCGAACGCATCCGCCGCCCCCTCGGCTGCCTCGGGCGTTGGCGCGGTCTCGGCGATGGCGATGTGACCGAGACGCGCGGTTTCCAGCTGCGCGGCCGCCTGGACATAGAGAGCGCCGAGGTTGAGATAGACCTGCGCCACCTCGTCGCCGCTGGGAGCGGTGATACCGATCTCGGCCGCGATCAGGGGATATTGCGCGGGGTCCGGCTCAGCCTCGGCCAGCCAGGCCCGAGCCTCTGCCTCCTTGAGCAGGTAGAGCGCCTCTTGCCCGGGGATGTCGGTGACATAAAGGCGGCGGATCAAGCCGGCGGCGGTGTTGATGCGCGCGACGGCTGCCAGCCGACCGCTCAACAGCGCGGCGTCGGCCCAACCCTCAGGACGGACCAGCGCGCCGTCCACGACGCGCCAGCCGATCAGCTCACCGAGGTCGGATTGCTCGACCTCGGTGTAGTCGCCCTGCGGGGTTGCCACACCGTTCAGGGTGTAAAGAACGCGACCCTCGTTATCATGATACACCTTCATCATGCCTAGGCCCCCATCGAATAGAACAGGTAGTGAATGGTGCGGGAGCTTCCACCACCAGTCCATGTTGGTGTTCTGGATGAAATGAAACTTGCAGTCTGGATGTCATTTATCCGAATTGCCCCGACATTATTTGCGCTGACTTGTCCGAGGCCGAGGTTGCTGTTCGTTGTGCCCATATGCACGGTCCACAAGCCCGAGCCGAGGTCGGGGAAGGTGCCGCTGGCCCCGCTGGTGAATGTCCCCCAAGCGGTTGGCGACAATGGAACAATGTCTGCTGGAACAGCGCTGTCATTCCGAGTACGGAACTGAACAAAGCCATTCCCGCCGTTTCTTGCGCCAGTTCCGGCACCTCCTCCTCCATACCCTATCGTAATTTGGAGGGAGGGGTTTGGCAGACCAGCAATGTCGTAGCCTAGAATACTCAGCTGTTGACCGGCCATGCCGCCGCTTCCGTTCACGTTGGCAAATATGCCCGCCCCGCCACCGGAACCGCGCCAACCTTCCGCCACTTGGTTGGGTGGCGCGTAGAACTCGGACGGCTGACCCCTCAATTCTAGCCATGGATTGCCGGTAGCAGCGCCCGGACCTCCTTGGGCCACCCATGTTTTTACGACGGTCATTCCGCTCATCAAAACTACGGTTGTGGGACCACCATCACCAGCGGTATGACTCTGTTGGTTCCGGCCACCTCCACCACCACCACTAAGTTCGAGATCGAGAAGCAGCATGCTGGCCGGAAGTGGGATCGTCTGAGACGTTTCCACTTCAACTAGCGGGCTCACCACGTTGAAGGACTTCAAATAGGTGGCATTCATCAGTTGGAAGTTTTCCTCTGACAACACCACACTTTGGGTTTTTCCATCCAGACTAGTTCTGGATGCTGAGAGTGCGAACCCCCCGTTGGTTTCATATCTCCCGAAGAAAATTCCGTCGTTCAGGCTATGGGGGGAGGGCTTTGACGCAATGAGCGAGCCAGTTTCTAAAATGGTCAGCCGGTTGTTGACCTCCAGCACCCCCATCTTCGCGGAGATCGCCGACAGCTCTTCAACATCGATTTCATTGGATGTCACGGCGCCGGCCGCAATTTTGGATGTTACCACTGCGCCCGCTACCAGCGCGTCCGTGGTGACGGTGTTCGGGCCGACCCCGGCATAGACCTTGGTGGTCCACTGCAGTTCGGCCTCGTCCCAGCGATACAGCACCCCCTGCGGCACCAGCATCACGATCTGGTTGTCGAAATCGCCCTCCGCCGGCAGCGCCTCGACCGTCGAGATACCGGCCTCGGCCGCGATCGCCTCGAACTGGTCGAGGATGTCCTGGGACAGGTCCTCGAGCTGGACGGTGATATCCAGCGTGGTGACCTGGTGCCACGGCGACCATTCCGAGACCGGGGTCAAATCCGACAGCAGGCGCGCCCGGACCTCATAGGTGGTCCGCGGCAGTACGTCCCGCAGATACCATCCGTGGGGCGGCGCATAGGCAAACGCCGCGCTGATCGTGACCGGCTCACCTTTGACCCGCGCCTCGACATGGATCTCCGTGATCCCAGCCTCGTCAGGGTCGCACTGGACCAGGATCGCCGCGCGGCGCGGCTGGCCGGCGCCGTCGCGGACGCTGGTTTCCGAGACCGCAAACCCCGGCACCGGCTGGACATAGGGCAGCGGATTGACCGGCGGCGTGATCGTCACCGGAAACTCAAAGCCGCTGTCCCAGTCGTAATCGCCCGGATCGACCTCGCGCAGGCTGACCAGCACGTTCATGCCGCGGGTCTTGGCCACGCTTTCGACCAAGAACAGCTTGGACACATAGCCGTTACGGCGGCTGGTCCAGGACACCAGGTCCACGCCGGGCTCGATCGCATAGGCCTCGGGCGGCAGGTGGAACTGGTGCCTGCGCATCCGGCGATAGTCCTGCAGCTGCGACCGCTGCAGCCGCTGCACCTGCTGCGCGTAGGGCGCAGCGGAATAGCTGACCCCGGTCGGCAGATAGCGGCCTCCATCCTCGGCCGTGGCCGCTGCGTCCACATATTCCGGGCTGTCCTTGGTGGCCCATTTCTCGGCGGGCTCGGGATAGGTGGCGCTGATCGCGTTGTAGGTTTCCGAGACCGGGGCGAAGGGCCGGAACGACTGCCCCTCGGTGATGATGATGTCGTCGTCGGTAAAGGAAAACACCGCCGCGCCAGGCAGACCCACGATCGGCTTGATCTGCCCGCCGACCTCGGCAAAGCGCATGTTGGACGCGCGCCCGATCTCCTCGAGCACGTCGGCGCCGGTCATGTCGACGCTGATCTCCATCCCGCAGCGCCATGCCGGCTCGGACCCGCCGCCTGCCAGCGGCACCGGCGCGTCGCATTCGTTGGCCGCAGCGATCCATTCGGCCGACGGCAGACGCCACGCCGGCAGGTTGCGGCCGCCGAACACCCACTCCCCCTGAAAATACACGCCGCGGATCAGGTTATAAGCGATCACCGCCGGGTTGCGGGTCGGCTGCCAAGTCGCGGGATCGTCCCAGCGTTGCGGCCCGCTGCCGCCGTTGGTGCTGTCGAACCGCAGGTCATACATGGCCAGCGGCGCCGGCTTGAGCAGATATGCCGGGTAATTCTGTAGCGTCTCGCTGTCATACCGGGTGGTGATGATCGCATAGCTCTTGCCGCGCCCGACCATGGCGGCGGTCCAGGGATAGTCCGGGTCGGCGCCAAAAATCCGCACCAGGAACGGATCGGCGGCCAGCTGCGTCCCGTCGACCCACTTGACGTAGATGCGATTGCCGTCGTCGGCATAGTTCCGCAGCGGCCGCCCGACCAGCAGCCAGCTGGGGTTGCTGCCCGGCGCCATCTCCGCCTGATCGGACACCGAGCCCGGCGCGACGGACGGGTTCAGCTTCCACACCCGATCGTGGCTGTGGAATTCGCCCGGTTCGTCGTCGACCCACAGCCCGTCGAACCCCTGCGGCAGCGCCGAGACCTCGATCACCTCGGTGATGTAGCGGGTGCTCTTGCCCCAAGAGCCCAGATATTTGCGCTTGCCGGCGGTGACGTAATCGCCCGCGACAAAGGTTAGCGGGTGATCGTCGCCCAGCTGGACCTCGAACTGGACGCTGACCTCGGGGCGACGGGGCTTGCCGGCGATAGCCTGGGCCAGCAGCGACAGCCCGGTGCTGACCGCCATCTGCACGATAAACCCCAGCGCACCGCCGCCTGCAATGGCACTACCCACCCATGCGACCGCGGCCGCGACAGGACCGGCATGTGCAGGGCCGGCCGCCAGCGCGAGCGCGGCAGCGACAAGAACGATCTTGTGCAAGGTTACTCTCCGACCCGGAATGCGCGGATCATGTCGGCGCGCGGGCGCCGGCCGTGGCCATGATCGGTCATCACGATGAGGCTGCTGGCATCCACGATGCAAAATGCCTGCCCCAGCGGGCCGGGCGCCTCAATCACCCCGATGTCGCCGACGCGCGCCAGCGCGGGCGGGATCTCGGGCAGCAGGGTCGCCGCGAAATCGCCCGGCGTCGCGCAGCCGGCGTTGCGCAGGATGCGTAGCGCCGCTGCCTGGCCGCGATATTTGCCGCGATAGCCCCGCGCCAGATCGACGCCGGTGATCGCCTCGATGGCGCCGGTGACCAGCCCCAGCGCGCAATCCTGCCGGCCCCAGGCAAACGCCTTGCGCCGCTGCCGGTCCATCTCGGCGGCAAAGCGCGCCCGCCAGGTCGGCAGCCGTGTCAGCCTTTGAACCACTGGACTTTCCTCGAATGGATGATGCTGGCGTATTCCGAAAACCTGTCGCCGGCCTGGCGCCGCTTCTGGTGCGCGTCCGAAGATTTTGCGGGGTTGGTCGCGGTCAGCATCGACATCAGCTCGGACCGCACCGACAGGGCGATGCCGCCGTCGCTGCCAACCGACGGCGTGGCGATCGGGGCCTCGTCCACGATCCCGACCCAGTCCAGATCGGGCGGGCTGGTCAGCGCGCCGCCGGTCATGGTGGTCGAGTGCAGCTCGCAATAGGCCAGCCGCACATCATGGACGCGCACCAGCTGCTGCACCGGGTCGGCAATCTGGCTCATGCTGACCGTGATCGGGTTGTCGGTCAGATCGGCCACATACTGGATCCCGTCCACCACAAGGTTGCAGCCGCCCAGATAAAGCCGCGAGGACATGCCCCCCGCCGGGTCCTGGACGCTGACGGTGATGTCCTCGTCGCCGGTCCACAGTCCCATCGGCTGGGCGGCTCCCGAGCTGCGGTTCTTCCCCACGACCCAGAAGAAATAGACGGGTCTTATCCCACCATCCCGCGCGGCCTGCTGCGAGAGGGCAAGGTTCGGATGCTGGATTTTCATGGCTTCTGCAGGATCGAGAGGGAGGCGCCAGTGGCGATCTCGCCGTGGGGCAAGTCGTAGTCGAAGGGCTTGTAGCCGCCCGGCGGAATGGACGCCTTGAACCGTGGCCGCGCCAGCTCGACCGCCGCGCCGGTGGTGATCGTCATCGGCAGGTACGGGCGGATTTCCCGCTGCGCGATTGCGCCGGATCCATTGGCCACGGCGCCCTCGGCAAAGCGGCCGAAATAGACCCGGCCAGGGCCATAGTTGATCGACAGGAAATCACCCACGGTGACGACAAACCCCGCGGGCAGGCCAGCAAGGGCTATCGCACCCCGGTCCGCACTGATCGCGGAAATCGTGACGGACCCCAGCCCTGTCGAACCGGCCGCCGGCCCCCTGTAGGACGGGTCCGCGAACAGGAAGGTGCCGGACGATCCGTTCAGACCGTCGATCATCGCCTCGAGCTCGCGCGCGAGCGGCGCCGGGCAATTCGCCAGCGACACCTCAGCAGACCACAGCGGCGGCGCCAACTCGGCAGCCCAGAACCTGCCATCGCCGCCGCCTGATTGCTCTTCGTGGCGGCGTAGCACCATCACGACACGTGTCGTGGACAGCCGGTCGCAGAAATCCGCAAGCGGATAGGGATAGGTCAGGGGCATCAGCGTCTCCGAGGCTGCGCGTTGATCTGCTGGACACGGGCCGGCAGCGCGCGGTTGATTTCTGCCCCCATGGTGGCCGCCTCTTGCTGGGCGACCTGCTTGACGTAGAGGTTGCCGGTTTCGTCAAAGGACGCGGTGATGTGGATGCCCATGGTGCCAGTCGCGTCGCCCGACAGCATCCGCTGTGTCTGCGCGGCGGTGAAATACCGCGCCGGGCCGGTGGCCTCGAGCTCGGGACCGCGCTCGCCGACGATGCGTAGGCCGCCGAGGTGCTGGCCGCCGGTCGCAAACCGAGGGGTGCCGGACAGCGCGCCGCGCAGCGCATTCGAAAGCGAATCCATGCCCCGAACCGGGCCGAACATGCTGCCGAAGAATGATGACAGCCCACTGGTCATCAGCTTGGACGCCATATCCTGCAGCATGCTGGCGAAGGCCTGCTTGATCGACGTGGTGCCGGCGATCACCCCCATGACCACGTCGGTGATCCGATCCCCCCATTCCTTCGCTTGGCGCTGCGCATTTTTCGTCTCGTCCGCCAGGCCGCGCATTCCCTTGGCAGCCTTTTCCACGCCCTTCGCCGCGCGGCCGCCAGAACCACCGCTGTCACTGCCGCCGCCGCTGATTCCGTCCAGCGTGGTCGACAGGTCGGACACATCGGCAGCAGCTGTGGAGGCAGCATCGCCCAGCCCTGCGACCAGTTCCTTGACCGCTCCCCAGGCTTCGTTCGGCTGCGCGCCTATCCCGGACCATATCCCCGCGATGCCTTTCCAGGCATCCGCGCTGTCGCGGTATTCGCCGGCAAGATCGCGCAGGCTGCCCGCAATACCGTCAGAGCTGAATATATCCTGCTCGAATCCAGCCCTGAAGGCGCCGGCGGCCTCGGCGCCGGCCTCTTTCATGCCGCCTTCATATTCGTTCTTGAGGCGGCCGAAGCTGATCGACCCAGCGATATTCGTCCCGCTCAAGCCGAGCTTTTCGCCCAGGGCCGAACCGGCAATCGAATTCGTGAACTTGTCGATCAGACCGGCGGCGCCCTTCAGCATCGCCTCGATCCCCCCGATCGTCGCGTTGGCAGCCTGATACACCAGATCGCCAATCGCCCGTGGCAATGCGCCCCATATCGCCTTGATCGCCTCAAAGGCTCCGCGATAAGCGCCGACATAGCGGTTGACGCCCCAGACCACCCGCTCCACGGTCACTGCCATCGCATCCGCGATCGACGCCTTGATCCCATCGCCAAAGGCCCGGAACTCGGCATCGGCGGCCTGCAGCTTGGCGGACCAGCGCGCCCATTCCTCCCTGGCCGCGGCCATCACCAGCGAAAACGCATTCCCAAATCCGCCGGCGGCGCGTGACAGGTCCAGGAACTTGCCGACCGCCATCCCAACACCAACCACCAGCGCCGGGATGCCCAGCGACATGATGGCACCGCGCAGCACCCCCAGCGCGCCGGCGAACGCCTTGCTGGCCGCGCCAGCCAGCGCGCTGGCCCGCGAAGTCGAACCAAGCGCCATCTCAAGCGCCATCGCCTGCGACACCGCGGCACGCATGGCGGCGACCGCGGTGGTGCCGACCGACACTGCATAGCGGGTGGCAAACGCCGCGGCGGCGGCGGATGCGACGCCGACCATCTGGTTCATCACGCTGACGATCGTGTCGCCGTTCTGCCGAATCCACTTTGACGCGTCCTTCATCGCGTCCCCTATGCTGGACAGGGTGGCCCCCAGAGTCCCCGACGCCCCTGTTGCCTGATCGAACGTCCCGATCATGGCCGTCATGCCGTTTCGGATCTTGGTCATGCCGTCGCTGATTGTGGCGGGCATGTCTTCGGCCTCGTCCGCGAGCTCCTTAACGCGATTCAGCAGTGATGCCTGGATTACATCACCAGTGATCTTGCCTTGCCTGCCCAGTTCGCGCAGGCCGCTGACGTTGGTGCCCAGCTCGTCGGCCAACGCCTGCGCCACCCGGCCGCCGCGCGCCAGCACGGTGTTCAGTCCGTCTCCCGACAGCTTGCCGGTGGCCATGGCCTTGGACAGCGCGTCCTGCACTTGCACGGCCTGCTGACCCTTGGCGCCGCTGATCACCAGCGCATTGTTCAGCGCCTCGGTGTAATCGAGCTGCTGCTCGGTGCTGAGACCCAGATCCTTGAGCGCCTGGCTGTTCGCGACGAATGCCTGTGCAGTCTGTCCCAAGTCGGAATATGACGCACTGGCAATGTCCTGGATGCGATCCATCACGTCCGCAGCACCTGACATGGATCCGATGGCGTTCCCGACCATCGAGCTCATGTCTGACCACTGGTCAGCGGCCTGTCCGAGGGCACGAGATGTGAGAGCAGCACCGAGCCCCGCGCCGAGGCCAGCGGCCATTTTCGTGAGGCGGCCGCTGAACCCCGCCAGCGCCTTTTCGGACTTGGTCAGCCCGCCCTGAAAACGCGAACCGTCAAGCCCGAGGTTGACCCGGAGGGCGCCGATCACAGATGATGACATTCGCGTTCCCCTTTTGGAGTTTCCCCCATGCGTTCACTGTTGATTGCGTTGCTGCTTGCCACAGCGTCACCGGCGGTTGCGAATGACCTACCGGACCTTCTGGAATATCTTTCAGGCTTCAAGGAAGAGGTCTCATCATCTGGCGGGGTGGCCTTTCAAGACGGCAAAGGCGCGTTCCTGCCGGACGGAATAAATTCGATATTCCCGGCTCAGTTTGCGGTTGACCGTGAAGTGTTGAAGAAAATGAACGAGAACTGCGAAGTAGCTTCGATTCTCCCCGACAAGAGTTCATTCTGCCGTGCCGAAATATCAGCAGAAATCACGTTCGACGGACCGCGAGTAAGTCTCTTGATTTACCAGATCGAAAATCTCACCCCTCCCACGGAATAATGCCATGACCTTTCTGAAATCGTTTTTCCGCAGCATCATCGGCCTTGTATTCGGCCTGCTGGCGACCCTCGCTCTTTTGCCGGCATTGGCCGCCTTTGAAACGGGCAACGATGGCAACTTCAGCGTGATTGCGATGATAGTGATCGCCGGCGGATCGGCAGCACTGGGCTGCTTCGCGCCGACGCTCCGCCGGGCCTTTGGTCGCGGTTTCCTGCTGACTGGCGTTGCTTTGCTTGCGCTGCCGCTATCCACAATGCTTCTTTCCGGCCGTGTCGCGTCGGACATGGTGACCAACGCCAGCGCGCAGGATCAGGCGTTCGCGGCGGCTGGCGCCGGGATCGCCGGGGCGGCCATGACAGGTGCCGCGGCGTTCATTGGCATCATCACCGGCCTGATCTTCGTGATCATCGGTCTTGTCCTCGCGCTTGGTGGTCGACGCGAGGTGATCGTGATCAACGGACAGGGCCAGCCGTCCAACTGAACGGCTATCGGACTCGCTGCTTGCTCTCGGAATAAGCACGCCACGCGGCCAGCTGCGCCTGCCACGGCGTGACAGCCGATCGTGTCAGGGCAGGCTGCGGGACAAACTTGTCTAGGCTGGGCAGCTTCTGCGCGCGCCCCAGCGCCGCGACGTGCCAGACCGCCCAGGCGGTGTCTCGGGCCTCGCGTGCAAGGCGCATCCGCGCCCCCTCCATGTGGATGGCGTAAAGTCGCGGCGTCAGTCGCCAGAACGCGGCCGGATCGAACCCGGCCGCGATGTAGTGCTTCAGCAGGTCGGCTATCTCTAGGGACCCGCCCTCTTCGCTTTGCCGTTTCCCCGGTCAACCTTTGACGAGGCCACATCACCCTCCTGCACCGCCGCTGCCGCAGCCGAACGATCCACAGCATCCGGATTGGAACTAAGGATAGCGCCGGCCTGGGAGAGGGTAATATCAGGATGATGTTCCCGCAGCCCGGCACAGACCAAGGCGCGCAATTCCGTTGCCCGAAGCGTGCCCTTTTCCAGCTTGTCGAAGAGGCTTTTCCAGTCGTCGCCGGTGATGTCCTCGTATTCGCACAGCGCGTTGAAATCCAGCACCATGGTATAGTCCTGGCCTTCGTGGGTCAGGGTGACCTCTCCCCGAAATGCGTTTGCCATTATGCCGCCACCACGTTTGCCGTCGCCGCCGAGATTGAGGTTTCGGACCCTTGCGAGTTGGTGGACGTGACCGCGACGGTGATCGGGTCGCCGATATGGGCGACCTGCGGGGTGAAGGTCGCGCCGGTTGCACCGGCGACGGGCGATCCGGCCACGCGCCACTGATAGGTCAGCGCGCCGACGGCCGACCAGATCCCGGGCCATACCGAAAGCTGCTGTCCGACCTGGGCGGTCCCCATGATATGGGGCGGGACCTGGTTTTCGGGCGGCCGAGGATCAGCGATGGCGATTTCGCCCGTGACGGAAAGCGAGACGGATGCGGTCAGGCGATCATCGACCGGCACCGCAGGGCTGTATTCCTCCACGAAGCCGTCGAAGGTCACGGTGACCCCGTTCGGATAGGTGATACGCATCGACAGGACCTCTCCAGACGCGCGCAACTCCTCGATCCGCAGGTCGCTGGCGCTGCCCGGGACGAAGTTCATGTTCAGGCTGGCTGCGCCGTTTTCGGTCAGGCCCGGGATGAATTCGCGGCGGCGGCCGGGCGACTTGAAGCTGGTTACGTCCACCTTCGAGATCGTGCTCGAGGGTGGGGTGACCTCAAAGACCTCCTCGAGCTCGACATACATGCCGGAGCCCGGGGAGGTCTCGATTGCGAAACGGGTATCATACCCGATCATGGCCTCAGACATGTCGATCTCCTGTCTCAGCGGACCGGTCAGCGACCGGTGGGAATGTTTCTGAAAGTCGTCACGCGGAAGCTCATCACCAGCGTGCCGATATTGGTGTAGCCGTCGGTGTTTGGGACCGATGACATGTCCTCGAGGAAGCAGCCTTGCTGGGGCCGCAGGAACGCACCTGTAATCGCAGCCCAGATTGCGTCGCTATCCTCATCAAGATCGTCTTCAATGCTGTCGGACCCGCCACGCCGCACCACCACTTGCAGCAGGCTCCGGCAGGTGACCGAAGCCCGGCTATGCTGCGTGAACTGCTCCTGCGGGATCAGGACCCCAAGAACAGGCAGCGTCTCGGCATCCAGAGTCCCGGGCCAAACGGTCAGGACTGAAAATCCTGAAAACCGGGGAAGCGCTGACAGCGCCTCTCGCGCAGCACGGCGGATATCCGCGCGCGGATGGCTCACAGCGCCCCCTCGGCCAGCTGGCATTCGCAAATCAGGAATGCATCCGCTGCAGGCGACCCCGTCGGGTGCACCACCATCACCGAGAACACCCGACCGTCCGGTAATGTGATCCGGTCTCCACGGCGGACCTGCGGCGCCTGGTCGCGCGGAACGCGCCAGGTGGGGGCCTCGATCCGGACGATCTGTCCGTCCGCGCCCTCAACCTCGATCGGGGCTTCCCGGAAGATGGACGAGACCGACTTCGACCAGCCGCCGGCTGCCGAGGAATAGATGACCGAGCCGCCGAACACGTCGGTGAACAGCCCGGTCATCCCGTCGAAGATCCCGGTCATCAGGTCGCGGCGGCGGCGGGTGCTGCGCCATTCAGGCGGACAACGCCAGTGGCGGACGGGTTTGCCGCCACTTCCATCGCCACCCCGATCAGCACGTTTCCGGCGGCCGCGGCGGTGGTGGCCAGGCCCGCCGAGGTGGCGTAGATTGCCGCGCCGACGGTCCAGGCCTGCGCCGAGACCTTTTCGACCTCGTGGACGCCCTCGACAGCGATCTCGACCGGATCACCCGAGCCCGCATCGAACTGCGCGACCCCGGTCAGGACCCCGACAGTCACCAGATCACCGCTGGACACAGCGGCAGGCGCCGGCACCGTGACGACGTGCCCCGGCTGAACGAAATTCTTCGCCATGAGATTTCCCCTTCATGATGCGTGAATGACGAAGGGCGCCCGCAGGCGCCCTTTCGTCAGGTCGATGTCGACGCCGGGTCAGGCGCCGGCGTTCTTGTAGCCGCCGCGGAAATCGGTGGCGCCGCAGCCGAAGTCGAGCTCGACCGAATATGCGACACCCTGCTGCCCGAAGGGCTCATCCGTGCGCAGGCGCGGGCCTTCCTCGCCCTGCAAATACCCGTACATGAACACCGGCACCTCGGCAGGATCTGCGAACATGTACCAGGCATTGCCCGAGATATAGGGCGTTGTGGCCGGGGTCAGCTTGCCGACATAGGGGTTCACGTTCGAGGCCTGTGCCGCCTGGATCGGGGCCAGCAGCTGCAGGGCCTCGAATTCCTTGGCGGGTCCGGTCAGCAGGATGCGAGGCTCGACCGCGAGGAAGGATTCGCCCGAGACGCCCTTGCGGTTGCGCATCGCCTCATAGCCCTTGGCGATGCCCGCCGGATTGACCGCCGAGGCGGTGCCAGCCTTGGTGCCATCGGTGGCATTGAACACCTGCCGGGTGGTTTCCTGCAGCGTCGGGCCGTCGGAATTGGACCCCGACAGCATCATCGAAAAGAACGTCGCATCCTCGAAAGCGGCGACGGCACGGCCGCGGGTGTTGATGATGCGGTCGATGGCGCCCAGATCGTCGTTGACCATCATCTGCCGGGTGATCCGGAAGGCCCGGGCATAGGCGACCAGCGCCACGCTTTCCTTCTTGTCGCTGACAGTGCCGTACTTGATCTCGCCCGATTCCTCCACCGGCAGCAGGGTCGGCCAGTCACCGACCTGGGCGATGGGATGCGGGCGGAAATCGGTGAAATCGATCCGCTCGGCAATCGCGCGGTAGACCGGTTGCGCGGCCGCATAGGCCGAGGCCAGCCGCTTGTTCAGCGCATTTTCGAAGACCGCCGGAAAGTCGCTGGTGGTGTGCGACGAGAACGCCATTTCGATGGCGCGCTGCTCGCCGCCGCCACGGGCGACGCGGTCACGCCGGCCCATACCGGCCATGGCCATCTCGGCCAGGGTCATCGACATGTAGTCGCGCGCGGGGCCCCGGACCTCGCGGTCGCGGTTCATGCGGGCAATGATCGCGCCCTCGATGCCCGCGCGGCGGGTGTCCCGCTCGTCGCGCGTGATGCGGGCACTGGGACCGCGACCGTCGATCTTCACCTTCTTGCCCCCTTTGCTGGTCAGTTCGGCGTAAGCCTGTTTCGGCGTCAGCCCACGGTTGACGAAGTCAGCCGCGCGGTCCGTCGCGCCGTGCATCGCGCACATGTTGACCACCGCCACGATCTGCGACGCGCTGGCCGAAGGATCGTCGCCCTCGTCGTCGTCGCTGGCCTCGATCTCCTGATCCTCTTCGGCGCGGGCCTCGGGATCATCCTGATCATCCTCGGCGCGCATCTCGGGATCATCGTCCTCGACGCTCTCGATGTCCTCTTCTTCAACGGCCGTGGCCGCCTTCACCTGGGATTTCGGCATGGTGTTCCCCTTTCTGCCGCTGAGGGTGAGAGGTCCCGCCATCATGGCGTAGACCTGCGATCTGGGCCGCACGCGGGTCAGCCCGGCCGATGCCGCGCGCAGCCGCTCGGGCGCGTGACGGTAGAGGCTGTAGTCGAAGGCAACCGGCTCGATCTCGTCCCCGTCGTCATCGACGGCAGTTGCGAAACCGGCCTCGAGCGCAGCGGGGCCGTCATAATAGGTCTCGGCCCGCATGATGGTGCGCGCTTCCTCGACCGTGATCCCCGCGCGCTTGGCGTAGATGCCGGCGTAGGCGTTCGCGATGACGCCCAGGCCAGCTGCCGTCTGCAGGTGATCGTCTTCGGTCCCCCGTCCATCAGTCCACCATGTCGCCGGATCGTGGATCATCATCACCGATCCCAGCGACATGGTGATCGTGTCGCCCGCCATGGCGACCAGGCTGGCGGCAGATGCCGCGATGCCCTCGACCACCACATTGACCGGCCCGTCGTGACCGCGCAGCGCGGTGTAGATGGCCTGGCCCTCGGTGGCGATTCCACCGCCCGAATTGATGCGGACCGTCACGGGGCCGCTCATCCCCGACAGCGTTTCGCGGACCTGCCGCGCGGTGAAATATTCCTCGTCCCAGAAGGACGAGCCGACCGTGCCGTAAAGCAGGATCTCGTTCATTTTATGCTCCTGACCTTGCCTTCCGCCTGGGCAGCGCGGGCACGCGCCTGCATCTCCTCGATGACCTCGTCGACATCGACACCGGCGGAGCTGTGCCGCGACACATCCGCCCGCGGGTCGCTGTCAAAGGGCAGCTGCAGCCTGTCCGCCTCGTCCCGATCCTGGGCGATTTCCTCGAGGAGCCTTTCCGGGTCGATCCCCAGCTGGCGGACAACTTGCTGGCGCGAGGCAAAGCCGCAGCGCACTGCCTCGCGTAGCGCCGAAAACTCCCGCGCCGGGTCCACGATGATCTTGCGCGGCGGCACCCAGGACAGATCGATGTAATCCCATATGTCGCCGGGCAGCCCCGCCTCGTGCATCTCCTGCGCATCGACCGCCTGCCACGCACGGACGAAGCGCCCGGACAGCGGCTGCAACAGCTGCGGGATCAGCATCAGGTGCTGCCACGCGCTGACGTTCTGATCCATTTCCAGCCGGCCCATCCGCGCCGAGCTGAAGTTGACCTGGCTGAGGTCGCCAGTCAGGGCTTCGTAGGATATCCCCATATCGGCCGCCACCGACCGCAGCAGGCCGCGGGTGAATTCGTCGTAGCCCTCGACGCCGGGCGGGTCCGCAAACCGGACCTCCTCTGCATCGCCGAGGTCATAGATCAGCCCCGGCGACAACTCGGTGAATTTCGACGCCTCGGAGCCATCGCCCCCGATCCGGAATGCCGCGAAACAGGCCGCGATCTTCTGGCGCATGAGCTGCGCATCGCCGTAGTCGCCCAGGTCCTGCAGGCGCATCATCACCGGCGCGAACCACGTCACGCCACGATTCTGCCCCGGCCGGTCGACACGATAGACGTGCCAGACTTCGTCTGCCGGGACGCGCTCCGATACCCCCGACCGCGTGTGTGGCGACCAGTCCGCGCCCGGGTGCGCAGGGAACAGCCAATAGGCCACGCGGCGGCCGTCAGCGTCGTATTCGATCCCCTCGCGTATTTCCGAACCGCCCGGCGTCCAGCCATAGCGACCGGTGTCGAGATAGTCGGGCTCCAGAACCTCGATCTGCAACGGCAACCCGCCCGGCACCTCGTCATCGTGCAGGCGGATCAGCACCTCTCCGGATTCGATCACGGTTTTCATGGCCAGCTGCTGCAGGCCGTAAAGGTTCATCCGGCCGGCGCGGTCGATCCGGCAGCTGTCCAGGTGCTGCTCGATCCGGCGCAGCCCGCGCTGCCGAATGCGCTTCAGCGCCTGGTCAGCCAATTCCGGGTAGGCGCAGGTGACCTTGGGGATGATACCGTCGCCCACCACCGCACCGGCGATCACCGACTGCGCGCGGGCTGCGAACGGGGTGTTGCGCACCATGTCGCGGCCATAGGCCGCCATCCGGTCCCGGCCGCGGGCCGCGCCGTCAGCATCCGACCGGGAGGCGCGAAGGCTGGATGTGCGCCGTCCGACCTTGGCAGCGTCGTAATGGGCGGTGATCGCCAGCCGGGCGCGGGCACGGCGCAGCCCCCACTGCGGCGCCACCGCCGCAATGGTCTTGTCGATCAGGTTCATCGGATCACCCTTTCCGGAACGCCGGATACTGCTGGCGCGATACTGCGACGAGCCCAAGGTCTCGCTCCATCATCCCCTTGATGCGCATCATCTCATCAAGGCTGCGATAGGTGACCTTCTCGCCGTTGACCTCGAGGCTGGTCACGCCCTTGGCGATCATCGTCACCAGCGTCTGGTATTGCTGGGTCGTCCACGGTGCGCTCACAGCCATTTCTCCCTGCGATTGCCGAGCCAGCTTCCGGGCTGCGGTCTGTGTTCCTGGGCTTCCGGCGCTGGATCCGGGTGCGGCTTCTGCGGCATCGCCCTTTCCGACAACGGCACCACGGGCATCGCCGCGTCGAACAGGTCGCCTTGATCTTCGGGTGCGGCTACGGATCGCTCGGCCTCGAGGATGTCCCACTGGCCGTCGGTCATCGCCGTCCAGCCCTTCTTGCGCGCGGCCGCTTCGGCATAGCCCATGGTGTCCAGGCATTCGTTGCGCCGGGATGGCTCGACAAGCTCCCATCGCGACACCATCACCCCCGACGGCGCCCGCTTCAGGACCCGGACTTCCGAGGTGATCTGGCGGTAATACTCATCCCCCAGCCCCGTGGCGAAGGCCACATAACCGCGTTCGGCCGGGTCTTCTTTGGTCAGCCAGCCGTAGAAATCGGCCTTGATCTGGCTGACGTTGAGCATCCAGCCGCGTTTCTGCCGCCGGATCGTCCGGCCATTGGCCTTGCGGTCCGACTGCGGCCGCAGGATCGGGCCGTTGGACGTGGATGAGCCCTTGATGAGGATCACCCGCGTCCACGGGTGGCGCTTGGCCCAGTCGCGCACATCCTCCGTAAACCCGCCCTCGTCGGCGGCCATCATGTCCAGCGGCAGGCGCTGCCCGAGTTGGGTGCGCCACGTGGTTTTCAGCAGCGCATCCAGCGCCGCGCGCCCTTCGTCATCGCCGATGTGATGCGGGATCACCACGTGATCCACCACCCAGCGGCGGTAATTGCGGCCAAAGGCGCAGATCGTGACCTCGATCCGGTCCGCCTGGAAGTCCACGCCAGCGGTAAGCAGCACCCCACAAGCCGGCACGATGCCGCGGGGCAGGAACTGCCCGGGCTCGGCGTTCTCGACCCGGTCGCGCAGCGCCTCCCAGTCCGGGCCCTTGCTGGCCTGTTCGTAGGGCAGGCCGAGCACATCGTTCCAGAACGTCTGCTCGGTCTCGGCCTCGACCGTCTTGCGGATCTCGTCTTCGCTGGCCTGCGTCAGCGTCATCCCGGTCCAGCCCATCACCTGGGCATATTCCACCGCGATCGAGGCCCAGTCCCGCTGCGGGACATAGGCCCGCCACAGGTGGAAGCCCGGATGGTCACCGCGCGGGTTGCTCGGCACCCAGCGGCCGGCCGCGACCATCTGGGCCTTGTGGCTGTGGTTGATCACGCAACCGCAGGAATCGCAGGTGAAATGCGCGGCATGCAGCCGCTCGGGGTCGATCGAGCGGCGGAAGTTTTCCCAGGTCAGCGGCGCGAAATCGCCGCAGTGCGGGCAGGGCACATGGTAATAGCGCTGGTCGCTGCGGTCGAAGGCACGTGTGATCCGGCAGGTGCCGGCGATCTGCGGCGTCGATATCCGCACGATCTTGGCATCTTCGAATCCCGACGCCCGGCTGGCGGCGAGCTGTTCCGGGTCGCCCTTGGGCGTCATCTCGAACTTCGCCGCGTCATCCATGATGACCAGGCGGCGCGTGGTGCCGGCAAGATCGTCCGGGGACCCGGCGCTGACCACCTTCAGCGATCCGTCGCGGCGCATCGTCTCCTGGTTGAACAGCGTATCGGTCTGTTCCCCGCGCCCCTCGCCGAAGATGACCCGCAGGCTGGGCGCCTGCCGACGCATCGGCATCCACTTGTTGCGGACCCACTCGGTCGCCGACGAGCTGGTCGGATGCACCACCAGGCTGTCGAGCGGCCCGTATTCGTGCCAGGCCGCAACCGTGGGGTTGAGCAGCGACACCGTCTTGCCCCACTGCGCGCTGCCGCGCACCGTCACCTCGCGCGACGGGTGCTCGGGCGACAGCACCTCGTGGATCTCGCGAAGGAACGGGAACCGCTCGATCCGGAACGGACCGGGGATCGGCGAGCGGTCATCGAAGA
>Ga0172382_10005914_pt1 | contig 18024 bp, 19 predicted proteins | sample Leawel138RmetaG_FD_122245 | JGI IMG/M metagenome (GOLD analysis project Ga0172382, IMG submission 122245) | Leachate microbial communities from a municipal landfill in Southern Ontario, Canada - Leachate well 138R metaG | ecosystem: Engineered > Solid waste > Landfill > Unclassified | place...
ACGGAACCGTCATCTTGCTAACTCCTTGTCTTGCTGAGGGTCTGGCTGCCCGTAGAATACCGGCATGAGCGAACAGGAGGCCAATCAGGCGGTCCGGATCGACAAGTGGCTGTGGGCGGCGCGCTTCTACCGCAGCCGCAGCCTGGCCCAGACGGCGATCGAGAACGGCCGCGTCCTGGTCGAAGGCCAGCGGGTCAAGCTGTCGCGTGCGCTCCGGCCGGGAGACCGGTTGACGATCCGGATCGGCGACGACGAACGGACTGTCGTCGTGCACGCGCTCGACGTGCGGCGCGGCCCGGCCGTGGTCGCCCAGACCCTGTATGAGGAAACCGCCGAATCGATCGAAGCGCGCGCGGCCCGGCGCGAGGCCCGCCGGCTCTTCGTCGAGCCGGCCCAGGCGATCGAGCATGGTCGCCCGACCAAGCGCGACCGGCGCCAGATCGGGCGCCTGCGCGGCGACGGCTGAGCCGCCCGGGCTCAGCCGGGGCGGTCGCGCTCCGGGCTGCTGGCCAGCAGCCAGGTCAGCGCGCTGGATGCCGCGAACAGTGCCCAGAACAGGAAGAAACCGACCGTGTAGGCAGCTTCGCGGTTGTCGGCCAGCTGGATGCCGACGAACACCAGCTCCTGCGGGTCGATCATCGAGAACACCAGGCCGACGGCCACGGCAGCCATCAGGAACGATGGCCACAGCACCTGCATCATGAAGCGGCCGAGCCGGCGCTCGCCGAAGGCGGGGGGCTGTCCGGAGGTGTTCACCGCGGGCCTCCGGCGCCGACCGGGTCGGCCGACAGTGTGATGGCCGGGGCGAAATGGTCGGTGCGGGCGATCAGCCGCCAGCGGCGTTGCGGCTCCTCGAGGTGAACGATCCAGTGGCCGCCGGCCGGCAGCGCGCCAGCGGCGCGATACAGGCCGTCACCGGCGTGATTCAGCTGCAGGCCGGCATCGAGGGCCGCGTCGGTGGCGTGCACCAGCCGCAGCGACAGCGTGTCGGGCAGGCCGGCTTCGCCCATCCGGCCGCTCAGCTGCAGGGCGATGCCGCCGTCCTGGCGCAAGGTTGCGCTCAGGCCCATCTGCGCAGCCGCGTCGTCGCGGGCCAGTTGCTGGTTGATCGCCCGCCCTTCGCGATAGTAGTCGTCGACCACCAGCGAGTTGTTGGTCGTGGCCGCCAGCCACCAGGTGAAGATGCCGCCGAAGAAGGCGGTGGCCGGCATGATCATCAGCAGCCATGGCCAGGCTTGCCGGTACCAGGGACAGGGCGGATTGAGCCTTGCGTCGGTCATCCTGTTGAAACCTCGCTGGATGCGATGGGGGGCGGCAAACGGAACGAAGCCATGCTCAGCGGCGCGGTACGAAGAAGGTCGACCGGGCGCTGGCGCTGATCGATTCGTCGTGCTCGGCCTGCAGCCGGAACCGGATCGGGTTGCTGCCCCCGGCCCCGTGGCCGGGCAGGGTGCGCACGGTGATCGGGACCAGGCGCACGGCGGCCGGCGCGACTTCGAAGACGGCCGGCCCCTCGACGTGGATCGATTCGATGCCGTCGACCCCGACCACCAGTCGCAGCGAGTCCTCCGAAGAGTTCATCAACTGCAGCCGGTAAGTGTTCTCGATCATGCCTTCCTCGACCTCGCGGCCCAGCGCGCGGTCGGGGATCACGTCGACCTTGACCGGCGAGCGCAGCGCCAGGTGCGCGAACAGTGCCAGCGTCGCCGCCAGCAGCACGGCAGTGTAGATCAGCACGCGCGGCCGCGCGACGCGCTTGAGCATGTCCTTGCGCGGCAAGTCCTGCGCCAGGGCATTCTCGGTGGTGTAGCGGATCAGGCCGCGCGGATAGTTCATCTTGTCCATTACCTGGTCGCAGGCATCGATGCAGGCGGCGCAGCCGATGCATTCGTACTGCAGGCCGTTGCGGATGTCGATGCCGGTCGGGCACACCTGGACGCACAGCGTGCAGTCGATGCAGTCGCCGAGCCCGAGCGCTGCCGGGTCGGCCTTCTTCGAGCGCGAACCGCGCGGTTCGCCGCGCCTGGCGTCGTAGGTGATGGTCAGTGTGTCGTGGTCGAACATCACACCCTGGAAACGGGCGTACGGGCACATGTACTTGCAGACCTGCTCGCGCATGAAGCCGGCGTTGCCCCAGGTGGCGAAGCCGTAGAACAGCACCCAGAAGGTCTGCCAGGGGCCGGTCGACAGGGTCAGGATCGCGCCGAGCAGTTCCTTGATCGGCGTGAAGTAGCCGACGAAGGTGATGCCGGTCCACAGCGCGATCAGCACCCACAGCAGGTGCTTGGTCGCCTTGCGCGCCAGCTTGTTCGCCGACATCGGCGATCTGTCGAGCTTCATCCGGGCGTTGCGATCGCCCTCGATGACCCGCTCGACCCACATGAAGATTTCGGTATAGACGGTCTGCGGGCAGGCGAAACCGCACCACAGGCGGCCCGCGACGGCGGTGAACAGGAACAGTGACAGCGCCGAGATGACCAGCAGGCCGGTCAGGTAGATGAAGTCCTGCGGGTACAGGACCAGGCTGAACAGGAAGAAGCGCCGCGACTCGAGGTCGAACAGCACGGCGGGGCGGTCGCCCCAGCTCAGCCAGGGCAGCCCGTAGAACAGGATCTGGGTGAACCAGACCAGCGCCCAGCGCCAGCCGGCGAACAGGCCGGTGACGGCGCGCGGGTAGATCTTGCGCTGAACCTCGTAGAGCGAGAGTTCGACGTCGCCCGCGGCTGCTGCGCCGCGCTGGCCCCGCTGGCTCGCTGGTCCGGACATCCGGGCGCTCAGCGCGCGCTGCTGGCGGGCCGGTTGGACAGCCCCCAGATGTAGGCGCTCAGCAGGTGGATCTTGCCTTCACCGAGCAGCTCGCCGAAGGCGGGCATCTGGTTGTCGCGCCCGCGGGTGATCGCCTCGATGATCGTGGCCTGTCCGCCGCCATACAGCCAGATCCGGTCGGTCAGGTTCGGTGCGCCCAGCGCCGGGTTGCCCTTGCCGTCGTTGTTGTGGCAGACCGCGCACAGGGGGAACTTGTCCTGGCCGAGCGCCGCGCGCGCCGGGTCGTGGCCGCTGCGGGACAGCGACAGCACGTAGTGGGCCAGGTTGGTCACGTCGTCAGACGAGCCGACCGCCTCGGCCATCGGCGGCATCACGCCACGGCGCCCGTCGGTGATCGAGGCCTTGATCGAATCGGGATCGCCGCCCCACAGCCAGTCGTTGTCGGCCAGGTTCGGAAAGCCGCGGCTGCCCTGGGCGGTCGAGCCGTGGCACTGCACGCAGTAGGTCAGGTACAGGCGCTCGCCCATCTCGCGGCCTTGCGGATCGGCCGCCACCGTCGGGATGTCCTGCGCGAGAAACCTCGCGAACAGCGGCTCGACGGCCTGGTTGACTCGCGCCACCTCACGTTCGTACTGGCCCTTCTGGCTCCAGCCCAGCGTGCCCTGGAAGCTGCCCAGGCCGGGGTACAGGATCAGGTAGACCAGCGAGAACACGCAGGTGATGATGAACAGCCACAGCCACCAGCGCGGCAGCGGGTTGTTGTACTCCTCGAGGTCTTCGTCCCACTTGTGGCCGGTGGTGTCGACCTTCGCGCCCTGCACCCGGCCCCTGGCCATGACCAGTGCCAGCCACAGGCAGAACAGGATCGAGACGATCGTGGTGATTCCAATATAGAGGCTCCAGCCGGAGCTGGTGAAGTCAGCCATTTCGGTTCTCCGCGAAAGAGTCGCGCCGGATGCTCGTGTTCATCGTCGGGGATAGGGGGTCGGTGCCAGGCCCGGCCGGGTCCTGCCTAGGGTTCGTCATGCTCGGCGAAGGGCAGTCGCGAGGCTTCCTCGAAGCGCTCGCGCTGTTGCCCGCTCCAGGCCCACAGGACGATGCCGATGAAGAGGGCCAGGCAGACCACGGCGATGATGCCGCGCAATACGTTGATGTCCATGCCGCTTCCTTGCCGTGCCGCAGACCGCTTACTGCGGCTTGTTCAGCGCCGTGCCGAGCACCTGCAGGTAGGCGATCAGCGCGTCCATTTCGGTGTGGCCCTTCAGGGTCTCCGGGGCCGACTCGATGTCCTCGGCGCTGTACGGATGGCCGAGCTTGACCAGTGCCTGCATCCGTTTCTGGATCGTGCCGTCGTCGGCCGACCGGCGGGCCAGCCACGGGTAGCCGGGCATGTTCGACTCGGGCACCAGGTCGCGCGGGTTCATCAGGTGGACGCGATGCCACTCGTCGGTGTAGCGGCCACCGACCCGGTGCAGGTCGGGGCCGGTGCGCTTGCTGCCCCACTGGTGCGGGCGGTCGTAGACGAACTCGCCGGCCACCGAGTAGTGGCCGTAGCGTTCAGTCTCGGCGCGGAACGGCCGGATCATCTGCGAGTGGCAGTTGTAGCAGCCTTCCTTTACGTAGACGTCACGGCCGACCAGTTGCAGCGGGGTGTACGGCTTCAGGCCCGCTACCGGCTCGGTGGTCGACTTCTGGAAGAACAGCGGCACGATTTCGACCAGGCCGCCGAAGCTGATGGCCACCACGATCAGCACCATCAGCAGCGGCAGATTCTTCTCGATGATCGAATGCGAGAACTTCATCGTCGTTATCTCCTGTCCCGCTCAGGCGTGGGCCGGGTCGAGCCGCGGCACCGGCGCATCGACCGGACGGCCGGCGCGGATCGTCATCACCATGTTCCACACCATGACGCCCATTCCGGTGAGGTAGAGCAGGCCGCCGAGCACCCGGATGTAGTAGTACGGATAGGTTGCCTTCAACGATTCGATGAAGGCGTAGGTCAGCGTGCCGTCGGCGTTGGTGGCCCGCCACATCAGGCCCTGGGTGACCCCGGCGATCCACATTGCCGCGATGTACAGCACGACGCCGATCGTCGCGATCCAGAAGTGCGCTTCGATGGCCTTCACGCTGTGCATCTCGGTGCGACCGAACAGGCGCGGCAGCAGGTAGTAGACCGAACCCATCGTGATGAAGCCGACCCAGCCCAGCGCACCCGAGTGCACGTGGCCGACCGTCCAGTCGGTGTAGTGCGACAGTGCATTGACCGTCTTGATCGACATCATCGGACCTTCGAAGGTCGACATGCCGTAGAACGACAGCGAGACGATCAGGAACTTCAGGATCGGATCGGTGCGCAGTTTGTGCCAGGCCCCCGACAGGGTCATGATCCCGTTGATCATCCCGCCCCAGGACGGCGCCAGCAGGATCAGCGAGAACACCATGCCCACGCTCTGCGCCCAGTCGGGCAGGGCCGTGTAGTGCAGGTGGTGGGGGCCGGCCCACATGTAGGTGAAGATCAGTGCCCAGAAGTGCACGATCGACAGCCGGTACGAGTACACCGGGCGCTCGGCCTGCTTCGGAATGAAGTAGTACATCATCCCCAGGAAGCCGGCGGTCAGGAAGAAGCCGACCGCGTTGTGGCCGTACCACCACTGCACCATCGCGTCCTGCACGCCGGCGTACAGCGAGTACGACTTGGTCCAGGTGACCGGTATCGCCAGGTTGTTGATGATGTGCAGCACCGCGATCGTGATGATGAAGGCGCCGTAGAACCAGTTGGCCACATAGATGTGGGGTGTCTTGCGCCTGGCGATGGTGCCGAAGAACACGATTGCGTAGGACACCCAGACCGCCGTGATCAGCAGGTCGATCGGCCATTCGAGTTCGGCGTACTCCTTGCTGTGCGTGATGCCCATCGGCAGCGTGATGACGGCTGCCACGATCACCGCCTGCCAGCCCCAGAACACGAAGGAGGCCAGCCCGGGCGCGAACAGCGGTGTCTGGCAGGTGCGCTGGACCACGTACAGCGAGGTGGCCATCAGGCCGGTGCCGCCGAACGCGAAGATCACCGCGTTGGTGTGCAGCGGACGCAGCCGCCCGTAAGTGAGCCAGGCGATGTCGAAGTTCAGTGCCGGCCAGGCGAGCTGGGCCGCGATGAACAAGCCGACGAGCATGCCGACGAAGCCCCAGACGACCGTCATGATCGTCAGTTGCCGGACGACCTTGTAGTTGTAGGTCTCGCCCGTCAACGATCTGCTTGCACCCATTCGAATCCCCGTGAGAATGTCGTCACTCGAGAGTGCCGATTATCCTACATGGTCGAGTGGTTATATTGCGCAGCATCAATCGCCACTGCGGCGGTGTTGTATGCCGGGAACGGTCGGGGTGGGCGAGGCCGCGTCGGCATCCGCTTCCGATTTCATTTCCGTTTCCGTTTCCGCAACGGGCGGCCGGTCGTCGTCGTGCAGCACGCTCCAGGCTGGAGCGTCCATGTCCTCGAACTGTCCCTGGTCGGACATCCGCAGGAACAGCCAGGCCGCCACGAAGATCGCGGCGACGCTGAGGGGGATCAGCAGGTAGAGCGCTTCCATCAGCCGGCGCCGCCGTGCAGGCGCGGGTCCGGCTTGGGCACCTCGCGCGGATCCGGGCGCAAGCCGGTGCGCCGCTCGGCGCGTGGCAGCAGCCGCAGCGCGTTCATTGCGACCAGCAGCGAACTGGCCGACATGCCGATCGCCGCAACCGCCGGCGGCACCCAGCCGATCGCTGCAGCCGGGATCGCCAGCGTGTTGTAGGCCATCGCCCAGCCGAGGTTCTGGCGCACGATACGCCGCGTATCGGTGGCCAGCGTCAGCAGCGTGCACAGATCGGTGAGCTGGCGGCCGAGCAGGACGACGCCGGCGGCGGTGCGGGCCAGCGAACTGGCCTCGCCGACTGCCACCGAGACGTCGGCCGCTGCCAGCACCGGGGCGTCGTTGACGCCGTCGCCGACCATGACCACCTTGCGTCCGGCTTGCTGCAGCGCAGCGACGTAGGCCAGCTTGTCGTCGGGGCGGGCGCCGCCCCGATGGGTGACGATGCCGAGCCGCTCGGCCACGCGCGCCACGGTGGCCGGGTCGTCGCCGGACAGCAGGTGCAGTTGCAGGCCGCGGGTGGCGAGGGTGGCGACGACTTCGGCGGCCTCGGGGCGCAGCGTGTCGCGCAGCCGCAGGCGGGCCACGGCGCCGCTTTCGTCGGCCAGCCAGACCTCGGTGTCACCGGGGTCGGCGTCTGCATCAGGGCGTGGAGCCGTTGTACCGCCCGTGTTGGCCGGCAGCTCACCGGCGAAGGCGCGGCTGCCCAGCCGCCAGCCGTGGCCGTCGATGACGGCCTGGACGCCGAAGCCCTGGACCGTGCGTGGCTGCGAAGCGATCGGGATATCCAGGCCGGCGGCTGCCTGTCGGATGGCTGCGGCCACCGGGTGCGACTGGCCCGCTTCCAGGGCGGCGGCGATCGCCAGCAGTCGCTTCTCGAGGGCAAGGTCGTCCTGACGGTGCGCAACGCCCAGCCGCTCTCCGGCGCCGGGCACCGGTTCGAGCGCGATCAGCCCGGGCCGTCCGGCGGTCAGCGTGCCGGTCTTGTCGAAGACCACGTCGGTGGCTTCGGCGGCGCGCAGCAGCAGGTCGCTGTTGGCGACCAGCATGCCGCGCTGCAGGGCGCTGCTGCCGGCCGCTGCCAGGGCGGCCGGGGTGGCCAGCGACAGTGCACAGGGGCAGGAGACGACCAGGACGGCGATCGCGATGCCGGCCGCCCGCGACGGATCGATCTGCAGCCAGGCGAGCCAGACGGCAGCGGCCAGCACCAGCAGTGCGACCACGAACAGTCGGGCGATGCGATCGGTCAGGCCGACGATCCGCGGCCGCTGGGCGGCGGCCCGCTCGGCGAGCCGCTCGATCGTCGAGATCGTGCTGTCGCCGGCGGCACGCAGGGCGCGCAGCATCACCGGATGGCCGGTATTGATCGAACCGCCCGGCAACTCGGCACCGCGGCTGACCGGAACCGGGCGCGATTCGCCGGTCAGCAACGACTGGTCGATCGTGGTCGTATCGTCGAGCAGTACGGCATCGACCGCGATCCGCTCGCCGGGTGCGACCCGGAAATGATCGCCCGGCATCAGCCGGGAGGCGGGAACCCGGTCGGCCGCGCCGGTGGCCGGATCGATGCGCTCGGCGGTATCGGGGACCGAGGCCGACAGCGCGTCGAGGGTGCGTGCTGCCCGCCGGCGCGCCATCCACTCCAGGTAGCGGGCGCCGAGCAGCAGGAAGACGAACATCGTGACCGAGTCGAACCAGACTTCGCCGTGGCCGGTGAAGGTGGCGTGGACGCTGGCGATGAAGGCGGCCGCCAGCGCGATCGCGACCGGCACGTCCATGCCGGGGCTGCGTGCCCGCAGATCGCGCCAGGCGCCGGCGAAGAAGGGTTGTGCCGAGTAGAGCACCACCGGCAGCGTCAGCACGAGGCTGGCCCAGCGCAGCAGGGCGTCCCACTGCGGTTCGATGTCGCCGGGTTCGGCGAGGTAGACCGGGATTGCGTACATCATCACCTGCATCATGCCGAGGCCGGCAATGAACAGGCGCCGGAACATGGCCCGGCTGGCCTTGCGCAGCGCCTGCTCGCGGCGCAGCGGGTCGAAAGGCCGCAGCCGATAGCCGATCCGGGCGGCCGCGGCGAGCAGCGCCGACAGCGGGGTGGCGCGCGGGTCGTAGCGCAGGGTGGCCCGCTCGGTGGCCATGTTGACCGAGACCTGGCCGACGCCGGGCTGGGCCTGCAACTGGCGTTCGATCAGCCAGACGCAGGCACCGCAGCGGATGCCTTCAACCAGCAGCGTCGCCTCGCAGTGGTCCCCGTCGCGGCGCACGAAACGGGCCTGCACTTCCGGCTCGTCGTAGATTTTCAGTGCCTGCTCGGCGGCGTGTTCGGCCGCCGGGTCGGGGGCCGCGTCGCTCCCGGCAGTCGGGCCGCCGCCGGGAGCCAGGGCGAGGCCTTGCGGCGGGCGCCAGCCGGGGGCCGGCAATTCGGTGCGGGTCCGGTAATAGTCGTCGAGGCCGGCCGCGACGATCGCATCGGTCACGGCCTGGCAGCCGGCGCAGCACATCGGCCGGGTCTGACCCGCAACCTCGCTGTGCCAGCGTCCGGGGTCGGGCACCGGCTGGCCGCAGTGGAAGCAGGTCAAGGCCATGGACAGCCGCTTAACGCCACGGTTGCAGGCAGGCGTCGATGACGCTGTGCAGGCCGTCGATGGGGTCGATGCGCAGCAGGCCGGCCACGCCGAAGGCGATCACCAGCAGGCCGGCGGCCAGCCGTACGCCGCCGCGATCCAGCCAGTTCGCGCCGCGCTGCACCAGCCAGCCCAGAGCCAGCAGATTGGGCAGGGTGCCCAGGCCGAAGGCCAGCATGAGTGCCGCGCCGTCGAGCGCACTGCCCGCGACCAGCGCCGCGACCAGCACCCCGTAGACCATGCCGCAGGGCACCCAGCCCCAGACCAGGCCGGCCGCCAGCGCACCGCGCAGCCCGGGGGCACGGAGCACGCGCGCAGCCAGCGGTGCCATCCGTTTCCAGGCCCCCGCCCCGATCCGTTCGAGCACGCTGAGCCGACTCGCCCCGACGACCAGCGCCAGGCCGAGCAGGATCATGACCAGGTTGGCGGCGGCAAAGCCGATCTGCTGGATCGGCAGCATGTGGGCGCCGATCCAGGCCGTGGAGCCGACTGCGCCGGCGATCGCCCCGGCGATCGAATAGCTGGAGATGCGCCCGAGGTTGTAGGCCAGCGGCTGCAGCCGGGAGGGCGCCGTGGCGCCGGCGGTCAGCGGCACGCCGGTGGTCGCATCGACGGCCTGGATCGGGATGATGCGGTGCCGGGCATTGAGCACGGTGACGATGCCACCGCACATGCTGGCGCAGTGTGTGCCGCCGAACAGGCCGAGCAGGAAGGCGGAAAGCAGCGAAAAGCCGATCACGGCAGCAGAAACCTCGTGAGGGCCGGCGGCGCCGGTCTTCATGGATTAGACTCGGACGGACGAAAGACCGGAACGGTCCGCGCCGCCATGCTGCCGGCCTGCGTTCGAATCAATGATAGCGCTGCCGCGCAGTTCGCCGCTTGAATGATGTCAAAGACCTTGTGGATAGACGGTGAGGGCCTGCTGCGCACGCTCGACCAGACCTGTCTGCCCTTCGAGCGGCGCGAGATCGTCCTCGACAGCGAGGCGGTCTGCCAGCGGGCGATCACTACGATGCAGGTGCGGGGGGCCCCGCTGATCGGTGCGGTAGGCGCCTGGGGGCTTGCCTTCGCGCTGCGCGACGACCCGTCGGATGCGGCACTCGTCGCAGCGTCCGGCCGCCTGTTCGCCGCCCGGCCCACGGCGGTGAACCTGCGCTGGGCGCTCGATCGCATCGTGCGCCGGGTCGAGCCACTGCCGGTCGGCCAGCGGGCGCTGGCCGCGCGCATCGAGGCGCAGGCGATCTGCGACGAGGATGTCGAATGCAACCGGCGCATCGGCGAGCACGGTGCTGCCCTGCTCGGCGCCCTGTCGGAAAGGCTCGCGCCGGGGGCGGTGCTGAATGTCCTGACCCACTGCAACGCCGGCCGGATCGCGACCCTGGATCACGGCACGGCGCTGGCGCCGATCTATCTGCTGAACGAGCGCGGCGTGCCGGTCCACGTCTGGGTCGACGAGACCCGGCCGCGCAACCAGGGTGCAGCGCTGACCACCTGGGAGCTCGCCGAGCGCGGCATTGCGCATACCGTCGTCGTCGACAACGCCGGCGGCCTGCTCATGCGCCAGGGCCGGGTCGACGCGGTCATCGTCGGCTGTGACCGGGTGGCTGCCAACGGTGATGTCGCAAACAAGATCGGCACCTATCTGAAGGCGCTGGCCGCCCGCGACTGCGGCCTGCCGTTCTGGGTGGCCTGCCCGGTCTCGACCATCGATCCACTGTGCCCCGATGGCGATGCAATCCCGATCGAGGAGCGCGCCGGACACGAGGTCAGCCATGTCGGCGGCCGGCTTCCCGACGGCACGATGGGCACGGTGCAGATCGTGCCCGACGGCAGCGCGGTTGCGAACCCGGGCTTCGACATCACGCCGGCCCGGTTGGTCACTGCATTGATCACCGAGCAGGGCGTCTGCGAGGCCTCGGCGGGCGGCGTGGCGCAGGTGCTGACAGCGGGAGGCGGACGATGAGCCACGGACCGGAATCAGGCCTGGACTGTGCCGTGCCGCCCGGCGCCGGTACGGGCGGGTGCGCCCCTGAACTGGCGACCGAGCAGGCAGCCCGCCGGGCGGTCGTCGCAACCTGTCGCGAGACGATCGCGCGGGGGCTGAACACCGGGCGTGCCGGCAATGTCTCGCTGCGCTGGCACCGCGGCGGCCGGCAGGGCGACGGCATGCTGATCTCGCCGGCAGCCCTGGCCTGCGATGCCCTGACGGCCGACGACATCGTCTGGCTGGCGCTCGCGGCAGACGAGGCGGCCGACGGGAAGGTGACCGATGATGGGGCGGCCGCTGACGAAGCCGGCCGGCGCCCGTCGTCGGAATGGCGGATGCACCGTGATCTGTATCGGAGCCGCCCGGACGCCGGCGCCGTCATCCACGTGCATTCGCCGGCTGCCACGGCGCTGGCCTGCCTGCCGCGCGTGCAGCGCGACGGCATTCCGGCCTTTCACTACATGGTTGCCGTGGCTGGCGGCGCGGACATCCGCTGCGCGCCGTATCGGACTTTCGGGACTCCGGAGCTTTCCGAAGTGGCCGCTGCCGCGCTGCGCGACCGGCGCGCCTGCCTGCTCGCGAACCACGGTACGCTGGCCTTCGCGGCCACGCTGGCCGGCGCCCTGGAGCTGTCCTGCGAGCTCGAGTCGCTGGCGCGGATGTACGCGCAGATCCTCGCGACCGGTGAACCCTCGATCCTGCCTGGCGACGAAATCGAGCGCGTGCTGGCTCGCTTCGCGGACTATCGCCAGGCCGGCTGAGTCCCGTCCAGCGGGCTGAGTTAAAATGACCATATGGTCATTCGTTCGAGGCAGCCTTGAAAACCGTTACCGTCGTGCAAGCCAAGTCCCACTTTTCGGCCCTGCTCGCGCAGGTGGAAGGGGGTGAGGAAATCGCTGTCACCCGCCATGGCAAGGTCGTGGCACGGTTGGTACCCGATCGTCCTCGCATGGCGGCCGAAGCGTTCCGCGACTTCTGGCTCGCTGAGGATTGCGACCTGCAGGCGCCACCGGACCCGCCTGCGGACGACGTCGCCGCGCTGGACGGCTGAGAGATGGCGGCGCCTTGCCTGCTGGACACCAACATCCTGATCGCCGCGCTCAAGGGCCATCCGGTGGTGCGTCAGCGGCTGGAAGCCACACCGCTGGCCGACTTGCGGCTGTCTGCCATCGTGCTGGGAGAACTTCAGTTCGGCGCCGAGAAGCGCGCGCACGTCGAACGCAACCGCAGCCGCCTGGTCGATCTCGTGCAAAGACTGCCCGTGATCGGCATCGACGGCGGCACTGCGCTTCCCTACGCGCGCATACGCGCTGACCTCGAGCGGCAGGGCACCCCCATCGGCGCTACCGACCTCTGGATCGCTGCGCAGGCAGTCCAGGTCGGCGCCATGCTGATCACCGACAATCTGCGCGAATTCCAGCGCGTGCCGGGCCTGGTACTCGAGAACTGGCTGAAGTTGCCCTGATCGCAAGACTGCCCGACGACGAGTCGGTTGGCTGAATCCCGTCAGGCAGCTTGATCCGGTCATTGACCGCGCCCCGGCTTCTCCATATTATTCCGGTATAGAAATTTCATTCTATATAAAGAATATCAGAGAGACATGCCATGTCACGAATGCTGAGCACCCTGTCGAAATTCGGGGTTGTCGTTCTTGCCTTGGGCACCGCAGCCGTCATGGCCCAGGCGCAGTATCCGAACCGGCCGGTCCGGATCGTCGTACCGTACGGACCCGGGTCGGGCACCGACATCCTGGCGCGGACGCTCGCCGAGCCGCTGGGGCAGGCGCTCGGCCAGCCGATCGTCGTCGAGAACAAGGCCGGCGCCAATTCGATGCTGGGCACCGATATCGTCGCGAAGGCTGCTCCGGATGGTTATACGCTCGGCCTGGCGACGAACGCCGGGCTGGCGGCCAGCCCCGGGGGGCTCAGCCAGAGCGTTCCCTACGATGCAGAGCGCGACCTGGCCTACATCACTCGTGTCGCGTCGGTGTCCTTCGTCCTGCTGGTGAACAACAAGCTTGCGGTGAACTCGCCGCGCGAGTTGATCGACTATGTCAAGGCGAACCCGGGCAAGCTCAGCTACGCCAGCGGCAATACTGGCGGCATTGCCTACATGGGCTATCTGAAGCGGGCCTACGAACTCGACATCACCCACGTGCCGTACAAGTCCACGCCGTCGGCGCTCGTCGACCTGATGAGCGGGCAGGTCGAGGTCATGATGGCCGATGTGGCTTCGAGTACGCCGCGCATCCGTGCCGGTCAGCTCAAGGCCCTGGGCGTGGCGGCCGACCAGCGCAGCCCGCTGCTGCCCGAAGTCCCCACTCTGGATGAGTCGGGGGTGGCCAATGTCCCCGACATGTCCGGCTGGTGGGCGCTGGTCGGACCGGCCGGAATGCCCGCCGGGATTGCCGATCGGCTGAATCGGGAGTTCGTGGAGATTCTCGGTCGCGAGGATGTGCGCGAGAAGATGTTGCGCAGCGGCCTGGTGGCAACGCCGTCCACCCGTGAGCAGGCGGCGCGCTATCAGCAGGACCAGCTCGAGGTCTGGTCGGCGCTGGTCAGGGATCTGGGTCTGCAGGCGCAGTGAACGGGTTGCTTCCCGGGTCTGGTGTCTTCCCCGGGCCCGGTGTCGGGAGGCGGTGGGTGTTTTCAGTGGGCAGCAGGTATTTTTCATACATGAAAGGGCAATTTCACATCTGAAAACGCCATGCCTTTTTCTGCTTTCACTGACCGTGGACGCAAGCGACTCATGCCATCGGACTTGCCGGTGGGGTGCTCGGTGCCACGAAAGGAAGGCCCGGCAGGCTGCCTGGTGCGATACTCGCGCAAAGCAACGGAATCGAAGATGATGAACTCTCTGGCCCGCGCCCTGGCCCCCCGATCGGTCGCCGTGATGGGCGCTTCCGACAATCCCCACAAGGTAGGCGGACGGCCGGTCGCCTACATGAAGCAGTACGGATTCCAGGGGGCTATCTACCCGGTCAACCCGGTCCGTGCCGAGGTGCAGGGCCTGACGGCCTATGCGAGCCTGGCGGATCTGCCGGAGGTGCCCGACCTGGTCGTCGTGGCGGTCGGTGGCGAGGAAGGGGTGCGGATGGTCGAGCAGGCGGCGGCCGCCGGCGTGGCGGTGGCCGTCGTGATGGCCTCGGGCTACGCCGAAACGGGCGAGGACGGTCGCCGTCAGCAGGCGCGCATGCTGGCGGCGGCGCAGGCTGCCGGCATGCGCCTGGTCGGTCCGAACTGCCAGGGTCTGGCGAACTTCGCCACCGGTGCAATCGCGAACTTTGCGACGATCTTCCACGAGCAGCCCAGCAGCGACGGTGCGCTGGCGATCGTCGGCCAGAGCGGGGCGGCAACCCAGTCGATCTACGCGCTGGCCTATGCCCGTGGGATCCACGCGCGCTACGTGCTCGCCACCGGCAACGAGGCCGATGTGACGGTGGCCGAACTGTTCGGCGCGGTGGTGCCCGACCCGGGTATCCGCGCAGTCGTCCTCTATCTCGAATCGATCACCCGCACCGACCAGCTGGCGGAAGCTGCTGCGCTGGCTCGCGCCCGCGGGTTGCCGGTGATTGCCATCAAAGGAGGGCGGAGCGCCAGTGGCCAGCTTGCCGCGAGCTCGCACACCGGCGCGCTGGCCACCGAGGACCGGGTCGTCGACGCCTTCTTCGCCCGGCACGGCATCGTGCGCGTGGTCGACCCGTACGAGGCGATCTCGCTCGTTCCACTGCTCATGCAGGCCGTGCGGCCGGCCGGCGACTCGCTGGTGGCGATCAGCAACTCGGGTGCCAGCTGCGTGATGATGGCCGACGCCGCCGATGAGCACGGCGTGCCGCTGATGGCGTTCAGCGATGCAGCACGTACGAGACTGGATGAGGCCTTGCCGCAGTTCGTCGCCAGCACCAATCCGATCGACCTGACCGGCGCGCTGCTCACCGACCGCAAGCTGTTCGCCGAGGTTCTCGACACACTGGCGACCGAAGCCCGGCCCGATCTGTTGCTGCTGGCCTTCCCGGTTGCCGGTGCCGGCTACGATGTGCCCGGTTACGCGCGCGACCTGGCCGCCTTCGCGAGCCGCTGCGCGACGGCCGTCGCCGTCGCGGCGCCCCAGGCGTCGGTGCGCGAACCCTTCGCCGGGTACGGGCTGGCCACCTACGACCGGGAGCTCGAGGCCCTGCAGGCGCTCAAGCGGTTCGCTGATTTCTGTGCCGGGCAGCGCGAGGTGGCGCCGCCTGCGCGAGCGCCGGTCGAAGTGCCCTTGCCCGCGCCTGGCGGCGGCCGCTTCATGAGCGAAGCGCAGAGTCTGGCGGTGCTGGCGCAGGCCGGGCTGCCGACGGTCGAGCACATCGTCTGCCGCACGCAAGACGAGGCAATCGCGGCCTTTTGCAAGCTGGGGCCGAGGGTCGTCGTCAAGGCGTGTTCGGAGGAGGTCACCCACAAGAGCGAGCATGGCCTGGTCGCCGTCGGCCTGAGTGACGAAGCGGCCGTTGTCCAGGCCTTCGAGCGCCAGTGCGCGACGCTTGCGACCCTCGGCGCGGCCAGCGAGGGCATCCTGGTGGCCCGGATGGTCGGGGGAGGGCGCGAGCTGGCGCTCGGTGCGCGGACCGATCCGGTATTCGGGCCGGTCGTGATGGTGGGCGACGGCGGGATCTACCTCGAGGCGCTCGGTGACTTCCGGCTGCTGCTGCCGCCTTTCGATGTGGCCGCGGTCGAAGCCGCGCTGGCGCAGTTGCGCATTGCGCCGCTGCTGCGCGGCGTGCGCGGCGAGCCGCCGGCCGATATCGGCGCCTTCGCGCAGATGGCGGTGCGGCTGGGCGACGCGATGCTCGCCTGGCAGGACGACGTGGCGTCGATCGACATCAATCCCGTCAAGGTGCTGGCGCGCGGTGAAGGCGCCGTCGCCATCGACGCGCTGATCGAGCGGACGGTGACTTCAGGCTGAAGGTTCGCCCGGGTACGGCGATCGGCCCGAGATCGCGCCGGAAATCTCGGCAACGCGCAGGCGCAGGTCCGTGCCCAGGGCCTGGACGGCGGTCTCGTCCAGCTGGGCGCTGAAGCCGACTGCGCTGACGGCCATGATCGGCCGGCCGGTGACGTCCAGCACCGGCGCCGACACCGTCGTGACGCCACGCACGTAGTGGCCGATGTCGACCGCATAGCCGCGCTTGCGGACCTCGGCCACGTCGGCCAGGTATTCCTCGAAGGACGGTGCGTTCTCCCAGCGCAGGCTCGTGAGCCGGGCCCGCAGTTCGGCCGGGTCGAGGCCGGAATGGGCGGCCATGCACCGCCCGAGGGCGGCGATGTACATCGGCAGGCGCTGGCCGATGCTCATGTGCACGCGCAGCGTCCCGACCGCGTCGGCACGGTCGACCAGCAGCACGCGGTCGTCATCGGTGCGCTGCCACAGCGTCGTCGTCACCCCATGCCGGGCGGCGATCTGCTCCAGGTGCGGGCGCACCAGCCGGATCCAGGACGAATGTTCGAGCGCGCCCTTGGCGAGCGCCACCAGGCCGAGTCCGATCGTGTAGGACTTGGTTGCCGGGTCGAACCTGACCAGCTTGTCGTGGACCAGGGTCTTGAGCAGATTGAAGCAGGTGCTCGGGTTCAGATCGAGGTCGCGGGCCACCCGGGTCACGCCTACCGGTCCGGTCGCGGCACAGAGGTAGCGCAGGATCGCAAGCCCGTTGACCAGTGCACCGACCAGTTTTTCAGGGGGAGGGGCGGCTGCCATGTCTGTCCGATGCAAAGCGATCCGGTCGGGGCTGAAAGAGCGGAATTTAACAGCAGCCGCGGGTCGGGCGGGTCGAAGGCCGGGTGCCGCAGCCTCCGGCGGTGTCCGGCAAGGCCCGGGAAGCGCTGTGGGGTGGCCCGAAAGGAGCTTGTCGTTATTCTCGATGAAGATCAGTATACTTTGTAGAGAATATTCGATCACGAGCGCCTCGCCGGGCGCAGATCTGACAGAAGGAGTGCTGGACATGGAATCATCCGGACGTCGCGGTTTCCTGAATGCCTTGTCGGCGAGTGCCGGGGCCCTGGCGGCCGGTGCCGCCAGCCTGCCCGCCTTCGCACAGGCCTATCCATCGCACCCGGTGCGGCTCTATGTGCCGATCGCGCCCGGCGGCCTCACCGATACCCTGGCCCGGGCGATCGGTGCCGGTCTGGCAGAGCGGATCGGCCAGCCGGTGGTCGTCGAGAACCGGCCGGGCGGGGGTGGCGTGATCGGCATGCAGGCGGCGGCCCGGGCCGCGCCCGACGGCTACGGCCTGGCTTTCGTCTATCAGGGGGTGGCGAGCGTCAATCCGGTGCTGCTGAAGAACCCGCCCTACGACACGATTCGTGATTTCGTCGCGGTGGCACTGGTCGCGCAGTTTCCGCTGATTCTGCTGGTCAGCCCCGAGACGAAGGCCCGGACGGTTGCCGAACTGGTCGAACTGGCACGCACTGCGCCCGGCGGCCTGAACTATGGCTCGGCCGGCAATGCGACGACATCGCATCTCGCGATGGAGCTGTTCAAGCGTCAGGCTAAGGTGGACATGGTCCATGTTCCGTACAAGGGGGAATCGCCGGCCATGACCGGCCTGGTCGGGGGCAGCATCACGGTCCTGTTCGCGACGCCGACGGTTGCCTTGCCGATGATCAAGTCGGGCCGGGTGCGCGCCCTGGCCATCAGCACCGCGCAGCGCAGCGCCTTGTTGCCTGATCTGCCGACCGTGGCCGAGGGCGGACTGGCCGACTTCGCGGTGGGCGGCTGGTATGGAATCCTGGCACCCACCGGTACGCCGGCGACGATCGTCGATCGTCTGGCCGCGGAACTGGCCATCGTCCTGAAAGATTCCGACCTGCGTGCCCGGCTCGCAGCCCAGGGGGTCGAGCCGATGTGGGCCGGCCCTGCGGATGCCGATGCATGGCTGCGTGCCGACACCCGGAAGTGGCAGCAGGTGATCGTCGAATCGGGAATCAGCGTCGACTGATACCATTTTGCGTTCGAACGATCCGTAGCTGCGGAGCCAGGACGCGGG
>Ga0172382_10005915_pt1 | contig 18023 bp, 25 predicted proteins | sample Leawel138RmetaG_FD_122245 | JGI IMG/M metagenome (GOLD analysis project Ga0172382, IMG submission 122245) | Leachate microbial communities from a municipal landfill in Southern Ontario, Canada - Leachate well 138R metaG | ecosystem: Engineered > Solid waste > Landfill > Unclassified | place...
CTTGATTGTCCATAATATTTATATATTTAAGCTAGTAACAAGATTTAAACGACAAATGTCGTTTGATTATCTGTTATTTATATTAACAATCAAGAGATCTAAAAACAATGGTCGTTTAAAGGTGGTGGGGATAACTCTTGAGTTGGGGTTGACGGGATAAAATAAATATGTGAGAATATAGCCAGAAACCTTGATAAAGCTGATGAATAGGTCATTGGCTACAAAGGGGGAGAAGAGAAATGGTAAGAAGGAAGGAATTTTTCCGGCAATTGCAGACCCTCGTAGAGAGAGGATGCCATGAATTTACTGGCGAGAGTTCAGCCGACTTTGTGGCTCGCATCTCAAGGCTGTTGCCCAAAAAAAACCTGAAGGGAGAAATCCCCTTCGTGGTCGTGCCCAATGTCAACTTGGTACAGATGTGCCAGTTGGCAATCATTGGTGGGCAGACGGTGGAGTTGGCTCTGACTGGTCAAATCCAATCCACAAATGGACTGGAAACCAAGGAAGCCCGGCTGATCACCGGTGTATCGGTGAACAGTCAGGGCAAGGCCTGGCGCAAAGTAAGTCCCAGCCTCACCAAGGCTGGCGTAGTTGGAATGACGATTGAGGAAGTGGTGGCCACGGCTATCTACTTTCCCGAAATCGTCGCTCCGGCTGTCTTAGCTCCAGGGAGTCGGAGGGGAACGAAGTATATCCCCCTCTTGGGACGATTCGACGACGGTAGGGCCTCGGTGTCCTGCTGTATAGACGAAAATTTTGCTGACCCGCGCATAAGTATCGGGGTGCGGGTAGCATAATTTAACGCGGAAGGCAGATCGGTGCGGATCTGCCTTTTTTTATTGGCTAGAAAACAAGTTCGAGAAAAATTAAAGCAAAAACTATTCGATAGAGACCGAAAATAATGAAAGTTTGTTTAGACAAAACCACCAAAAAAACTTTCATCGCCACAAGCGCTACCAAAAAAGATAGAATAAAACCGATGGATAAAGTTGTAATTTCTTGACTGGTAAAAGTCGGAGCTGTTTTAAAAAGATCATAACCGGTGGCCACCGTCATTACCGGCAAAGCCATCATAAAAGAAAACTCAACGATTGTTTTTCGTCTCAAACCAAGCCATAAACCACCAACAATTGTCGCTGCCGAACGAGATACGCCGGGAATTAAAGCCACCGCCTGAAAAAGGCCTAGTTTTAATGCTTGAGAAAAGGTCAAATCATCAATCGAATCAATCGATGTTTCTTTTTCTTGATAAAAATATTCAAAAACAATCAAAAAAATACCACCTAAAAAAATAGTCCAGACAATCAAAGTTTGGTTAATGAGCAAAATTTCTTTTATTGGTCGATAGAAAACAAAACCTAAGATACCGACCGGCAGAAAAGAAACTGCCAGCCGAGAAATGACCTTAGGCCCGGCCGATAACTGTCGCCAATAAAGAAGAACTACCGCTAAAATAGCTCCCAACTGAATGGCAATTTCAAAACTAGTTCGAAAAGCCGAATCAGGAATATTAAGCAAATTAGAAAATAAAACCAAATGTCCAGTTGAAGAAACCGGTAAAAATTCGGTTATGCCCTCAACGACACTCAAAACAACTATATCCCAGATGCCCATTTTTATTATTTACGATTTTTTCTTCTTTTTAATATGCCGAAAGCTTCTTCGTCGGTCGCCACAACTTTTTTTTCTTCCCGTTTGTCTTTTATCTTACCTAAAACCTTGAATGGATGATGCCGATAAAAATTGCCAACAAATCGCATAACTATTCGCTTTTGCCACTCAACTGGCATCTTTTTCTCAATTGCCGGTAAAACTTCAGCTGGTGAAAAAAGATAGACTTCCTTCGGTAAAGACAACTTTTTAAGCTGATCGACAATTTCTTTGATTAATTTTTTTTCAACTTCTCTTTTGTCAGCTTCATAAACACCGCCCGAACGAATGACTTTACCTCCGACCCGACTTTCAAATCGGCCTTCTTTTTCTTGCTGTTTGGGCTTAGGAACAACCGACCTAAAAACTTCTGTTAATTGACCATCTAAAGCTTCATAACCAACTGCCTCTTGTCGGCCGGTAACTAAAATCAGAGCTTGTTGGTTTAAAAATGTTGGTAAGTTTTTAGTTATTTTCATATTCTTTGGTCAAAGTTAATTTGATAATTTTATCATCGTCAGAAGTTGGTTGACCCCGGCCGTCTTGATTGCTGGTAATCAGATACAAAGAACCATCGGGCACTTTAATAACTGCTCGCAAACGACCAAAACCATCAATTAAAACAGAGACTTCGTCAGTTTTAAGATCGGCCAACCACAAACTCTGACTTCGAAGACCGGCAAAAACTAGTTGATCTTGAGATAGAGAGGTGATTCCCGATGGCGCCCAGGTTTCAACTCCGCTACAAAAAATTGGGTTTTTAAATTTCGGGTCTTGACTATTGCAATTTTGAACAACCGGCCAACCATAGTTTTTGCCAGCTTCTATTTTATTTATTTCATCATAAGCTGACGATCCATGTTCAGTTGCCAATAAGTCGCCAGTCGGAGTCCAAACCAAACCTTGAGGGTTTCGGTGGCCAATTGAGTAGGTTGGCAAACCTGACCAAGGGTTATCTTCGGGAATAACACCGTCATCAGCTAAACGTAAAATTTTACCGGCCAAAGAGTTTGGACTTTGAGCCAAAGTCGGTTGACCAGCATCACCAGTTAAGATCCAGAGATAGCCATCTGGGCCAAAGGCTATTCGACCGCCATTGTGAATCTGCCCAGCTGGAATATTATCAATAACAATAATTTCATTATTTAACTCCCCTGTTTTAGATAAATTAAACCTAGACACTCGATTGAAAACTCCATTTGGTGATTGATAAGTAAAATACAGATAAAGCTGCCGATTTGAAGCAAAATCCGGATGAGAAGCCATACCCAAAAGCCCACCTTCACCAAAATGATAAACTTCATCTAAAACAGCAATCGTCTCGACTTGCCCATTTGAGCGAACAACTCTCAATCGTCCAGACCTTTCAGTAAAATATATTTCATTATCAAGCCAGAGAAGATCCCAAGGTATATCAAGATCTTGAGCCACAATTTCAGATTGCCAACTACCAACAATTGGCTCAATCTCATCAATTGGCTCAATTGATGGTGCCGGTGGTACCCAAATTAATTTAATTAAAGAAAAAGTAAACCAACTACCAGCTAAAACAAGTAAAATAACTAGAGTGATAATTTTAAGATATTTAGAGTTCATACTGGTTAGATGATAACATATAAAAATGTTTGCATCAGTTAAAAATTAAAACTGTTAAAACAATCAAAATTTGCCAAAACAATCCCCAGATTGGACTGTTTAGACGCCAAGAAGTATGAAAGAATTGATGAAAGCTGGTAAAAATATTAGTAATTCGCCAATTCATTAAATGATCCAAAAAATGAAGTCCATCGGGTAAAATTGCTAACCCCGCTCCTAAATAGACCAGATAGCTTGAAGTTGGTGGTGGCCAAAAAAAAAGTACCAAAATAAAAGCCGAAGAAAAGTCTAGACCCAGTTTTCTTATGTCTTTGAACCACAAACGATAATCTAACTTAAGATTACTTGAATCACTGGTTTTTGACAGAGATTCTAATTGATAATCATAATGAGGTAAAATATCAAGCAAAAAATGACTAGCTAAAGCAGTACCTAAAGCCAGAGGAGGATTAAATTTTAAAAGATTGGTTACCGCTGCTCCAACTACGGCATGAGTAGTAATAATCATAAAAATTATCGAATACAGTTATTATATTGGTTAACTTGATTATTGTATTCAGTGATTGACGCTTCGGTTATTAGTAATAGATCATTGTAGTCAATAACTAGTTGATTATGATCAGTGATCTTTTGGGCCCGTTCAACAGTCGATAAGACATCATTTTCAATCTGTTGTTTTAGTAGTGATATTTGATTAGCTGTTTTTTCTAGTTCTGACTTATTGGCTTCAATGTTGGCTTTTAAAGTTTTATTAGGTAAATAACATTGGGGCCGAGGTGAACCAAAAATCTGAACCGCCAACCACTCGCCATTTGGTAACTTACCAACAGCCACACCAATATGGCGAAACCTCGATTCTAATATGTTTTGACGATGGTCAGGGCTTTGAAGCCAAGCGTCAACTAAATCTTGATCGGAAGTAAAAAACCCACGAGCTAAATTTTCACCAATTATATGATATTGATAGCCAGCCTGTATCGCTGCTTCAGCCACCCCTTGGCCAGTTGGTGAATAATGATCAAAATAGCCTTGGTTTATCATGTCGGTTAATCTTATATTGGCTACCTGATCAAGTTGACTATTGGTTAAAACCGTATTTAAACCTTCATCCATCCTAGCGATATTAGTCCAAACAACAACTCCATCTTTGGTTACATAACCTTCGACTTCTTGGCCAACGGCTAGCAAAGAAGAGGGTTTAACCGTTGGCGAAAATTGATTTATTGATCGAAATGAGGATGATAACGGTTTTATCTCTTTGGTTGATAAAGAAATTGTCTTGTCATTGGAAATTTCTGCTTCTTCCTGTTGTTGATGATTATCGATAACTAATTTTTCAGTTGGTTCGACATAAATCCAAAAGATCAAAAACAAAAACAAACCTATAATTCCACCAACAAACAAAAGACCTTTCATTAATTTTTTAAAAACTAACATTTGACCATTGTAACATAAAAAAGGGGGGCATTTAACTTTGCCCCCCAAGCGATCAGTCAGGATCTCTCATCTGAAGCCGGCGATACCTTTCCGGCTCAACGGCCTCAATGACCTTGGCTATAACTTCGACTGGCCGATCATAAGAGGCAATAATAACAACCGGAATGAGGTTACCATATCGCCGCTTAAAGCTGTCAGCTCCAGCTAAGGAGCTTTTGACCTGAAGTGGGATTTCCCCAACATCCGTTAGGACAAACAAGTCTCGGCCCTTTTGATCTTCCTCTAAAGAAGCCCGTCTAAATCCCCAAACCCAGTTAGGGAGAGCTTCTCGATCATTCAAAGCCTTCCACACCTTCTGTTCTGCCAGTCTTCCCCTCTCTTGAGTAACCTCTCTCAGAGTTTTTGATATGGCCATTTTTTCTCCTTTCCTTTTTTTATTGAATGTCCTTACTTTCTTATTTATAGCACAAAAAACAAAAGCTGACTAGAGTTATTGATTTTTCTTATTTTAGCTAATTTAAAAATTTCTGTCTTATCTCTTTCTCATATTCGGGGAAATAGATGCGAATATCTTCCAAATTGAAACGTTTTAAAATTGCCGATGGTGATTCACGCTCAAGGAGAAATTCAAAAGACAAATCAACCAATAACTTGGCTTTCTCTAAGTCGCAGCCTTGGCCGATCAAATCTTCAGCGTAACGCCGATCGATAGTAACTTCGAAGACAAGATCAGCTAGAGAAACAGCCAAACACCAACCATCATCAATTTCTTTGGACTCAATAATTGTCCATCGAGAATCTTCCATCTTAAGGAATAACAACTTCTAAAATAGACACGATTTCATCATCTGCTATTTTAATCAAAAAGGGAGAATTTAATAAAGGTGAATCGAGTGTTTGAAATCTTTCTTTAAACTCGGACCAATTAATTTTTACGGTTTGGTTTAAGACTCCTTGTTGATCAACTACCTCTACCTCCACTCTTTGATCAACTGGTAAAAATTCCAAACCGCTCATCAAAGCCTCACCACTAATTTCATCATTCATTAATTGGTTTACGTTGTCGATTGACATAAAATCACGATTGTCTTGCCTATAAATATCGCGAATGAAAACTAGCCTTTCCTCAGATTCAGTTGAGGTTGTTAATCGATCACTACCTAACCACCAAACAAACAAAACAATTATCAAAACAAAAATAATTATGATTGCTACTTTCTTCATATATAACTATTTTAAACCCCAAACCAAAAACTGCCAAATGTTTTTAATTCTCCAAACATTGGCAGTTTTTAATTTAATTTTTGCCAAACTATTTTAATTTACAATTCATTGGGTTCAAACAAAACTATTTCCAAATTGCCTTCATCATCAAAGAAATACTCAAATTGAGCCACTAAAGCAATGTGGCCATCTTCATACTCCACCACTCCCCCTCTTGGACTTGTAAACTCAACATTGGTTACATAAAATGTACCCCCCAAAACTTCTTCTGTCGGCGACAAGGAAGAAATGTTATTCTCCAAATAATCAACAACTAAGATTTCTTTTTCAGTTTGAATTAGTGGGTCGTTCAATTCGTTATCATCTAAGGTTGATTCAATCATTTTATTGTCCAACTCAGAGAAGAGTCCATCGGTCACCGCCGAGATAATTTCATCTTGACTGATTCTAATTACCATCTCATGAGGGGTTATAACTTGAGCTGTCATTTGATCTGAACGATCCCCATAACCAGCTGAACGAGAATTAAAATCAAAAACAAAATCACGACAATTTACGCAATCTTCATCAGTTACCTCCAGAGATTGAATATACTCCAGGTCAAAACCATCAAACAAAAAAGTTGAAGATTCATTCTCAATCCAATTTTCAGCTAACTGTTTCTGATCTTCCAAACTTAAATTCTGCTCTGGTGGACCAAAAAGTGTAAGTCCGACCAAAATCAAAATCGCTAAACCAATAATTAATGACAACTTGCCCCAATAATTTTTTTCGGCCATAACTCTAATATTAATATTTATAATTCTCATATTATAGCACGAGATTTAAAACAAAAAAGCCCGGCATCAATATGACACCGAGCTCCGTAAATCACGAGAAAAGTGGATCGCCAGCCACTATCTCGTTGAAAAACTCAAGATCATCGGAGTTTTGACGGAGGCGATCAAAGATACGTTCCGCCGCCGGCCAAAACCTTTGTTCTTTGCCACTTAAATAAAGACTGGCGTTTAAATTTACAATCGCCCACCATAGATAAGCGATTGCAAAAATCCGAGAAAAATCATCACCAGCTGAGGCAGTGGCCTCCTTTATCAACCGCTCGATCTTCGCCTCTTGGCTTTTTATATCAACAATTACGAAAATCGGGACAGTTGATGGATCTTTAATCAGTTGGCAAATTTCCATGATTGTCTCCTCCTTTCTCTGTTTTAGTTTTCAGCTCTTGTCTAATCAAATCATAAAAAAGTCTTATCGTCAAATTTTAATGCTCATTTAATATCTTTTTGCTATAATTAAATAATGATTGAATTTTTGTCTAAATTGTCCTTACTGATATCGCCATTTGTTTTATGGTCGGCTCTTTTTTTGATTGGTGGTATCGTTCTTATCGCCAGTTGGATTTTTATTTATCATTGGAAAAAATTTGGCTATCAAAGCCAAATAATATTAAAAGCTGAGATGACTTATCTCATCGTTACTGGTCTTCTTTTGGTAGCCGCCATTTTAACCGCTATTGGTTTTTTATATCTATGATAAAAATTAATCCCGATGAAAAAATCATAATGGAATTGCGCAAACATTGGTATGTCTTATTGGCCGAAATGTCATTCATTGTTTTGGGAGCAGTCGGACCACTTGTGGTTTTGGTCTTATCCGAGCCTTGGGTTAAAACCAATATTAGTCCAAAAACTTTTTTGTTTGGACTTTTCTTTTATTGGTTGTGGTTGTTGGTTTTATGGTTATTTTTCTGGCTAGCTTGGACTGATTACTACCTTGATGTTTGGATTATAACCGACAAGAGAATAATTGATGTTGAACAAAAAGGTATATTTAATCGTGAGATTTCAACTTTTTATTACGAAAAAGTTCAGGATGTCACTGTTGAAATTAAAGGTTTCCTGCCAACTCTAATGGGCTTAGGTGATATTCATGTTCAAACCGCCGGCCAGGGTCGAGAATTTATCCTCCATAATGCCGCTAATCCTCACACCGCCAAAAGAGAAATCATTAGTCGATCAGCACGGGCTAAAATAATTTAAACTTAGACAAACAAAGACGGCCCCAAACTAGGGGCCGTTTACCTTTGTTGGAAATGAACCTACTCAGAAGTTTCTTCGGAAGTCTCTTCAGAAGTTTCTCCAGCCTCAGTTGGAGTTTCCTCTTCAGGAGTAGCTGTTCCTTCGTCGGTTGGGTTCATTGTCTGATCGTTGTTTGTTGCGTCGTCCATAAGATATAAAATTTATTCTAGTAAACAAACGACCTTTACCGTAGTATTCTATCAAATAAGGTTAAAATATCAACAAAGACTTTGAACTAAACCACGAAAGAACGAATAAATCAAATTATGTTTGATTAGATACCGGCGGTATGATAAAATTTAAAAACAATGGCTTTAAGAAAATTTTCTGAACATATAGGTCAAATTAACACCGATAAAATAATTGGCCTTCATTCTAATATTTGGGGAAATTTTGCTGATTTATCCGGTGATGTCAGCAGTCTGTCAGGTGATATCGGTCTTTATAAAATAAAGGGGCAAATAAAAAAGCTACGTGGTGATGTAACTGGTGTCTTTGGTGATATTACTAATATCTCTGGTGATCTTTCTAATTTAAAAGGTGATGTGTCCAATGTCTCCGGTGATGTGTCCAATGTCTCCGGTGATGTCAGCGGTTTAGTTGGTAATGTATCTAAAATCAAAGGTGATGTTACTAATATTCGTGGTCAAGTTGATTGGGTCCAAGGTGTTGTTAGTGATTTAATTGGTGATATTTCTGGTTTACGAGGCGACGTTACTAACATCTCCGGCAATGTTACCAGAATTAAAGGTGAAGTTTCAGCCCTGTCTGGCAATGTATCTAATTTAACTGGCGACGTATCGAATGTTTCCGGTAATGCTTCTGGCATCGAGGGTGACGTAACCGGCTTGACTGGCCGACTAGATGCTTTAATTGATAAAAATTAAGCCCCGACCTTAGTCGGGGCTAGAGATTCCTAGCGCTGAAGAATGCCGCTGGCAATTAAATTGTCGACCGAATCTGGTTGGCAACCAGTGGCGTTTCCGCTAACACCGGTAATGTCACCCCTAATTGGCGAAACATCGCCTGACAGGCCCGTTCCGACTTCTCCCCAAATACCGCCAGCGTCTCCCCAAATTTGTTCGACCTGACCGGTCAAACCGCGATGAAAATTTATGATCTTCTCTGTCTTAGATGTCATTGTTGTCGACACTGTCTTCCTCCTTCTTCGTTTTCCCACCAAGAACATCTCTCTTTTTATTTAATCATTTAATTTCTAAAAGTCAATTGATTTGTGATTGTACCCAAAACACAGTTTATTTTTTTAGTTTTTCAATTCTGATAGCCTGGCCATTAATCAAAGCCTTAGCTACTTTTTTCCTAGCTGAAGTTAAAATTCTCTGAAAAGTGCTTTGCGAAGTTTTCATTTTATTGGCAGCTTCAACTTGATCAAGATTACATTCATCTTTAAGCCTAAGAGCTTCCAACTCTTCAGCAGTTAAGGTTATAACCTCAAGTTGCCTTAAGGGTATACCTTGAGGTTTAAAATACCTAGCGATCGGCTCAAAACCGACCCGACGAATTAATCTTGGTCGAGGCATAAAAAAATATTAACAAAGTCCGCCAGCCGGGTCAAAACCGGCTAGACGGTTAACTTTGTTTAAACAAGACGACGACGGCCACCTTGCCTAAAACCACGGCCCAAACCCCCTCCTTGGCCCAACGGCCTTCTGTTATTAGTCGGTAAATTTTTATCATTAGCTGGGCAATTTCCCATTCCCCGACCAGTTCTGGGGCCTTGACCTTGTGGCCCAGTTCCATCTAAATTAGGCATAGTCTTAATTTTGATTTAAATATTTTAAACATCGACCTTAGTTTTGAGTATATACCCATATGTAATTAAAGTCAAGTCTTTTGTCACAAAACTAAATCTGTTAAAATATTTTTATGGATTGGGTTTTTTATATCATCTTATTTTTAGGCTCTGGCGCACTTTTATACATTGCCGGTGAATGGCTAGTCAATGGTTTAATGAAGCTATCTCGTTTTCTTGGTTGGCGTGAATTTGTCGTTGCTTTTATCATTATGGCAGCTGCCGCCTCAATACCCAATCTTTTTGTCGGTGTAAACTCAGCTCTTAAGGGTATACCCGAATTATCTTTTGGCGATGTGATGGGTAACAATATCGCTGCTTTAACTATTGCTGTTGCCATCGCTGTTTTATTCACCCCCAAAGGTGAAATCCCCGCTCAAAGTCGAACGGTTCAAGCTTCTTCCCTGTTTACCATGGTAGCCACCATCTTGCCATTGGTTTTAATCTCGGACGGCTTTTTATCTCGAGGCGATGGAGCAATTTTAATTGCTACCTTTTTGTTTTATGCCTATTGGTTGTTTATTAAAAAAGAACGATTTACCAGAGTCTATGATAATTCAGAGAAAATTGTCGCTTTGAAAATCGTCTTAGCTGATGTTCTGAAAATTGGCTTGGGCCTTTTAATGTTGATTTTGGCTTCCGAGGGAATTGTCAGATCAGCTAGTTTCTTTGCCTCTGGTTTGGGGGTGTCTTTAACCTTAATTGGTATTTTAATTGTCGGCATCGGTAATTCTTTACCGGAGGTGTATTTTGCTGCTGTTTCTGCTCGTCGCGGTGAGACTTGGATGATTCTTGGCAATTTGATGGGGGCAGTGGTTATTCCAGCCACTTTAGTTTTGGGAATTATCGCTATCATTCACCCGATTCCAGTTGTTAATTTTTCACTCGCCGCTATTAGTCGTTTTTATTTAGCTCTGGCGGCAATATTTTTCTTTTCTTTCACTCGTTCTGGCCTAACGATAAAAAAACATGAAGCTTGGTTATTATTATTTTTATTTCTAGCTTTTGTCTTAAGTGTCATCCTAACTGCCGGCTATTAAATAAAAACTATAAAAAATCGCCAATAATCCAGCTAAAAGAACATAAATAAAGGCAATCGGTAAATTCTTTTTAATGACCTGATTTTCTGATCGGCTAAGGCCGGCTACGGCCAAAGCAGCCAAAATATTATGAATGGCAACCATATTACCAATAGCACTACCAACCGCTTGGAGTGATAAGATTAAAATTGGCGACAAACCTAAAGACATAGCTGTTTCCACCTGAAAGGCAGATAGAAGCAAGTTAGATACCGTTGAACTACCCGCCAAAAAAGAACCAAACAAACCGACCAATGGTGAAATAAAAAACCACAAAAAACCATTAATAGCTAAAAGTTGCGATAAATATATTGGAATACCAGCTCGACCCATATCATTATTAGCTGAAAAAATCAAAATCTGAACCAAGGTGATAACTGCTACCAAGCCAATTGCTGGATAACTAATTTTTTTAAGAGCTTTAAAAAACGATCGGCCGGCTGATTTTAAACCAAGACCGTAAAACTTAAACGCCAAGAAAGTAACCAGTATAAAAAAGAACCCTGGGGAGTAAAAAATATCAAAAGTATGATTAAGACCGGTATTAAATAAATTGCCAAAAACCAAACTCCCCTGTTTTAAAAATTCAGCCAAACCCAAAAAATTAATTCGCGATAAGACCAACAGGGTGATAATCAAAAAATATGGAATAAAAGCTCTAGCTAGTTTACCAAAGCCAAAACTAGAAGCCGTTGTTTCTGGTTTTGATTCACTGGGAAAACGCCACTTTTCTTTTGGTACCAAAAAACCAACTTTGGTTAGGGGTAAAATAATAATTAAGCCTACCAAGCCACCAACAATAGATGGAAATTCGGGACCCAAAAAAACAGCCACCAAAAAATATGGAATCGTAAAAACTAAACCGGCCATCAAAGCATAGGGCCAAATAGCCAAACCTTTTTTGATTGAGCCTTCAGCCGATAAAGTCAAAACCACCACCATCGCCAGCGGTACCAAAGCTCCTAACAAAAGATGAAAACTGGCAGTCAAACCCGCTACTGTATTAACAAAGCCAGCACCTAAAACAATCGCTTGGGCCGGCGTTACTCCTTCAGCAATGCCAATTGAAATCGGCACCCCAACCGCACCAAAAGTAACAGCTGTTGAATCACCGATTAAACAAATTATAACCGAAATAAGTGGCGGGAAGCCCAAAATCATCAAAAGCGGCACTGCCAACATAGCTGGTGTGCCAAAACCGGCCGCGCCTTCGATAAAACTGACGAATAACCAACCAACAATTATTGCCTGAATTCGACGATCTGGTGATAACCTCTCAACCGCATTTTTAATCGGCTCAAAGGCACCCGATCGTTGCAAAACTTCCAGCAAGAAGATAGCCCCTAAAACGATAAACAAAATCTCCGTCGTTATCAAAAAGCCTTTCGCTAACGCCCCACCAATCCAATTAAGTGGCATACCCCAGAAATAAACCGACGTTAAGCCGGTTAGTAAAGCTATTGGAGCTGATAGATAAGTCGGCTTTTTAAAACCAGCCATTAATATAATAAGGGTTGCTAGCGGTAATATGGCCCAAAAAAATTGAATCATAAAATAATAAACTTATTCATAACGCAGGGCGTCAACTGGTTTTAAATTGGCTGCATGTCGAGCTGGGAAATAACCCGACAGACAACCGATCAAGAAAGAAAAAGACAGACCGAAAAGGATCAACAAAGGTGAGGCTGAAGCTTCGATATAGAAAACTGGATGGAATCGAACAAAAATTTCTATCATCTTAGCAAAACAAATACCTAAGACTACCCCACCAATACCTCCAATTAAACCAATAATACCTGACTCAATCAAAAAGATCATAACAATTGACTTTCGTTTAGCACCAATTGCTTTTAAAATTCCGATTTCTTTTGTCCGCTCATAAACTGATGTATACATTGTATTCATAATACCAATGCCACCAACCAAGACAGCAATACTAGCAAAGCCAATAACCGCCAGTTGGATGATAGCCATAACATTTCCGACCATATCGGAGACTTTTTCACTAGTGATAATAGAAAAAGAAGCGATTTCCTCTCCTCGCCTTCGTTTACCGACATTTTCCAACTGAAAACTTATATTATCAGCCACCTCCTCAACATCATAGCCAGCAGCTACCTTAACTAAGACTGTTTGAGCTCCATCACGAATACCTGTAATTTGTTGGAAGTAATCCATATCCAAGTAAACCATCATGTCGTCCTGTCGATTACCTAAAGATCGCAAAACACCGGCTACCTCAAATGGCTTTCCTTTGATCATCAACCGATCTCCCGGCCTTAACCCAGGAAAAACGTCTTGAGGGACCACATTGCCAACCACTATTTCGCGTCGACCTGGTGATGGCCAATGACCATCAACCAAATCCCAGCCCATATCTGATTGAAAAATAGATAATGAATCTCCCCATTTGGTACCAACCATCAAAAGTGGCTTGGTTTCATCTTGATATCTAGCAGTTGATGCTCCCCAAGGCATTGGTATTACTACTCCTACCCCAGAAGCTCGCTCAATGGCAGCGACATCACTATCAGATATTTTTAACCCTCCCATAAAAGTGGTCACCATATCGCCAATTTCACCCGGAAAGACAAAAATCAAATCACCGCCCATCATCCTAAGCTCTTGCATAATAGCCCCCTTTAAACCCTCAGATAAAGACAAAAGAGAAATAATTAAAAATACCCCAATGACAATACCTAAAATCGTTAACCAGCTTCTAAGTGGTCTGACTCGTAAATTTTTTAATGAAATTTTAAAATAATCTTTAATCATTTTTATCGATTGATATGATTCGGCCATCTTTAATATTTATAACTTGATGTCCTAAATGTGCTAGCCCTGTATCGTGAGTAACAATAATCATAGTTTTACCTTCTTGTTTGTTTAAATCCGTCAAGATTTTCATAATTTTCTCTCCAGTATGGGAATCAACATTACCAGTCGGCTCATCGGCCACTATAATTTCTGGGTTATTAATCAACGACCGCGCAACGGCCACTCGTTGTTGTTCCCCACCGGATAATTCCAGTGGTCGATGATTAATTCTATCACCAAGGTCTAAGGAAGATAAAATCTTTTTAGCTTGTTCTTGCCTTAAACTTTCTTCCAGCCCTTGAAAAATCGTCGGTAAAGCAACATTTTCTATCGCTGTTAGGTGAGGTAATAAATTGAACTGCTGAAAAACAAAACCTATTTTTCGACCACGAACTTCGGCTAATTCATCTTCAGTCAAATTAGAAACATTTTCATTATCTAAAAAAACTTCACCCTTAGTCGGTGTATCTAAACAACTAATCATATTAAGTAAAGTCGATTTGCCAGATCCTGACGGACCCAAGATAACAACAAAATCCCCTGCCTTTATTTCGAGGTTAATTTCAGCTAAAACCGTCAAATCAACTAATCCTAATTTATATGTTTTCCATACGTCTACAAGACGGAGTTGAGATTTTGCCATATTACCAAAGTTTTACTTTATCTCCCTCTTTCAAACCAGAAATGATCTCCACTTGGCCAGTGTTGGAGCGAATTCCAGTTACTACCTCTCTCTCTTCGGTTTGATTTCTGGATACTAAAAGTAAAACTTTAGCTTTACCATTTTCTCGTCTTAGGGCTGCCTCGGGTAAAGTTAAAGCACCATCTCGATGGCCAGCTCGAATGATAATATCAGCCGTCATTTCTGGCCTAGTACCCGTCGGCAAATTAGGTACATCAACAATAACTCTAAAATGAACAGCTCCCTCAATTAATCGACCAACCGGATCAATCGAAACCACTTGACCATAAAATTTTTGACCGGAAAAAGCGACTAACTCTATTTCTACTTCATCGCCTGGTTCAATATTGGCTATTTCACCTTCATAAATATTGGCTTCCAAATTAAAGGGGTTATCGGCTAAAAACATAATCAATGGTTCACCAGGTGACAACACTTCGCCAGGTCGACGTTTAACTTCAGTAATAATTCCTTGAGACGGAGCCTCAATAATTAAATCAGCTAACTGTTTTTCCAGTAACCTAACTTCAGCCTGAGCCGAAGCTACCTTAGATTGATAGAGCGATAAATCCTCAGACCGAGGCGATGCAGAGGCTAAATTAAGCTGGCTTTCAGCCGAAGTTAGAGATCCTTGAGCTGTTTTAAAGGCCGCTTCAGCCCGATTGAAAGCTTCAATTGAGGTTGATAGAGATGACAAAGCACTGCTGATATTAGTTCTAGCAGTAGTTGTATAAGTTCGAATTGAAGTTACATTCAAAACGGGTGTAGTTGAATAAGTTGGTAAATCATTAACCGCCAGAGCTACTTTAGATAAAAATTCATTTATATAATTAAGATTATCTAGTGCCTCGTCTGAAACTCCCTTTAGATCAGAAGATCCATTAAGAGTATCAATTTCATTTTTCCATTGTTCTAATTTAGTCTCAATATTAATCCTACCAAGACCAATATCTATTTTAAGACTGGGGTCATTGACATTTATATTAATCGTGGCATCAGTTTCTCGTGGATAAAGAAAGAATTGATCAGTATTATTCCTAATTGCGTCATCACTTTTAACATAGGCGTCTTTAATTTTATTAAGCAAATTACGCCTGGCATCAGCTAATGATTTTTCAGCCGCCGTTACTGACTGTTCGGCATTATCTAATGTTACTTCATAAATTTTAATTTCAGCCGGAGTTAATCCAGTTAATAATTTTTGCCGTTCAGCTTGAATTAAGGCTAGATTATCTTTGGCTTGACTAAGTCTAATAGTTAAAGCTGTCTCGTCTAAACTAGCCAAGATCTGACTGGCCGAAACAGTCTGCCCGGCTTTAACTTTTATATCATCGATTGTTCCGCCAGCCATAAAGCCAAGGCCTATCTCTTCGCCTTGTTTGATTACACCAAATTCGTAAATTTCCTGACTAATGTTCTCTCGTTTAACTTCAGCCCAGCTCGGCTCAGCATCAAGTCGATTAGCGCGGTAACGAAAACCCAACCACAACAAAATCACAGCTGCAACTACCAAAGCCGCAATCCAAGTTTTTCGGTTAACAGCCGGCAGATGAATCATCGTTTAAATTATAAAACAAAAGTAATTTAACTCCAACAGGTGGACGAGGGCTATTCCTTTTTATCTTTATCACTTTCCTTTTTGGTGGGAATAAGAAAAATGAGCCATACCAGCCAGACTAGCCAAATCATTAAAAAATAGTCGCCTGTAGCTAAACCAACAAAACCCTGAAAAGAAAATAGAGAGAAAAGACTTAAATACCAATGTTTCGATTTCACAATTATTCTTCTTGATTGTTGATAATTTTCCTCCGACTAAAAACAAAAATATAAAGAATTTCCAAAAGGCCAATGGTGTTGGCTACTAACAAGACGATAAACCACACTAGAGACGATTGCTTAGCAGCTTTCCACAGTGCCACTCCTTTCCACGGAAGTGACCACAGCCCAATCAAAACCAGCAACCACCAATAATTAGTTAATAAATTATCTAAAACAATAGCTGACTCAGTCATAATATTTTTAGTTAATGATTAATTTATTGTTATTGTCACAAAAAAACGATAATAATGAAATACATTGTCCCCTTTTATTTCTAAATAATAACTCAATCAATAAAAAAAGGCCACAACAGCTTACGCTGTGTGGCCATGAGAATTCGCCAGAGGTTTCCGACCCTCCGGGCGTTCGGCCACCTACTCTTTGGCAGCTTTCGTTGAGCAGACGCAAACCACCATAGATTGAGTGTAATCTCCACTAGCTCAAGAAAGGATGGAGATTCACCGAAACTGGATCCTAACAACCAGCACAGGGGCCCGAGATACCCTGTCTAGACGAATCTTGAATTAAATTAACATAAAATCTCTAGACAAGCAAATGCCCGAGATCGGAAATTAGACGAAAGACAAAATACCAGCCTTGGTTGGCAGCAAATCAGCTACCGCTACCGATAAAGGTGAGAAAGCACCAGTGAAACCAGCTTTTTTCATCTTAACGATAGCCCTGGCTGCCGACAACATAATTCGAGCTGTTGCCTTGGGGTTATTCTCCCACTCGACTCGAAACTCCATCAAACCATTGTCGCTTTTAGCGATAACCAATCCGTCATGGAGCATAGTAGAATGTTTAACTCGTAACTCTTCAACCGAGACAAACTCGACCACTGTTTCGTAGGGGGAAAAATAATCTGGCATGGTGAGAATTTCATCGCGAATTCTTAGCTGGTCACTTTTATCCCCTTCAGTTACAACAAAACACTCCCGCCAGATCATATCACCCGGACTGAAAATTGGATTTTCGCCAGCTCGTACTAGTTCTATCGCTTCCGGTCGAGCATGGGTAAACTGTCGAGCGTCAATCACTCCGGCTATTTGCCTCAAGGCATCGGAATGCCCCATACTCAAACCTCCTTTTTTGGTTAGACCATAAAAAGTATAGATCCGAGCACCTTCGTCGAGTGAAGACCTAAAAAGGCCCCGCATCAACGAAAACAAACCTGGATCCCAACCCTGGCAAACCAAGGCCCTGTGGCCATTAGATCGAGCGGCCAGGTCCATCATCTGAAAATAACCGTTTTTCGGCAGACCTGTGTTTTTGTCGATATATTCACCAACTAAGCCGTGAGTGTCAAAGGAATCAATAGTGTCAATACGAGCGACCGCATAGGGACCAAAGATCGGCAGATCATTTTTTGAACCACCACATAAAATTGCCACATCGGCAAATTTATACCATCGATTATCTGACAAATCTTGAAGGTCAGATATTGTACATGACGGTACCTGCAAGCACCTATTATCTACAATTCGAGCTGGATCACGGGTGGCAATGCTTGTCACCCGGAAATCTTCTGCCTCTGTTGCCAACTGAAATACTTCCTGGCCGACATTACCGAAACCGATAATCGCTAAATTTGTCATCTGTCATCTCCTTTTCAAAGATCTTTAGTAGCTATTCAACCAAGATAATACTAACATTTTGAGTATGATTAGTCCAATATAGAATAAATTTAAAAATCAAGAAATTTAAAAACAGAATTTTACCCCCTGTTCTTGTTTTATGATATAATCAAACAAATATTATGGCTTGGGAGAAAATAAATCATCCACATCAACCGGAAAATTCCAATCAAGAAAAAAACAAAATCAGCC
>Ga0172382_10005916_pt1 | contig 18023 bp, 18 predicted proteins | sample Leawel138RmetaG_FD_122245 | JGI IMG/M metagenome (GOLD analysis project Ga0172382, IMG submission 122245) | Leachate microbial communities from a municipal landfill in Southern Ontario, Canada - Leachate well 138R metaG | ecosystem: Engineered > Solid waste > Landfill > Unclassified | place...
CACGCCTACGCGGGGGTGACGTTTGGTGGTGGAGCGGAGCGTCACAACGAGGCGGTGCATAGAGCGCAATAACCAGCTGGCATGAACCAAGATGAAAAGCCTTTTCACCCTCTCCCCCAGCCCCTCTCCCGCCAGCGGGAGAGGGGAGCTTTAAGCAGGGGCTTTGGCCACGATGGGTGTTGCAGTTAATGTATGGCGCAATAACCAACGGCATTGCGCCGGATGTAGTCAGGTAGGGCGGGCATTTATGCCCGCGTGTGTGTTTATAGTGACGTTAAGCCATCAAGCAAGCGCTCTACTCAGAACCGTCATTCCCGCGCAGGCGGGAATCCAGGAGGAACTGCTTTTTGGTTAAAAGTAATCAAGTATGATTTTGCCCTGGCCCATTAAGGTGGGTTGAGCACTCGTACTCATCGAACAGGTTTCACCAAAGGCAGCAAACCTGCCTGTGTTTTTTTCGCCGCCTTTCCCCCAAACAAAATCCAGCTGTAGTTATTTCTCCGGCAGTTGAGCGACGCTCTCTTTATCAAGAAACAGCAGCGGATCGACACGCGTGTCATTGAGGCTGAAGGTCAAGTGCAGGTGTGGGCCGGTCACGCGGCCTGTAGCACCGACTGCACCCAACACATCTCCTGCCTTGATCTCCTGACCGGCTTTTACATCGATACGACTCATGTGGCAGTACATGGTGATGAGACCCTGGCCGTGATCGAGATATACGGTATTGCCGTTGTAGTAGAGATCACCTGTGGCGATGACGCGGCCTGTTGCTGGCGCATGAATAGGTGTGCCGGTGGGGGCGGCCAGATCGATGCCACTGTGTGGATTACGCGGTTCGCCATTGAAAAAACGCCGCAGGCCAAACGGGCTGCTGAAACGGCCATTTACCGGTATAGCAAAGTTTGCAGGAATATTTTCTGTTGGGGTAAAGGTGGCAAAGACCTTTTTGCTGAGCTTGAAGTCATTGGCAATACGCTGCTGATCTTGTGCGGCAGGATTGACCATGCGTGGTGCAACCTGAAGATGTTGCTCCACATATTTTTTTTCTGTGACGGTAAATGTAAGTTGATGATCTGGACTGCCTGGTGGCTGCACGCGCAAGGTGTGCCGACCCGGTTTGGCATCCAGTGAAATACCCACTACGGCCTGCCATTGTCCTGCTTCTTTGACGATCAACACGGGCTTGCCCTGATAGTAGGCCTTTGGTGGCTGAGCGTGATCTCCCAGTGCAACTATTGCCACGCCTCCTTGATGCGCCGCATTTTGTGGTAGTGCGAAAAGAGTGTTGCTGCCAATGAGCAAAAGACTGGCGAGCAACAAGCGGTAAACAGAGAAAAATTTCATTATTCGATTCCTTCCACACGGCATAATAATAGACCCTCGGCAAGTCTGGCTTTTACTTGTTCACCTGCTTTGGTTTGTGAGCTGCTGCGTATGATTTTGCCATCTGCTGTAGTGATGATGGCATAGCCACGGCTAAGTGTGGCAAGTGGGCTTAGTGCATCCAGAGTTTGTGCAGCCTGTTGTAGTCGTTGCTGTAATTGTTGCTGATATTGCCCCATGACACGCTGCAGACGGTGCGATATATCTTTGGTTTGCAGCTGCAGTGTGCTGATGCGATGACTGGGCGTGTGGCGCTCCAGTTGAGCAAAAATTGTCGCCAGCGAAGAGGCCGCGCGGTGTATGCGCACTTGCTGGGCGCGTAGCAGGCGTTGTTCCAGTCCATCGAGGCGCTGTGCAATATCTTGCAGACGGCGACCTGGGTGCTTGAGACGTTGCTGGAGCTGGGTGAGGGTCTGACGTTTATGGCGTAGCTGGCGTTGCAGTGATTGCGCCAGACGCAGACGCTGTTGCAGAAGCTTGGTTGCTATTTCAGCCTGATCCGGGCTGAGCAATTCGGCGGCGGCTGAAGGTGTCGGCGCGCGCATGTCGGCAACAAAGTCAGCAATGGTGAAGTCGATTTCATGACCTACCGCGCTGACGATGGGAATGGTTGATGCATGGATCGCACGGGCCACGACTTCTTCATTAAATGCCCATAGATCTTCCAGCGAGCCGCCACCGCGTCCAACTATCAATACATCGCATTCAGCCCGCTTGCCTGCCCGTTGAATGGCAGCAGAGATCTGTTCAGCCGCGCCCGTACCCTGGACGAGAACAGGATAGACGATGACAGGAATGCGCGGAAAGCGTCGTGCCAGCACGGTGAGAATATCGCGTATGGCAGCGCCACTGGGCGATGTGATCACGCCAATGCAAGCCGGAAATGTGGGCAGTGGGCGTTTGAGTTCGCTAGCAAACAGTCCTTCTTGTTGCAGGCGTTGTTTGAGAATTTCAAAGGCCCTTTGCAGTGCGCCTGTACCGGCTTCCTCCATGTGTTCGGCAAGTAGTTGAAATTCGCCACGGCCTTCGTAGAGTGAAACACGGGCGCGGATCAGCACCTGCATGCCATCCTGTGGCTTGAAACGTAATAGCATGTTGCGCTGGCGAAACATGGCGCAGCGCACTTGCGCCGCGCTGTCCTTGAGCGAAAAATACCAGTGACCAGATGATGGACGCGCCAGGTTGGAGATTTCACCTTCTATCCATAACAGTGGGAAGCTGCCCTCCATGACAGCGCGGGCTTCGGCATTGAGGCGGGAAACCGTGTAGATCTCGCGGCCTGGGGTATCGACAAGTACGGTTGACATCCGCTTAGTTTAACAAGGTTTATCAAGGCCGTGGGGCGCGAGCGAGGGGCTCGTGGGAGAGAGAATAGAATATAGATTTCCTGCCCGTATCGGGTCGAACAAGCTACAATGTATATCTCACTTACCAGGATTTTCAGTTAAGCACATGTCAAAACGTAAACGCCATCAAGACCCCTTCCAAGAACGCGAGGCGCAGAAATACGCCAACCCTATCCCCAGCCGTGAATTCATTATGCAGTTGCTGGAGGATCAAGGCGTACCCCTGAACTATCAGGAGATAGTTAAAACCCTGGATTTACAGGAAGCAGAGCAACTGGATGCCCTGACGCGTCGCCTGCGAGCAATGGAACGTGATGGTCAATTGATCAGGAACCGGCGTGGTGGCTATGGCTTGATCAGCAAGATGGATTTGATCGCTGGTCGTGTCATTGGTCATCCAGATGGCTTTGGCTTTCTCGTACCGGATGATGGCAGTTCAGATTTATTCCTCTCTGCGCGCGAGATGCGCATGCTTTTTCATGGCGATCGCGCGCTGGCAAGAGTTGCCGGCCTCGATCGCCGTGGTCGGCGTGAAGGTTCCGTGGTCGAGGTGCTGGAGCGCCATACCGATCGCGTAGTGGGTCGTTATCGCGTGGAAGCTGGTGTGGGTTTTGTCTCTGCCGATAACAAACGTATCGTGCAGGAGATCCTTGTTTCAGCGGATCAAGCCTATGGTGCACGTGCTGGTCAAATTGTTACCGTACAGATCATGGAGCCGCCGACGCGCTATCGTCAGGCGATAGGTCGTGTGATTGAAATTTTGGGTGATCACATGGCACCTGGCATGGAGATTGATGTGGCCATACGCGCCTATCAGTTGCCGCAAGATTGGTCTTTGCTGGTCGAAGAAGAAGCCCGTGAGCTGCCCACCATAGTGGCAGAAGAAGACAAGCAGGGGCGGGCTGATTTGCGTGACTTGCCTTTGGTGACCATCGATGGCGAGGATGCCATGGATTTCGATGATGCCGTGTATTGTGAGCCGCGCGGCAAGGGCTGGCGCCTGGTAGTGGCCATCGCCGATGTCTCGCACTATGTGCAGCCGGGCAGCCCCCTGGATAGTGAGGCGCGGGTGCGCGGTAATTCGGTTTATTTCCCTGGGCGTGTCATACCTATGTTGCCGGAGCAGCTATCTAATGTCCTTTGTTCACTCAATCCACAGATCGACAGGTTGTGCATGGCCTGTGATATGGAGGTGAGCGCAACCGGTGTGTTGAAGAGTTATCAGTTTTACCCAGCAGTCATGCGCTCGGCGGCAAGGCTGACCTATGACAAGGTTGCTGCAATGCTGGTTGATAACGATGCAGATACGCGATCTGAATATGCCGACCTGCTGCCGCATCTGGAGGGCCTTTATGCCCTGTTCCAGAAATTGCTCAAACAGCGCAGACAGCGTGGCGCAATTGATTTTGCCACGGTTGAAACACGTATCGTGTTTGGTTCCAGCAAGAAGATCGATAGCGTCGTGCCTATGGTGCGCAACGATGCCCATTGTTTGATCGAGGAGTGTATGTTGCTGGCAAACGTGGCGGCAGCGAGATTTCTCAGCAAGGCCAAGATACCCATAGTCTATCGTGTACACGCCCCGCCACGGGAAGACAAGCTTGGCAAGTTGCATGAATTCCTGCGTGAGATGGGCTTGTCACTGGGTGGTGGTGATGAACCGCAGCCAGAAGATTACTCGGTGTTGTTGAATCAGGTAGCTGATCGACCAGATGCGCATTTGATCCAGACGGTGTTGCTGCGCAGTATGGCTCAAGCGGTGTATTCACCTGATAATCTTGGCCATTTTGGTTTGGCTTATGACAGCTATACACATTTCACCTCACCGATACGCCGTTATTCCGATCTGTTGGTGCATCGTGCCATTCGGCATGTGCTCTCAGGCAAGCGCCCAACTGCATTTCGTTACAGCTTTGATGAAATGGTGTTGCTGGGCGATCACTGCTCGATGACCGAGCGCCGTGCTGATGAAGCGACACGGGATGTAGTGGACTGGCTGAAATGTGAATACATGCTCGATAAGATAGGCGAGGAGTTTAGCGGTCTTATCTCCAGCGTTACCGGCTTTGGCCTGTTTGTCGAGCTTGAAGATATCTATGTTGAAGGGCTGGTGCATATTGCCAGTTTGCAGAATGATTATTACCACTATGATCAGGCTCATCACAGGATGGTTGGTGATCGCACCAGGCGTATTTATCGACTGGCAGATCGCTTGCGTGTACGCGTAGTGCGGGTTGATCTGGATGATCGCAAAATCGATTTTGAGGTGGTGGAAGAGAAGCTTGCTGAGACAGCAACAGCCAAGAAGAAAGCCATAAAATCCAGGGGTGCAAAGCACGACGACAAAAAGCCAGCCAAGGCAAAAAAACACTTTCGTGGCCGCAGCAAAAAACATCAGGCACGCAAAGAATAAGTGAGAGCTATTTTTCAGTGCTGAAATTAAATGGCAATGCTTGAGCTGTTATTCGGTCTGCACTGTGTCGAGGCCGCATTGCGCCAGCCTGAGCGCGTGGTGGAATTGTGGTTGGCGGCTGAACGTGATGATGCACGTCTGCAAAAGCTGGCACAGACTGCAGAAAATAGCGGTGTACGCTTGCACAGGGTCAAGCGCCAGCAACTAGATCACATGGTAGGGCATGAGCGCCATCAGGGGGTGGTCTTGCAGGTACGCCCAGCCGAGGCGCGTAGCGAGTCCTTTCTGGAACAGCTATTGATTGATCTGGATGTTGCGCCGTTTTTATTGATCCTTGATGGAATTACCGATCCACACAACTTGGGTGCCTGTTTGCGCAGTGCCGATGCCGCCGGTGTGCATGCCGTCATTACGCCCCGCGACAAGGCTTGTGGGCTGACGCCGGTGGTACGCAAGGTGGCCTGCGGTGCGGCTGAAACTGTACCCTTTGTGCAAGTAACTAATCTTGCACGTAGCCTGCGTATGTTGCGCGATAACAGTGTCTTTCTGGTCGGGGCTGCCGGTGAGACAGAAACCTCACTCTATCAAGCTGATCTGCGTGGCCCATTGGCGCTGGTTATGGGCGCTGAAGGCAAGGGCCTGCGCCGCCTGACTCGTGAGCACTGTGATCTGCTGGTGCGTATCCCGATGGCTGGTAGTGTTGAAAGCCTTAACGTTTCGGTGGCTACAGGCATCTGCTTGTTTGAGGCTCTGCGCCAACGCACTAGCTAAAGCGTTTTCCAAGCCATAAACAAGCCAGCAAGCAGGGTGAAACGGTCACTGTGATGGCAAAGGCACGCAAGGCGCGGGCTTCCCGATGGTTAAGCGGCCACAACGCCTTAGGCAGAATTGCACACGCAAATTGATGCCGTCGTCGCCGATCTGGAAGGAGACTGGGCATGAGCAAGAAGAAAACCGATCAAAAGGCGGATATCGCTCGCTCCTCGGCGGCCGAATATCTGAGCTTTGTCGCTGTATCCGATGGTAAAAACTACAGCACCAAGCACTACAAGCTGCAAGCCATTGTCGCCGTGGGTTTCAAGGTCAACAACACTCGCGCCGTGCAATTTCGCAAATGGGTGGGGCAGAACGTCAAGGACTACACCATTCAAGGCTGGGCAATGGATGTGGAGCGCCTGAAAAAGGGCCACATGTTCACCGATGAATACTTTGACCGCCAAGTGGCTTGCATCCGTGAAATCCGCCTGTCCGAGTGCAAGTTCTATCAAAAGGTGACCGATCTTTACGCCCCAGCCTTCGACTACGACGCCAGCGCCAAGACTACGCGCGATTTCTTCGCCCTGGTGCAAAACAGGCCGCACTGGGCCATCCACGAACAGACGGCGGTGGAAAGACGCGCGAGATGAATATTGCCCTGTATCTTTCGCCCCGTGGACATCTCCTGTCCGGCACAGAAACAGACGCACCGCCGCTGGCTGAGGCGCTGACTGACCGGCTGGCTGCTGCTTTCGCACAAGGCGCGGGCCACGGCCTGCTGCACCTGGGCGCGGCGGAAGTGACCACTGCGCTGCCGCCGCTGTGGGCCTTCTGGCGTGACTTCGCGGCGCACTTTGTGACGGCGCTGACTGCAATACCGGAAGACGGCGAGGTGGCCGTTGCCGCACCGGATGCGTTGACTCTCGAAACTCTGTGTCTGGACGCTCCGCCGATGACGGGCGCGGAATATCTAACGCCGGAAATTCTCCGCGCGCTCTGGTCGGACATCGAATCTGTCGTGAAGGAAGCGTTGGTCACTTGCGGTCAATCGCTACAGGATTTTCTCAAGTCGAAAAATCCGGCCTGGAATCTAGTCGGGCGCGTACATTTCAATCTGGCCGAAAACCGCAAGGATGCTGAATACCCCTTCGCTTTTCTGGCCACCTATACCTCGCGCTTGTCGGCGCACGGCAAGGCGCAGCACCTGCCGCTTTCGCAAGCGCTGGCGGAATTCTCTGGTGGCAGGAAAAAGGCGCAGCTTCTGTCCCTGCTCCTGCCTGTGCAAAAGGCGGCGGAAAGCTGCAACTGGCTGACCGACATGGTCAACGAGGGCGAGATCTATCATCCCTTGCGCTGGGGGGTTGATGAGGCGGTGTGCTTCCTCAAGGATGTTCCCCATCTGCAAGGGGCGGGCATCGTCGTGCGCATGCCCAAAACCTGGGCCGCGGATCGTCCCGCCCGGCCCAAGGTCTCCGCTACCATCGGCACCAAGAATCCCTCGCTGCTCGGCATGGGCGCCTTGCTCGACTTTCGCATGGAAGTCACGCTCGACGGGCAGGCGCTGACCCCCGCCGAAATCCAGTCTCTGCTGGCAGCGAACGCCGGGCTGCAATGGATACGCGGCCAGTGGGTGGAGTTAGATCGTGACCGGCTATCACACCTCATAGCGCGTTTTCAGGGTGTCGAGGAGGCAGCGGCGGCGGGGCTGCCCTTCGGCCAGGCCATGCGCTTGCTGGCGGGCGCTGCGCTCGACGATGCCATGCCTGCCGATCCGGATTGGTCGGAAATCGTCGCCGGAGACTGGCTGGCCGAGATGCTCCAGGGCTTGCGCTCGCCGGAGGGATTGGCTGCCGTCACCCCCGGCCCGGCATTGAAAGCCACCTTGCGTCCTTACCAGCAGACGGGAGTACGCTGGCTGCACCTGCTCACCCGGATGGGGCTGGGGGCTTGTCTCGCTGATGACATGGGACTGGGCAAGACGATCCAGGTACTGGCGCTGCTGCTCACATTGCAGCGAACGCGCCCCAGCCTGTTGGTGGCCCCGGCGTCGCTGCTGGCCAACTGGCAGCAGGAGGCCGAACGCTTCGCCCCCACCTTGCGCTGCCTCATCGCACACCCGTCGGCGATGACACAGGAGGAACTGCACGCGCTGGATCCCGAACGGCTGGCAGCCACCGATCTGGTCATCACCAGCTACGGTACGCTGATGCGCTTGCCAAATCTGCTGGCGATGCGCTGGCACCTGGTGGTGGCCGACGAGGCGCAGGCGCTTAAGAATCCGGCGGCCAAGCAGACAAAGGCGGTCAAGCAACTCCAGGCCGAGTCGCGCATCGCACTCACCGGCACGCCCGTGGAAAACCGTCTTTCCGATCTCTGGTCCATTTTCGATTTCACTCATCCGGGCCTGTTGGGATCGCGGAAGGCCTTTGCCGGATTGACGAAAAACATGGCGCATTACGGCCCGCTGCGCACCCTGGTCAACCCCTATATCCTGCGCCGCCTGAAGAGCGACAAGCGCGTCATCGACGATTTGCCGGACAAGACAGAAATGACCGCCTGGGTAGTGCTGAGTCCCGTCCAGACCGCCCTTTACCAGCGCGCGGTCCAGGAACTGACCGCCAGACTGGAAACAGCGGAAGGTATCGAACGCAAGGGGCTGGTGCTGGCCTATTTGATGCGCTTCAAGCAGATTTGCAACCACCCTTCCCAATGGCTTGGCGATGGCGCCTGGAAACCAGAAAGCAGCGGCAAATTCGGGCGGCTGGCTGAAATCGCGGAGACCATCGCCGCCAGGCAGGAAAAGTTGCTGGTCTTCACCCAGTTCAGGGAGACCACCGCGCCACTGGCGGCTTTCCTCGGCAACATCTTCGGGCGCGAAGGCCTGGTGTTGCATGGCGGTACGCCGGTGGGTAAGCGGCGCGATCTTGTCAAGCGCTTCCAGGAAGATGAACAGTGCCCATTCTTCGTCCTTTCGCTCAAGGCGGGCGGAACCGGATTAAACCTGACCGCCGCCTCCCATGTGATCCACTTCGATCGCTGGTGGAACCCCGCCGTGGAAAACCAGGCCACCGACCGTGCCTGGCGTATCGGCCAGCACCGCAATGTGCTGGCGCACAAGTTCGTCTGCCGGGGCACTATCGAAGAGCGCATCGATGAGATGATCCGCTCCAAGCAACAACTGGCAAAGGATGTGCTCGAAGGCGGCGCTGAAATCAACCTGACCGAGATGAACGACGCAGAACTGCTCGATTTGGTTAGACTTGACATCCACTCCATGGGGGAATTGAGTGCATGAGTTACGGATACTGGAAACCATATGTGCCGGCCGCCAAGCGGCGGGCGCAGGCCGAAAAAGCGGTCACGAAGGCGAGGAAGGCCGGGCAGGACATGCGCCCGGTGGTTATTGAGGGTCGAGCCATCGCCAAAACCTTCTGGGGCAAGGCCTGGTGCGACAACCTTGAAGCCTACAGCGACTATGAGAATCGGCTGCCGCGTGGGCGCACCTATGCACGCAACGGCTCGGTCATTGATCTGCAGATCGAGCCGGGCAAGGTGCGCGCGCTGGTGATGGGGTCCAGCCTGTACAAGATCGAAATCGGCATCGCCGCCGTGTCGGACACCCACTGGAAGTCGCTGGCGAAGAAATGCACCGGATCCATCGTTTCGCTGGTCGATCTGTTGCAGGGCAATCTCTCGAAAGCCGTGATGGAGCACATTTGTCAACCGAAAACGGGCTTGTTTCCCGCGCCCAAAGACATCCGGCTTGGCTGCTCTTGTCCGGATTGGGCGACGATGTGCAAGCATGTCGCCGCCGTGCTCTACGGCGTGGGCGCGCGTCTGGATGCACAACCCGAACTCCTCTTTACACTACGCCAGGTGGACGCCACTGACCTGGTGACTCAGGCGGCAGAAACGTCCGTTAAAACCAGGAAAGCGCCTGCCAGGGGCAAGGTGCTCGACGATTCTCAGCTTGCCGACGTGTTCGGCATCGAGATGGACAGTCCCGAGGTATTGCCGGACACAAAAAAGAAGGCGGCAAGCCGCCGCACGAAGCCAGCGTTCCCAGCAACCGGCGAGCCGAAGGGTATTTCCAGGCCCCCTGCCAAGAAGAAGTCGGCGGCAGCAAGGACAAAGAAAACGATAGATAAAAAGCCCCGGAAGGCAAAAATGCAGGACTCTATGGAACCTGCCGCCGCCCGCAGGAATCCAGTCAGGTAGGGCGCAATAACCACCGGGCATTGCGCCGAATGTAGATGCTGTTATCGGTGTAAATAAACATGCAATGCAGGAGGCCTATGAACGAAGACCAAAGGCCCCCAGCCCCTCTCCCCCAGCCCCTCTCCCGCAAGCGGGAGAGGGGAGGTTTATGCGGCCATGCAGGAACCCAGGATCGGCAGATTAGTCTACCGCTTTTTTAATGCCGTCATTCCCGCGCAGGCGAGAATCCAGGAGGAACTGCTTTTGGTTAAAAAGTAATCAAGTATGATTTTGCCCTGACAGGAATAGACTTTTTTCCTGCTGGCCTATATAATCCCGCGCCTTTGATACCGCGCTGTGCGGTATTACTCCTTGCCTCGGCGGAGTCATGCCAAGGCTGTCCAAACCGTAAGGAGTTACAATGAAGCACTACGAAATCGTGTTTCTGGTCCATCCGGATCAGAGCGAGCAGGTTCCTGCCATGATCGAGCGTTATCGCTCGACCATTGAAGCCGCCGACGGCACTATCCATCGTCTTGAAGACTGGGGACGTCGTCAGCTGGCCTACCCCATTAACAAGATTCATAAGGCGCACTACGTGTTGATGAACATTGAGTGCCCGATCGAGACGATGAAAGAGCTGGAGTCGGCCTTCCGCTTCAATGATGCTGTGATCCGTAATATGATTCTGGCCATGGATGAGGCTGTAACCGAGGTGTCCTTGCTGGCCAAGTCGCGTGATGAGCGCGAAGACCGTCGTGATTTTTCCGATCGAGACGATCGTCGTGCTGAGGCGGATGACGATGAATCAGACAGTAAGATGCTGACGATGAATCAGTCAGTGAAGAGGCTACTGCCGAGTAAGGCAGTTCGCGGATAACACCAGGAGATCGCTTATGTCCCGTTTTTTTCGTCGTAAGAAATTTTGTCGTTTCACTGCCGAGGGCGTGAAACATATTGATTATAAAGATTTGAATACACTGAAGGCCTATGTGACCGAGAGCGGCAAGATTGTGCCTAGCCGCATCACTGGCACCAAGGCCAAGTTTCAGCGCCAGCTGGCGCTGGCCATCAAGCGTGCCCGTTATCTGGCCTTGCTGCCATATACCGATTCACACGAATAAGTTTGAATTTTTGACTTCATCACGATGAGGTTCCTTGCGAACAACATCATGCGTGGGTCGATGGCGGCGATACTGGTAACCAGTGTCACGGCCATGTTGGGGCTTTTATTGCCGCCACTGGGTTATCTCAGTGCGGCTGCCATAGGGCTGGTTACCTTGCGCCTTGGTCTGACCGAGGCTCTCAAGGTGATCAGCGGCGCTGCGCTGGCTACCGCAGTACTCGGTGGCCTGTTGGTGGGTAACCCTATGTTGCCACTGGCCTTTTTGGTGGCACTATGGTTGCCTTTGCTGGTAACAGCATGGAGCCTGCGCCGCACGGCGGATCTGGCGCGCAGCCTGCGACTGTCGGCTCTGTTTGGCGTGATCCTGATTTTTGCTTTTCATGCCGTTATAGATAACCCGACTGAGTGGTGGCTACAGTTTCTCCGGCAAATGGTCGAGCAGGCCCCAGTAGAGCAGCAGGATATTTTGTTGCCGATACTGGAGCAGCTGGCCGGTTTGATGACTGGCATGGTCGGTGCGGCGACAGTCCTGGGAATAATATTGAGTTTGTTGTTGGCGCGTTGGTGGCAGGCCAGCTTGTATAATCCCGGTGGTTTTCGCCATGAGTTTCACGCCTTGCGGCTGGGTAATATTGTAGCTGGGGTCGCAGCGTTGTTGCTGATAGTTGCCTGGCTGCAACCTGCGGGTTGGCAGGTCATTATAGATTTGTTGCCACTGGCCTTGCTGTTATGTTTGCTGCAGGGGCTTGCCGTGGCGCATGGCCTGGTGGCAAAACGTGGAGCCAGCACAGGCTGGTTGGTGGCCATGTATGCCTTGTTGTTGCTGCCCATTGTGGCGACACAGGCGGTGCTGTTGATGGCCGTTGTGGGTATGATGGATAATTGGTTGGATTTCAGGGTCCGTATGGGTGCTGGTCGATCTGAATAGTTTTGAATTAAAGCGCCCAATGACAAGGCGCAAGCCAATGAGGTAAATGTAATGGAAGTTATTTTGCTGGAAAAAGTGCGCAATCTGGGCACGCTGGGCGAGAAGGTTCGGGTACGTTCCGGTTATGGTCGTAACTATCTGATGCCGCGCGGCATGGCTGTCATGGCCACCAAGGCAAATATTGAAAAATTTGAGGCACGTCGCGCCGAGCTCGAACAGGTGGCTGCAGAGATATTGGCCGCAGCAGAGGCCAAGGCAGTCAAGATAGCTGAACTGGGCTCCGTGACCATTGCGCATAATGCTGGTGATGGTGGTCGCCTGTTTGGTTCCATTGGCACGGCAGATATCGCCACGGCACTTGCCGATGCCGGCATTGAGATAAAGCGTCAGGATATTGCCATGCCAGACGGTAGCATCCGCCAGATCGGTGAGTTTGAGATTGATCTGAACCTGCACACCGATGTAACACAAGTCATCAAAGTTATCGTGGTGGCAGCCTGAATCAGGTTTTGCGTCTCGTCGTTATCCCGAGTGACTGGTTCGGCTAGCTTCATCCAAATGGCTTAAACGGTCTGGCCATTAACAATTAGCCAATTAGCTTAAAATCATTATATGTCACCCCCACGCGGGGGTTCGGTTCTTTGAATTTCTGGATTCCCGCCTGTGCGGGAATGACGGAACAAGTGCGCCATTTTCCCATGGGAGCGGCTAAGCTCCCTCTACCGCTTGCGGGAGAGGGGCTGGGGGAGAGGGGAAAACCTTTAGCGTCTTCGCTCATCTTCGCTCATAAGCTTCCTGCATACGGCGCAATGCACGATGGTTATTGCGTCCTGCAGCGCCTTTTACCACTTCTATTGTTCATTTGAATTTCGCTATTCTTTGGCGCAAATCACCCGCAATGTCTTGAGTTATATTTGCTGCGCACCCATCTGTGAGTTACATGACTGCCAGCAGTAAAAACAGCCAGTCTGTGCTACGCTCTTTTTGTCTTGCCGCTGCCGCTGCGTCTTGGCAGAATTTGTTTGCTGACGGTGGTATGGGTCTGTCAGGGTTTTCACAGGGGCGGTATGTATTTTGCTCTCTTTGCCCTGTTGGGTACTTGAGACATTCTGTAATTTCTTTTTTTGTTCAGAACAACACGGCTCATCATGCAGACATACGCTTTAGCACAGATCCAGGACGCCGGCGCCTTATTAAAAGTGCCGCCCCATTCCATTGAGGCGGAGCAGGCTGTGCTGGGTGGTTTGATGCTGGATAACAGCGCTTGGGATCGTATGGCAGATCTGGTCATGGAGGAAGATTTTTACCGTCGTGATCATCGGCTTATCTTTCAGGCCATCCGGCGTTTGTTGGAAAAAAGCGATCCTTGTGATGTGGTGACCCTGGCTGAGTGGCTGGACAAGAAAGGTTAGCTCGATGAGGCTGGTGGGGTTGCCTATCTGGGTAATCTGGCTGGCAATACGCCCAGTGTTGCCAATATCAAGTCCTACGCCAGTATTGTGCGTGAACGTTCAGTATTGCGGCAGTTGATCCGTGTCACCAATGAGATAGCCGAGACCGCCTTCAATCCGGCAGGCCGTGGCGTGTTTGAGTTGCTGGATGAGGCGGAGAAAAAGGTCTATCAAATCGCCGATCAGGGCGCGCGCTCGCGCGTGGGCTTTGCCGTCATGAAGGACTTGCTGGTCAAGACGGTGGACAAGATTGATCAACTGTTTGGACTGGATAGCCCGATCACTGGACTGGCTACGGGTTATACCGATTTTGATGAAATGACAGCCGGTTTGCAGCAATCCGATCTGGTTATTGTCGCGGGTCGTCCATCCATGGGCAAAACTTCATTTGCGATGAATATTGTCGAACATGTGGCGATTAAGGAACAAAAACCGGTTGCGGTGTTTTCCATGGAGATGCCTGGTGAACAACTGGCCATGCGTATGATGTCTTCATTGGGGCATATCAATCAGAAGAAGGTGCGTACTGGCAAGCTGGACGATGATGACTGGCCACGCTTGACCTCGGCGGTCAATCTGTTGGCGGAAGCGCCTATTTTCATTGATGACACTCCGGCACTAAGTCCTACCGACGTGCGCGCCCGCGCCCGCCGCCTGGCGCGCGAGCAGGAGAACGGGCTTGGTTTGATCGTGATCGATTATTTGCAGCTTATGCAGGTGCCTGGGACGAGTGAAAATCGTACTGGCGAGATCTCTGAAATTTCTCGTTCACTGAAATCACTGGCCAAGGAACTGAGTTGCCCTGTGATCGCGCTGTCGCAGCTTAACCGCTCGCTGGAACAACGTCCGAACAAGCGTCCAGTGATGTCAGATCTGCGTGAATCTGGCGCGATTGAGCAGGATGCAGATTTGATCGTGTTTATTTATCGTGACGAGGTATATAACTCGGAGAGTCCAGACAAGGGGACGGCTGAGATCATTATCGGCAAACAACGTAACGGCCCGATTGGGATGATACGTCTGGCCTTTCTCGGTCAGTACACCCGCTTCGAGAGTTTTGCACACGGAGGACATGGGGGGCATTGATGCGCGCTACCCAGGTCTTCATCGATCTCACGGCACTGCGGCATAATCTGGCCTGTGCCCGTGCTGCTGCCCCTGCCAGTTGTATCCTGGCCGCTATCAAGGCCAATGCTTATGGGCATGGCATGTTGCGCGTGGCGCAGGCCTTGTCTGAGGCGGACGCCTTTGGTGTTGCCTCGCTGGCTGAAGCACTGCAATTGCGCGAGGCGGGGATATCGCAACCAGTTGTCTTGCTGGAAGGTTTTTTTGCTGCCGCTGAGCTGCCCGTTATAGCGCAATACGCATTCATCCCAGCGATTCATGATCACTCCCAAATCGAACAGCTGGAGCAGTGCGTGTTGCCTGCGCCTGTCGATGTCTGGCTCAAGCTGGATAGTGGCATGCATAGGCTGGGTTTTCCTCTGGTCGAGGCGAAGGAGGTTTGGCAGCGCCTGAATGCCTGCAGAAATGTGCGGCGGGTTTTGGGCTGCATGACACATCTGGCCAATGCCGATAATCTCAATGATGATTTCACCGCGCGTCAGTTGGCTGATTTTGCCCACTTGACTGAGGGTTTGTCTGGCGGGCGTTCTATCGCTAATTCTGCTGGTCTGTTGGGCTGGCCATGTTCACATGCCGAATGGGTGAGGCCAGGCCTGATGCTTTATGGTGTCTCGCCTCTTCTGGGTGGGCGCGCAGAACAGCATGGCCTGAAGCCGGTAATGACGCTGCGCTCTGCATTGATCGCGGTAAAACATCTCAAACAAGGTGATGCCATTGGTTATGGCGGTGTGTTTGTTTGTCCGCAAGACATGCCGGTCGGGGTGGTGGCTGCGGGTTATGGCGATGGTTATCCGCGTCATGCAAGAAATGGTGTGCCGGTGTTGCTCAATAATCGAAGGTGCCGCTGATAGGTCAGGTAGCGATGGATATGCTGACTGTCGACTTGCGTAGCCAGCCCGAGGCGCGTGTTGGTGATCCGGTCGTGCTGTGGGGTGAGGGCTTGCCGGTAGAGGAGATAGCTGAGCATGCAGGCACTATTCCCTATGAATTGTTATGCCGTGTAATGCCACGTGTAAAAGTGGTTGAGAACGGAATATGAGCCTGCTGCAAAGCGATGGGCCACAGGTTGCGGTTGGCGCAGTTGTGGTGCATCTGGATCAGGTCTTGCTGGTGCAGCGGCGCTATCCACCGACAGCAGGTTGCTGGGCTATTCCAGGTGGTCGTCAATTACTGGGCGAGACCATGCAACAGGCCGCCGAGCGGGAGATTCGTGAGGAAACCGGCGTCATTATCCGTGCCACGCAACCTGTCTATACCACTGAGTACATTGAGCATGATGAGCGGGGGAGGTTATGTTATCACTATATTATTGTCGACCTGGCCGCCGAGTATCTGGCTGGCGTGCCCAAGGGGGGCGATGATGCCGGCATGGCCGCTTGGGTGGCCTGGCCTATGCTGGCAGACCTGTTCATCAATGCCAGTTCACAATTGGCACTGAAGACATTGTTTCCGCTTGAGACAGCGAATTATTTGCCGGTACAGCAGACATGAAAATGAGCTTGTTGCCATGGACATGGTCTTTTGAGGTGCTGACTTCGAGTACTGGTTTGGTGTTGTTTTTGGTTTTATTGCCGACAACATTGGTGTTTGTTTTATTGTTGCTGCTGCGCAGGCGGCGGCAGATAAAAAATGATAGCCGCAATAATCGTCATAATCAGCCAGATTACGATGAGCGTGATTAGACCGCATAATTTTATCAGCGGAAAAAACCCGATTCTTGAGATTGCGCCGAGTTGTTTTATTTATATGAAAACCAAAATAACGGGTTATTTTTCCCCATTAGTAGCACTGCGCCATTATTCGCATTCTTAAGGTGAAATATGCGGCCCAGGGAAGATTCATGAGCAAGAGAAAAACTGTTTATAGCTGTACTGAGTGTGGAGCACAGGCACCCAAATGGGCCGGGCAATGCGTGGAATGTGGTGCCTGGAACAGTATGCAGGAAAGTCTGGCAGCGCCCGTGCCTGTGCGCAAGGGTCGTCATGCGGGCTATGCAGGTTACGCCGGTGCAGCAGTTGGTGTAGCGGTACAAAGTCTGCAGGATGTGGTGTCTGAGGAAACCAGTCGTCTGTCTACCGGCAGCAGTGAGTTTGATCGTGTATTGGGCGGTGGGTTGGTGCCAGGCTCGGTGGTGTTGCTGGGCGGGGATCCGGGGATCGGTAAATCCACGCTATTGTTGCAGACCATGGCGGCACTGGCAGCTCAGTTGCGTACTTTGTATGTCACCGGTGAGGAATCGCCACAGCAGGTTAGCATGCGCGCCCAGCGCCTTGGTTTGGACAGCGGCACGGTGCGCCTGTTTACCGAAACACGGGTAGAGGACATTCTTGCTACGGCCCAGCAGGAGAAGCCGCAGGTGTTGGTGGTGGACTCGGTGCAGACGGTCTATACCGAGTTGTTGCAATCAGCGCCTGGCTCGGTCGCGCAGGTGCGTGAGAGTGCGGCGCAACTAGTGCGCTATGCCAAACACACTGGTACGGCCTTGTTTCTCGTCGGGCATGTCACCAAGGATGGACAACTGGCTGGCCCGCGTGTGCTGGAGCATATGGTGGATACCGTGCTGTATTTTGAAGGTGATGCCGGTAGTCGCTATCGCGCCATTCGGGCCTTCAAAAATCGTTATGGTTCTGTCAATGAGCTGGGTGTATTTGCCATGACCGACAAGGGTTTGAAAGAGGTCAGCAACCCCTCGGCAATTTTTCTCTCGCGCCATGACGAGGAAGTGGCCGGCAGCGTGGTCATGGTGACTATCGAGGGCAGTCGTCCCATGTTGGTGGAGGTGCAGGCGTTGGTGGATGAAAGTCATCTGGCCAATCCGCGTCGTGTCACGGTTGGCCTGGAGCATAATCGTCTGGCCATGTTGCTCGCGGTGCTGCACCGTCACGGCGGCGTGGCTACCTATGACCAGGATGTCTTTGTCAATGTGGTTGGCGGGATGCGTGTCAGTGAGACGGCAGCGGATCTTGCGACCATGCTGGCGGTATTGTCCAGCCTGCGTAATCGTCCTGTGCCGCAGGGTTTGGTGGTGTTTGGCGAGGTGGGTCTGGCCGGTGAAATTAGACCAGTTCCTAATGGCCAGGATCGTCTGCGCGAGGCGGCCAAGCATGGCTTTAGCCGTGCGCTGGTGCCTATGGCAAATAGACCTAAGCAAGGCGTTGCTGGGCTAGAAATTATTGGTGTGCGCCGCCTTGATGAGGCCTTGCAGCAATTTTGAGAGGGTGAGTATGCATAGGGCATGTAATACCCAGACCAGGTTTGCTGCTTAGGGAAACGCTGAATAATTACCTGCGTTGTCAGG
>Ga0172382_10005917_pt1 | contig 18022 bp, 30 predicted proteins | sample Leawel138RmetaG_FD_122245 | JGI IMG/M metagenome (GOLD analysis project Ga0172382, IMG submission 122245) | Leachate microbial communities from a municipal landfill in Southern Ontario, Canada - Leachate well 138R metaG | ecosystem: Engineered > Solid waste > Landfill > Unclassified | place...
ACCATTGGTCACATCGACCACGGCAAGACCACCCTGACCGCCGCGATCACCAAGATCGCCGCCCTGCGTGGCGGCGGCGCCTTTGTGGCCTTCGACGAGATCGACAAGGCCCCCGAGGAGAAGGAACGCGGCATCACCATCGCCACCGCGCATGTGGAATACGAGACTGACAGCCGTCACTACGCGCACGTGGACTGCCCCGGTCACGCCGACTATATCAAGAACATGATCACCGGCGCGGCCCAGATGGACGGCGCCATCCTGGTGGTCGCGGCCACCGACGGCCCCATGCCGCAGACCCGTGAGCACATCCTGCTCGCGCGTCAGGTGGGCGTGCCGTCCATGGTCGTCTTCCTGAACAAGTGCGACATGGTGGACGACGCCGAGCTGCTGGAGCTGGTGGAGCTCGAGGTTCGCGAGCTGCTGTCCAAGTACGAGTTCCCCGGCGACGACATCCCGGTGATCCTCGGCTCCGCGCTCAAGGCCCTGGAGGCCGACAGCGCCGACGACGAGGCGGCCAAGCCGATCCTGAACCTTCTGGACGCTTGCGACTCGTACATTCCCGAGCCGCAGCGCGACATCGACAAGCCGTTCCTGATGCCCATCGAGGACGTGTTCTCGATTTCTGGGCGCGGCACGGTGGTGACGGGTCGCGTCGAGCGCGGCATCCTGAAGGTCGGCGACGAAGTGGCGATCATCGGCATCCGCCCGACGGTGAAGACGACCTGCACGGGCGTCGAGATGTTCCGCAAGCTTCTGGACCAGGGCCAGGCCGGCGACAACATCGGCGCGCTGCTTCGCGGCGTGAAGCGTGACGAGGTCGAGCGCGGGCAGGTTCTGGCCGCTCCGGGCTCCATCACCCCGCACACGAAGTTCAAGGCCGAGGTGTACGTCCTGTCCAAGGATGAGGGCGGCCGCCACACCCCGTTCTTCAGCGGGTACCGTCCGCAGTTCTACTTCCGGACCACCGACGTGACCGGCGTGGTGACTCTGGAAGAGGGCGTCGAGATGGTCATGCCCGGCGACAACGCGACGTTCAACGTCGAGCTGATCGCTCCCATCGCCATGGAGCTCGGCCTGCGCTTCGCCATCCGTGAGGGTGGCCGCACCGTGGGCGCGGGCGTCGTCTCCGAGATCGTGGAGTAGAGGAGTTAATCATGGTTTCCATGCAGAGCGATCGCATCAGGATCAAGCTGAAAGCGTACGACTATCGCATTCTGGACAAGGCCGTCTCCGAGATCGTGGACACGGCCCGCAACACGGGTGCGAGCATCGCGGGGCCGATCCCCCTGCCGACCAATATCCACAAGTACACCGTGCAGAAGTCGGTGCACGTGGATAAGAAGTCCCGGGAGCAGTTCGAGATGCGCGTGCACAAGCGCCTGCTCGACATCCTGGAGCCCACCCAGCAGACCGTCGATGCCCTGGGCAAGCTTTCGCTGCCCGCGGGCGTGGACGTTGAGATCAAACTCTAGAACGAGGAATGCATGATGGCTGACACGCTTGGCATCATGGGACGCAAGCTGGGCATGACCCGCATCTTCGGTGACGACGGTACCGCCATTCCCTGCACCGTCATTGCCGCCGGTCCGTGCCCCGTCCTTCAGGTGAAGGACGCTGCGACCACGAAAGACAAATATACGGCTCTTCAGATCGGTTTCGAGGAAATCGACGAGAAGAAAGTCAACAAGCCCGAAAAGGGCCACCAGGCCAAGGCCGGGCGCGACTACTACCGCTTCCTCAAGGAGCTGCGCATGGACTCCGTGGAGGGGCACGAGCTCGGCCAGGATCTGACGGTGGAGATGTTCGCCCCCGGTGAGAAGGTCAAGGTGACCGGCACCTCCAAGGGCAAGGGCTTCCAGGGCGTCATGAAGCGCTGGAACTTCCGCGGCGCCCCGGCTTCGCACGGGCACGAGAAGATTCACCGCTCCCCGGGCAGCGTGGGCATGTGCGCCTGGCCGTCCAAGGTCTTCAAGGGCAAGAAGATGGCCGGACAGATGGGCAACCGCAAGGTGACCTGCCTGAACGTCGAGATTCTCGACGTGCGCCCCGAGGACAACCTGCTGATCCTCAAGGGCCAGGTGCCCGGCCCCAAGAACGGACTGGTCCTCGTCCGCAAGCAGAATCGAGGTTAGCACGATGGCAGTCGTGAAAGTGTATGATCAGGCGAAGAAGGAAGTGGGCGAGCTGACGCTGGCCCCGGAGATCTTCGAGGTCGAGGTCAGGCCCGAGATTCTGAACCTGGTGGTGCGTGCCCAGCGGGCCAAGCTGCGCGCGGGCACCCATGCCACCAAGACCAAGGGCCTGGTGTCCGGCGGCGGGGCCAAGCCCTGGCGCCAGAAGGGCACGGGCCGGGCGCGCGCGGGCTCCAACCGCTCGCCCCTGTGGCCCGGCGGCGGCACGATCTTCGGCCCGCAGCCGCGCAGCTACGAGTTCAAGGTCAACAAGAAGGTGCGCAAGCTCGCCCTGAAGATGGCCCTGTCCTCGCGGATGCTGGATTCCAGCCTCACGGTGGTGGACCGGATCAAGCTCGAGGCCGTGAAGACCAAGGACTTCGCCCTGGTGGCCAAGACCCTCGGGCTGACAAAAGCCTTGATTGTTCTGCCCGAAGACGATACCGTCCTCAGTCTTTCTGCGCGGAATATTCCCGGCATCAAGGTGCTGCGCCAGGACATGCTCAACGTGTACGACGTTCTGCGCTACCCCCAGCTGGTGCTGTTCCAGGACGCCGCCAGGGCCGTGGAAGAGAGGTTGAAGTAATGGACTACACGCAGATACTCATCAAGCCGCTGATCTCCGAGAAGGCCACTTCCATGAAGGAAATGGCCAACCAGATCGCCTTCTATGTGCATCCCGATGCCAACAAGATCGAGATTCGCAAGGCGGTGGAGAAGGCTTTCGGCGTCAAGGTCGAGGGCGTCAACGTGGTCAAGCGCCGCGCCCGCGCCCGCACCCGCTTTGGTCGCACGGTCGGCACCATGTCCGGCTGCAAGAAGGCGTACGTCACGCTGGCCGAAGGCGAAAAGATCGAACTGTTCGAAGGAGTCTAGGCATGGCCACGCGTAAACTGAAACCCACCTCGGCTGGCCGTCGCTTCCAGACCATCTCCACCTTCGAGGAGATCACCGCGACCACGCCCGAGAAGTCCCTCACCGTGGGGCTGCGCAAGAAGAGCGGCCGCAACAGCTTCGGGCGCGTGACCGCGCGGCGGCGCGGCGGCGGCCACAAGCGGCTGTACCGGATCATCGATTTCAAGCGCGACAAGGTGGACATCGCGGCCACCGTCGCGACCATTGAATACGACCCCAACCGCAGTGCCCGGATCGCGCTTCTGCACTACGCCGACGGCGAGAAGCGCTACATCCTGGCCCCGCTCGGGATCAGCGTCGGCGACCAGATCCTGGCCGGCGACAAGGCCGACATCAAGCCCGGCAACGCGCTGACCCTGGCGCGCATCCCGGTGGGTACCGTGGTGCACAACATCGAGCTGCACCCCGGCCGCGGAGGGCAGTTCTGCCGCGCCGCCGGAACCTACGCCCAGCTGGTGGCCAAGGAGGGCAAGTACGCCCTGCTGCGCATGCCCTCGGGCGAGGTGCGCAACGTGCTGGCCACCTGCATCGCCACGGTGGGCCAGGTCGGCAACATCCAGCACGAGAACATCAGCATCGGCAAGGCTGGTCGCGCCCGCTGGATGGGCAAGCGCCCCGAGGTCCGCGGCGTCGCCATGAACCCGGTGGACCACCCCCTGGGCGGCGGCGAGGGCCGCAGCTCCGGCGGCCGTCACCCCGTGTCCCCCTGGGGTATGCCCACCAAGGGTTACAAGACCCGCAACAAGAAGAAAGCGTCGTCCCGGCTCATCATCAAGCGACGCGGTCAGAAGTAGGAGTAGCCAATGCCCAGGTCGCTTAAAAAAGGTCCGTTCGTCGACGGGCACCTCGTCCGCAAGGTGGACAAGGCCACCGAGAGCGGGGACCGTCGCGTCATCAAGACGTGGTCGCGCCGCTCCACGATCATCCCCGAGATGGTGGGCATGACCTTCGCCGTGCACAACGGGCGGAAGTTCATCCCGGTGTTCGTGACCGAGAACATGGTGGGGCATAAGCTGGGCGAGTTCGCGCCCACGCGCACCTACTTCGGCCACGCCGCCGACAAGAAGAGCAAGGCCAAACGCTAAAGGATAGGTGCCCGTCATGGAAACGAGAGCAATCGCCAAATACGTCCGCCTGTCGCCGCAAAAGGCGCGCCTGGTGGCCCGCAACATCAAGGGCCTGCCGGTCGAGGACGCCATGAATATCTTGCGCTTCACGCCCAAGAAGGCCGCGCAGATGATCGGCAAGGTGCTGCATTCCGCGGTGGCCAACGCCGAGCAGCTGCCCGGGGTGGACGTGGACAGCCTGGTGGTCAAGCAGGTGGTGGTGGACGAGGGGCCGACCATGAAGCGCATCATGCCCCGCGCCATGGGCCGCGCCAATCGCATCCTCAAACGCACCGCCCACATCACCGTGGTTGTGGAAGAGTCCTAGGAGGCAACCGTGGGACAGAAAGTACATCCGTACGGATTTCGGCTGGGGTACAACAAGAACTGGACCTCCCGCTGGTTTGCCGGCAAGGATTACGCCGCCAACGTCTTCGCCGATCACCAGATCCGCAAGTACGTCAAGGAGAAGCTCTTCCAGGCCGGGATCTCCCGCCTGGAGATCGAGCGCGCCGGCGGCAAGATCCGCTTGATCATCCACACCGCGCGTCCGGGCATCGTCATCGGCCGCAAGGGTGCGGAGATCGAGAAGATCCGCGCCGACCTGCGCCAGAAGTTCGGCCAGGAGTTCTCCATCGAGGTGAACGAGGTGCGCCGCCCCGAGACCGACGCCCAGCTGGTGGCGGAGAACATCGCCCAGCAGCTTGAGCGCCGCGTGGCCTTCCGCCGCGCCATGAAGCGCACGGTGGGCATGGCCCGCAAGTTCGGCGCCGAGGGCATCAAGGTCTTCTGCGCCGGCCGCCTGGCCGGGGCCGAGATCGCCCGCTCCGAGTGGTATCGCGACGGCCGCGTGCCGCTGCACACCCTGCGCGCCGACCTGGACTACGGTCTGGCCACCGCGCGCACGACCTACGGCGTCATCGGCGTCAAGGTCTGGATTTTCAAGGGTGAGATCTTAGACCAAGAGGTGGAGAAGTAAATGCTGACCCCCAGAAGAACCAAATTCCGCAAGCGCATGAAAGGGCGCCTGCGCGGGATGGCCACCCGTGGCAACACCGTTGCCTTCGGTGATATCGGCATCAAGACCCTGGAGCACGGGAAGCTGACCAGCCAGGAGATCGAGGCCGCCCGTATCGCGATGATGCGCCACATCAAGCGCGGCGGCCAGGTCTGGATTCGCATCTTCCCTGACCAGGTCTACACCTCCAAGCCCGCCGAAGTCCGTCAGGGCAAGGGCAAGGGCGCTCCCGCGGGCTACTATGCCCCGGTCAAGCCCGGCCATGTGCTGTACGAGATCAAGGGCGTGAGCATGGAGCTCGCCCGCGAGGCGCTGACCCGCGCCGCGCACAAGCTGTCGGTGAAGACCGCCATCGTCATGAGGGAGGGCCTGTAGGATGAAAGCCAAGGACATGCGTGAGCTTTCCGTCGAGCAGTTGAACGAGAAGCTCAGCGCCTATCGTCAGGAGCTGTTCAACCTCCGCTTTCAGCACGCGACGGCCCAGCTGGAGAACACCCAGCGGATTCCCGCAGTGAAAAAGAACATCGCCCGGATCCTGACCGTTCTCCGGACGAAGGAAGTTGGAGCGTAAGCCATGGAACAACAGGCACAGAGCGCGAACAAGCGGGTGCTGACCGGCATCGTCGTCAGCGACAAGGGCGACAAGACCATCGTCGTGCGCGTCGAGACCCTGATCAAGCACCCCCTGCTCAAGAAGTACATCCGCCGTCGCGGCAAGTTCATGGCCCACGATCCCGAGAACGCGTGCGGCGTGGGCGACAAGGTGCAGATCATCGAGCACCGCCCCCTGAGCAGCCGCAAGCGGTGGCACCTGAAGACCATTCTGGAAAAAGCCGTCTAGGAGTGACCAATGATCCAGGTTGAATCCAATCTCGACGTCGCCGACAACTCCGGCGCCAAACGGGTGGCCTGCATCAAGGTGCTGGGCGGCAGCCGCCGGCGCTATGCGACTGTGGGCGATATCATCGTGGTTTCCGTCAAGGAGGCCATGCCCCACGCCAAGGTGAAGAAGGGCGATGTGATGAAGGCCGTCGTCGTCCGGACCACCAAGGAAGTTGGCCGCCCCGACGGGACCTACATCAAGTTCGACAACAATTCCGCAGTGCTGCTCAACAAGCAGATGGAGCCCGTGGGAACTCGCATTTTCGGCCCCGTGGCCCGCGAGCTTCGCGCGAAGAACTTCATGAAGATCGTTTCCCTGGCGCCGGAAGTGCTGTAGGAGCAGATCATGCAGAAGTACAAGATTCGTAAAGATGACAAAGTGATGGTCATCTCCGGCAAGGACAAGGGGAAGGTCGGCAAGGTGCTCAAGATCCTGCGCAAGAAGGATCGGGTCCTGGTCGAAAAGGTGAACATGGTCAAGCGCCACACCAAGGCCAACCCCTACGCCCAGCAACCCGGTGGCATTGTGGAAAAGGAAGCCCCGATCCACATCTCCAACGTCGCGCTGATGTGTGACGCGTGCACCAAGCCCACCCGGGTGGGGTTCAAGGAAACGACCGACGGCAAGAAGGTCCGTTTCTGCAAGAAATGCAACGAAACGATCGACTAGGGTGACGAGTATGGCACGTCTTGAGAAGATATACCAAGAGAAGGTCGTCCCCGCCCTGCAGAAGGAGTTCGGGTACAAGAGCCCGATGCAGCTTCCGAAAGTCAAGAGCGTCAGCCTGAACATGGGGCTGGGCGAGGCGGGCAACAACAACAAGCTGCTTGAAGACGCCGTGGCGGAAATGACCGCCATCGCCGGACAGCGCGCCGTGACCACGCGCGCCAAGAAGTCCATCGCGAACTTCAAGCTGCGCGAGGGGATGCCCATCGGCTGCCGCGTGACCCTGCGCGGTGAGCGGATGTGGGATTTCCTCGACAAGCTGATGAACTTCGCCCTGCCCCGCGTGCGCGACTTCCGCGGCGTTCCCGATCGCGGCTTCGACGGGCGTGGCAACTTCACCATGGGCATCAAGGAGCACACGATCTTCCCCGAGCTGAACATCGACCGCGTCGATCAGGTCAAGGGTATGAACGTGACCATCGTCACTACGGCCCCGACCGACAAGGAAGGGAAGGTGCTGCTCGATCTCCTGGGCATGCCTTTCAAGAAGTAAGGAGGAGTCCGCCTTGTCCCGCAAAGCACTTTTGAACAAGTCCCAGGGCAAACCCAAGTTTTCGAGCCGCGCGTATAACCGGTGTCCGATTTGCGGACGCCCCCGCGCGTTCCTGCGTCGGTTCGGCATCTGCCGCATCTGCTTCCGCAACAAGGCGCTGGCTGGCGAACTGCCGGGTGTCCGTAAATCGAGCTGGTAATCTCCAAGGAGTCCATCATGGCAGTGGTTGATCCCATTGCGGATATGCTGACGCGCATTCGCAACGCCCACCAGGCCCTGCACGGCGAGGTGGCCATCCCCCGCTCCAAAGTGAAGTCCGCCATCGCGGGCATCCTCAAGGAGGAGGGGTATATCGCCGATTTCAACGAGGATGAGCGCGCCCTGAAGATCGCGCTCAAGTACGAGGGCGGGCGCCCGCTGATCAGCGGCATGAAGAAGATCAGCAAGCCCGGCCGGCGGGTGTATGTCGCCGCGTCGCAGATCCCCCGCGTGCAGAACGGTCTGGGCATCTGTGTCCTGTCCACCTCCCAGGGCGTCCTGGACGGCGAGCGGGCCAAGGCGCAGAACGTGGGCGGCGAACTGCTGTTTGAAGTCTGGTAACGAGGAAGAGTCATGTCCAGAATCGGAAAGCAGCCCATCGCCATCCCTTCCGGGGTGGAAGTGACGATCGGCAAAGATATGATCAATGTCAAAGGCCCCAAGGGCGCCCTGGCCACCCCGGCCCACGAGAAGGTTCTCGTGGCCAAGGACGGCGACCACCTGGTGCTCACCCGCGCCGACGACAGCCGCACCGCCCGGGCCCAGCACGGGTTGCGCCGCACGCTGTTGTCCAACTGCGTGCTGGGCGTGACCAAGGGCTTCGAGAAGGTTCTCGAAGTGGTCGGCGTCGGCTACAAGGTCCAGGTGCAGGGCAAGAACGTGGTGCTCACCGTGGGCTTCTCGCATCCGGTGGAGTTCCCGCTGCCCTCGGGCGTGGAGGCCAAAGCCGAAGGCAACAAGCTCACCCTGACCGGCATCGACAAGCAGGCTGTGGGCGAGGTGGCCGCGCAGATCCGTCGCGTGCGTCCGCCGGAGCCTTTCAAGGGCAAGGGCATCAAGTACGCGGATGAGACCATCCGTCGCAAGGCCGGCAAATCCGGCGCCAAGAAGTAGGGTAAGGCCATGAAGCTTTCTAAGAACGAAGCGCGTCTGCGCAGGAAGATCCGCATCCGCAAGAAGGTGAGCGGGACTGCCGAGCGCCCCCGGCTGTGCGTGTACCGTTCCAATGCGCACATCTATGCGCAGCTCGTCGACGACCTGACGGGCTCCACCATCGCCTCCGCCTCGTCCCTGGCCTTCGTCAAGAGCGGCCAGGAGACCAAGCCCAACAAGGTTGGCGCCGAGGCCGTGGGCCGCGAGATCGCGAAGCTGGCTAAGGAAAAGAACGTCGAGACCGTGGTGTTCGACCGCAACGGCTACCTGTATCATGGCCGTATCAAGGCCTTGGCCGACGGCGCCCGCGAGGGCGGTCTGAAATTCTAAGCTGCGGAAGGGACAAATGGCTATTGAACGCGAACGTAAGGGTCCCCGGAAGGAGGCTCGCAAGGAGCCCCAGGAAGACCTCGGCATCATCGAGAAGATCGTCTACCTGAACCGCGTGGCCAAGGTCGTCAAGGGCGGCCGGCGCTTCAGCTTCAGCGCCCTGGTGGTTGTGGGCGACGGCAAGGGTTCGGTGGGCTACGGCCTGGGCAAGGCCGTCGAGGTCCCCGAGGCCATCCGCAAGGCCAGCGAGCAGGCCAAGAAGACCATGAAGAAGGTCGCCCTGCTCGACGGCACCCTGCCGTATGAGACCCTTGGCCGCTTTGGCGCCGCGCGCGTCATGCTCAAGCCCGCTTCCAAGGGTACCGGAATCATCGCCGGCGGCCCGGTGCGTGCCGTCATGGAGGCCGCGGGTGTCCACGACATCCTGACCAAGGCCATCGGCACCAACAACCCGCACAACGTCCTCAAGGCGACCATGGAAGGGCTGACCTCCCTGCGTAGCGCCGACCAGGTCTCCAGGCTGCGCGGGAAGAAAGTCGAAACGCCCAGGAAGTAGCGGGGGAGACGCGACATGGACACCATCAAGGTCACACTGGTGAAGAGCCTGATCGGCTGTTCCCCCAAGCAGCGCGCCACCGTGCACGCTCTGGGCCTGCGCAAGATCCGCCAGGTGAAGGAACTGCCCAAGAACGATGCCGTGCTCGGCATGGTCGAGAGAATCAACCATCTCGTCGAGGTTGTGGAATAATGAGACTGCACGAACTGTATCCGTATCCGGAAGAGCGCCGGGACCGCAAGCGCGTCGGCCGCGGCCACGCCTCCGGCCAGGGCGGCACCTCCGGCAAGGGCCACAAGGGCCAGAACGCCCGCTCCGGCGGCGGCACCCCCGCCCACTTCGAGGGCGGCCAGATGCCCCTGGCCCGGCGTCTGCCCAAGCGCGGCTTCAAGAACAGCCTGTTCCGCGTGGTCTACCAGCCCCTGGCCGTGGGCCGCATTGCCGCCGCCTTCGCCGGGCAGGCCGAGATCTCCCTGGAGGACATCTACGCCAAGGGTCTGGTGCGTCGCGGCGCGCTGGTCAAGGTCCTGGCCGACGGGGAACTCGCGGCGGCCATCACCGTGGAGGCGCACCGCTTCAGCAAGTCCGCGGCAGAGAAGATCGCTGCCGCCGGCGGAACCGCTAAGGCACTGGAAGGGTAATTGACGTGGCATTATCCGGGGTTGAGAATCTCGCCAGGCTGCCTGAACTGAAGAAAAGGCTCCTGTGGACGCTCGGTCTGCTGGCGTTCTACCGCGTCGGCATCCATGTCCCCACCCCTGGGGTGGACACCGCCGCGCTGCAGGACTTCTTCGCCCAGGTTTCCAATACGCTGTTCGGCATATTCAACATGTTCTCGGGCGGAGGGTTGGAGAACTTCTCCATCTTCGCCCTGGGCATCATGCCGTACATCTCGGCGTCCATCATCATCCAGCTGTTGACGGTGGTCAGCCCCGAGCTCAAGCGCCTGTCCAAGGAGGAGGGCGCTGCGGGCCGCAAGAAGATCACGCAGTACACCCGCTACGGCACCGTGCTGATCACCGTGGTCCAGGGCCTGTTCATCGCCATCGGCCTGGAGAACATGCAAAGCCCCACGGGCGCGCCCGTGGTGCTGGACGCCGGCTGGGGCTTCCGGCTGACGACCATCATCACGCTCACTGCGGGCACGGTGCTGATCATGTGGCTGGGCGAGCAGATGACCGAGCGCGGCATCGGCAACGGCATCTCGCTGATCATCTTCGGCGGCATCGTCGCCGGGCTGCCCGCAGGCATCGGCAACACCTTCCAGCTCATGGGCGCGGGCGAGATCAGCCTGTTCGTCCTGCTGCTGGTGGTCGCGTTCATGGTTGCGGTTCTGGGCGGCATCGTGTACATGGAGCGCGCGCAGCGCAGGATCCCCATCCAGTACGCCAAGCGTATGGTCGGGCGGCGCATGTATGGCGGGCAGACCACGCACCTGCCCTTGCGGGTGAACACCGCCGGTGTGATCCCGCCCATCTTCGCGTCGTCGATCCTGATGTTCCCGGCGACTTTGGCCCAGTTCTCCCAGGTGGACTGGCTCCAGGAGGCCGCCGCGTGGTTCGACCCCGCGGGGCTGATCTACAACGTGTGTTTCGTCGGGATGATCGTGTTCTTCTGCTTCTTCTACACGGCGATCATTTTCGATCCGAAAGACATCGCCGAGAACATCAAGAAGCAGGGCGGTTTCATCCCGGGCATCCGCCCGGGCGCCAAGACCCACGAGTACATCGACCGGGTCCTGGTCCGCATCACCCTGTGGGGCGCGCTGTACATTTCCGCCGTCTGCGTGCTGCCCATGGTGCTCATCAGCAAGATCGGCGTGCCGTTCTACTTCGGCGGCACCTCGCTGCTGATCGTTGTCGGCGTGTCCATGGACTTCATGTCCCAGATCGAGTCCTATCTCATCAGCCGCCAGTATGAGGGGCTCATGGGCAAGCAGGGCAGAATCAAGGGGCGGCGTTAGGCTTTGAAAAAGTTTCGGGGCATCTACATCAAGAACAGCGCGGAAATCGCGCTGATGCGTGAGGCCAGCCGCATCGTGTCGGTGATCCTCGACGCCCTGGGCGAAGCCGTGGAGCCTGGTGTTCCCACCATGCACTTCGAGGACATCGCCCAGGACATGTGCCGGCGGTTCGGGGTGCAGCCCGCCTTTCAGGGCTACGGCGGTTTCCCTTTCGCGCTGTGCTGCTCTGTGAACGAGGAGATCGTCCACGGGTTCCCGTCGCGCGAGCGCATCCTGCGCGAGGGCGATGTGGTGAGCTTCGACATGGGCGTGATCTACGAGCGCTTCTACGGCGACTCGGCCCGGACCTACCCGGTGGGAACGGTGAGCGAGCAGGCCCGCACGTTGCTGGACGTGACCCGCGAGTCCCTGAACCGGGGCATCGCCCAGGCGATGCCCGGCAACAACCTGTACGATGTGTCCCGGGCCGTGCAGGACTATGTCGAGGGGCTGGGGTTCAGCGTGGTGCGCCGGTTCGTGGGCCACGGCATCGGCAGCAAGCTGCACGAGAAGCCCGAGGTCCCGAACTTCGTGCCCTCGGGCACGGTCGGCCCGGTGCTCAAGCCGGGCATGGTGTTGGCCATCGAGCCCATGGTCTGCGTCGGGAGCTACGAAGTGGAGATACTCGAAGACAAGTGGACAGCCGTGACAAAAGATCGTAAATTGTCCGCCCATTTCGAGCATACGGTGGCGGTGACCCACGACGGGCCCGTCGTCCTGAGTGTGAGCTGAGCGCCGCGGGCGTCTGCCTGGGCAACGAATTCAAGACCGGAGCGCTTCCGCCCGGTTGCAATGCAAGTGGAGAACAGGTCATGAAAGTCAGACCCTCTGTCAAGAGAATGTGCCCTAAGTGCAAGGTGATCCGCCGCAAGGGCGTTCTGCGCGTGATTTGCGAAAACCCCCGGCACAAGCAGCGCCAGGGCTAAGGAATAAGGGGAAATCGACGTGGCACGTATTGCTGGTATCGAACTGCCCAGGAACAAGCGTCTGGACATCGCCCTGACGTACATCTACGGCATCGGGCACACCACCGCGCTGCAGATCCTGGACACGGTCGGCGTGGACTGGAACCAGAACACCGACGACCTTTCGGCTGAGGCCGCCAACGAGATCCGCAAGGAGATCGAGGACAACCACAAGGTCGAAGGCGACCTGCGCCGCGAGGTCCAGGCCAACATCAAGCGGCTGATGGATATCGGCTGCTACCGCGGCCTGCGGCACCGTCGCGGCCTGCCGGTCCACGGCCAGCGCACCCACACCAACGCCCGCACCCGCAAGGGTCCGCGCCGTTCGGTGGTGGGCAAGAAGAAAAAGTAGCTGCGGCAGACACATTTCAATAGTACGGAGATGAAGGACAATGGCTAGACCCCGCCGTACCGGCAAGAAGAAGGAAAAGAAGAACGTTCCGGTGGGCATCGCCCACGTTCGTGCTTCCTTCAACAACACGATCATCACCTTCACCGACCTGAAGGGCAACGTGGTCTCCTGGGCCACCGCTGGCGGCATGGGCTTCAAGGGCTCGCGCAAGAGCACTCCCTTCGCCGCCCAGGTCGCCGCGGAGACCGCGGCCAAGAAGGCCATGGAAAACGGCATGCGCACCGTGGGCGTGCTCGTGAAGGGCCCTGGCGCCGGGCGCGAGGCCGCCATGCGCGCCATCAACAACGCTGGCATGAAGGTGTCCTTCATGCGCGACGTGACGCCCATCCCGCACAACGGCTGCCGTCCGCCCAAGCGGCGCCGGGTCTAACCGCCCGAATTTTCGGAGGAATCTGTTTTGGCTAGATATACCGAAGCGAAATGCCGCATCTGCCGCCGCGAAGGGCAGAAGCTGTTTTTGAAGGGTGACCGCTGCTTCACGGACAAGTGCTCCTACGAGCGCCGTCCCTATGTGCCCGGCCAGCACGGCCGCGGCCGCAAGAAGATCAGCGACTACGCGATCCAGCTGCGCGAGAAGCAGAAGGTTCGCCGCATGTACGGCGTTCTGGAGAAGCAGTTCCGCAGCTACTTCGAGCAGGCCGACATGCAAAAGGGCGTCACCGGCACCAACCTGCTGGCCCTGCTCGAAATGCGCCTGGACAACGTGATCTACCGCATGGGCTTCGCCAACTCGCGCGACCAGGCCCGCCAGCTGGTGCGCCACGGCGTGTTCCAGCTCAACGGGCAGCGCGTCAACATCCCCTCCATGCAGGTGCGCCAGTCCGACGTGGTCACCGTGCGCGAAGAGAGCCGCAAGATCCCCGTGATCCAAGAGGCTCAGGAAGTGATCGCCCGGCGCGGCTGCCCCGATTGGCTCGAAGTTGACGGTCCGAACCTCAAGGGCACCATCAAGGCCCGTCCGGTGCGCGAGGACATCCAGTTCCCCATCAACGAGCAGCTGATCGTCGAGTTGTACTCCAAATAGCTAGGGAGCCAAGATGATCATCCAAGACGGCGACAAACTGATCAACACGCGAAACTGGTCCGAACTGGTGAAGCCGGAGCAGATCGTTCGCGACTCCAAGAGCACGGGGACCTACGCCAGGTTCACCTGCGAGCCCCTGGAGCGCGGCTTCGGCACCACCATCGGCAACGCGTTGCGGCGCGTGCTGCTGTCCTCCCTGCAGGGGGCGGCGGCGGTTTCCGCCCGGATCGAGGGCGTCCAGCATGAGTTCACCACCATCCCCGGCGTGCTCGAGGATGTGACGGACGTCGTCCTCAACCTCAAGATGGTGCGTTTCGCCATGTCCTCCGAGGAGCCCCAGCGCCTGGTGCTGGAGGCCAACAAGCAGGGCAGGGTGACCGCCTCCGCCATCCGCGAGAACCAGCGTGTGACCGTGCTGAACAAGGATCAGCACATCGCGACCCTGACCGAGGACGTGAAGCTGCGCATCGACCTGGAGATCCGCATGGGCAAAGGCTATGTGCCCGCCGACATGCACGAGGAGGTCTCCGACGAGATCGGCCTCATCCGGCTGGACGCCAGCTATTCGCCCGTGAAGAAGGTCGCCTATACGGTGGAGCAGGCCCGCGTGGGCCAGATGACCAACTACGACAAGCTCATCCTCGAAGTGTGGACCGACGGTTCCGTTTCGCCCGAGGATGCCGTGGCCTACAGCGCCAAGATCCTCAAGGACCAGCTCACGGTGTTCATCAACTTCGATGAGCAGACCTCCGACGAGGACCGCTCGCAGCCCGGCGGGTGCGACAGCGTCAATCCGAACCTGTTCAAGGGCATCGACGAGCTGGAGCTCTCCGTGCGCGCCACCAACTGCCTGAAGAGTGCCAATATCCGCACCGTCGGCGAACTGGTGCAGCGCTCCGAGGGCGAGATGCTCAAGACCAAGAACTTCGGGCGCAAGTCCCTCGACGAGATCAAGCGCATCCTGGCCGACATGGGCCTGGAATTCGGCATGACCGTTGACGGCTTCCAGGAACACTACGAGGACTGGCTGAAGAGGAAGGAAAGCGATGAGGCATAGAAAAAGCGGAAGAAAGTTCAACCGCAGCAGCTCCCATCGGAAGGCCATGTTCCGTAATATGGCCAAGTCGCTGATCGTGTATGGTCGCATCCGCACCACCGAGAAGCGGGCCAAGGAACTGCGCGGCGTGGTGGAGCGCCTGGTGCGTTTCGCCCTGCAAAACGATGTCCCGGCGCGCCGCGAGGCCTACAAGGTCCTGGGCAACCATTCGCTGGTCAAGAAGCTCTTCGACGAAATCGGCCCGCTGTTCGCCGGTGTTCCCGGCGGCTACACCCGCGTGCTGAAGCTTGGCCTGCCGCGTACGGGCGACAGTGCGCCCATGGCCGTGATCGAGTTCTCGCGCTCGGCCGAGCAGGCCGACGCCCCGGCGCCTGCCGCCAAGGCCGAGGCCAAGCCCGCCAAGGCTGAGCCCAAGGCCGAACCCAAGGCCGAACCCAAGGCCGAGGCTGAAAAGCCCGCCGAATAGGCTATAGCCTTTTTCGATGGAAAACGATAAAAAGACAGGCCGCAAGGCCTGTCTTTTTTCATGTCCGGCGGCGGCGCCCCGCATTGTGCGGGCGTGCCGCCGCCGCACCCCGGCCCCCGGGCGCCCGGCGGGCAAACAGGATGGGAACGGATGGACATACGCCGCCTGGAAGCCTTCGCCAAGGTCTATGAGATGCGCAGCTTCTCCAAGGCCGGGCAGGAGTTGTACCTTTCACAGCCGACCATCTCGGCCCACGTTTCGGCCCTGGAGGCCGAGCTGGAAGTGCGCCTGTTCGACCGCCTGGGCCGCAGCATCCTGCCCACCCAGGCCGCCGAGGTGCTCTATCGTCACGCCCAGGACATCTTCGCCCGCGTGGCCTCGGCCCGGGCCGAGATCCAGCTCCTCCAGGAGCGCGTGGCGGGCGACCTGGCCGTGGGCGGCAGCACAATCCCGGCCCATTATGTGCTGCCCACGCTCCTGGCGCGTTTTGTGCGCCAACACCCCGAGGTGCGCGTGGAGCTGCGGGGGGGCGATTCGCAAAGCGTCGTGCGCCGCCTGCTGGAAGGGGAGGAGCTGGTGGCCCTGGTCGGCGCGGCGGGGGATCATCCGGACCTCGTGTTCGAGCCCATCCTTCGGGACGAGCTGGTGGTCCTGGGCCCGGTGGAGGGCCCGGCCGCGCCGGGCCCCGAATGCTCGCCGCAGGAACTGGCGGCCCTGCCCTGGGTGGTGCGCGAGCCCGGCTCGGGCACGCGCCGGGCCTTCGAGCAGAGCCTGGCCCGGGCCGGGCAGGATCCGCGCGGGCTCAAGACGGCCCTGACCGTGGAGAGCACCCAGGCCGCCCTGGCCTGCGTCCGCGCAGGGCTGGGGCTGACGGCCACCTCGCGCCTGGCGGCCCGGCCCCTGCTGGAGGCCGGGCAGGTGCGCGAGGTGCGCGTGCCCGGGCTGGACATGCAGCGCAATTTCTACCTTGTGTACCATGCCCGGCGCCACCAGTTTCCGGTCATGCGCTATTTCATCGAATTTTTGCGCAGGGAATGCAGCCTGAGCCGCTAGGCCCGGCGCCCCCGCGCCCACCACGGACAGTCAAAGGAGCCCGGCCATGAGCGACACGCCCCGGCTGATGGACACCGTCAAAGCGGCCGGTTGAGCCGCCAAGATCGCTCCCGGGGATCTGGAGCGAGTTCTTTCGGCGCTGCCGGTGCGCCCCGACCCCCGGCTCCTGGCCGGGCAGGCCGTGGGCGAGGACGCCGCAGTGGTCCGCTTTCCCGATGGTCGCGCCCTGGTGCAGACCGTGGACTTCTTCACGCCCGTCGTCAACGATCCCTACCGCTTCGGGCAGATCGCGGCGGCCAACGCGCTGTCGGACGTGTACGCCATGGGCGGCGAGCCGCTGGCGGCCATGAACATCGTGTGCTTCCCGGCCAGGACCATGCCCCTGGAGATCCTCCAGGACATCCTGCGCGGGGGCCGCGACAAGGTTCTGGAGGCCGGGGCCGTTCCGGCGGGCGGGCACAGCGTGGAGGCGGCGGAGATCAAATACGGCCTGGCCGTGTCGGGAACCGTCGACCCGGCCCGCGTGGCCACCAACGCGGGCCTGCGCCCCGGCGACCACCTGGTGCTGACCAAGGCCCTGGGCACGGGGGTGCTGGCCACCGCCGTCAAGGGCCGCTGGGAGGGCGCCGACGAGCTGGAGCGCCTGGTCTGGGAGACCGCCGGGCGGCTGAACGCGGTGGGCGGCGCGGTGATCCGCGAGCTGGGGCTGCTCGGCGCGACGGACGTGACCGGCTTCGGCCTGGGCGGGCACCTGCTGGAGATGTGCCGCGCCTCGGAGCTGGACGTGGAGCTGGACGTGGCGGCGGTGCCCCTGCTGCCCCAGGCCCTGGAGCTGGCGGGCATGGGCCTTGTTCCCGCCGGAAGCCACGCCAACCGCCATTTCTGCGCCTCGCGCGTACGGATCGGCCCGGACGTCCCCGCGCTGCTGACGGATCTGGTTTTCGACGCCCAGACCTCGGGCGGGCTGGTGCTGGCCGTGCCGCCCGCGCTGCTGGACCGCGCCCGGGCCATGCTCCTGGCCGGGGGCGACCTGGCCGCCGTGGTCGGCCGCGTGCGCCCCGCCGCCGGGGCCAGGGGCGTACTGCATCTGCTCTGACCTCCCGCCCGGCCCGGGCCGCAAGGATGCCATGACCATCGCCATCACCGACGCCTGCGGGCGCACCCTGACCCTGCCCGCCGACCCCGCCCTGACCCTGGCCCAGGCCGCCTACCTGAGCGGGCATTGGCCCGCCCCCGCGCTGTGCTCGGGCCTGGGGCGCTGCGGGCGTTGCCGGGTGCGTTTCCTGGCGGCGGCGCCGCCGCCCGCGCCCGGCGAGGACGAGGTGCTGGCGCCGGAGGAGCTGGCCGGGGGCTGGCGCCTGGGCTGCCGCCACGCGGCCCTGCCCGGCGTGGCGGTGCTGCTGCCCGCGCGGCCTGCGGCCCCGGCCCCCCGGCCGCCGCGCACGGGAGCGGCCCTGGCCCTGGCCGTGGACCTGGGCACCACGTCCATTCACTGGCAGGCCCTGGGGCCCGACGGGGCGCTCGTGGCCGAGGGCGCCCTGCTGAACCCGCAGATGGGCGCGGGCAGTGAGGTCATGTCGCGGCTGGCCCTGGCCCGGGGCGGGGCGGCGGCGCGCCTGCGGACCCTGGTGCTGGACGCCCTGGCCGGGGT
>Ga0172382_10005918_pt1 | contig 18020 bp, 13 predicted proteins | sample Leawel138RmetaG_FD_122245 | JGI IMG/M metagenome (GOLD analysis project Ga0172382, IMG submission 122245) | Leachate microbial communities from a municipal landfill in Southern Ontario, Canada - Leachate well 138R metaG | ecosystem: Engineered > Solid waste > Landfill > Unclassified | place...
AGCGGATACCAGGCTGCACGGTCCGGTCCAGACGCCTTCTCGGCCTCCGGACTCTACCGTGCCGGTCTGGTCTAAAGATACAAGCGGGTTCGCCTGCGGGCGCATGGCTGCGTTGAGGCTCCTTGCCGTACCTCTCGTACTGTCTACGTCGCCCCGCCTTGCCCTGCGCCCGCAGGCGAACCCGTATGACTAGGCTGTGAACTGTGGGCGTCGGCGACTCCAGTCTGTCGACGCCTCGTAGGCGGCGGCTGCCCGGAAGCAGAGATCTTCCCGATGCTTCGGCGCCACCAACTGCATGCCGATCGGCAGGTCGTCGTCGCTGAAGCCGCAGGGCAGCACGATCGCCGGCTGCTGGCTCAGGTTGAAGGGCCATGAGAACGGCGCCCACCAGGTCCAGTCGTGCTCGGGCCCGGCGCCGATTCCGGGTGGCCGCGGCGGCGCGTACCGGCCGACCTCGAATGGCAGCACCGCGGTCGCCGGCGTCAGCAAGAGGTCGAAGCGACGGGTGAAGCGCGCCATGCCCAGGGCGATCGCCGCCCGGACCGATTGCGCATCGAGGAAATCCGCCAGGGTGTAGGCGCCGGCCTGCTCGACGACGGCGCGCAGGCCGGGGTCGAGCAGCGCGAATTTCGCCGGCGGCAGCCGATGCAGGAGATGACGCGCCGACGAGAACCAGTGGACCCGGAAGGCATGCTCGCCATCCGGAATCTCCGGATCGGCCTGCTCGACGCTTGCGCCGAGCCGGGCGAAGTGCGCCGCGGCCGCCGCTACCGCCGCCTCGATCCGCGGGTCGACGTAGCGCACATGCGCGAGGCGCGGACTGAAGCCGATCCGCATGCCGGCAAGCGGGCGGGTATCGCCGCTGCGGGCCAGCGCCTGGTCGACTGCGGCGACCCAGTCCGGCGCCGGACCCGGCAGCGCCAGCCAGTCGCGATCGTCGGCGCCGGCGAGCACGCCCAGCATCAGCGCGCAGTCGCGCACATTGCGCGTCTGCGGCCCGACATGGGCGACCGTGCCCATGGGTGAATGCGGATGGGCCGGCACCCGTCCGAAATGGGCTTTGATGCCGACCGTCGCGGTGAACGCCGCCGGAATGCGGATCGAGCCGCCGCCATCGGTCCCCAGGCCGAGCGGGCCGAGCCCGGCGGCCAGGGCGGCGACCGCACCGCCCGAGGAGCCGCCCGGCGTGCGATCGAGCCGCCAGGGATTGCGGGTGATCCCGCTCAGGGCCGAATCGGTCGAACCGCGCCAGCCGAGCTCGGGCACGGTCGTCTTGCCCAGCAGCACGGCGCCGGCCTCGCGCAGCCTCGCGGTGACCGGCGCATCGTTGTCCCAGGGTCCCGCCGGGTCGATGGCGAGGGAACCCTTCAGGGTGGGCCAGCCACGGGCGTCGATCAGGTCCTTGATGGTGGCCGGGACACCGTCCAGCGGACCCATCGGCTGGTGGCGGCGCCAGCGCTCGGTCGAAGCGGCCGCCTGCGCCATCGCGCCCTGTGCATCGATCAGGCAGAAGGCCTTGATCAGCGGATCGACCGCCTCGATCCGGCGCAGCACGGCGGCCACGACCTCGGTGGGCGAGAGGCTTCCCGCCGCGTAAGCCGCGACCAGCTCGCCCGCGCCAAGATAGCCGATCGTCTCGTCGTCCATGTCCCCTCCTTCGGCGGTCGCGGGCCCGCGGGCGCGTCCGCCCCGGTCCTCAATCCACGCAGGCAAGTCCGGCGGCCCGGCCTCGCTCGATGTCCGTACGCAGCAGTATCAGCAGTCCGACCACGAAAAACGAGCCGGTCACGAGGATCGCCAGGCGATGGTTGCCCGCCGTGACCCAGGTCACCGCGCCGTAGGTCAACGGGCCGACGATGGCGGCCACCCGCGTCGCCAGGGCCCACATCCCGTAGAACTCGGCGATCCGGCGCGCCGGCGCAAGCAGGCCGACGATCGCCCTGCCCGCCGACTGCGAGGATCCCATGCACAGCCCGGCGAGGCCGGCCGCGGCCCAGAAGGTGGCCCGGTCGGTCGCGATGGCCGCCAGCAGGCTCATCAGGATCCAGCCGACCAGGGTCAGGCCGAGCGCGGGCCGGTGACCGATCCGGTCCTGGAAATAACCGAAGCCGAAGGCTCCCAGCGCCGAGGCGATGTTCACCAGGAAGATCAGGCTCATCGTCTCGACCTGGGAGAAGTTCATCGCCTGCTCGGCATACACCGCCGCAAGCGCGATCACGACCGCGATTCCCGCCTGGTAGAAGAAGCCGCAATAGAGGAGGCTGACGAAATCATCGAAGCCCCTTACCCGTTGCCAGTAATGCCGGATGCGGCCGATCGGCGCCATCGGGACGATGGCCCGGGGCCCCGCGGCGCCCCCGGCGCGCTCGCGCAGGATCAGGAACACCGGAATCGCCGCCAGTGCGTAGACCGCGGCGGTGATCCACATCGTGACCGGGACGAACTCGGTCGCCTCCGCTCCCGCCTTCTGGGCGCCGAGCACCCAGGCAAGCGACAGGCCCAGGGTCAGCATGCCGCCGAAGTAGCCGAAGCTCCATCCCCAGCCCGACACCTTGCCGATGGCGGCGGGCCGCGCCAGCTCGGGCAGGAAGGCGGCGATCAGCATGTCGCCGATCGCATAGCAGTAGTTGGAGACGATGACCAGGGCGAGGGCGAAGGCGATCTCCCCGGGCCCGACCAGGCCGAGCCCGGCCGTCGCGACGACACAGACCACCGTCACCGCGGCGAGCATGGTCTTCTTGTCCCCGCGCAGGTCGCCACGCGCACCGATCGTCGGGGCCGTGAAGATCACCAGCAGGCTCGACAAAGCGAGGGCGGCGGTCCAGGCGAAAGTCGCCCAGGCGGCGTTGCCCGCGACGACACCGACGAAGTACGCGTTGAACACCGCCGTCAGGACGACCGTGGTGTAGCCGGAGTTCGCGAAGTCGTACATCGACCATGCGAACACCTCGCGCCCGCGGACACCCGGATTCAGCGCCGAGCGATCGAACAAGGCCATGTCTGCCTTCCCCGGATTCAGTGTGGCGATTGTAGGGGCTGAATGTCAGGGCGTTGCGTCGATCCGGCCCGTGAACCGGTACCAGGCGATACCAACCCATTCATGGATCGCGAGGTTCGCCAGCTCCAGCGCCCGCGTCCGGGGAACGAAGGCGAGCGGCCGAGACGCTCCCCGGCCGGCGAGAAAGCCGATCGGCGCCGCATCCACCTGCAGGCCGGCAGTCTCGAAGGCCGCCCGGGCCCGCGGCATGTGATAGGCGTGAGTGACCAGGATGATGCGCTCGATGCCGCTCTCGCCCAGCATCCTCGCGGTGCGCTGGGCGTTGGAGGCGGTATCGAGCGAACTGCTCTCGACCCAGCGCGGCCGGCTGCGGAAGTCCGCGGCGAGCGTTTCGGCCATCACGTCCGCCTCGGGACGCGGCGCACCGGGCGGAGCGCCGCCGCTGGCGGCGATCGGCAGCGCGCCCCAGCGGGCGATCCGGGCCGCCGCCCGCAGGCGCTCGAGAGTGCGCTCGCGCGGCACCTGCGGACCGAAGGCCTCGCGGCTGTCGCTGCGGATGCCGCCGCCGAGCACGACCACCGCCCGGGGCCCCTGCGCCCCACGAACCAGTCGCCGCACGGCGTCCCGGTCCAGCCCGGGCCCGGCCCGGCGCTCGAGACTGTCGACCAGCGCGCTCGCCGCCCAGGGCGTCGAGAGGACGAACAGGCCCGCCAGCGCCAGGCCGGCGACGACGCCGGCGGCAACCCGCAATCGCCGCCAGGCCAGGCCCAGCAGGATGGCGAACAGGGCGAGCCATGCCAGGCCCAGCGGCGGCAGCAGCAGGACCGACAGGGCCTGGCGAAGGAGGAGCGACTCTTCCGCGCTCATCGGCAGGAATCCCCGCCCGATTCGCCGCGCCGCTCAAGGCCCGCGGCCGGGCGGGATCGGCCCCGGCGGCCAGCGCCGGCAGTGTCCGCGCGGCTCACGGTCCGTCGGTGTCAGCGTTCCAGCGCATCGCGGATCTGCTCGAGGGTCGCCGGTTCCTCTATCGTGGTCAGGTCGCCGGGATCGCGCCCTTCGCAAAGCGCCTGGATCGAGCGCCGCAGCACCTTGCCCGAGCGGGTCTTGGGCAGGGCCTGCACCAGATGCACCCGCGAGGGCCTGGCCACCGCGCCCAGGGACTTGTCCACCACCGCCATGATCTCGCCTTCGAGCGCCAGGCGTTGCTCGGCCTGCGCGTAGGCGTCCGGGTCCTTGAGCACCGCGAAGGCCGTCGCCACCTGGCCCTTGAGCGAATCGGCAACGCCGACCACCGCGCACTCGGCCACCGCGGGATGGCTGGAGATGCTCTCCTCGATCTCCCGGGTGCCGAGCCGGTGACCGGCGACGTTGATGACATCGTCGGTCCGCCCGAGGATGAAGTAGTAGCCGTCCTCGTCGCGCAGGCCCCAGTCGAAGGTCGAATAGACGAGGCGACCCGGGATCGACTGGAAATAGGTCGACACGAAGCGGTCGTCGTCGCCCCAGACCGTCTGCATGCACCCCGGGGGCAGCGGCGGGACGATCGTGATGACCCCCTTTTCGTTGGTGCCGACTTCCTCGCCGGTCTGCTCGTGCAGCAGGCGCACATCGTAGCCGTAGAGCACCTTGCCGGGGCTGCCGTGGCGTACGGGGGTGTCCTCGATCGCATGGGCGACCGACAGGATCGGCCAGCCGGTTTCGGTCTGCCAGTAGTTGTCGACCACCGGCCGCCCGATGCCATCGGAAATCCATCGCGCGGTCGGCTCGTCGAGCGGCTCGCCGGCCAGGAACAGTGTGCGCAGGGACGAAGTGTCGTACTTGGTGAGCCAGCTGGCATCCTGCTTCTTGAGCACCCGGATGGCGGTGGGCGCCGAGAACATCACCGTGACCCGGTACTTCTCGACCAGGCGCCAGAGGATGCCGGCATCGGGACGCACCGGCGTGCCCTCGTAGACGAGCGTCGCCATGCCCGCGATCAGGGGGCCATACACGATGTAGGAATGGCCGACGACCCAGCCGATGTCGCTGGTGGCGAAGTAGGTCTCGCCCGCCTTGCCCCTGAAGATGTGCTCCATCGAAGCGGCCAGCGCAACGGCATAGCCGCCGACATCGCGCTGCACCCCCTTGGGGGTGCCGGTGGTGCCGGAGGTGTACAGGGTGTAGCTGACTTCGTTCGACTCGAGCCAGGTCACCGGCACCTCGGCATCCAGGTGCGCCTCGCGTTCGCTCGCGTAGTCGAGATCCCGGCCGGGAACCGGCTCGAAGGGCGCGAGCTTGCGGTCGACCATCAGGACCTTGTCGGGTTGGTGAGCCGACATGCCCAGCGCCCGCTCGATGAGCGGCTTGTACTCGATGATCTTGCCGGCGCGCGACCCGGCATCGGCACTGACCAGCATCTTCGGCGTGGCATCGTCGATGCGGGCCGCGAGCGAATTCGAGGCGAAGCCGCCGAAGACCACCGAATGGATCGCACCGATCCGCGCGCAGGCGAGGATCGCGAACACCGCCTCGGCGATCATCGGCATGTAGATCAGCACCCGGTCGCCACGACCGACACCGTGCGCCTGCATGATCGCGGCCATGCGCATCACTTCCCGATGCAGTTCGGTGAAGGTGTAGGTACGCTCCTGGCCGGTCTCGGTCGACACGTAGATCAGCGCCGGCTTGTCGCCGAGGCTGGACAGGTGGCGGTCGACCGCGTTGTGGCAGAGATTCGTCGTGCCACCGACGAACCAGCGCGCGAACGGAGGCCTGGAATAGTCGAGCACCTCGCCGAAGGGCTCGTGCCAGTCGATCAGCCGGGCCTGCTCGGCCCAGAAGCCTTCCCGGTCGTCGATCGACCGGGCATGAAACTGCGCAAGTGTTTCAGCCATGCGATGTCCTCCTCCAGTGCCGCGCGGCGGCTGCTGCCGCCCGCCTTCTCGTCGATCCAAGCATCGGGTTCTTATCCGAGCCTGACGCATCCTGCGCGTCGCCGCAAGAGCCATTGGAGGCGATGCAAGGGATGATCTCAAATACCAGATCCAAGTCCCTGCTTTCATTGATTTTTCACAAATCAGCCGCTATCTTTCGCCCATGTATCGAATGCGCCTCGGACGCGGTTCCGCCTCCCATCGATCCGGCACCGCCGGCAGGGCCATCGGCGGCCTGCTGCTCGCCTTTGCCATGTTGCAGGGCTCCCCGGCCGAAGCGGGCCGGCCCGGCAAGCGCCCCGTCGCCGGGCATGCGGTCCCGGGCCCGGCTGCCCAGGCCATCGGATCCGAAGCGGTGATTCGCGCCGTCGCCCTGGTCGGGGTGCCGTATCGCTGGGGTGGCAGCCACCCCGCCACCGGGCTCGACTGCAGCGGCCTCGTGCATCACGTCTTCGGCGAGATCGGACTGAGCACGGCCCGCGATACCCGGGGCCTGAGCCGCAGCGGCGCCACCGTGTCGCGCAAGGGCCTCGCCCCCGGTGACCTGGTGTTCTTCAATACCTTGCGCCGGGCCTATTCGCATGTGGGCATCTATCTCGGCGACGGCCGTTTCGTCCATGCCCCGTCGTCGGGGGCCGTCGTGCGGATCGAGTCGATGAACACCGCCTACTGGCGACAGCGCTACAACGGCGCACGCCGACTCGTGCCGGCCCACGATACGGCGCCCGCCCAGCGGACACGGCTCGCCTCCGCTCCTGCGTCAGCCCCTGCTTCCGCCACGACTTCCGCCCCGCCGGACGAGGAACGCGCCGCCGTCGCCGCAGCGCCGGCGAACCCGTCGGCCCGGGCTGCCATGGCCCAGGCGCCGAGCGTCGCTTCCTTCTATCGCTATTGACAATCGAATTGAGAACGATTCGCGCATCGTGCTAATCTCGGCGTGCACTCCTTGCCGAGGAATCCGATGACAAAGTTTCGTGGCGCCACCCTGCTCGCCGCCGGCCTGTTCGCGGGCCTGCCGGCTCACGCGGCCGACACCGAACTGAACGTGTATTCGGCCCGCCATTACCAGACCGACCAGCGCTTCTACGATGATTTCTCGCAGCAGACCGGCATCAAGGTCAACCTGATCGAAGGCGGCGACAGCGCGCTGATGGAGCGGCTTGCGAGCGAGGGCGCCAACAGTCCCGCCGATGTCCTGATCCTGGTCGACGCCGCGAGGCTCTGGAAGGCCGAGGAAGCCGGCCTGTTCCAGCCGGTCGCCTCCGAAGTGCTTGCCGAAAGGATTCCGGAGAACCTGCGCAGCATCGACGAAGGCGAAGGCAGCAAGTGGTTCGGGGTTTCGCGTCGCGCCCGGATCATGGTCTACAACCCGGACAAGGTCGATGGCGAGTGGGTCCGCAATTATGCCGACCTCGCCGATCCCGCCCTGAAGGGCATGGTCTGCACGCGCAGCGGCACCCATCCCTACATGCTTTCGCTGATCGGCGCCATGGTCGAGCATCTCGGCGCCGAAGATGCCGAGCAATGGGCCGCCGGGGTGGTCGCGAACTTCGCCCGCTCGCCCAGGGGCGGTGATACCGACCAGATCAAGGCCACCGCCACCGGGGAATGCGGCGTTGCCCTCACCAACAGCTACTATCTCGCGCGCCTGATGCGCTCCTCGAACGATGTCGATCGCGAGATCGCCTCCAAGGTGGAGGCCGTCTGGCCCGACCAGGGCGGCAATGGCACCCACATGAACATCACCGGGATCGGGGTGCTCCGGCATGCGCCCCATCGCGATGCGGCGGTGCGCTTCATCGAGTACCTCACCGGCGACCAGGCGCAGCGATTCCTTGCCGCCGGCAACAACGAATGGCCGGCAGTGGCGAGCGTGAAGATCGACAACCCGGCGCTCGAGGCCCTGGGCGACTTCGAACCGGATCCGCTCGAGATCGGCCGCATCGGCAAGGCCCAGCTGGAGGCCGCGAGAATCGTCGACCGCGTCGGCTGGCGCTAAGGACTTCTACACCCGCTGCTCACGCCAGGCCGATTCGCATCTCAATCGGCCTGGGCGGCGATGACGACGATCTCGACCAGATACTGCGGCGCCGCGAGCTTCGCCTCGACGGTGGCGCGCGTGGGCAGCTTGCCCTGCACCACCCAGGCATCCCATACGGCGTTCATGGCGGCATAGTCGCCCATGTCGGCGAGATAGACGGTCGCCTGGAGGATGCGCGTCTTGTCGGTTCCCGCGTCGGCGAGCAGGCGATCGATCGTGGCGAGGATCTGCCGGGTCTGGCCGCCCGCATCCTCCTTCGGATCGCCCGCCACCTGCCCCGCGAGATAGACCACGCCCTGGTGGATCACGGCCGAGGAGAATCGCGGGCCGGGCTTGATGCGCTGAATCGTCATTGGCTCTGCTCCAGGAGGAATCGCTCGACCGTCTCGATCTGGTCGTCGGCAATCAGGGTGGGCGCATGCCCCACCCCTTCGAAGTCGACCCGCTGCGCCGCCGGGCCGCGACTCTGCATCTGCGCCGCGACATCCTCGGCGAGGACATCGGATTGCGCACCGCGCAGCAGCAGCGTGGGAGCGCTGATGGCATCGTAGAAGGGCCAGAGGTCGGTCGCCGGCGGCGCCGAACGGAAGGGGATCGCTATCGCCGGATCGTAGTGATAGCCCCAGTCGTCGCCGCGCCTGACCACGAAGTGGCGCGACAGCAGGCGGAACTGCTCGTCGGTATGCGGCCCGAAGTCGACCATCAGTGCCCGCAAGGCCCTTTCGCCCTCTTCGAAGCTCTCGAAACGGGGATCCTGGCCGACGTAGTCGGCGATCCGGGCGAGGCCTTCCGGATCGATGGCCGGGCCGATGTCGTTGAGCACCAGCGAGGCGATCGCGTTACCCGGCAGGGCCGCCATCGACATGCCGATCAGGCCGCCCATCGAGGTCCCGACCCAGTGGACCTTGTCGGTGTCGAGCCGCGCCACCAGGGTCACGCAGTCGGAGATGTACTGGGGCACCACGTACAGGGCCGGATCGGCGACGCGGTCGGAGCGGCCGCGCCCGATCATGTCGGGACAGACGACATGGAAGCGCTGAGCGAGTCGCTGGGCGATCGCGTCGAAATCGCGCCCGTTGCGGGTCAGGCCATGGACACAGACCACCGGCGGGCCCTCGTTGCCGGCTCCCCACTCCCAGTAGGCCATGCGGTGCAGTCCGCGAGGATCGGGACAGGTGACGTATCGCAACCGGGGTTCGTTCATCATGGGCATCCGTGGGCGCACATACAATGGGGCATCGTTCAATGCATGTTAGCAGGGGGATTCGAATGCTCAAGAACAAGCTCGCGCTGGTGACCGGATCGACCAGCGGCATCGGACTGGCCACCGCGCGCGCGCTGGCGGCCGAGGGTGCGGACATCATCCTCAACGGCTTCGGCAAGGACGAGGACATCGAGCGCGAGCGGGCCGGGATCGCGGCCGAGTTCAATGTCGACGTCCGCTACGACGGCACCGATCTGATGGACGCCGACGCGATCGAACGGATGTTCGCCCGCATCACGGATTCGGGACGCCAGGTGGACATCCTCGTGAACAACGCCGGCATCCAGCACACCGACAACGTCGAGGACTTCCCCCGCGAGCGCTGGGACGCGATCATCGCGCTCAATCTGTCGGCGGTATTCCATACCGCCCGCTTCGCGCTGCCCGGCATGAAGCGCGCCAACTGGGGCCGCATCATCAACATCGCCTCGGCCCACGGCAAGGTGGCCTCGGCCCAGAAGTCGGCCTATGTCGCCGCCAAGCATGCCGTCGTCGGCCTCTCCAAGGTGATCGCCCTCGAGACCGCCCGCACCGGCGTGACCTGCAATGCGATCTGCCCCGGCTGGGTGCTCACCCCCCTGGTGCAGCGGCAGATCGACGCCCGCGCCGAGCGCGAAGGCATCAGTGGCGAGCAGGCGCGGATCGACCTGCTGTCCGAGAAGCAGCCCTCGATCGAGTTCGTGACCACCGAGCAGATCGGCGCCATGGCGGTCTACCTGTGCAGCCCCGGGGCGGACCAGGTGCGGGGCGCGGCCTTCTCGATCGACGGCGGCTGGACGGCCCAGTAGGAATCGGCCTGGCGTCGGCGCGAGCGCCGATGCGGGCACGGCCGCCGGCGCGGCCGGATCCGCATCGGTCTCGACATCGATCCGCCAGTAGCGCCGATCGGACAGTCGCCAGCTGGCGACCGCGGGCATCCAGCCCGGCGCGAAATCGATCCGGATCGTCGCGAGCGCGTCGCTGCGCAGCAGTTCGATGCCCCGCCGTCGATAGCGCTCCATCACACCGGCGTTCGGATGCCGGAATCGATTGCGGTAGCCGATCTGCACCACCCCGAAGTACGGCGCCACCGCCATGATGAATGCGGCGCTGGACGAGGTGGCGCTGCCATGGTGCGGCACCAGCAGCACATCGGCCCTCAGGCCGGCATCGCCGTACACACGGACCAGGTCGCGTTCCCCGGCCGCCTCGATGTCACCGGCGAGCAGCGCGCTGCCCGCCTCCGAACGGATCCGCAGCACACAGCTCGAACCGTTGCCTCCATAGACCCGCCGGGGACCACCGGCGCTGCGCGCCTCGATCCGGTCCGGACCGGGATGGAGCATCTCGAACTCGACGCCATCCCACACCCAGCGCTGGCCGCGGGCGCATGGCGCGAAGCGGGGGTCCGGCGCGAGCCGGTGGGCTCGGCCGAGGGATCCGAGGATATCTCCCACCCGGATCGAATCGAGCACGGACCGGGCGCCACCGGCATGATCGGCATCCTCGTGGGAGACGATGAGCCGGTCGATATCGGCGATCCCGCGGCGGCGCAACCAGGGTACGACATGTCGCATGCCGGCATCGCTGCCCGGTCCGTAGGAGGGGCCGGTGTCGTAGAGCAATCGATGCCGATGGGTCTCGACGAGCACCGCATTGCCCTGTCCGACGTCGATCGCGGTCAGTCGCCAGTGCCCGGCCGGTGGTCGCGGATCGGTGCCGACGAGCAGGGGCAGCATGAGGACGCAGGCCTGGCGACGCGCGATCGGCCGGCCCGGCGCCAGCAGGCAGTAGCCGGCGGCGATGCTGGCGAACAGGACCGGCAAGCCCGGCGATGCCACGACCGCGATCGCGCCGGCGCCGTTCGACAGCAGCCGCAGGCCTGCGATCAGCAGGCTGGTCAGGACGGCGACCGGCCAGAGGAGGAGTTCGCCGATCGTCGGCGCCACCGTGGCGATACCGGCGCCGGCGAGCGCCAGTGGCGTGACCACCGCCGAGACCACCGGAATCGCGAACGCATTCGCGAGCGGGCCGACCAGGCTCACCGACGCGAAGAACACCGCGCCCAGCGGGAACATCGCGATGGTCGCGGCCCACTGCGTACCCACCGCCTGGCGCCACCAGCCCGGACGCTGGCCGGCGGCGCCGCCGTGGAGCACGATGGCGCCCACCGCGGCGAAGGACAGCCAGAAGCCGGCCGACAGGGGCGCCCACGGGTCGGAAACCACGACGACGGCCGCGGCCAGCGCGAGCACCTCCGTGATCCGGCCCGCGCGTCCGGTGGCCGATGCCCAGGCAGCGACCGCCAGCATCCAGCAGGTACGCTGGGCCGGGATGCCCCAGCCGCTGAAGACGCTGTAGGCGAAGGCCATCGCCAATGCCGGCCACCAGGCGAGCATCGGCGCCGGCCAGCGCTCGAACAGCGCGGGCGCCCGCCTCGCACAGGCGCCGAGAAGCCTGCGGCAGGCCCACAGCGCCATCGCGGCGAGCATCGTGATGTGCAGGCCGGAGATGGACATGAGATGGCCAACGCCGGTGCGCTGGTACACCTGCCAGAGCTTCGGCGGTATCGCCGACTGGTCGCCCACCACGAGCGCCACGAGGGTGCCGACGGCCTCGGGGTCGCGCTTCGCCAGGACCTCGCCGAGGCGACCGCGGACCCAGGTGCGCGCCCATTCGAAGGCGATGCCGATGCCGGCCTGGTCGTCCGCAAGGCGGACGGGTGGCCCGGACGCCGTGCTTCCCGCGCGCACATACCCTCGTCCCGCGACGCCTTCGGCCAGTGCGGCCAGCTCGGCATCGTAGCCACCCGGGTTCAGGACGGCATGATTGCGCTTGAGCCGGATCGTGAGCGACCAGCGGCTGCCGGGTTCGGGCATCGGCGCATCGGCGCCACCGAACCAGCGCAGCACGACCCGCCCACCGGCCGGGCATAGCCTGCCCAGAGGATCGGCGGCGGATCGGGGCTCGGACAGCCGGCAATCGGCGATCCGGAATCGCAGGACGGGACCGAAGCTGCCGGCGACCGGCATGGATTCGACATGGCCGGTGACCGCGAGATCGACCCCTTCGATGGCCGGATCGATCCGGGCTTCGAGCGCCATGCCCGCGCGCCAGAAACAGAACGCCATCGACAGGGCCGCCACCCCGAGCCAGCGCCACGGCGGCCGGCGCGGCACCAGCGCCGCACAACCCAGCACCGCCAGCGCGAGCACCCAGGCCGACGCTGGCAGTTCCGGCAGGCGATGGGCGAGCAAGGCGGCCGGAACCACCGGCCACAGCACCGGCCAGCGCGACCGGGCCGGCCCGCCGCCGGCAGGCGCGACGCTGCGCGCACCGGCGCTGGCGACATGATCCATGCCACCAGCCTAGGGCTGGCCCGGGATGCGCGCGCCCGTCGTCCGCCCGAGCCTTTCGGCTGGCCCCGAACCCTTCGGCTGGCCCCTTGCCAGGGCTCAGGCCGGGTGCGCCGGTCCCAGGCGGGGCATCACCCGTTCCGCATTGGCATTGCTTGCCGCCGCGATCTCCTCGATGTCCGTCCCACGCAGGCGGGCGAGCTCCGCGGCGATCCCGGCGACCTCGGCCGGCTGGTTGGGCTCGCCCGTGGCCAGCCACGGCGGCGGGATGTCGGGCGAATCGGTCTCGAGCACGATCGCATCGAGGGGCAGGCCCACCGCGAGGCGGCGGATGTTGCGGGCCCGCTCCCAGGTCATGGCGCCACCGAAGCCGAGAGCGAAGCCGAGCGCGACGAAATTGTCGGCCTGCTGCCGGCTCCCGTTGAATGCGTGCGCGATGCCGCCGGGCACCGGGATCTGGCGCAGGTACTTCAGCAGGCGGTCCTGCGAACGCCTGACATGGAGCAGCACCGGCAGCTCGTGCGCCCGGGCGATCTCGAGCTGGGCGCGGTAGAAGTGCTCCTGGCGCCCGGCGTCGAATCCCGGCACGAAGAAGTCCAGGCCGATCTCGCCCACTGCAACGAGCTTCGGATCGTCCCGGGCATCGACCAGCGCCGCATCGAGCCGGTCGAGAGCGTCGTCGTCGCAGGCAGCGATGCACAGGGGATGGATGCCGAGCGCGAAATACACTCCATCGAATCGCGCCGCCAGCTCGCGCACCGCATCGAAATTGCCCGGATCGATCGCCGGGACCACGATCCGTTCGACGCCCGCCCGCCAGGCCCGTTCGACCACGGCATCGAGCCCGATCGCCGCGAGTTCGGGGGCGTCGAGATGACAATGCGTATCGACCAGGCGCACCGCCATCGCCCTACCCCTCGGCGATGCGGCCGTCGCGCAGCGCGAGCAGCCGGTCGGCGCGACCGGCGAGCTCGAGGTCATGGGTGGCGATCACGAAGGCCGTGCCGATGCGCTGCGACAGCGAGCGCATCAGGCCGAAGACCTGGGCCGCGGTGTGGCGGTCGAGGTTGCCGGTCGGCTCGTCGGCGAGCACGCAGCGCGGCGTCGTCACCAGGGCGCGAGCCAGTGCCACGCGCTGGCGCTCTCCGCCCGAAAGCTGCGCGGGCAGGTGGCCGAGCCGGGCGGCGAGGCCGACCGCCTCGAGCATGCCGGCCGCCTGCTCCTCGCAGGCCTTCACCGGCAGGCGGCGGATCCGCAGCGGCATGGCCACGTTCTCGAGCGCGGTGAACTCCGGCAGCAGGTGATGGAACTGGTAGACGAAACCGAGCAGCCGGTTGCGCGCCGTGCCGCGCGCCGCTTCGCCGAGGCTGTCGAGTCTCTGGCCGAGCAGGCTCACCGCACCGTCGCTGGGCTCGTCGAGGCCGCCGAGCAGATGCAGCAGGGTGCTCTTTCCCGAACCCGAGGAGCCCACGATCGCGACGATCTCGCCGGCGGCCACCGTCAGGTCGACCCCATCGAGTACGGTGAGCGCGGAATCGCCATCACCGAACACCCGGCGCAGTCCCGTGCAGGCAAGCACCGGGCCCTGGCTCGCGGAGGCTTCCCGGCCGGCCGCGGTGTCCTCACTCATAGCGCAGCGCCTCGGCGGGCCGGACCCGTGACGCGCGCCAGCTCGGGTAGATGGTCGCGGCGAAGGCCATCAGGCAGGCGGCGACGCCGATCACGACGACGTCGCGCATGTGCAGGTCGCTCGGCAGGTAGTTGATGAAATAGATGCCCTTGGGCAACACCTCGAATCCCAGAGCCCTTTCGATGGCGCTCATGAGCGGACCGATGTTCAGCGCCACCACCACGCCCAGGACGACTCCCGCCAGCGTGCCCAGTACGCCGACCGAGGCGCCCTGGGTGATGAAGATGCGCATGATGCTCGCCGGGCTCGCCCCCAGCGTGCGCAGGATCGCGATGTCCGACAGCTTGTCGGTCACCGTCATCACCAGCATCGAGACGAGATTGAATGCCGCCACCGCCACGATCAGCATCAGGATCACGAACATCATCCGTTTCTCGATCTGGGTGGCGGCGAACCAGTTGCGGTTCTCCTGGGCCCAGTCGCGCACATACAGTCCCGGCGGCAATTCCCGTGCCAGCGCATCGGCGATCGCCGGGGCGGCCATCATGTCGGTGGTGCGCAGGCGCACCCCGCTCACGCCGTCGACGCGAAAGAGCTTCGCGGCATCGGAAATATCGACCAGCACCAGGTTGCTGTCGTACTCGTAGTGACCGGAGGCGAAGATCCCGCTGATGGTGAACTGGCGCAGGCGGGGGATGATGCCCGCCGGCGTCGGGCTGCCCTGCGGCGCGATCAGCGTGAGTCGGTCGCCGATGTCGAGAAGCCACTGGTTGGCGAGTTCCTTGCCGATGATGATCCGGAACTCGCCCGGTTCGAGCGAATCGAGCCGTCCGAGGGCGAGCTGGCTGGCGTAGTCCGCCACCGCGGGCTCGCTCGCCGGATCGATCCCGCGCACCAGGATTCCGCGCACGCTCGCGTCGCGGGTCAGCATCGCCTGGCCCGCGACGAACGGGGCGCCGGCGACGATGTCCGGCCGCTGCGTCGACAGCTCGACGAGGCTCCGCCAGTCGTGGATCGGTGCGCTGCCGGCGTGCACCTCGATATGCGAGAGCACCGACAGCATCCGGTCGCGGACTTCCTTCTGGAAGCCGTTCATGACCGACAGGACGATGATCAGGGCGGCCACACCGAGCGCGATGCCGGCCACCGAGAGCCCCGAGATGAACGAGATGAAACCGTTGCGGCGACCGGTACGCCGGCCCGCCCGCGTATAGCGCAGCCCGATGAAGTATTCGTATGGGAGTTTCATGAGTGCGCCGGCAGTTTGCCATAGAATCGCCGGGTGACTGCCTGCATCCTGTGCCCGGGCGCACTCGCCGATCCCGATGCGCACGGTCCCGCGCAAGATTCCACCGACTGGCCGGCCGCCGCGGCGGCGGCCGTGCGTGGTACGCGGCTGCGCCGCGGCCGGATCCTGCTCCATGAAACCGGCGAGGCGCCGCTTCGCGACTGGCCCCACGACCGATGGCTGCGCGAACGCTTCGGGCTGGCCGACGATGTCCATCCCGACGCCGGCGATGCGCTCGGCCTGCTCGCCGATGACAGGCCACCGCATGCCCTGGTGGTGCGGCCGGTCCACCTGCATGTCGGGCTCGACCAGCTGCTCCTGCTGCCGCCACATGCCATCTGCCTGTCGCCGGCCGCCGCCGGCACACTGCGTGATGCGGCGAATGCCCATTTCGGCAGCGAAGGCCCGCGACTCGAGGTCCTGGCGCCCGGATGCTGGCTGCTGCTGCCGCCCCGGCCGCTGGCGCTGCGGACCCGGCCGGCGAGCGTGGCGGTGGGTCGTGACGTCCGGGAACATCTCCCGGAGGGCCCCGATGCCCGCATGCTCGCTGCCTGGGTCAACGAGATCCAGATGCTCTGGCATGGCCATCCGGTCAACGAGGAGCGCGAATCCACCGGCCATCTCCCGGTCAACTGGCTCTGGGTGGAAGGTCCCTTGCCGGAGCCGGGCAGAAGCGCATTCGCCGCGGTGCATTCCGATCGACGGGGCCTGGGAGCCCTGGCTCGCGCGGCCGGCGCCGAGGAAGTCGGGCCCGCGCCACGGGCGGCCGCCGAACTCATCGAACTCTTCGATGGAAAATCACGACTCATCGAATTGTCGGGCTGGCGTCGACCCGTCATCGAAGGCGATGCCGCCGCCTGGCGCGATGCATGGAGCGATTTCGGCAAGCTGGTGGCGCCGGCCTTGCGCAAGGCGCCGCAGCGGGCCCGGCTCGAATTCATCCTGACCGGCGAATACGCATCGATCCACCTCGGCTGGTCGGCGCGGGACCGCTGGAAATGGTGGCGCAGCGCCGACCACGGGCCGCGCGCCGCCACCCGCTGATGACCCGGATCCGCCAGTTGCAACAGCGCGAGGTCGACGCCCACGTGGCCGATTCCCTTGTCCGCCGGGGATTCCATCCGGTCCTCTGCCGCATCCTGGCAAGCCGGGGCGCGCGCGATGCGACCGAGCTGGACATGGGGATCGCCGGACTCGCCAGTCCCGACGCGCTCGCCGACGCCCGGCGCGCGGCCACGCTGCTGGCCGGCGCGATCGCCGACGGCGAGCGCATCTGCGTGGTGGCCGACTACGACTGCGATGGCGCGACCGCCTGCGCGGTGGCGATCCGCGGCCTGCGCCGCTTCGGCGCGAACGTCGACTACCTGGTGCCGAACCGCTTCGTCCACGGCTATGGGCTCGGCCCGGCGGTCGTCGAACTGGCCAGCCGCCATCCGAGGCTCGGCCGTCCCGACTGGCTGCTCACGGTCGACAACGGTGTCGCCAGCATCGAAGGCGTAGCCGCCGCCCATCGCGCGGGCATGCGGGTGATCGTCACCGACCATCACCTGCCCGGCCCCGCCCTGCCCGCGGCCGCCGCGATCGTCAATCCCAACCGCCGCGACTGCGCCTTCCCGAGCAAGCACCTCGCCGGCGTCGGCGTCATCTTCTACCTGCTCGGCATGTTGCGCTCGGAGCTGCAGACAAGCCCCGACGCGGCGCGCGTCGATCTCGTCGACCTGCTCGATCTCGTCGCCGTGGGCACCATCGCCGACGTGGTGCGACTCGATCCCAACAATCGCCGCCTCGTCGCCGCCGGCATGCGGCGCATCCGCGCCGGCCTCGCGTCGCCGGGACTGGCGGCCTTGCTGCGGATCGCCGGTGTCGAGCCGGCCCGCACCAGCGTGCGCGACATCGGTTTCGGGATCGCGCCGCGGATCAACGCGGCGGGCCGGCTCGCCGAGATATCGACCGGCATCGAGTGCCTGCTCGCCGATGATCCGGCGCAGGCCGAAAGGCTCGCCGGCGAACTCGATGCCATCAACCGGGAGCGGCGCCGCATCGAGCTCGACATGCGAACGCAGGCGCTTGCCGGCATCGGCCTGCCCGATGCGCATGCGCCGGCGCTGGTCGTCTGCCGGGAAGACTGGCATGAAGGCGTCGTCGGCCTGGTGGCGGGTCGCCTCAAGGATCGCTACTGGCGGCCGACGATCGCGCTGGCGCCCGCGCGCGGCGAAACCGGCATGTTGCGCGGCTCGGGCCGCTCGATCCCCGGACTGCACCTGCGCGATGCGCTCGAAACGGTCGCCAATCGCCATCCCGGGATGATCGCGCGCTACGGCGGGCATGCGATGGCAGCCGGCCTGAGCCTCGCGGCGGAACGACTCGACGAATTCACCGCCGCCCTGCACGAGGCGGTCGCCGAGCTCGCCGAGGAGCATGCCTTCGATGAAGTGTTGCTCCACGACGGACCGCTGGCACCGGCCGAGATCGACTTCGAACTGCTCGATGCGATCGATGCGGGCATCTGGGGCCAGGGCTTCCCGGCGCCGCTTTTCGTCAACGATTTCCGG
>Ga0172382_10005919_pt1 | contig 18020 bp, 16 predicted proteins | sample Leawel138RmetaG_FD_122245 | JGI IMG/M metagenome (GOLD analysis project Ga0172382, IMG submission 122245) | Leachate microbial communities from a municipal landfill in Southern Ontario, Canada - Leachate well 138R metaG | ecosystem: Engineered > Solid waste > Landfill > Unclassified | place...
CGGTCGGGTTGTAAAATTCTGGTTTTTTCGATAGTGTCTGTGATATCTGCCATGGTTTGGAAAGGCAACCCGAAAATCAAATCGTGACTCACCGATTCATAACCGATTTCTCTTGCCCACTCAGTTACTTTCTGCACATTTTCAAAAGGCTGGATGCGGTGAATGGCTTTCTGCACCGTTGGCGAATAATCCTGAACTCCGAAACTCACCCTTCTGAACCCCAAATCATAGAGCAACTGCAAGTGCTCCCGTGTGGTATTATTCGGATGCCCTTCAAAGCTGAGTTCGGGGCTTTCATCGACCCTCGATTTTTCAAAAATTCCGTTTAAAAGGCGTTTCAGATTTTCGGGAGAAAAGAAAGTCGGAGTTCCACCACCCAAGTGTAACTCCTTAATATGAGGCTTTTTATCAAATAGATTGCAGTATAATTCCCATTCCTTTAAAACCGCTTCGATATAGGGGTCTTCGACACTGTGCTGTTTGGTAATCCGCTTGTTGCAACCACAAAATGTGCATAAACTTTCACAAAAAGGCAAATGGATATAAAGGCTTATGCCCTGAGAATCATTACTTTCAAGAAACGATTTTTTTACAGATGCTGTCCATTGGTCATACGAAAACAAATCTTCTTCCCAATAAGGAACCGTCGGGTAGCTCGTGTAACGAGGGCAAGGAACGTTATATTTTCTGATAAGGGTATTCATTTCAGGTATTTTTGGTAAGGCAAAGGTAAGTCAAGTCTTAATCAAACTCAATGATTTTAATCATAATTTAAAAGAGGCGAAATGCCATCAATACATAAACCCGAAGAGCCAAACCGGAATATTATTCCCGAAGCCAATTTCGATGCTATCTTTGGCTACAAAAGCATTTTCCACAGCAGAAACCTGTTTTTTAGATTTGTTTTTTCCACCAATTTCAAACGTATATTTTTTGTCGACAATAAAATCAGCTTCTTCTGAGAGGTTGATTTCTCTTAACCCTTTAAACTGATTCAGAAAAAATGTTTCTCTAACGTTTCCGATGTTTGTGTTTTCTTTTGCCAGGGCATACATCAGATTGGTATTGTTCAAAAACAGCTTTTCGGGTTTTGTCAAAACACCAATTCCCGATGTGTCTTTATATAATTCGTTGACCAATCCTGCCCTGTCTAAAATTTTAATTGCCTGAACCAACGTGTTTCGGGAAACACCTATTTTTTCACTCAGCTTAGTAATATTGGGAGTAAACGGAGCGGAGGAGGCAATCGAAATCAGGAGTTTTTTTAGCTTTACCAGAGTTTCGTAATTCAAGTCTTCTACAGCATTGATGTCAATTTCTATGATAAGATTTATGGTGTTGAGTAGTTTCTGATTGTATTCCGCTTCATTTTCTTTGAAATACGGATAAGCTCCTATTTTCAGATATTTGGAAAACAAAGCCAACGGTTTTATTTTTTGGACTAACTCGGTTGCAATTTGGTTGTGATTCTGCAAAATATCTTCATAAGATTTCACTGGCAGTTCGACTCCCGTATCTAAAGCAATAAACTCCCTGAAAGACAATTCTTTAAGATTATAGGTTACTGCTCTTCGACTTAAATCGGACTCTGCTTTGTATATTTCCAACATTGAAGAAGAAGTGAAAATTACTTTTAATGACGGAAAATTGTCGTAAATCAGTTTTATTTCTCTTGACCAGTTCGGGTATTTATGAACTTCATCCAACAACAATGTTTCACCCCCACTATCTGAAAACTCTTTAGCCAAGTAGTACAATCTGTTTTCTAAAAAATAAATATGGTCTAAACTGACATACAACGTTTTGTCTGTATCGAGTTTTTGCTTAGCAATTTGCAAAAGCAGAGTTGTTTTACCCGACCCTCTTGCTCCTTTTATGGCAATCAGCCTGTTTTTTAAATCAATTCTATCAATAAGATATCGTTGAAAATCTGATGATATGTAGGCTATTTTTTGTTGAAATTCAAACTGTAATTCTTCCATTGTAATTCGATTTTACAATGCAAATATACAAAATTGTTAATTATAAAAAGCAATTTTTGATATTTATTGTTAATCACAGAAAGCAATTTTGATATAAAAGTGCTTTCTACTCTGAGCAATTCATTTGTTTTTACACCCACTCTTTTGGGTTTTTCAACACCTGAAGTAGTTTTTCTTCTTCACTTCCCTTTTCGGGTTGGTGGTCATAAACCCACTGAACGTGAGGCGGAAGGCTCATCAATATGCTTTCGATTCGTCCGTTTGTTTTGAGTCCGAAAAGGGTGCCTTTGTCGTGAATCAGATTAAATTCGACATATCTCCCTCTTCTGATTTCCTGCCAATTGCGGTTTTCCTGAGTATAGGGCAGGTTTTTGCGTTTTTCGACTATCGGTAAATAGCCGCTTAAAAAGCTGTTTCCTACTTCGGTTACGAAGTCATACCAATCTTCCGAAGTTTGGGTTTCGGTAGGCTTCAGATAATCAAAAAACAACCCTCCTATTCCTCTGGCTTCGCCTCTGTGGGTATTCCAGAAATAATCATCACATTGTTTTTTATATTTCGGATAAAAGTCGGGATTGTGCTTGTCGCAAGCCGTTTTGCAAACCCTGTGAAAATGTTGGGCATCTTCTTCAAACAAGTAATACGGAGTCAAATCCTGACCACCTCCAAACCAACTCTGAACGGTATTTCCGTTTTTGTCATACATTTCAAAATACCTCCAATTGGCATGTACGGTTGGCACAAACGGATTTTTAGGGTGCAACACCAAGCTCAGCCCACAGGCAAAAAAATCAGCTTCTTCCACTCCGAAATAATGCTGCATTGCCTGAGGAAGCCTCCCGAAAACTCCCGAAATATTCACTCCGCCTTTTTCAAAGACATTTCCGTTTTCGATTATTCGGGTTCTGCCACCACCGCCTTCCGGTCGTTCCCATAAATCCTGTCTGAAAACTGCTTTTCCGTCTGTTTGCTCTAAACCTGAGCAAATAGTATCTTGTAAATTCTGAATATAATTGTAAAATCTATCTTTCATTTTTTTGTTATTGGTTATCGGTTATTGGTTGTTCTCAATACATTTTTTACTACACTTCGTTTCGTAAAAAACACTCGAACTGACGTACTGACCACTGACCACTGAATACTAACCCCTACTCCACTCTCATCGATTTAAGCCGTTCCCGATACTTTTTCAGCAGGGTTATTTTAGACACAAATCCGTAATATTTTCCTTCTTTGAGAATCGGGAGTGTTTCTTTTTGAGAATGTTCCAGTTTTTCGAGCATTATATATAAGGTGTTTTCAAAATAAATCACCGTTTCGGGTTTTTGCATCACCTCTTCGACTTTGGTATATTTTACTTTAAAGTTATTGAAAATCAGTTCTCTGATATTATTCAGTTCTATCAGCCCAACCAGTTTATTCTCGGAATCCAGTACGGGAAATTCATTTTGGTTGTATTTTGAAATAAATTCCACCACTTTGTCCAGGCCGTCTTCGGGTTTCAGGGTTTTGTAATCGGTAATAAGCACTTCGTCAAGCGAAATGGCAGAGAGTATATTCCGGTCTTTATTGCTGGTAAATACCTCTCCTTTTTTTGCCAGTTTTTTCAAATCCATCGAATAGGTTTCATACTGTTTGGAAACCGCAAAACTCACAGAAGACACCACCAACAGCGGAACCATCAGCGAATAACCTCCGGTAATTTCTCCGATAAGAAAAATTGCCGTTAGCGGAGCATGAAACAAACTGCTGAACACGCCTGCCATACCTACCAAAGTAAAACTTGCCACAGGAACTTTTACAAAATCAAGCAGATTGATCAGAGAGGCAAACAAGAAGCCCAGATAAGATCCTGCGAAAAGTGAAGGTGCAAAATTCCCTCCGTTTCCTCCGCTATTCAGAGTAAACCCGACTGCAAAAACTTTCAGAAAAGCACTCAGTCCCACAAAAACGAGCAATGCCCAAGTGTGGTCTTTAAAACCGGAAAAAAGGGTTTCGTTGAGCAATTCCGCAGGATTTTCTCCCGAAAGTATTTTGATGCTTTCATAACCCTGTCCGAAAAGTGACGGAACCACAAAAATAAGCACTGCCAAAAGCGAAGCTCCGTAAAAAGCCTTTTTATATACTCCTCTGATACGGGTGAAATGTTCGATAATTCGCTGAAAGTTCCTCGAATAATAAACCGAAAACCAGCCGGTTATAAGTCCCAAAAACACATAGAACAATATATCGTGAAATTCAAAACTGTGTTTTTCGGAAAAGTGTAAAAGCACATCTTTACTCAAAAAAGCAGTCGAAACTATAGCTCCGGTAGCAGCCGAAATCATAATCGGGATAAAAGCGGTAATGCTCATATCAGCCAGAATCACCTCGATGGCAAACAGCACTCCTGCAATGGGAGCATTAAAGGCAGCAGCTGTGGCAGCAGCCACTCCGCAAGCCAGGAGCAATGTTCGTTCTTTATAACTCAGTTTAAAATATTGAGCAAAATTTGACCCGAAAGCAGCTCCGGTAATGGCAACCGGAGACTCCACCCCTGCACTACCTCCGAAACCTACGGTCAGGGAATTGGTGAGAATCTGAACATACATTTGTTTTTTGGGGAGCAGGCTCTTTCTTCGGGCAACCGCAAACATAATCTGTGAAAGTCCTTTTTCGATATGGTCTCCAAAAAAACGGTGGACGACAAAAACGGTCAGGAAAATCCCGATAACAGGCAGCAAACTGTTACTGAACGGAAGTTTCAAGCCCTTGTCGATGTATTGAGAGAGCAGGAAAACCCAATGGGCAAAACCCTTTAGGGCAACCACTGCCAGCCCTGCAAAAATTCCGACAAGCACACTGGCAAATATCAAAAACTGCCTTGGAGTAACATTGAGTTTTATCCAAACCAAAAAATAAAGTATGAATTTGCCTGTATTTTTGAGTACCGATTTCATTAACGGCAAAAATAGTTATTTTTAACGGATAGAGAGCATCACAGAAAACAGTTTTACCGCAAAAAATTTAATACATTTTTTCCGATATTAGCAACACTTCAAATAAATAATTATATTTGCTCAACCAAAAACCATCTTATGAAATTAAAATTACTTTTACTGCTGTGTATAGGCTCTTTCTCGGTTATGGGAAAAAGTAGCGAAGCCCTGTTGGAGAGGCACAGAATGTGGCTCAACCTCTCTAACCCCGAAGTCGTTTTCAATCAGATTCTGGTAGGCTATATCGAAAATGCCACTATGAGCAAAGATACCGGAATTGATGCGGTGATGTTCGGTTATGAAGGGAATGCTTTGTATAGCCTTATCGAAAACGAAACCGGAAGATTTGTGATTCAGGGGCGGGCTTTGCCTTTTGATGTTGAAGATGTGGTTCCGTTGGGTTTCAAAGCTGTGAATCAGGGGACGTTCAGCATAAGCCTCAGCAATTTTGACGGAGTATTTTTAACCGAAAATCAGGCGGTTTATCTCAAAGATAATTTTACACAAACCTATCACGACCTCAAAGCGAGTCCTTATCAGTTCACCACCGAAATCGGAGTTTTTGATTATCGTTTTGAGCTTATTTACCAAACAACCAATGTGGATTATCACGTTATCTGGACTATCGCAAACCAGTGGCTCAACAATATAGAACCGCAATCTACTAAAAATGTTATGATTGCGGGAGATTTGACCCTAAGCGATAATTTCTCTGCCAAGACCTTGCAGGTTTTTTCAGGTGGAAGCCTTATCATACCTGAAAATAAATGGATAACTGTAGGCGGAAAAATTACCAACAAAGCCCTTGCTACAGATTTTGTAGTGGAAAACGGAGGAAGCCTGATTCAAACCGATAATGCTGTTAATTTCGGGAATATTACGGTTCACCGAAACAGCAACCCGATGTTCCGTCTGGATTATACGCTGTGGAGTTCTCCTGTGGCAAATCAAGGATTGCAGGCTTTTTCGCCCGAAACATTAGCTAACCGCATTTATAAATACAATGATACCCTTTCGAACAGTTATTACAATCCGGAAGAAACTTTTTTCTTGCCCGGAGAAGGGTATTTATTCCGTTCTCCGAATAATTGGGTGGTTAATGAAAATGAAAATACTCCGGAAGTGTATCAGGGAATTTTCGCAGGTGTTCCCAACAACGGAAACATTTCGGTAAACGTAACCGAAAATGCTTATAATGCTTTGGGAAATCCGTATCCGAGTGCCATCAGTGCCAACAGTTTATTGAGTTCAGGTGTCGGGACGCTTTATTTCTGGACAAATACGAATGCTCCTCAAAACAACACCTATGACGGACAACCCAACAATTGGGCAAGTTATACTACTTTGGGAGGAGCTTCAGCCACAGGAAGTGGCACTACTCCGAACGGACAAATTGCTCCCGGACAAGGATTTATAGCTTCTGTAAACCCTGAAATCCCTACAATTACTTTTACGAATGCCATGCGAAACAACTCTTCAGGAATGTTTTTCAGACAAATGGAAAACGACATTCATCGATATTGGCTGAATTTATCTGTCGAAGAAACCACTTTCAACCAAATTCTCATCGGATATATGGAAGGAGCAACTTTTGGAGTCGATAATCAGATTGACGGAGTGATGTTTGGCTACTCGGGAAGTGCTTTATATAGCCTTATTGAAGGTTCCGAAGAGGCTTTTGTCATTCAGGGTCTTCCGACTCCTTTTGACCAAACAAATAGCGTAGCCATTGGTTTCAGAGCAGTAGAACCGGGAACTTTCACGATTGCCCTCAGCAATTTTGACGGACTTTTCGAAGAGGGAAACCAAGGGATTTATTTGAAAGACAATCTTACTAATAGCACTCATAACCTGAAAGAAAGTCCATATATTTTCACAAGTGAACAAGGGGTTTTTGATACTCGTTTTGAAGTGGTGTATCAGCCTATGTTGGGCACAACCGATTTCGATTTTGAAAACAACTGGACAGCTTTTAAACAAGGGAATAGCCTGCAAATCGAAACAGTAGGATTTGAACTTCAAGAAGTAACATTGTTTGATATGTTGGGCAGAACGCTCTATATTTCTCAAGCATCAGGCAACAAACATGAAGTTTCTAAACTTACTTCAAACGGAATTATAATCGTAAAAATCACTACCCAAGAAGGCAAAGAATTGGTTAGAAAAGTGCGTTTTTAAGGTTGCCGCAAAAGCTCTTCCAACTTTTGGGCCGTAGCGGTTCTGAGTTCTTCGAAAAAAGAAAAAAATTCTGCTTCGAAGGCTTCATAATCTTGTTTGAGCTCATTTACGCTATGGCTGAGTTTTGATTTGTATCGGGTTCGGTAATCCATCTGGGTTAAGATTTTCTCCAATTGGTCTAAAAACTGATAGTTCCAAAGCCAGTTTTCCTGTAGCATATAGGGCAACAGGTGTTTGGTTTTGTCTGTGAGGACTTCGTAATTTTCCTGTAAAGCGGTATAAAATTTCTGTACGAATTCATCCAAAGGTTCGTCTGAATATTTAGACCAATTTTTTGCCAGAAAATGGTCATAAAACATATCGACTGCCACTCCCGAATAGTGATGATATTTGGAATGAAGTCGTTTTGTGCTTTCTCTCACGATAGGGTGAGCATCCGTAAAGGTATCTATAAATCTGTGTAATAAAATCCCTGTTTTCAGCTTCTCAGGATAGTCTTCATAGCTTTTCCCTCTGATGCCATCAGCCATAAAATTCCCGATTCGAATCAAATCGTCTTCTCCGGAAAGGTATATGTGAGCTAAGAAATTCATTTAGGAATTAGGATTTAGGACATAGGACTTAGGACTTTAAAATTTAGGAATTAGGCATTCAACACCCTATTTTATCGGGTAAAAACCAATTTATTTCCTTTCGACAGGTTTTCGTCAAAACGATAACTCTCGGAATCAAAGCCTTTTAAATCTTCTATGGTTTCACAATTGTTGTCGATGATATAACGGGTCATCAGCCCTCTGGCTTTTTTGGCAAAAAAGCTAATCATTTTTAATTGTCCGTCTTTGTAATCTTTAAATTCGGGCACTATAACTTTTCCTTTTAAGGCTTTAAAATCAAGGGCATCAGCATATTCTTTACTTGCCAGATTGATGACCAATTCGTCTTTTGAGAGTTCTTTGTTTAGAGCATCTGTAAGCGTTTTTTTCCAAAACTCATACAGGTTTTTTGATTTTCCTACCGGTAAACTCGTTCCCATTTCCAGACGATAAGGCTGAATCAAATCTAAAGGTTTCAGGATTCCGTATAATCCGGAAAGGATTCGAAGTTTTTCCTGCAAAACAGGCAATTTTTCTTTAGAAATCGTATAAGCATCAAGCCCAATATACACATCTCCTTTAAAAGCAAAAACCGCTTGTCGGGCATTTTCGGGAGAAAATGGCAGGCTCCATTCCTGATTTCGGGTATAGTTGAGTTCCGCCAACTTATCAGAAATAGCCATAAGCTCCGAAAGCTGCTTTGGTTTTTTCTTTTTGAGTACTTTATGAATGGTTTCCGATTTTTTTAAAAACGTATTTTCTGAAAACGCTGCTGTTGGCAACGATGATTCAAAATCTAAAGTTTTGGCTGGAGAAATGATGATTTTCATACGTGATACTGATTTCTTACAAAGATACCCTTTTCAGAGAAATTGCCATCTGCCCTATTATTTATTTTTCCTTATCTGGAATAAATAAAAATTATAGCTTATCTTTGCACTCGTTTTCAGACAATTACTTTTAATGGCAAAAAAAGAAAAAGATAAGGTAGTTTATTTTTGCGATGGCAAGAAGTGTTGCAGATATAACCAAGAAGCGAAAGACTGCCTGGAGGAGCTCATCGAAGACTCCGGTTTGTGCATTGCCTTACAGAAAATGAAATGTCAGGGGAAATGCAAAAGTGCTCCGGTTTTTTATATCGAACACAAAGACATCTACAAAAAAGAAGTAACTTTAAAAAAAGCCAGAAAAATTTTTGAAAAACATTTGGTTTAAAATAATTTAACTCCAACGGAGTTTTAAACTCCGTTGGAGTTAGAATCTTTATCATTCAGATAAAATCTGTGATTTTACCGATTTACGCAATCATCTAAAGTTCATCTAAAGTTTCCAGAATAATCCTGCATCCTTCTTTGATTTCATTTTCAGAAATAGTAAGCGGAGGAGTGATTCTCACGGCTTTTTTCTCAAACAAAAGCCAGAACAAAATCAGCCCTTTGTCTTTGCAACGTAAAATCACTTCGTTAGTGATTTCTTCACTTTCGGTCATTAGAGCCAACATCAAGCCTTTTCCTCTGATTTCTTTAATGAGCGGATGCACTAATAATTCTCTGAATAATTTTTCTTTTTCGAGGGTTTGAGGCATCAAATCCGATTCTAAAACTTCTTTTAAAGTTGCTAAAGAAGCTGCTGCAATTACTGGATTTCCTCCAAAAGTGGTGATATGACCCATTTTCGGATTATCAGACAAAGTGTCCATCATTTCTTCGGAAGCCACAAATCCTCCACAAGGCATTCCGCTTGCCATTCCTTTTCCGATTGTGATAATATCGGGCACGGCTCCGTAGTTTTCAAATCCGAAAAGTTTTCCGGTTCGACCGAAACCGGGTTGGATTTCGTCCACAATCATCAATGCTCCGACTTCGGTACATTTTTGACGGACTTTTTTAAAATAATCGTTTTTCGGTTCTATGAATCCTGCCCCACCCTGAATGCTTTCCAATATCACTGCTGCTGTTTTTTCGGTGATTTGGTCGAGTTGGGTTTCATCGTTAAAATCAATGAATTTCACATCGGGAATAAGCGGTAAAAACGGAGCTTTTCGCTCTTTGTAATTCATCACGCTCATCGAACCCATGGTGTTTCCGTGATAGGCATTGTTCATCGAAACAATCTCACTTCGTCCGGTAACTCTTCGGGCAAGTTTTATCGAACCCTCCGTTGCTTCGGTTCCCGAATTGACCAAATAGGTCTTTTTAAGCGGATAAGGCAGATTTTCAGCCAATAACTTACAAAACTCCACAGCCGGACTTTGAGCATATTCTCCATAAACCATCACGTGCATATATTTTTCCGTTTGATTTTGGATAGCTTCAACCACCTTCGGGTGGCAATGTCCTAACGTACAAGCCGAAACACCCGCTACAAAATCGAGGTGTTTTCCTCCATTGGTATCATAAATATAAGAGCCTTTGGCATACGAAACCTCAATTCCCAAAGGAAATTTTGAAGTTTGAGCCTGGTATTTTAAAAAATCGTTCACAACTACTACAATACTTAACTAATTAAGACAAAACCAAAAAAAACACAAAGAAGTAAATTTTATAGAATAGCAACAATTTGATATTCTCGTCCAAATGCGATTTTGTCTCCTGTTTTTGCTGTCTGCAAGGCTTGGTATATGGGTGCATCAGTATTGAGACCTATGTAGTTTTGTCCTTCATATTCAAAAATAGCAGAAGCAATTCCAATCATAAAATTTAAGGAATCGGTTTTGACCAAAGCACCCGGTTCTACTTTTGTTTTTTTGCTAAAATCAAGCTTTTTAAAAGTATCTAATAAGTGCTGTGCACGATTAATACGGATTTTCAAGCTTCGTGCCGATTCTCGACTTTCATCCTGTTTAGCAAAATCTTCATGTCCTAAAGAAGACTCTTCATCTAAGTCGGCTGCTCCGGAATAGATTTCATACATCTTTTTCAAAGCATCTAAATCAGCCGTTTCGTTTTTAATAATCTGATTTTTAATAATTTCTTTGACTTCCATAGTATTTATTGTTTTTGACGAAGTTACAGTTTTTTTGTGATACACCTGAATCTTTACTACAATTCCCTACAAATTTAAAAAGATTCTAAAACATATACTGCATGTGTTTTAACCGCTTGCCAACCAAATATTTTTCTCCGACAATTTTAAAGCCTAATGTCAGGTATAGTTTTTCGGCTTTCGGGTTGTCGTAATCGACCAATAAACCTAAGGTCTGTTTTTGTTTGATGACATATTCGTCAATCAAAAAAGCAAAGATTTTTGAACCGACTCCTTTGCCTTGTTGGCTTGGATTTACTCCCACACAATCAATATAAATTTCACCTTTTTGAGTTTCATCTTCCGGATTAAAATCTCTACCGAAATGCTCTTTAATATAATTCGCAACCGGTTTTCGTAGTTCGTGTAATTTACCTCCGTCATACAAACAAGCTATTCCGATGATTCCTTCTTCATTTTCTGCCACCCAACAATTTTCATACGAATATTGATTTTGTTTTTGAGAAACCATTGCATTTAAAAACTTGGTGGCTTTTTCGTATGATTTTTCTCCGATAAATTCATAGACAATATCTTCCATAGCCAGTAAAAGATAAGGTGTAATGAATTTAGAATCTTCTGGGTTTGCTTTTCGGATTTGCATTAAATTGTTTATTCAATTCTCTCAATCTGTTTATAGATTACTTCTTTGTTTAAGTTGGTTGCGATTAAGTAACTAATTTTTTTGCTGTTTTCTTTTAGTGATTTATTGCTTTTCTTTTTATTAAAAGGTATTATAAGTTCACTTTTTTCAAATGAATGAATTTTTCTTCTCCTATTGTTTTTAAATAAAACAGCAAAATCAAAAATTAATAGTTCTCGTTTATACCTTCTACCTCGGTGTAGCATAATTATATTCATCTTCTTTCCGCTTAATTCAAAATTGAGAACTTCTTCAAAAGGATAAACATTGCTTTGAAAAATATTTTTACGAACTTTTAAGGTCTTCTCTTTTTTGTTTATAACAAAAACATTTTTACTCGGTTTTATAAGCGTTTCGATAGGTACCAATAAAAAATATAAGCCAGCCAGAAAGAGTAAAACAGAAAAAGAGTATCCAATAATTGTATTAAATTCTATAAGAAATGTTGTTTTATATAAATTATAAAAAAGGAAAGAGAATAGAAAAAATAGTACAAGTGAAATAATTAAATAAATATAACTATAATAAAAATCCTTAAAACTTTTTTTATAATCTATTGTAATAAGGTGAACTGAAACACTAATGTAATAATTTCCGATTTTTGTTTCCAAGAGTCCTATTAGTTATTTATGGTCAAAATCCCATTCCGAAAAACTCAAAATGGGATTTATTTACTGATTACTGCTCACTATAAACTGAACACTAACTTTTCTGCTCTTTATTAAAATAAACCAAGTAGTAATACATTTGCTTTTCTTCATCCCAACCTTTTTCTACGAATTTTTCTGCACTTTCGGGATTGATGAAATCTAATTTTATCTGAATATTCGTATCTAATTGAATGGTGTTTTTCATTTTTTTGCGAACATCAGTAACCGCATTGTTGGCAATCGGGAAGTTGGTAATATCTTCAATCGAATATTTCTCTCCCCTATCCACTTTGTAGTTTTTAAACTCGGGAATCAAATCAGGGTTGTCTAACACTTCGTTGAGGAAATTTGTCTCTTCAAACTCGTCATTTTTGGCAAAATAATTCACCGAACGGTTCATAAACATCACTTCCTCTTTTTTGTCTTCAGCCGGAAGCACTACATCTTTTGCAAAATCCTGAACGAATTTCAGGTATTTTTTAGTCATAAAATTCTCATCCTGAAAAGCATCAACGTTCAGGAAATGCTCCAGCCAATATTTGGCATCATACCGGTTGTTGTCGATACTCAGAATCTTATAACCTTCTTCTTTTTTGTAGTTGAAAATAAGGCAACCTTTATCTAACTTATTCAAGCTGATTCCTTGTTGTAGAATCAAATCCAGATTGGTTCCTTTTTCTTCGAATTGTAAAAAGTCGTGTTTCAACTCACTTTTGAAAATCCCGATAGCATCCACCACGTTATTGTCAATCGAAACATTGGTCAGATAAGCCACATAAACCTCACCCGTTTTGATATGAGGATGGTTTGATTGCTCGAATAAATATTGGGTGATTTTTTTAGAAACCTCGTGAGCATTGCTCGGATTGATAAACATTTCGTTTACCAAATTATACATCTCGTTGTATTCCAAATCTACTTCGTGAGCAAATTGGAAATAGTTTTCTTCTTTTTCTCTGAAAGGTTTAAAGAAAAATTCTTTCAGCAGCGGACTGAGTTCGTCTGTAATTCTATACGGATTTTCCGATAAAAATACCGATTCGCGTTTGTTTTTATTCCCCACTCTGTGAATGGAAAGGTTATCAATATTGAGGTTGAAGAGGTTGATCATTTTTTTATTTTAGGTTAAAAGACCTCACAGGTTTAAAAACCTGTGAGGTCTGAATTGAATTGATTGTATTATTTTAATTCCAACTATCATCCGAAAACTCATCATAGCCTCCGAATTCGTCATCGCCAAACATATCTAAGTCCTCTTCATCGAAATCGTCTTCAAAATCAGCATACAAATCGTCTTCAAAATCAGCCGTAAATTCTTTCTGGTCAATGCCTGTGATTTCTCCGTGAGCAAACAAAAGAGAAGGGTAATTCTCTCCTGTCTGTTGCTCTTCGAGGGCTGCCAATTCCACAAAAAACGTAAACATATTCAAGAAGTCATACACATAAATGATTTTTGTCTGATCCTGATCGAGTATATCTTTCAGGGCAAAATCCTGCATGGTGCTTTGCTCTCCTTCGATGTCGCCTGTGTCAAAAAGCGGAATTTCGTCCTGCTGATTCCATTTGTCATCACAGGTGTAAAACGATGCCATTTCGCTACCGTCAAAACCGAAAGCATTGCTGATGGTGTTGTGCAAATCTTCCAGCGTATCGGTATCTAAGATGGCAATATCCCTGAAAATATCTTCTTCTGTATCGAGTATCACTCGGAATTTATAAACCATAGGAGTAAAATTTTGGGTTGCAAAGTTACGTCAAATCGGTTGCAATGACAATATTATTTTTATAGTATTTCAACTCAAAAAGCTATTTCATTGAGCTGTTTATTCTTCCTTTTTTAATTCGTCAGAAATGATAGTTTCAAAATAATTCTGGCTCGGATTTATCATTTTGGAATTAACAAAATTGCCTTCTTTGTCGATAAAAATAAACCTCGGAATAAACTCCACATCATACGCCTTGCTAAAAGCATTCTCTTCTGCTCCTGCTAAGTGAAGCTGCAGTACCGATTCTGATTTGGTTTTGGCTTGAAAATACCAATCGTCTTTCTTTTGATCTACACTTATAGCCATAAAAACGATATCCGGATTGTTTTTGTTTTTAATAGCGATTCGCTCGAAATGAGGAGATTCTACTCTACAAGGCCCACACCAGGTTGCCCACACGTCAATTACGACAAATTTCCCTTTGAAATCAGAAAGTCGGACATCTTCACCATCAAGATTCTGAGCTACAAAATCCTGAGCAGGGTTGCCTTTGGCTAATTTTTCCTGAGTGGTGAAATGATTATAAGCCAATGATTTCAGTTTCGGATTGCTGATTTCTTCTCCGTAGGTTTTGATGAGCTCTTGTCTTTCCTGAGAATCAGAAGCAGATTTTAAAGAAGATTTCAAAGAACTGAATAAGAGCCTATCTTTAAAGTCCTTGTTTTCTAACTTCGAAATTGCACTAAGTCTTTTAGTTATCTGGTCTGTATCGGTCGTATCTTTTTTGGTGTATTCATACATTATATGCCTAAAATAACTTTCGTCGGTTATCAAGCTATTATCTTCAAGAGAAATGTAATCTTTGATTTCTTGAATCTTTTTAGGAGTATTGTTGACAATATCCGGATTTACTACTTTTAATTTCTCTTCGAAAATATTCCACATATTAAGATACTCCAAAGTAAGCACCTTTTTATTTCTTTCTATAAAGTCAGCTTGAGGAGCATAATTATCAGGTGTTCTGTATTTGTCAGAATCACTAAGCTTTTCTTTCCATTCTTTATAAATTTCATTTATCACTTTCTCCGGACGATTTAAATAAGAATTATCATAAATCAAATAGCCTGAATACGACCAGCCTCCAAACATACCACCAGGGGTATATTGATTTTCTGCTAAACGAGTTCCTTTGGTAGTTTTAAAATTACTGTTGCTTTTATAATACTGAATATCCATATTGATACTGTCATTCGTACCTATATATAACTCCGTATAAAATTGGTTAGAAGCTTTAAAAACCACATAATATCGTTCTAAAGGAACCTCATTTTTAATCACTGCATGAAACTTATTATCCTGAATATCAATTTCAACAATAGTGTCGTTGATGAATTTGTCTATCACATAACCCTTCTGAACACTTTCATCTGATTCTATATTTCCTGCTATCACTGTTCGATTATGTTTTTCATAGGTATTCGGGCTATACAGAAAACTAATTCCCAATATACCTACAAGAGCTACTCCCAAAACTTTACTAAGGTTTTTTGGTTTGGTAAAGGTTCGTTTAAAGGTTTTGTTCTGATACCAGATAAAACCAATAATGGCTGTCATTAAAAACCCGACCATCGAGATTTTCTCGGTATAAAGTAAAAAGTAATCCAACTGACTTCCTTTAGGATACGAAGCCGTGTGATTGAGAATCGTAAAAGGATTCCACATACGATATATCTTCAATCCTTCTAAAATTAATGACCCCAACATGACAAAAAATCCGAGCAGTATCGGGAGAATAAAACTCCTGAAAACAACCGAAATCACAAACTGAATCATACTCAAAAACAAACCTGCCACAAACATTCTGACAGCGAGTTGCCCCAAATAGCTAAACGGAATAGCGGTCATCACGTTTTGGGGAACCTCTTTGATAAGGGATAAAATCCACAATACGACCACAAAAGAACCTAAAAACGAGATAATGGCAATCAGGTTTCCGACAAGTAAAACCGTGAGTTTCGACATATAAATCGAAAGTTTGGACAACGGTTGGGTTTCCATCAGTTGCCAACCTCCGTTTTTGTGGTCAATCTGGGTGATTTTGGCTGCCATAATAATAATGAGCAACGGAAAAAAGAACCCGAGAAACAAAGACAGTGCCTGCCCTATGTTTTTTTCGTAAAAGTTAATCGGAATGTTTACCGGCTCCTGATTTTCTTCCCAAAGAAAAAACATCGCTACAAGATAAATCAGCGGAATAATGACTCCAAAGGAAAAACAAAGCCAATAGGTTCCGGTTCCTTTCTTTTTGATATACTCCGAACGGAGTGCTGTAGTGTAATTATTTAGTAATGACATAATTGAGTTGTGGATTTGGTTATTTGGTTGTTGGTTATTTGGTTGTTGGTTGTTGGTTGTTGGTTTACAGCACCTCACAGGTTTTAAAACCTGTGAGGTCTCAAACAAAAGAACATAATATAATTGACTCATAATCAGCAAATATCATAGTTTAATCCTTAATTCGTATTTATGACGACTATTAACTATTAACCAATAACTTTTATCTAATTATCGAGTGAGCGACATAAACCATTCTTCGAGTCCTTCCTGAATCCTGATTTCATAAATTTCTGCCCCAAAATCAACAAGTTTTTTCGTAAAATCAGGAATCCTCTCTTTATCATCTAAAACCAGTGAAATTTTGGATTCGGTTTCGATTTCTACCGCATTGTATTCCTCTGGAATTTTCTCTAAAACGGCTTTCGGATTCTTTAGACTTATAGTGATTTTACACTGCCCGAAATTCTGTGAAAGCTCTTTCATCGTTCCTTCAAAACGAAGTTTCCCTTTTGAAATAATCCCGACATGGGTACACATTTTTTCGATTTCGGAAAGCAAATGGCTTGACACGAAAATGGTAGTCCCGAATTCCTGATTGATTTTGACAAGCAGTTTTCTGATTTCGATAATTCCGTTGGGGTCGAGTCCGTTTACGGGTTCGTCCAAAAGCAAAATTTCGGGATTGCTCAAAAGTGCCATCGCAATAGCCAACCGCTGTTTCATTCCCAACGAATATTGCTTCACTTTTCGGTTGCGGTCGTTGTATAAATCAACGACATTGAGCATTTCGTCAATTCGGGATTCATCAACTTCACGGATTTTCGCAATGTATTTCAGATTGTTGTAACCCGACAAATGCAAATACAAAGCAGGAGATTCGACCAAACAACCCAAACGGTTGAAAATTTCTGGAATTTGTTTTTGCAGCGATGCTCCAAAAATTTCAATGGAATCGGAATCATCGGGAATGATTCCGGTTAGCAACCGCATCGTAGTTGATTTTCCCGCTCCGTTCGGTCCCAAAAAACCATAAATACTGCCTTTCGGGACGTTTAAAGACAAGTTGTCAATTGCTTTTTTAGACTTTGAAAAATTAAAGTCTAAGTTTTTGGTTTGAATAATATATTCTGCCATATCTTCATTTTAAAAGCGTAAATATAAAGAAATTAATATAATAATCTTAAAATAAAATTAGGAAAATACAGATTTGCGAAAAAGAGCAGCAAAGCCAAAGTTCCTGCCAATATGAGTTTTACGACATATTCTTCCCTAGTTATTTTGTGGCTTGGGAGAAATAACTGAGCTAATTTTTTACGTTGTTGAACAAGAATCAGCACACAAACCGAAAAATATAAAATGGCATTGATCAAAGCTCCCCGATGAATGTAATAGAGGTAATCCAACAGGATGATATTCAGAAAAACAGGAAATAACAGAAGTGCCCCGACAAGCTTTGTTTTTTGAAATAGTAGCAGCAAAGCTCCACTGATTTGAATAATTCCGACAAACAAAGGATAAAAACTTGTAACTCCGAAAAAAGCCCACATAAGTTCTGCTCTTCCGGCTTGATTGATGGGAGTTTCAGACAAAGCAGCTCCTTCAAACTGAGAAATTTTTGCAGCTCCGTAAATGATTACAAAACAGGCTGTCCACATTCGAAGACCTAATTCCAAAGTGGCAAAAGAGAGTAGGTTTTTCTTTTCCATTAAAAGTGATTTTTAAAAGAACGCAGCACACCTAAGAATTAGTATAAAAACAAAAAATCCTTTCTTTTGAAAGGATTTTTTATAGGTTTCGGAAAATCTAAGAGCCTGTTTAAATTTATATTGTGAGAATGTTTATAGCTTATTTTTGAGCGAAACAAGGCATATTTTCTTGAGATAGCGGTGTTCTATCTCAAGAAAATATAACGAAGTTGCAGCCAAAAAG
>Ga0172382_10005921_pt1 | contig 18014 bp, 16 predicted proteins | sample Leawel138RmetaG_FD_122245 | JGI IMG/M metagenome (GOLD analysis project Ga0172382, IMG submission 122245) | Leachate microbial communities from a municipal landfill in Southern Ontario, Canada - Leachate well 138R metaG | ecosystem: Engineered > Solid waste > Landfill > Unclassified | place...
CACCTATACGATCAAGGCGTTCACGAACACCACGCAATCCGATTCCTTCTTTGACTGGAATTTCTAACGCTCCCCTCCCATTATCTTGCACTGAAACTTTCAAAATTTGTTCGTTGATCGTTCCCCTGACCAAAGCTTTTGTAGCTTTTCCATGAATAAAAGCGTTGATCAGTCCTTGCTGGATGGTTGAAAATATCATTCTATTGCGGTCTTCATCAAAATACCAAGGCACTCCATCCCATAGCACATCAACTTTAACAGCTGTTGCTTTGGAATATGTTTTTATCATTCTCAAAACAGCAAACATTCCTTTTGGACGCTCTATTTGACTCTCCCGTAATTTATATAAGGCTCTTCTCGTTTCTTCCAGCCCTTCCAAAGCATTTGTTCTTGTTGTATTGATAAGCGCACTGATACCCATTGGATTCCGTTTTGCCATATCGATCGCAGCTTCCATCATCATTATTGTATTTGTAAGAGTATATCCAACGATGTCATGAATTTCTCTTGTGATCCTGTTTCTCTCCTGTTCTGTTGCTGTCTCTTGAATATCGAGTGCGTAATCCTGATATTCAAGATTTACCTGTGTGAGCTTGCTTACTACTTCATTCATACGCATAGTTTCGCTTCTTTCCCATACTAGGAACTCGCGATATTTTATCATCATGATCAATGAAGTGTTCAATAAAACTAGTATGAATAGTAATGAAAACGAAAAATCCCAGCCTAAACCAGTTCCGGTCAGATGCAATTGAAGTAACTGGTATACTATTAACAAAACAATCCATATCGATTCCAGAATGATACTATAAGGGAAACGTTCATATATTGATGTTTCGACCATGGGAATTCCGACCAACAAAAAGATTGGTAGTATAGATTCTCCGCTGAATGGGAGCAAAAACATCAGGCTAGTAAATTGAATGCCATAAGCTATCCGTACAAATAATATTCTTTTAGTAAAGAATTTTGTTATGGTCGATCCACAATATATCAACGTAAATAACGTAGTTAATCCGAATGTAAATGAATCTAATTGTTTCTCAATCCTAAGAAATAGGATATTCAACCAGATAATCACGATTCCTACTAATGAAACAATGAGTAACACCTTAATCGTAGTAGGTTTTTTTGACACATTCGGACCCTTTATGAAATTTTAAAATTATTATAACTTTAAAAACTATTAGTACATATAAATTATTGGAAATAATTCAAAATATCAACGCAAAATAATTTATTCCGTCTCTTTGTATGCCGCCAGATTAAAACAGTAATTATAGTTTCACCTTTCATCAACACCACGTTAACCATTTCCGTAACAGATCGGTTAATCTCATCAGGATTATTTGATTGACTATGAGAAAAAATGTGTTACCATTTAATTGTGAAATATCACGTGATATAATATTTATTAGATCGCATTCATACTTGCATGGAGAGAATAATGATAGTCGAACAGAAACAATTGAACGAGGTGATCGAGCATTGCATCAATACGTATGATCAAGCGCGAACCCGCATAAGCATGCGACGTAACTTTGACGCGCTAAGTTATAGGAAGGTCGACCGATTACCGGTTGTGTATCAATATCCGTCCGACAAGAACTCGCGCTGGCGACCTGTTGACAACAGATTCACCTACAAATGCAACACCGCGATGCTTTACAACCAATTGATAAATGCCTGGGATCTTCATTGCGTGGATCATGACCTCCTGAAGGATGACTTGCCGTTTACCGTAAGACCAAACTGGGGAACGGTGACAGTCGCTTCACTGTTCGGATTTGTCCCTGAACAACGGGATGATCAGACCCCGTGGATAAGAAGAGGGGAAACACCATATGAGCTGGACTCAGTCTTCGATGCGAATTTTGACATCAAAGATGGCTTGTGGGTAAAAAAAATAATTAAAACGTACGAATACTATCATGAAGTGCTTTCCAGATATCCGGAACTCAAGGACGTGATGATCATCACCCTACCCGATCTTCAGGGTCCTTTTGACACATTGGAACAAATCATGGGAGAATCATTGTTTCTGGAGATGATTGATAGACCGGATGTGGTAAGAAACGCATTGATCAGGGTCGCTGAAGTTCAGATCGATTGTATGAGATTGTTTGAGACATATTGTACCGAACCGGAACCCGGATTCAGCCACCAGCATGGCACGTGCATTCGTGGCAACATCCTGATTCGGAACGATTCGGCGGTCATGATCTCACCTGAGCTGTATGCCGAAACTGTATCGGCCGCAGATTCGATGATACTCCAAGAAGCTCATGGAGGAGCGGTACATTCATGTGGAAAGATCGATCATGTCATAGATCAAATTATTTCCTTACCGAATGTAGTGGGCATTGATTTTGGTCAATCCTACATGAATGATGTTCAAATCATATACCAAAAAGCAAAAATTAGAGAAATTCCGTTGCTACGCATCAGACCGACGATTGAAGAGATGACCGATGCTTCCATACTGGATACATATCCTACCGGAATGACATTGGTAGTGGAAACCGATTCGCTGCAACAAGCCCTAAAGGTGCATGAAGCATATCTGAATGCTTCCGAGAAACGATAAAGGTGGCCCGGAATACATCCTGACCACCATCATCGCTGTGATTTTATACGTTGGCCTGCGTATGCTCAATCCTTAACGCCCTTGACAAAATTGTCTGTCAGGGTATCCAGTTCTTTGATCTGTTCTTCGGTCAGCCCATGCACCGCCGGTTCATCGGCGAGTTTGTCAGCCATACGCTCGGCTGTCTCTGCAGCAGAAGGGCTTCCTGCTTCTTCCCAGTCCATCCTTCGTTTTCTGAACAAGACCTTTGGCTCGAAGAATTCGCTTCGATAGTGATCGAGTGTATGATCGTGCTCCAAAAATGATCCTGCGATTCCAACCTCCCGGATCACATCCACAGCCAAGGATTCATCATTCACTTCCATTGATCGCATGTATCGTTTCGCATAGGTGATCATCTCATCATCGAGAACTGCCTGCGCGGGAGAAACGGTCATTTCCGATTCCAACTGCCCTACCGACCAGATGAGCGAAGAGTGTTGTTGCAAGTGCGTGGCATACCCGAACATCTTTTCCAAAGATGCCTGGCTATCGGGCATCATCGATTCCGTTGACACCCAACTCCCTGACGGGATCGACAGATAACGCCCTAATTGTGCGGCTGCCGCCGCATACAAAGCATTCTCGGGACCTCCGGTTACCGCTGTTGCATAACGCATATCCAGCACGTGAGCCAACCCAAGATTGAAGATACAAGGACGGCCAGGTTCCAAAATCTGATTCAGAACAACTCCGGCTAGAATTTCGGCGGTTCCAACGGCACTCGATCCTGCGAGAGTAACGGGACCCGAGACTCCGGCCATCGGTTCACCGTTAATGGTGATGGGAATGTTCGATCCGGCGGTTCTTCTGAAGATATCCAACGCCAGGCGGGTCCATCTCAGCGGTCCGTGGGCAGTAAAACCGATGCTGAACCAAGGATAATCGCCTACCACACGTTTCATCCTCACCATCACATCGGCACTTTCGGGCGAAGAGCAGAGCACGCGGATATGTTTGGTTGAGTTTTGTGCGATCAGGTTCAAGCCAACCACATCACTCGCCTTAGCCGGCACGTCTTCCATCGCATAACTGAAAATACCATCGACATTCTCGAGTCTGTGCAACAACCTTGCCCATCTCGGTAAATCCGAAGAAACCAACGGCCTTATCTTTCCATGTTCATATATATTCAATCCAGGCACCGACCAAATCACCGGCTCCATAGCTTCCGGGGTGACAGGCTTGCCCTTATTGAAACGGTCGGCAAAGTGTACGGTAGAAGGACACAATGCAATTTTTTCCTTAACAAGTTGTCGCGGAAATTTGATTACGTTTGGTCCATTGCCCATCATCGCGCCGTTCGATAGGAGCAAGTCACACAACTGGTCGTGTTCCATTCGAACGCCCGGATCCTCAAGCAGATCAAGCGCTGCATTAAAAATTCTTTCTACATCGATTCTCAACTCTTTACTCCTTACATATCAAGGTTTGAACAATCAATTCACTTTTTTATCGATTCGTAATATAATGTTCTTACAATAAACAAATAAATAAAATATTCTACTATTTACATCATCTTATGTTATTATATAATAGTGGAAGAAACAACACAATGTTTTTATTGTAATGGAAGTCATGAAAATTTCTAGTCATCGAGAATGGGATTATGATGTCAATAATGTTACGGCCTGCAATATTGCATTCTTCGCAGTTTGGTGAAGTATAATAGTTCATGAGATTGCATGATTGCTTTGTATATAACAGATGCTGTAGGAGGTAGCTTTCGTGCTGAGCACCATAGAATTCATCCATAACACGGGACGTTATAGGATGAAGGATCGTGAAAAGGCCCGGGTATTCCAGGAAATCGCAATGACTGCGCTGAGCAGCCGTAAAAGTATCGCGGTGAAAACAAAAATCAGACCGATGACGGTTTCCGCAGCAGTCCAAGAACTCATCGATGACAATCTGGTGGTCGAATGTGGCAACAGCGAAAAAGAAGGTCGCGGACGACCTGAAGTTTTTTTGGAAGTAAACCACAATCGACTCGTTGCAGTGTCGATGCACGTGCAAGCTCGCCAGTTGCTTACTTCAGTGGTTAACATGAAGGAAGAGCCGATTTGCGAGCACACCGAGCAACTTGACCATTCTATAAGCAATGAAGATTTCATCGAAGCGTGTTACCGATCTTTCGATGAGGTAAAACAACAACTTCCGCCTGAAAGTGAAATCCTTGGAATCGGAGTCTCGCTCATCGGAACTGTTGCCTCCAGTTCGAGCATCTGGATATCTGCCGCCCGTTGGAGGAATATTAAGAACCTAGATTTCTCAGCGTTACAAACCAAAGTCGGTATTCCTGTCAGTATCACGAGGGTACAGGATGCCGAACTTGTCCACTTCATTCAAAAACACCCCGCTTACTCAGATAAAAATATCGTATTTGTCCATTGGGGATTTGGTATCGGAGCTTCGTATGCCCATAAAGGACGTATCCTGGGTTCTACCATCGGTCGGTTTTGTGAAGTGGGTCACACTCGAATATCCATGAAGCATGACAAGATCTGCCAATGTGGAGCTATCGGGTGTCTTGAAACAGAAGCAGCGTTGTGGGCTATCAGTTCTGATTTGAAGGGAGTGCTTTCAGGAAGCCTGACCGAAGAGCAACATGTGGCGAACGCGATGAAGGATATGAATCTTTCGGAACACCCCGCAATCCTAAAAGCCCTTGACTATGTTAACTTGGCTATCTTGAATCTCCACCAAGTGTTCTATCCGGATACTTTGATTATTATCGGACCGTTTGTTGAAAATGAGGAGCTATTCAATTCGATGCGTGATTTCTTTTACGAGCACATCCCCGATTATGCTCGCGACGGAGTTGAATTCCGCCATATATCCGGAGGTTTCAAAGGATGTATGCCTGGTAGTGTGTATCCATTTTTCAAGAAACGTTTGAAAGCCCTTCTTACCTTTTCAACGGCGGAATCGCATGGAACTCCACACGTCTGATTGACATTTTCAACATGATTTGATCATAGATTCTCCAGACGATCTTCTACTGCCGCACATCGCGGCAGTGTTCATGTATTGTTGTTCTTATGACTCATCCAGGGATGGTTCCTAAAGGCTCCATATTTTATATTTTATGGCTATTTTTTGTCATAACTCAGTGATATTATTCTGATAATGTAGATTTCTTATGCTCATATCAGGAGAAAAATCATGAAAAAGTGTCCATTCTGCGCTGAAGAGATTCAAGATGAAGCAATCTTTTGCAAACATTGTAGAAACTATCTTTCAGATGAGGCCAAGGCTGCCTTGATGCATCAGTTAAGCAGCACCGGCACGCCACCACAAGTTGTTAGGGAATTTCAACCGCTGATAGGAGCGTATCGTTCAAATTCACCGGTAAAAACACTCATGGTGGTATTCACGATCTTAATCTTTATTGCTTTTATCAGTATGCTTGAGTATATAGGATACGGTCTACGATATCGTGATGAGGTCTTCTATGCGGTCCTGTTGTTTTTAATACTAAGTGGCAGTTTCATCGGATTTTTATGGTTCACAATACATTTATTCTGCTATAAGGTAAGTCTTTATTCAGAATGCATCACGATCAAGACCCTTATACGTACCACCACCATCGCATTCAAGCAGATTGATCGATTTATGATCTATGAATCTACCAATGGCAGATCTTCAAAAAAATTCTACACGATCAAGATCAGTTATAAAGATGAACATGGCAAGCCGTTATCCATTTCCATTAAATATTATGTGAAAGACATTCTTGAACTCTATCAGAAAGGCAGTAGTATTCATGCAAACTTACATGCCCCGGTGTGTCCCTATTGCAAAAGCAACAGGATTACTTCATTCGATAAGGTATGTCCGGATTGCTTGAAAGAGATCGATTATAACGAATTAATTAAATAGCCGGAGGTCGCTTATGGAAAGATTCCTAGTGTATTTGATTGTAATCATCATCGTGAACACCGTAATTTATTTCATCAATAGAAGCAGACGCAAAAAGAGAAGTGAAATCAAACGCTCCTTCGACAACATGGGTACTGAGATTGATGAATTATTGAAAGAAGGGAAAATACATGAAGCAATGACGCATGTGTACACCATCTGCGTCACTGCGGTAAAGAGCCAAAACTTCCTGAAACCGGAAGTGTATGACCTCTTTAAAACAGTTATAAATAAGTCAAAACCATATGCATCGACTTTGATTAAGGACTACGATGAGTGGAAACTCAATCATGCGCTGGAAGTCCTCGATCAATCTTTTAATGGCAAAGTGTGTTCCGATGTGGAACTGGAACGAACGATGCTAGTGTTAAACGAATACCTGAACGGTATAGTGAGGACTCCGGCTTGATTGTGTCCTAAGGAATGAAGACCTTCGGTCAGGCCGAAGGTCTTCATCGTATTACCTGGAGCGGGCGTTTTTCTTCTTCCGCAGATAGGAGGAGAAGCCTGACCAGAAAATAAAGAATACCGTAAGAAGCAAAAAGAATAATGAAATCGGCCGAGTGAAGAACGGTACGATCGATCCTTTGCTGAGAATCAAAGATTGGACCAGGGATTTCTCAAACAGGCTTCCAAGAATATGACCCATGAGCAACGGAGCTGTCGGGATATCCAATTTTTTCATGATGTAGCCGAGTATGCCGAAAAACAGCATGACATACACATCAAACATACTTGTTCCCACCGAATAGGCACCGAAAATACATAACACTATGATGATGGGAAATAAAATCGCCTTGCTGATCTGAATCATTTTCATGAATAATTTCAGGCCCAATTGGGCAATGACCAGATGCAAAACATTCCCGACCATCAAAGATATGAAAATCGGGTACACCAAATCAGCTGATTTGGTGAACAACTCAGGTCCTGGGACTATCCCGTGGATCAAGAATACTCCTAAAAGTATCGCCGTGATCGCGTCGCCTGGAATACCGAGGGTAAGCAGTGGAATCAAGGCACCGCCAACAGCAGCATTATTCGCAGTTTCCGGTGCGATCACTCCTTCCAAAGCTCCCTGTCCGAAGGAGTCCGGATCTTTTGAAGCGTTTCTTGCAGCACCATAGGCAACATATGCGGAAATCGACGAACCGCTACCAGGAAGGGCACCTATTCCGATACCGATAAATGAAGAACGAAGGATATTCCAGATATTTGCTTTGAATTCCTTCATCGAAATAACATTGTCTTCACGGTTTTTTGATATCGGAATCACGGTTTCCTTTGATCCGGCGACAGCCTTTTTCTCTATTTGAACAAAGAATTCAGAAACTCCGAACAATCCGATCAGCATCGGGAGAAATGGAATCCCACCGTAAAAATTTATGTTTCCAAAGATAAAACGACTCGCAGCCGAAATCGGTTCGATACCGATAGAGTAGATGAACAATCCGATAAGTCCCGCAGCGATTCCTTTCAGCCTATTCTGGCCTGACACGACTCCGATCGTGACCAAAGCGAAGAACACAAGTGAGAATTTCTCATTCGGTCCGAATTTGAGGGCAAATCTCGCAATCTGTGTTGCCAGTGCAATAAGCAAGATATCTGCAATCAATTCACCGATGACCGATCCATATATCGAAGCCTGTAAAGCCTTTCCGCCTTGGCCCTTCAATGCCATAGGATACCCGTCAAGTTGCGTGCAAGCGGCAGCAGGAGCTCCCGGGGTATTGATCAATACGGCGGAAATTGATCCTCCGTACGTTCCTCCCTTGTATACGCCAAGAAGCAGGCTCAACCCTGTGATAGGGTCCATATAGAACGTAATCGGTAACAATAAGGCGACAATCATCGGGACGTTCAGGCCTGGAATCGCACCGATGACGATACCGATAATCAAACCAAGAGCTACGGCGAGTACATTACTCAACGTGAAAAACACACTCATCGCATCAACTAATATTTCAAACATATCGCTCTCCGTCTCTCCCGTTAGAAAAGAAATCCGTGTGGCAACGGAATCTTAAATACATACTCAAACACCAACCATACAACCACAGGGACGACCACTACCGTGACAGCCATCTTCACCCAGCTGCGCAGTCCGAAGATATAGGAAAACACAGCGACAAACACCGCACTTGCCACAACGATACCGATGATCCTAAACATTTCGATATATGCGACCAGCAAAAGTATCGACCCGCCAACCCGTAAAAAGCTTTCTAGGGAAAAATCGATATTCTTTGTTGTTTTATGTTTGGCCCTGAATGACTTTATCACCATGAGAAATCCGACAATCATCAGTGCTACCGCTACGACCGTCGGGATAAAGGCTGGCGTAGTCGTGGTATGTATGGATGGAGTGACCATAATCTGACTCGGAATCAACAGCAATATTACAAGACCGAACAGAAGGAAAAAAAGCCCTTCGATCAATGTCTGTTTGTTATGTAGTACCATTATGTATCACTCCTTCCTTTCAAATGGTTATTTCAACAATCCCATTCGTTCGATTATGCCTTTATTGCCTTCGTAGTCATTGACCCATACTTTATGGAAGTCTTCACCGTTTTTGGGTATGTAGCTCTCTCCGGCTTTCTTGACCATATCGACAAACTCGGGATCTTCGACGACCTTCATGAACACGTCGCGAAGAAAGGTGACAAGTTCGTCAGACATCCCCTTGGGACCTGCGATACCGGTAAACGGACTTGCGATTACGTTCCAGCCATTTTCAACGGCTGTCGGCATATCGGGCAGAGCTGGATCGCGAACTTCGTTAAAGGTCAACAAAGCATTCAAGGCTCCGGTATTCACATGTGAAAGAATCGTTGCGATACTACTGGTCATCGCGATGTCGACGTGACCACCGAGGGCCGCTTCTACCGCTTCGTTATCATTTCCTACCGGCACGTGGGAGAACGTGATGCCAGCAGCCTCAGCCCAGCGTAAGAATCCCATCTGGGGTCCGCTGAGTGTCACGCACGCATAGGTGACTTTTCCAGGATTAGCTTTGGCATAGGCTACCAATTCCTGTACATTCTGATAGGGACGTTTAGGATTGGATGCGATTACCATCGTACCGCTTCCGATCTGCCCTAGGGGGATGAAGTCAAACGTATCATACGGAGCCTGACCAAGGAGCACCGGAAAAACATTTGTTCCGGGAGTCATTGCAATCAAGGTGTACCCGTCTGGTTTTGCTGCTGCGACGTACTGGCCACCGATTACACTACCGCCACCGGCTTTGTTTACAACAACCATCGGCTGCCCCAAATATTTCGGAGCTACGGCAGCGAAGAATCTGGCATTGATATCTGTTCTTCCACCAGCGCCCCAAGGCACGATCAACTCAATTGTCTTTGTCGGATAATCAAGGGTTTTTGTCTGAGCTTCTGCAGCACCTTGGGCAAACAATCCTGCCGTCATGAATAACACAACGAACAACACGAGAATCTTTTTCATACGTCCTCCTAGATGTCATCCTCCTACGGAAGATGTTTCTTAATTATATATGCCTCCCGAGCAGGCATAAAATGCTTCATCGAGATGATAGGTCCCTCGCTGAGGATTGAGCCAGGCAGCCCCAGCAAAGGGATGGCTTTGGATAAGTTGGGTCCAATTGAGATAATGGTCGGCTCCATTGGATTCCATAAAATTCATCTGTAATTTTTCAAATGGACGCAACCGAGCCGCAACGTTGCGATTCAAATCCGCCAATCGCGGGATACAAGCCGAATCAGCGACAAAACACGGAATATCGAACGAATAAGCGGTCGCTATCATTTCCAAACTAGCGCTGAGCGTCTTTCCGGCCGGTTTTATCGCAAAAGCCCTGTACCCTGCTCCGATACGCTCAACAACATCCTCGGAGCTTTCTACCGATTCGTCACCAGCGATAACAACCGGAATATCGGACACATCAATCGAAACAGGTCCGTCAAAAGGTTCTTCCAAAATCACCACGCTATCAAGCATGCCGATGGCATCGAGAAACTCAAGTAACCTCAGCAAAGTCTCCTTCTTCTCATATCGGCCGTTGGCATCCAAGTAATAGTAAACTGGTCGTTCGGTACCGATGGTTCTCAGCAGTTCGAACACTTCTTTTACTCGCTGACAATCTTTTGCGAACATCTGTTCTTGGGTTCCTGACTGACCTAACTTCACCTTGAATAAAAACACTCCGTCGCGTGCCATCAGTTCGATTTCTTTACGCTCAATTCCATACGATACCAATGGTACATAGGCGATCTGACTACTATGGTGCGAGAGCATTTTTGCATACTGTTCTGGTAGCATTTCGTCAAAAGTGCGTGCACCGATCGCTTTTGCATACAGCTTCCACAAGCAAAAATCGAGCGAAACCAATGCATTGAGGGTAAAGGTCTTACGCACTTCATCTGAATTGGTTACCGCTTTTGCATAATCATGAACAGCCGGAAACAAATCCTTGAGAATACGATCGGGTCGACTCGTTGCATCATACTGTTGCCCAACAAGGAGTTTTGCAGCGAATTCAGCGATCGCACTCATCAAGAGATTTCCCCCGGCTTCACAATGATCGGTGAAGATAGCCTGATCTGACCACAACACCGACAATCCCCCGGGAGCCTGTACCGTAAGACCATCATCGGTGATTAACGTCATCATGGTCACCCATTTTTCAGAAAAAAAACTTCCTTTGAAACCAAATTTTCGTCTCAACGGTTCACGCACGATATCCAGATCATAACCGACTATCTTCATGAGAGTTTCTCCCTACCCTACCCAAATCGGACTCGACCAGGCCATCTGTCCATTCAACTCACGCACCCTCACATAATACCAGTCACCAGGATTCAAGTCCTTTGAGGTATCGGTCCATTCGGTATGTACTTCGTACTCGAACGGGAATACCAAGCGATGCATGACGAAGCTTTCGGAAGTAAACACATCTGTGAACGTGATGTCATTATCCCCGACCAATTGCTCCAACGTCACGGTCCGCTCAACCGAATGGGGTTTGGTCAACTTCACCTTGATCCTTGTCGATGCATCGCCTTCAAGCGAAAGAATAATCGATTTTGTCGGATTTTCCAGATATGCGTTCTTTCTCGAAGTGAATGATTCAAGATGGAGGTGTCTATCGTCGATCCATGTAAGTTTGTCACGAAGCGTCTCTTCGTAAGGACCGGCTTGGAAACAACGCTCAACTTTCTTTAGCCTACCGCCGAGAATCTCTATGTCCATGTCCCAATTGCAGGTACGGGCGAGATCAAGAGCGGCCCATGGTCCCCAACCGTATTGGATCCTGCATTTAGCTTCTTTGAAATCTGTGGTTCTTTCATGTGACAGTTCATCAGGATAGGCTCTATGCACTATCTTTCCGTTCTTGATCAATTCTACTACCTGAACGGCATCTTCACCGACTACATCAATTGTTACATCCCGCTTGTCCGATGCGGGCAATTCACTGCCCATCGGGTTGCCGTTGATCATGAAATCAACCATGATGCGATCTCCGGTGACGGCATAGGTTCTCCTGTTACGGATTGCTTCGAAAATTGATTCTTTCGAAAGACCGTCCGACCAAATTGCCACCAACCCCTCTCCGTATGCTCCAGGATAACCGAAATGATCGTCAGTAGAGGCTACAAACCCAAAACGAAGACCCTTCTTTAAATTGTATTCCAACGAATTTGAATATGCACAACCGCCGTTACTGTGCAAAATCATCGGGATATGCGAACGATCGGTCTCGGTACAGCCGTGTTCGGAGAAGATTTCCACAACGGGAGTTACGCTTGGATCGAATACCGACCAATTTGCCCCCCTCCATCCCAGCTTATAGCCAACATGGTGTGGAATCGCCAAAGCGTTTTCATTCCGTGCAAAATCAAACAAATCCTTCACATTGTCGGGCAGATAGAGGTTTGGCTGGTCTTTAGGGAAAATCAAACAAAAATCCCCGTAGGTGCTCGAATGCCATTCATACCCGATCATCGACACAAATCCTTCATCGTTTGCTTCTTCAACCATTTTTCGGGTTTTGTCCCAATGTGCCGAGTGGACTTTCGAACCGTTTACCCATACCATATGCCTATCTCCGGGCATGATCGGCATGTCATGCCAGTACGCATGGCCGGTGAAGGCAAAGAAATCAAGGTGTTCCCTGGCTATTTCGATCGTTCGCCCGAGGGAACCTTTCGCATAGCCAACCGCATTATGATTATGGATATCACCCCAATAAAGTTGGTGCCCGCTAGCTGAATGTACGTCCTGTCTATTCTGTTTTCCCATCAGCAAAACCTCCTTAGATTATGTGTTCGTTCAAACTGGTAAACGTACCAGCAGAAAGTTTTTCACGAATTTCCTCGAATGCCTTGTTTCGGCCCGCGTCCGATTCACACGGACCTCCACCAAAATGTCTCACCTTGTTACAAGACACCAGATGACGAGCGATTTCACCGGTAAGACGGTATTGGACATCCTTGTAACGTTCTTCATTGAAGTGATTCGTCACCTCTGTTGGAGTGTCCTCCATATCATATAACTCCCCTTCGCCATTATCACAGATTACCAGTTTGTATCTTCCGTCGTAAGCGAGGATTCTTCCATCGAGCTCACTGAACGCAACAGGCCTGCCAGGTTGGGTCGGGTCTTTGAGGTACTTGCAAAGATCTTCGCCTTGTACATGAGGGGGAATGTCTATGCCAGCGATCGACAGGAACGTACGGTGCAGATCCACCCAATCGGCAAAAGCAGTACAGCGAGTGTTCGGTGTTACAGTGGGGCCCGCGATTATCAACGGAACATTCATCGATCCTTCGTAAAAGGTTCCTTTGTACGGTAATCCGTGATCTCCCAGATGGTCACCGTGGTCACTTGAAAAAACGATGAGCGTGCTATCGAGGAGATTCCTTTTTTCGAGCACTGCCAAGATCTTGCCGATCTGTTCATCGATAAACGATATGCTCGCATAATAATGCTGCCGGATCTTTTCCCATGTATGCTTGGTGGCCTTGCTGTAATCATGCAGGTAGAGTACGTTCTTTTTAAAGAATTCTAGAATTGCCTTTTGGTACTTCGGTTTGGCATCCAGTTCCTCAAGCGACCCGACCGGTTCGGGAATCGGAGCATCCAGATACAGATCAACGAACTCGTTAGGAGGATCGTACGGATCGTGGGGGCTATTGAAGGACACCCAACAGAAAACATGTTCATTCGGTGCCGTTTCCAGATATTCGACTGCTGAATCAGCTATGAACGCATCGACATGAAATTCTTTGGGCAGTGGGCTTTCAATCGCTCCGAGGAACGCGTTATAGCCTTTTTCATAGGCAGGATGCCTTCGTTCCAATCCCTTGCGTCCCAAGAATTGAGCGTGATGATCTGGTCTGAAAAAATGGCGTTTATCTTCAGCGATAATTCTGTGGGAGAACCCTTCGGTGCTGTCCCACGGATCAAAATGCATTTTCCCTATGGCTGCGGTGTGCCACCCAGCTGAGTTGAAAGCTTCAGCTATCGATGGAGTCTGTTCAGATATCCAGTTGAAGTTTGCAGGTACTCCGGTACTGGAAGGATATTGCCCGCTGATAAACGATGCCCTGCATGGTTGGCATTGGGGGGCGACAGATATTGCGTTATCGAAGACGATCCCATTGTGAGCCAGAGCATCTAGCACCGGTGTCTTCAAGAAGGAAAGCCCATAACATGGAAGCGAATCTTTGCGTTGTTGGTCAGTGGTGATCAAGAGGATATTTTTAACTTCGATGTCCAACTCCACACTCCTCGTTCGTTTCAGCTGATCATAACATCTTCGGGTTGGCGAATATTTTGTCCAATTCCTAGTAAGAGACAATTCTAGAACTATCTTAGAAAATAATAACATACTGTGATGATAATACAAGAGAAATTTATATTTTTTTACAATCCGATAATGTGAATGGATTTATAAACATTTTTTTGTAATACATGCAATTAATGTACTCATTATAGTTTTGAAACATGTCTGAGGTATAAGAGTATGCACATAGATATGCAACTCTATACGATCGATAATATTAAAACCATCTTAGTACTACGAAAGAGTGATTCTATCTTGATTTTCGTTTTCACCAACCACATTCTTAAGAAATTATCAATTCGATCACCGCGATGAGTGCCATGATGAAAAAGGTTGATACGGTAATCGCTTTCCATTTCTGCCCGCCATAGGACGCTACTCCAAGCATGCAGCCGCTTGCAATGAACAAAAAAGCAAGATGCGTCAAATCTGCCCAACGCCATGTAGTCATACCGATATCAAACATGATTACCTTTATCAACTGGATAGGAAGATACACCATGAGTGAAGTTATTTGCACATAGTATACGAACGGACTTTCAAAACGGCTGGCCGTGGCAAGCATCCAGTACAGCGGAATGATGAACAGGATCTGGGTAAGCCTGACATACAATCCGATTGTGACATAACCGGTCAACACAGATATGAAAGAAAATATCGAGGTAATATAAAACAATTCAGTTACTATCGCCCCTACGCTGTTGGCAGTGTCGACAGATACGTGTTTAGTCATTTACTTTACCTTAAATAGATTTTTATCTCTCCATCTACTCAATAGAATATGCATAACAATGTGACGTGGTCAATATTTTTATTATAGTTCTGTCATTATATTTGACATCTATATTAAAAAATAATTTCCTTATTATCTTAATCAATTGCTCGTTGACGTAAAGCGATTATTGGTAATCATCTACCATTTTAAATGAGGATCCATGCTATGAAAATGTGTGTGGTGCCGGAGGTCAAAAAGCACTTGTATACAAAAAAACAAGTGTCGGATATCTATCTTATGACAACTGTTCTAGAGATTCTTGAGATAGTCGATTGATGTTTTTGCTGCCGTATCGGAATCGGGAATGGCAAACACTTCAATCCCGATCCAATTGTCGTATCGCTAAAAGATGTCGTTTGATTTCCGGCATATCCGATCAAGACCTTTCTGTTGCCCGCGCAAACAGGCACACATTGCGGTGTGCGTGATTATCGTTGCATGCCGGTGCAGCGGTAAGCGGGACACACACCCTTTTTAATGAGCATGTGCTCAACATGTGATCTATAGTAATAATAAGTTGGACTCGCAATGTTGTCATGAAAAAACGAATGATCTCATGTTTATTATCATACCCTACTGCTTGTGTTTATTCCTCATTGCCAGGGGTAACGGAATAGGACATGAATTTTCCATGCACGATTCCAAATAATTGCGCATGGAGAAATAGAGTTGGTCTTTCGCTTCTTCTAGTGTTGATCCGATGGCTATGCAACCGGGAAGCTCTTTTATGGCGAGCACATAAGTTCCGTCATATTCTTTTTTGATCTCGATTGTGTAAGGGAGCCTCATGTATTTCAGTAGTTTCTTCATCACTCGCCCTTTCCCATCATGAAAAGAGGTGAATCTGCGTCATCGTGGTATGACCGTATTAGAAAAACACGAACATGCCTTCCCTCATTGCCAAGTCATGATGTTGTTATATATTTGTAATTAGCAATAGGCTATCATGATACTATCAAATTATCAATAACATTTTTCATAATAATGAATTAGAATTAGTCTATTATTAGATCTGATACAATTACATAGGATTCAATTTAAAAATCCTGTATCTACGATGTGAATAATTGAAACCAATTGGTTATAAGGACGTATACTGTCCATATAGGGTGTGATGGAAGGTGAATTGTTGGAGCAATCGTTGAACAATCCAAGTACGTTTACTCATGTTGATGATCGCGATGCACATGCAGTATATCGGACGCTTCATCAGGATAAGCAGGCATTTGGTGAAATTGTGCAGTCATACACTCCTGTGTTTTATTCACTACTCAGACGTTTGAGTCCCGATAGGTCAATCGAGAGCATCGAGGATGATCTCCAAGAGATATTTCTTCGCATATATCGTGCATTGGCAACATATAAGAGTGACCGTTCTTTCTTCTCCTGGGCTTATACCATAGCCATGAATTGGATCCGTTCAAAACGCAGGAAATTGTATGCTGGCCGAACATCCACGACGGTTTCTTATGATGAAGACATTAAGATATTACAAGGGAAGGCGTACAGTGAGTCTCCGGAAGATGTGGCAATCTCAGTAGAAGCAGAACGGTTGTTGCTCAAAGCGTTACGTGAACTACGGCCCGCTTATCGCGAGGTGTTCGTATTACGCATGATGCAACACCTATCCGTACAAGATACCGCTCACGTATTACACATTCCGGAAGGAACGGTGAAAACACATTTGCACCGAGCACGAAAAGCATTGCAAGATTGGTTTTCAGAGCATCGCTGGGAATTGAAATATTGAACATATTTTGAAACGGATGGGATGATTGTTCGTATGGTGTTGATAGGAGAAAGAAATCGGTATGAATTGTAGTGAATGCAAAGCTTACATCGATACGTGGTATGCACAACATAATACTTCCGAAGAAGGAAAAATGACTCGTGAAGTGTTTGAACGTGAAGTTGCCGACCATATTGCAAGTTGCCCTTCATGCGCTTTACATTATGAGCTGGCTCGAAAATTAGCCGGCGAACCAGGAGCCACCGACACCGTATCCTTTGATTACCCACAAGGAATGGAACAGCGGCTTTCGCACTCGATCTTAGATTCAATAACTCATACACATGCTGCCAAGCCTTCACGGTTCAATACGCAGCGACATATCATCCGGAGGTATGTACTTGTAGCAGCAGCAGTATGTGCAGTTGCATTGGTTCCCTTTGCGGTTAACACGAGGCCTCATATCGTTTCCCAGAGTGAAAACGAAGTAACCGTAGCCGAAGTTATTTTACAAATTGAAGCACCAGAGGCTGAAACTGTTGTAGTTGTCGGGGATTGGAACAACTGGGACCCCCAAGCCCAACATCTGGCAAAAATCAATGAACAAGGGATGTGGCACATCAAACTCCAGCTGGAACGTGGTAAAGAGTACCGATATCAGTTCTTGATCAACGGTACACAGTGGAAAGCAGATCCGAATGCATATATGCAGGTGGATGATGGATTTGGTGGACAAAATTCGATTCTTGAGATTTAGAGAAAGAAGGAGTTTAGATTATGAAACGCATTATGATGATTATGATAATTATTGTACTAGCTGTGATTCCGCTCATGGCAGATGATAGTGAAAATCAAGAGGAAGATGCCTATCTTCTTGAATTGGCATATCAACTGAGAACACGTGGATGGGAAGACGATGAAGTGATTAAGCTTGTTGAACAAGCCAGGCTCATGCAATGGGATAGTAAAGCAATGGGAGACCCTGCACTCGTTGCCTTCGCACTCCATTACGGTACGCATGATATCGCACACCAACCAGCTGAGAGAGCAATGATCCGTGCCCAAATTGCCCATCAACTGGCTCTTGAGACCAAGCACATGGAGCGATTGGGCTACGCAGTGCAATCTGTTGCCC
>Ga0172382_10005925_pt1 | contig 18003 bp, 17 predicted proteins | sample Leawel138RmetaG_FD_122245 | JGI IMG/M metagenome (GOLD analysis project Ga0172382, IMG submission 122245) | Leachate microbial communities from a municipal landfill in Southern Ontario, Canada - Leachate well 138R metaG | ecosystem: Engineered > Solid waste > Landfill > Unclassified | place...
AGGATAAGGAAAAGGAAGGGGCGCTTATCTTGAAAAAAATAGCTCTGTCAAGCCTTAAGATTGCCCTTTGCGTTGAGGGAAAAAGAGAGTCCTCCGAGGAACTTGCCAAACTGATAAAGGATGCCGCCATAGGCGGAAAAAGTGATATTACTTTTATTATCGGCGGCTCGGAGGGGCTGAGTGACGAGGTGAAAAATGCGGCGGATGTGCGGCTCAGCTTTTCGGATATGACATTTCCCCATCAGCTTATGAGAGTAATCCTTTTTGAGCAGGTTTACAGAGCGTTCAAGATTAATGCGGGGGAGAGGTATCACAAATAGGATTCCTTGACAATATGATGGAATAGTGGTATAATTTAATACATAATTTTACATTTTTCGCTCGAAAGGAAGAAAGAATAATGACTGAGATAGAAAATCTAAACGGGGGTACCCCCGAAACAAGGCTTGCGGCATTAAAAAGCCTTATGGAAAAAATTGAAAACGGTCAGATGAAAAGACCCCAGACAGGTAAAGACGTAAACAATCACATTCATACGATATATTCATTTTCACCGTATTCGCCTACAAAAGCAGTATGGATGGCATATAATGCAGGTCTGAAAACTGCAGGCATTATGGACCATGACAGCGTATCGGGCATAGAAGAATTTCTGGCCGCGGCAAAAATTGTCGGTATGGCGGCAACGGTAGGCGCTGAGATTCGTGTAAGCATGAAAAATACACGCCTTAAAGGTAAAAAGATTAACAACCCAGACCAGGACGAGATAGCCTATGTTGCAATGCACGGAATTCCGCATACTCAGGTGGAAAAGGTTAAAGAATTTTTCAGGCCGATTACCGAGGCAAGACTTTTAAGAAACAGAAAAATGGTTGATGAAATAAACGAAATTATGGCTGCTCACGGAGTGGTGCTTGATTTCGACAAGGATATAATTCCGATTTCAATGCTTCACGAAAAGGGCAGCGTAACGGAGCGCCATATTTTATTTGCACTTGCGCTAAAACTGGTAGAAAAGTTCGGCAGAGGCAAAGAAATTGTTGATTTTCTGAAAAATGATATGAAAATTGCTCTGCCTGAAAAAATTGAAGGCTTCCTTTCGGACGAAAATAACGATTGCTATGAATATGACCTTTTGGGCGCACTCAAAAGCGATCTTGTTGAAAAATTCTATATTCCGGCAACGGACGAATGTGTTGATGTGAGAGAGATTGTTAAGCTTGCAAATGAGACAGGCGCAATCCTCGCATACGCATATCTCGGTGATGTGGGAAGCTCGGTTACAGGTGATAAAAAGTCGCAGAAGTTTGAGGACGACTATCTTGACCTTTTGTTTGAAGAAATCAAGGACCTTGGATTTAATGCGGTAACATATATGCCCTCAAGAAACACAAAAGAGCAGGTCAAAAGAGTTATGGAGCTTTGCGATAAATTCGGATTTTTCCAGATAAGCGGCGAGGACATAAACACTCCCAGACAGTCATTTATCTGTCTTGCTCAGCGAGATGAAATGTTCAGCCATTTAGAGGAAGCGACATGGGCGCTTATCGGACACGAAAATGCGGCTACAAAATCACTTGATGATGCTATGTTCTCCGAAAAGACAATCGCAAAATTCCCTGACATAAAAGAAAGAATAAAAATCTATAGTAAAATTGGAAGAAGTGTATGATAAAAGAAAAAAGGCGAAAAGTCCTTATTATTACAGCGTCGGTATTGCTGGTTTTCCTCTTATATTTCAGCATAAACGGTCTGTTTGCACCTAAAGTGGAAAAGGAAATTGTTATCCCTGAAGGAGCAGGCGCGAACCGTGTTATTTCCATGCTGAAAAATGAGGGGCTGATTAAAAGCAGGCTTGTAATGAAATTGGTGGTAAGGTTAAGTGGCAGTGCGTCTAAAATTAAGAGCGGAAGCACTGAAATATCCTCGAAAATGGGATATTTTGAAATAAACAAAAGGCTGCTTAGCGCAAACTCCAATGTTAAGGTTACCATTCCCGAGGGATATGAAATTGATGATATTGTCAAGCTTTTTTCAGAAAAATTTGGCATTCCGGCGGAAGAGTTTTATGCAGAAATTGAGTCGGGCATTTTTGATTATGAATTCATAAACGATGATTTGCCGAAGGGCAGATACCGACTGGAAGGGTATATTTTCCCCGAAACATATTTTCTGGATAAAAACATGACCGCACATCAGATAATAAATACATGTCTTGCGCAGTTTGACAAGGTTTTTACGGAGGAAATGAGAAGGCAAACCACAAAAATGGGGTTTACCTACCATGAAATGATAACACTTGCTTCAATTATCGAAAAAGAGGGAAGCAGCGACCTTGACAAGATTTCATCGGTGTTCCACAATCGTTTAAGGGACGAAAGATTTAGCTATCTTGAATCCTGCGCGACGGTCATTTATGTGACGAAACAGCCCAAGGACAGACTGACATTTGCGGATATAAATGTAAGTTCGCCTTATAATACTTATATAAATAAAGGGCTGCCGCCCGGCCCGATAGCGTCTCCGGGAGAGCAGGCAATTAAGGCGGCAATTTATCCCGCCGATACAGATTATTTTTATTTTTCCGCAACAGAAGGCGGCAAAAATACCTTCTCAAAAACCTATGAGGAGCATTTGCAAAAACAGGAGTAAACCATGTTTGATGACAGTGTGGCAACAGAGCAGATAACCGATTATCTGCGGTCGATGATAAAAGAAAATACGGGGATTTTAAAGGAGCTTGAGGAAAAAGCGCTTAAGGAATATATCCCCATAATCTCGCCCGAGGTGGCGCAGCTTATCAGGCTCATTTCAGAGCTTTCAAGGGCTGAAAGTATTTTGGAGATAGGCAGTGCAATTGGTTATTCGGCAATACTTTTTTCGGGATTTTCGGAAAAAATGAAGGTCACCACCATTGAAATGGACGAGGACAGGGCACTTCAGGCACAGGAAAACATTCGCCGTGCAGGGCTGGAGAAAAAAATTACTCTGCTAAAGGGCAATGCACTTTTGGTGATGGACCATTTAACAGAGAAATTTGATATTATATTTGTTGACGCGGCAAAAGGACAGTATAACAATTTTCTGCCCAAATGCCTAAGCCTTTTGAAAAAAGGCGGAATTTTAATTTCCGATAATATTTTATATCGCGGAGCGGTTGCCGAAACGGGATTTATCCCCAGAAAGCACCGAACAATAATTGTAAATATGAAAGAATATCTGAGCAGATTGAGCGAGGACGAAAACCTCACCACCTCAATAATTCCGATAGGGGACGGGGTGGCAATCAGTCTGAAAAAATATTAAGCTTGCCGAAATCCTGCCTGCCGCTGCGCAAGGCGGGATTTTTTGTCGCAAGAGCAAAAATATCTGATGCGAGGCAGTCAAGCTCAAACATATCCCGCGCGGTTTTGCCGAGGTTTTTATATGCGGACGGGGTTGTTATTATCGGGAGGGAGGCGGTATCCTTAATTTTGGACAGAAGATGTCTACCCTTTTTATTTGCAGCTAAAACACGAATATAAAGCGGCCCTGATTTGATAAACTCCGACAGCCTTAGGTCGGTAAGACCAACCATATAACAGGAAATTATACGCATCAGGCGAGCATAGGTGTATCGCTTGGTTTTAACTTTTTCGGCAAGTTCTCTTATAGACCTTGCGGAAAGAGAGTTTTCATAAAATCTGTTTTCAAGTCCCTCCGCAACATAAGCAGTGGTGCTCATATCCATGCGGCTTCTGAGCCTGCCCAATACCAGACTGTCAAGAAGGGACAGGTCGGAATAATTTCCGCGTGAGTATTCGGAAAACAAAATTTCATAAACCTCCGGCGGAACAAAATCTTTGACTTTTATTATATCTTCGCCGAGCATTTTTCTGATAGCGGTTGCGCTTGCGAAATTTTCCACGGTATCTTCCGAATGGTATCCGCCGTCAGTGCGCTTAACGGTGAAGCAGGAAATGCTTTGCGCATAGGTTGAAACAGCGCGAAGGTACTCTGCACCCAGAATATCGTTTGGCGTGAAAAGAGGAGTATCGGACGCCGCGGCGCATGCAGACGGGTAGGACATTCCTTTATCAAGAAATTTTTTAATTTTATCTGAGGGGGCAGGAGATGCTTTCAGTGAATCAATATATCCGCTCTCACTGCCGAAACACAGTGAATCTACAACACCCGTTGCCGCCAAAAGACGCACCGCGCCCTCGGCGAAAAATTGAGCGGGTGCACATGCAAAGCAGAAGGGCAGTTCAATAACAAGGCTGGCTCCGCCTGCTATGGCAGTTTTAGCTCTTGTGAATTTATTAAAAAGCGCAGGCTCGCCACGCTGAACAAAGCTACCGCTCATTACGGCAATAACAGTGTCTGAATTCGTAAGCTTTTTCGCACTTTCTATATGAAATTTGTGTCCGTTGTGAAATGGGTTATATTCAACTATAATTCCGCAAGTTTTCATTATTTCAACCCTCCGATAAATGTATTTTACCACAAGATATAAAATATTTCAAATATTTTCAAAAAAACTATTGACAAACCAATAAATTGTTGTTATAATAAATTTGTAATCATTACAAAAAATGATTTGAAGGAGAGGTGAATATATGACATCAGCCGAAATTTTATTGAGCCAAAATATAAGGCCTTCTCTCGCAAGGGTGCTTATTTATGATTACCTTCGTAAGCATAGAACGCATCCGACTGTTGATGAGATTTTTACGGCACTTAGCCCAAGGGCGCCAACGCTGTCCAAAACAACAGTATATAATACTGTTAAGCTTCTCAGCAGCAAGGGAGTTATCAAGATGATAACAATTGAGGATCAGCAGTCAAGATTTGATGCCTGTACCGATAATCATGGGCATTTTCTTTGCTCCGGCTGCGGCAAGGTTTACGATTTTGACGTTGAATTTCCATCGGCAAAAATTCCGGAAGGGTTTGAGGTTTTGACCAAGGACATATATTTCACCGGAAAATGTAACAAGTGTAATTAAAAAATATTTATAAAAAAGGAGAGAAAAGATTATGAAAAAGTTTGTATGTTCAGTTTGCGGTTATGTTCATGAGGGAGACAGTGCTCCGGAAAAATGTCCTCAGTGCGGAGTTCCCGGCTCAAAATTCACCGAGCAGGTAGCAGGTGAAAGAGAGTGGGCGGCAGAGCACGTTGTAGGCGTGGCTAAAGGCGTTAGTGAGGATATTCTTATGGATCTCAGAGCTAACTTTGAAGGCGAATGTTCAGAAGTCGGTATGTATCTTGCAATGTCAAGAGTTGCTCACAGGGAGGGATATCCTGAAATCGGTCTTTACTGGGAAAAGGCGGCTTTTGAAGAAGCAGAACACGCTGCAAAATTTGCAGAGCTTTTAGGTGAAGTTGTAACAGACTCCACAAAGAAAAACCTCGAAATGAGAGTTGATGCGGAAAACGGCGCAACAGCAGGTAAGTTTGACCTTGCTAAACGTGCAAAAGCTGCAAATCTCGACGCTATCCATGATACTGTTCATGAAATGGCAAGAGACGAAGCAAGACACGGCAAGGCATTTGAAGGCTTACTCAAGAGATATTTTAAATAAAAACATAATAAAGGGTTGGGATTTTCTCAACCCTTGTAGTTAAATCTAAATGCCTTGACATATGGAAAATCCTGTGTTATAATCGAGTTGATAATAACTATACCCTAACTCATCGTAAGGCTTATGGTGAGAGAAAAAGTTGTTGACAGAATATGCTGTCTGAAATGAAAGGTGGAAGTTTTTATGGACGCTAATGTTTCGAGACTTATAAACCAGCAAATTACAAAAGAGTTATTTTCTGCGTATTTATATCTTGATTTCTCCATATATTATGAGGAACAGGGACTTGCCGGGTTTGCAAACTGGTATATGGTTCAGGCTCAGGAGGAAAGAGATCACGCAATGCTCATGCTGAAGTATCTTCAGAATAACGGCGAAAAAGTAACGCTTGAAGCTATTGACAAACCGGACAAGAAGCCGGCGTCGCTTATGGACCCCCTTGTAATGGGTCTGGAACATGAAAAATATGTAACATCGCTCATTAACGATATTTATGCGGCTGCATACAGTGTGAAGGATTTCAGAGCAATGCAGTTTTTGGATTGGTTTGTTAAAGAGCAGGGTGAAGAAGAAAAGACCGCTGACGACATGATAAAGAAAATGGAGCTTTTCGGAAGCGATCCAAAGGGTCTTTATTCTCTTGATGCAGAGTTTGCGGCAAGAATTTACACAGCTCCCTCGTTAGTACTATAATATAAAGGAGGAAAAAATTTATGGAAAAGTATGTATGTCCTTGTGGTTACGTTTATGACCCGGAGGTAGGCGACCCCGATAACGGTGTTGCTACCGGAACAGCTTGGGAAGATGTTCCCGAAGATTGGGTTTGCCCCGTTTGCGGTCTTGATAAAGACGCATTTGTAGCAGAATAATATAAAAAGTGCAATTCGAAAGAATTGCACTTTTTTCTTTTGGTTTTTGCTACGGAAAAATAATCAGATATGAATTTTTTTCTCCCTGAAACACGGAAAAGGAATTGAGTTACGGCTTTTCACCTTCACTATCGGTTAAAAAGACCTTTTCAAGGGAGTATACCTGTTTTAAAAAAGCTTGAGCAAGAATTAAATCTCCTTTAACAGCTCAATCATACCATTGACAACAATGTCGTCGCCACCCGCTCTGAGCGGAGAGGAGGCCGCTTCATACCCGCCCTCACTGTACGCCTTGGTAGTGGGAATATATGCTGCTGCAGCGTTCGCAAGACAGGACAAAAGAGTTACGTTAAATGGAGAAGCTTGGTAAATTCTGGTTGCAATTTCAGTGAAAGGCTCGCCTGCGATACCTGCAAATACCCAGCCGCCCATACTTATTGCGGACAGCTTAAACTCAAATGTGTCGGGACCGTTTTCAAGATTTACTATACGGTGTGCTCTCGCAAGCTCGGTAGTGAGGGCCATTTCTTTAAAGGGAAGCTCATTTTCTCTGCCCTCCTCGTGGAGTTTGCAGATTCTTTTTGCTTCCTCCAATTTATCATTTTCCTGGTTAGAGGGAATTTCAACAATTTTAGAACCGTATTTGATTTTGCCGGCAGGGATTTCATCAGCAGTCGTACATATTGAAAGGACTGCCCCAGCAACAACTCTGCCCATGTGCTGAGCGTATTTTATACCTCTCGGAACACTGTCAAAATCAATTTTTGTTATTGCGCTTTCGCCCGGTGTGGGGTTCGGATTTATGTGGTTTACATCGCCCTGCGGTGCAAGCAGGAACATACAGTTTATATCAGGAATTGCAGCCTCAAGCGTTGAACAAACATAGCCGGGGAAATCCGCGCTTATGTAATCGCCGCCGACAGTGTCGGCATGGGTTCCGAAGTTGACTATATAAATATCCTTTCCACCCTCACGAACGATTTTTAGCAGTTTTACTCTGTCGTTTGCTTCGCTCAGGCAATGGTCGATGTTTTTATTGCCGACACCCGGATTGGTCTGAACAGTTCCATCCTTCATTCTGTATCTGCGGCAGAACGAAATATTCCGGGCACGGGATTCTGCAGAGTAGAATTTTGATTCTTTCAGGTCGTTTAAAGCGTATAAAGCAGCATCACGAGCGCATAAGGTGAGATAATCGTCATACTCGGGCATAGAGCGTGTATCCGACGCAAAATCCGTGCCGACAAGCGGACCTGTATGGGTGTGCTGACACGCTATAAATATAGCATCTTCATCAATATTTGTAGCCTCAGATATGCATTTTTTGAATCTGTCAAAGTATTCCTGCGGAAGAACACATAAGTCAAATACAAGAAGTACCGACCTTGTTTCTCCGTCATCAAATGCGGTTGCCCTTACATACAGATCATCAAGAATACCCTTTGTATATCTTGTATGATAATATCCTACAATAGGCGAACCGAGGGGAGGGTTAATGCATAATCTGGAAAATCCTGTTTTCATATTTGAGTACTCCTTAATCATTATAATTATATATAACTAATATACTACTGCATTAATGGTTTGTCAAGTATGATTTGTCTTGACATACGGGGCAATTAACTGTAAAATAGATGTAAGATTGGATGTGTAAAAATGATTCGCAAGAACGAGGAAGTTGAATGTGAAATACTCTCTAACGGCGCTGGCGGCGAGGGTGTTTGCAGAATAGACGGGTTTGCAGTTTTTGTTCCTGACACTGTAAAGGGAGATGTTGTCAGGATTAAAATATTAAAGGTTAAGTCAAGCTATGCGTTTGGTAAGGCGGTGGAAATATTAATGCCGTCACCATACAGGACAGAGCCGCTGTGCTCAAAGTCAGGCTCCTGCGGGGGGTGTGATATTGCCTCAATGAATTATGCTTATCAGCTTGAAATGAAAAGAAATACAGTTATTGATGCACTATCAAAAATCGGTGGAATTAAAGATATTGAGGTGGACAAAACGGTTGGCATGGAAACCCCGTACTTTTACAGAAATAAAATGCAGTTTCCTGTGGGCAGGGATAAAAACGGCAAAATAACTTACGGGTTTTATGCAAAACATTCTCATAATATTATCTCCGCTGCAGAGTGCGTAACCGGTAAAAAGCATTGTAAAATCATCATGGAAACAGTTGTTAGTTTCATGGAAGATAAAAATATCAAACCCTATGACGAAGAAAGTCATACAGGGCTTGTGCGCCATGTGTTTATTCGCGATTCTGCGTTTACGGGCGAAATAATGGTTGTGATTGTGATAAACGGTATGAGTATGCCTTTCTCCGAAGAACTTGCGGAGCGTCTTGTGAAAGCGGAAAAAAATGTTTCAGGTGTTCTTTTAAATATAAATAAAAAGAAAACCAATCTCATTTTGGGTGATAAAAATATACTGATTTACGGCAGTGACAGGATGACTGATAAAATAGGTAATTTGGAGTTTTCCGTTTCACCACAGAGCTTTTATCAGGTGAACTCGACTCAAACGGAAAAGCTGTATAATCTTGCGCTTGAGGCGGCGGGGGATATTTCAAAGAGTACAGTCTTTGATCTTTATTGCGGGACGGGAACGATAACCCTGTTTATGGCGCAAAAAGCAAAAAAGGTTTACGGCATAGAAATTGTTGACGAGGCAGTAAAAGACGCGAGGGAGAATGCGGTTAGAAATGGAATAAGTAATGCAGAGTTTTCTTGCGGACCGGTAGATGATGTGATCGGGCGGCTGTACGATAAAGGCATTACTGCCGATGTTGTTGTTCTTGACCCGCCGAGAAAGGGCAGCGATCAAAAAACACTTGATGTCATACTGAAAATGAACCCTGAAAAAATAGTCTATGTGTCCTGCAACCCAGCAACCCTCGCCCGGGATCTTAAAATTCTGGTGGACGGCGGATATAGCCCGAAAAAGGTAACACCACTGGACATGTTTGCCCAGACAAGCCACGTTGAGTGCGTAGTATTGATGTCACGCTGTATACCTTGATACTACTGGGGTTTAAGATTACATCTAAATTGACTACTCGACCTATAATGTGTTTTTGCGTTTGCGGAAACATATCCACCACATCTAAATTGACAACTCAACAGGTTGAGTGGTTGAAATGGATGTCGGATAGGTTGAGTAGTCGGAATAGATGGCAACATAATATATCTTGCTCAAAACAGAACAAATAGCATGTTTATTATGATATGATTTTGGAATGAAAGGCGGGAGGAATAATAATGGCTAAAAAAGAAGCAAGAACGGATTTATGGGTGTACGATTTACTTAAGCAAGCTAAGATAAAACTTGATCCACAAGGTAGTTTTGTAAAAGAAATTAATGATGCATTAAAGACAGCATCAAAGAAAGGTACAGGAAATGTTGGATTTCCCGAATATGTTGGTGTAGTAAAAGATTATTTGTTAGTAATTGAAGATAAGGCTGATTTAAGCAAACATATTAAGTATGACGAAAAAGGTTGCATAAGCACTGAAATAGATGCAATAACGGATTATGCTGTCAATGGAGCATTATTTTATGGCAAACATTTGGCGGAAAACACTACATATAAAAAAGTCATAGCTTTTGGTGTTTCAGGTGATGAAAAGAAACATAGAATAACTCCTATTTATGTTGACGAAACAGAATACTATCGTGAACTTCCTGATGTTGAATCATTTATTTCTTTTAATCAGGATAATATCGACGAGTATTATATAAAAGAAATTTTAGAGGAAGATACAGATCAGGACAAAGAAACTGCTGAAATTCTGAAAGACGCAGCAGAATTACATGAAGATTTGCGAAATTATGGAAACCTAAAAGATACTGATAAACCATTAGTCGTATCGGGTATTTTGTTGGCATTGCGAGAAAGTGAATTTAAAAACTTTTCAATCGATGATTTGACAGGTGATGAAATCAAGACAGATGGTCAAAAGATTTATGATGCAATTAGTGATAATTTAAAAAGATCAAAGGTTGCTCCTGAAGTTAAAAAGGATAAGCTTTTGAGTCAATTTGCAATAATTAAAGACACTGTAAAACTTAACGAAATAAATCCAAAACTGGGTAAGACGCCTTTAAGACATTATGCAGAATTTCTTGATAAAAAAATATATAAATCTTTTCGTTATAACAGAAGTGCCGAAGATTATCTTGGTAGGTTTTACGGTGAGTTTATGAGTTACTCTGGCGGAGATGGACAAACACTTGGGATTGTACTTACTCCAAAACATATTACTCAGTTGTTCTGTGAATTGCTCGATATCAAACCCGATGATATTGTATTAGACCCTTGTTGTGGTACAGCCGGTTTCTTAATTGCCGCGATGCACAGCATGTTACAGAAAACCAATGATATTAATATTAAGAAGAATATAAAGCAGAAACAATTGCATGGAATTGAGTTGCAACCATATATGTTTACAATTGCTACGACAAATATGATATTGCGTGGTGATGGTAAAAGCAATCTGATAAATGAGGATTTTCTAAAGTTAGACGCTAATAAACTTCAACTTAAAGGTGCTACTGTAGGAATGATGAATCCACCATATTCTCAAGGCTCTAAACAAAATCCAGATTTATATGAAATAGCATTTACAGAACATCTTTTGAATTCTCTTACAGTAGGTGCAAGATGTGCAGTAATTGTTCCTCAATCCTCTATGACTGGAAAAACAAAAGAAGAACAATCGATAAAAGAAAATATTTTAAAGCATCATACGTTAGAAGGGGTTATTTCATTAAATAAGGACACTTTCTATGGTGTTGGTGTTACTCCTTGCATTGCTATTTTCACCGCTGGAGAACCTCATCCTAAAAATAAAGTATGCAAATTTATTAACTTTGAAAATGATGGATTTAAAGTAGCACCACACATTGGACTTATTGAAACAGAATCTGCTAAAGACAAAAAACAACACTTGTTGGATGTATGGTTTGATCGAATCGATGCGGAAACAAAATTTTGCGTAAAAACTACTATTGAAGCGACTGATGAATGGTTGCATAGTTTTTATTATTTTAATGATGAAATTCCAAATGATGATGACTTTAATAAAACTATTAGTGATTATCTTTCATTCGAGTTTTCTATGATAATGCAAAATAGAGAATATCTATTTACTGAGGAGGCTGATGATAATGCTGAATCTAAATAATAGAGAATGGAAAGAGTTTAAAGTGAAAGAAATATTTACTATTGAAAAGTGCAAATGTTCAAATGTTTCATCATTAAATAAAGGGAATTTTCCCTATGTTGGTGCGACAAATAGAAATAACGGTATTATGAGTTTTGTAGAAAGAAAGGATAAATGGGTAACAAAAGGAAACTGTATAGTTTTCATATGTGATGGACAAGGCTCGGTTGGGTACTCGATTTATAAATCAGAAGATTTTATAGGTTCAACTACATTAAAAGTGGGTAGAAATATTTATTTAAATAGGTATATAGCACAGTTTTTAGTTTCTGCATTAGATAAAAATAGATGCATCTATTCATATGGATATAAGCGAAACGAAAATAGATTATTAAACGAAACAATATTTCTGCCTGTCGACGCAAAAGGGAATCCTGACTACGATTTTATGGAAGCATATGTAAAGGAGCAAGAGCAAGAGAAAATTCAGAAATATATTGATTACGCTATAAAAGTACTCCATAAGCTCGAATACAAAGAAATACCTTCGCTTGAAGAAAAAGAATGGGGTGAATTTAAAGTATTAGATTTGTTCGATTATAGAAGAGGGAACCAGAACAATATGAATTCGTTAATAGAAGGAGATGATATGCTTATTTCTGCAAAAAATATTAATAATGGACTTAAAGGTTTTTATAAATCAAGTAATCATAAAAAAACATTATATAAAGGTGATTGTATAACATTAAACAATGATGGGGACGGTGGTGTAGGTCTGGCGTATTACCAACCCTATGAATTCTTATTAGATACTCATGTATATGCACTCTATTCAAAAACTGATATAAGTAGATATGCAAAATTATTTATTACTTTAGCATTATCAAAGCAAAGAAAATGTTTTAGCCATGGTCGATCTATAAGCGAAAAAAGATTGGCAAAAATGAAAATAATGCTACCAAAAAATAAAAACAATAAACCGGATTATACGTTTATGGAACAATATGTTAAAAATATGATTATCAAGAAATATCAAACCTATATAAACTATGTATCTAAAGGGCGTTGATATGTTTCCTTATGAAGCCACGATGATACTTTGAAGGTGGACTTATTCCCGATAACGCAGAAAATGATTATAATTGCATTGACCTATCCCCGCGAACGCAAAAATCGAAAAATTCAGCTTAGACATCGGTATGAGGCTCTCGTTGCACGTTGAGACGATAGTAATGATGTCGCGAGAAAAAAAATCAAGTGTAAAAAAGGCCTTGATATAAGGGCATTTCAAGGTTTCCATCATAAAACCAACAGCTCAGAAAATCTCTGATTTTTACTTTATGGAAACAGGTCGAAACAAGCAAAATTCCTTGTGACAGAGCGATTTAGATGTCAGTGCTCGGTGAGTGGTCGATTTAGATGTCAGCCTTCGCGAGTGTACGATTTAGATGTTTTTTCAGAAATTTTCGAGGTTGTGTGAACAGGTTGGATGTTGGGGTTAAAAGGTTGCGGAATAGACTAACCAACATAACCGAAATATACGAAATGTTTATTATCCATAACTATAAATTTAGAAAAAACAATTTAATTTATAGTTAGATTGGGCTATTATGCAAATTTGAGTATACGGACAATTTCAACTGCAGCAATATATATAATCGGGGAGGTTTTGTTTTGAAAAATGTATCCATATTTCTAAAGTCTTTAATCTGCGGGCTGGTTTGTTTGATTTTGCATTTACTGATTATTCCGGCTGAGTATATTTTACACCTTTCTCTCTATGCATCACTGGTTTTAGGTGTGCTTTGTGGAATTACAATTGCTGCGATTTCATATTGCGATACGGCGAAAAGAACAATTATAACGATGATATCAGGTTTTTTGTCTGCCGTTACAATGAGTTTCGTTCTATCACTTTCAGGTGTTCCATACAAAATATTGACATATATATTTAAAGATGTTATGCGAGAGTTTGGACATCTGACGGTTAACGAACTTATCGGTTATAATTGGGGATATTATTTATTCTTTTTACCGAGTTTTTTTATCACATTTATTGTATTAATTATACTTATTCCTACTTTAATAGTTTTAAAAAGTCATTCGAAATAACAAAATGTGAAACACAGTCCAAAATTACAATTTCAATTTATTCAAAATATTTGTGATAGGAGGTTTTACCATGGATGATAACAAAAAAATTCATTTTATACCACCCTTGCCTCCAAAGCGAGAAAAGCGGGTAGGTATCTACTGCCGTGTGAGTACAAACAGTGCCGAACAGCTAAAAAGCCTTACCGCCCAAGTATCGGCGCTAACAAGATTGACAGCAGCTAATCCCAAATGGTTATTAGTAGATGTATATATAGATATTGCTTCAAGCAAGACAGGTTCCTCTCGAAAAGAATTTACCCGTATGCTGCAAAATTGTAAGTCACATGATATAGAAATTGTTTTAACAAAGAGCATCAGCAGATTTGGCCGAGACACGGTAGAAATTTTAGATGCTTTGAACCAGCTAAAAAATCTCGGCGTTCGAGTTATATTTGAACAGGAAGTTCTTGATACAGCTGATACGGACAATGACATCCTGATTTCAATTGTAGAATCAATCGCGCAGGCAGAAAATGAATCACGAAGCGAAAATATTAAGTGGGGCATTAAACAACGTGCCGCACAAGGTGCCTCAAAGCTATATAATAGAAAATGCTATGGGTATTACAATGATGAAGATGGCAACCTGGCTATTAATGAGTCAGAAGCAAAAAATGTTTGCTTAATATATAACCTCTATCTTCAGGGTAAGAGTGTTTTAGGTATTGTGAAAGAACTTGAACGACTTGGGATCAAGTCGCCTACCGGCAAAGATAAATGGAGTAAACGTACTATTGATGTCATGCTTAGTAACGAAAAGTATATAGGAAATGTCCGGCTGTTGGATGACGGCAAACATAGCTCATATTATTTAGTTGAAGACAACAATCCGGCAATAATCTCTAAGGAAACATTTCAAGCGGTGCAGATTGAAAAACAGCACCGAAGTAATGTTATAAAAAGCGAAGAAGGCGTCCAGAGAAAAAGCAAAAAATACAGCTCAAAAAAGTAAAAAACAAAAATAGCCTAATTGAAAATCATTTCTTGAGTGCACAGGTTGGATGTAAAAGCAGCTAAAATATAGCATTTTTCCTTTATTTATGGGAATGTGTGAAATAGCCTAAGAATTTCACGTTGAGTGCGTGGTATTGATAACAAGGGTAAAATAGCATGAAGTCCGAAAAGCCTTATATATCAAGGTTTTTCACACATATGAGTTTGAAACCCAAAAAGCAAAAATGAGATTTTTTCACTTTGCGGTAACAAGTCAAGAAATACCCTATTTGATAGTTAAGTGGTCAGGTTAGATGTCAGTGCTCGGTGAGTGGTCGATTTAGATGTCAGCCTTCGCGAGTGCACGATTTAGATGTTTTTTCAGATTTTTTTGAGGTTGTGTGGTCAGGTTGGATGTAAGAGCTATATAGAAAGGGGGTTTCAATAAGTGGATAAAACTCATTTATCAAAGTCTGAATTTGATTTAGCAAATAATGCGCTTGAGGGTATACTGGGTGAACCTGTAGAAGATATAGACTTGACCGACACAGTGCCTCCTTTGGCTGATGTATCTGATTCCAATAAGGTATTCAAAGGAAAGCTGTCTATTCTTTTTGTTGATATGAGAAAATCCACCGATTTAACCGACGAATTAAAAGCTAAAAAGATGGTCAAGGTTTATCGTGCGTTTATCCGAATGATTATTCAAGCAATTCGTTATTCTGGCGGTTATACACGACAGTTTGCCGGTGATGGGATTATGGGAGTATTTCAAGACAGCACAGAAAATGAGAAAACCATACTTTCATCTCAGAAGGCGGTTACCGCTGCACGATATATACATACACTGGTTGATTATTGTTTAAATCCAGCTTTGAAAAAGCACCTAACTGACGTTTGCGTTGCTTGCGGTATCGGTATTTGTACGGGTACCATTATGATTACCAAAGTAGGTATGCGTGGCAAAGAAGCTGATGATGCAGAAGAAAACGAAACCGGCATTGTTTGGGTTGGTTCAACCACCAATTACGCAAATCGCCATTGTGGATTGGCTAATCCACGTGAGATTTTTATAGATGAACGCACGTATGAAAGTGTTGAAGAAAAGGAGCTATGGAGTAAAAGTAGCCGCACTAAAGGAAGTAAAATCTTTACTGGATATACTGTAACCGACTATTATTTGGTACTGCAGGAAGGAATCACACAGGAAGCTGTAAAAGCTGAAGAACAATCGAATCCTGAGATCAATTTTATACAAAACATTTTTGACGAGACACAAGAAAGAGCCTTGTTACTTGTTGACGAAATAAGCAAAAAATCTGCTGAATTAGCAATTGCGTTAAAAAATGTAAAGATGCGAGAAGACCAAGTATCAATTCGTGAAAACAATGCTACTAAAGAAAATAACCGATTACAGCAATGGAAGAGGCAGTTAGACTCTAAACAAGTTGATGTTGACAGAAAAGAAGAAAAAAACAAAAAAGATGAATATAACATATACATACAATTGTTCAAGACTGTCCACTGTAAAAGAGGATTAGCCATTGCATTGGGCAAAGACTTCTGGGAAGAGAAACTTAAACTTCTAATCTTATGCGGAAGCTATATTGGTAAAAGTGAGAAAGAAGTAAAAAGCGAGATTTGCTATGCATTGGTTGATTTATATCAAAATTTGGATGAATACGATTTGGCATATGATGCTCTCTGTATTCAAGCAGAAACACATCCGTGGATTCATGCTTTTACAGTAGAAAATATTTTATCAAAGACATATTTACGGACACAGCTTAAAAGCACGATTGAAAATAGATTGAATACTGCGCTTAAACCGGATATTAGAAAATCTCTTCAGGAGTGTTTGTCGAAAATCAAATAAGAGAGGTAACAAAATGGAATCAAAACGAACTCGAGAAGAACTTATCGATATTCTTAACCGAAATACCACATGGATCGAAAACTGCGACTCAAAAGCATCTATTATTTTAAGTGGAATAGGCGTTGTTATTGGCATTCTATTAGCAACAGATTATGTGGCAAAATTTCAAGAAATTTATACATATATGATAGATCAAGCTGGATTCTGGTCAATGATTTACTTGGTCCTATCTGCCATATCTATTATTGGTATTTTAATAGGTTGTTTTTCATTAATTCAAGTCTTAATTGCCAGAATAGACCCAAACGAATTTACCGATAAAGGTATTCAACCGGAATCACTTATTTACTTTTCGTCAATTGCGAAATTTAAAACACTTTCTGCATACAGACAAAAACTTGAGAAATACGATTCGGAAAAAATGAATGATGACCTCATTTCTCAGATATATATTTGTTCATTGATATGTGACAAGAAGTTCAGACATTATAAGTTGGGCTTATTCATATCATTAGTGGGTTTCTCACTATTTATAACATTAGCAGTCGTTGGACTTGCTATATCAAAGTGACCCACGTCATTTTTTATAGGAGGGTATAGACATGGAAGTAACAAATAGAATAGCCTATGATGTTGATAAGAGCGCTGGCCGAATAGATGATATTCTAAACAGCGTAAGCACAAATTATTCTGATAAAGATTCAATACCTTCCCGATCTTCGCTTACATATACAAATGGATTTTACGTAAATGTCACCGCATTATTCATTGATATTGTTGGCTCGTCGGATATGACAGATGGAAGCAAGAGACCAACGCTTGCAAAAATTTATCGAAGCTTTATATCAGAGTGTACAGCAGTTATGAACTCGTGGGATCAATGCAAAGAGGTAAATATAAATGGTGATTGTGTATGGGGCGTTTTTGATACTCCTTATAAATCTGATATTGATAATGTTTTTTCAGTTGCAGCGCAATTAAATAGCATGATCAAAATACTAAATTATAAGTTGCGGAAGAAAGGTTACCCAGAAATTTCCGTCGGATTAGGAATTGATTATGGGCGAGCTTTAATGGTGCAAGCGGGATATTCTGGAAGCGGTTTGAATGATGTTATTTGGATGGGTGATGTTGTGAATTCTGCATGTAATATAGCTAGTAAAGCAGGGAGAGAAGGGCGAAGCCCGATAATTATATCAAGTGTTTTGAAATCAAACTTAAATGAATATAATCAAGGCCTGCTCAGTAGTATAATAATAGATTATTCGACTTACTATGGTGGAAATATCATAAATACAAACATGGAAGATTGGTATAATAAGAACTGTAAATAAAAAATCAAGGCACTCTACAAAATTTGATGTAGGTGCCTTGCTCGATTTTTTGCTTATTCATTAACATCTACCGTAACACCGGACTTGAATTCTACGGTGAATTTTTC
>Ga0172382_10005930_pt1 | contig 17994 bp, 19 predicted proteins | sample Leawel138RmetaG_FD_122245 | JGI IMG/M metagenome (GOLD analysis project Ga0172382, IMG submission 122245) | Leachate microbial communities from a municipal landfill in Southern Ontario, Canada - Leachate well 138R metaG | ecosystem: Engineered > Solid waste > Landfill > Unclassified | place...
AGCGATGCAGAACTTCTACGCCGACGGCACGGGCTGGGATGACGAGCAGCTGGTGGCGACGGACATCTCGCCGATCACGTGGCGCAAGCTGGCCTCGCGCTGGAACCGTGGCATCGCGAAGCCAGGCAAGGGCGTGGCGGGATCGGTGAAAACGCACAGCATCCGCTTCAAGGACACGGCCGCGGGCAAGCCACCTGGCTACTTCGTCGAGCAGATCGAAGACTGATTCCCTGGTCGATGCGCGTGAAGCGCATCCACATCATTTCAAGAATGCTTCCCCGTGACAGTGTGCGGGCCGGTCAAGACCGGCCTGCGTGCGGCCTCGTCACGCCGGAACTCAGGAGTACCTATCTGTGACACCTTCCTTTCAGAGCATCTGGGCTGAACTCCGTCAGACCAGCTTTTGTCAGGGCTGGACCGACGCTGGCGGCGTCAACACCCGTTATCTTCACACCGGCGACCGTGCCAATCCCGCCTTGATCATGCTGCACGGTGTTGGCGGACACGCCGAGGCCTATGTGCGCAACCTCAAGGCGCATGGCATGCATTTCTCCACGTGGGCGATTGACATGATCGGTCACGGCTGGTCGTCTCCCGCGACCAGCGATCTGGAGATTCCGGCCTATATCGAACATCTGCTGCGCTTCATGGACGCGCAGAACATCGAGCGCGCGAGCTTCTCGGGTGAGTCGCTGGGTGGCTGGGTGGCCGCCCGCATGGCGATTGAGCATCCGGACCGCGTCGAACGTCTGGTGTTGAACACGGCTGGGGGCTCGCAGGCCGATCCGGCGGTGATGTCGCGGCTGAAGACCTTGTCATTGCAGGCAGCGAGTGATCCTTCGTGGGATTTCATCAAGGCACGCGTGGAGTGGCTGATGGCGGACAAGTCCAAGGCTTACGACGATCTGATCGCGACCCGTCAGGCGATCTATGCCCAGCCCGGGATGGCTGAAGGCATGAAGCACAACATGGTGTTGCAGGACATGGAAACCCGACTGCGCAATCTGATCGGGGCCGAAGACTATGCCCGCATCGCTGCACCGACGCTGGTGCTGTGGACCTCCGATGACCCCACTGCTGATGTCACCGAGGGCCGGCGCATCGCGTCGATGATTCCGGGCGCCCTGTTCACGGTCATGGACGGCTGCGGCCACTGGCCCCAGTTCGAGGACCCGGCCACCTTCAACCGGATCCATCTGGCCTTCCTCCTTGGCGGTGCCGTCCCCGAAGCGGTTCGCGTGGGGCCGTAAGGGAAGCCGCCCGATGAAAGCAATGCTGCAGTGCATGTCGCACACCCCGTTGAAGGGCTATTTCGATCCGTCGCCCGAGGTCGTCGGCGAAGTGGCTGGCCTCGTGAACGCGGTGCGCGAAGAAGTGGTGCGCTTCGACCCTGAGGTGATCTACCTGTTTGCGCCGGATCACTACAACGGCGTCTTCCTCGATCTCATGCCGCAGTTCTGTATCGGCATGGGGGCGACGTCGGTGGGCGACTACATGACACCGGTTGGCCCCCTTGATGTACCGCGCCGGCTTGCCGAGCGCTGCGCCGAGGCGGTGATCGATTGCGGCATCGACCTGGCGTTCTCGTACCGCATGCAGGTGGACCATGGTTTTGCGCAGGCACTGGTCGAGATGACCGGCGCACTCGATCGCTACCCGGTGATTCCCATCATGATCAACGCCGTCGCGCCGCCTCTGGTCAGTTTCAAGCGTGCACGCCAGCTGGGTGAGGCGCTCGGGCGCTTTGCCGGGCGGGAACATGAACGGGTGCTGTTCATCGGCTCTGGCGGGCTGTCTCACAACCCGCCGATTCCTGCGATTGCCACGGCAAGCGATCCAGTGGTCATCGAGCGTCTGATTGCGGGACGCAATCCGACGCCCGAAGCGCGGGATGCACGCCAGAAACGCACGATCGCCGCAGCGCGCGCGTTCGCGGCGGGTGACGATGGGCTGCACGCATTGAGCCCCGAATGGGATCGAAGCTTCATGCGCCAGGTGCAGGCGCGAGACTGGACGGCGATCGATGCCTATCGCAACGACGAAGTGAGCAAGGCCGCCGGTGCTTCAACCCATGAGGCCAAGACCTGGGTCGCCGCAGCGGCGGCAATGGAGGCCGCCTGTGCCCAGGACTGGACGGCGGAGGAGCGCTATTACCGTCCGGTTCCCGAATGGGTCGCCGGATTCGGTGCGCTCTCGGGGCGCAGCCATTAAGGGCGCGCGCAAGGGCAGAGGTGGCGCTGTGTCCGAAGGTCTGGCGTAGCGCCAATCGAGATAAAACCGAAAAGGAAGTTCAGATGAGTCAGCTTGATATCGTGGCCGCAGCGGATGTGCTCTACGCGGCCGCATGCAGTGGCGAGGCCGTGGCGCCCTTGCGCGACCGGGTTGAGCATGCGTCGGCCGAAACGGCCTATGCCATCCAGTCGCACAACACCCGGCGGGCAGTGGCAGATGGGCGCCGTCTGGTGGGGCGGAAGATCGGATTGACCTCGCCTGCCGTACAGCGTCAGCTGGGTGTCGATCAACCGGACTTCGGCATGCTGTTTGCCGACATGGCAGTTGGCGATGCCGAGCCGGTGGCGAAGGGCAGGCTGATCCAGCCCAAGGTCGAAGCCGAGATCGCATTCGTACTGGGCAAGGATCTGTGCTTTGAACGCCACACCTATGCCGACCTGCTGGGCGCCATCGAATACTGCCTGCCCGCCGTCGAGATCGTGGACAGCCGGATTGCGGACTGGCGCATCAGCCTGTTCGATACCGTCGCCGACAACGCCTCGTCCGGACTCTTCGTCCTCGGCAGTACGCCGGTCAGGGCGAGCCGCTTCGACATGGGCCGCTGTGCGATGACGATGCAGGAAGGCGGGCGGACCGTTTCCGAGGGAAACGCACGCGCCTGCCTCGGCAACCCGCTCAATGCGGCAGTCTGGCTCGCCGACATGCTGGTGCGCGTCGGGCAGCCATTGCAGGCCGGCGACATCGTGCTCACCGGCGCGCTGGGCCCGATGGTCGCGCTTGATGCGACACGGCCGCAGACCTTCGCGGTGGATATAACGGGGCTGGGCCACGTTGAGGCCAGCTTCGACTGAGGCCGGCGCGCAGCGCCTCCGGGGTGCGGAGCCCCCACCGCGTGATCTCTTTCCACACAGTACTGTTCTACAGGAAACCCCATGACCAAGATCAAATGTGCACTGATCGGCCCCGGCAACATCGGTACCGATCTGCTCTACAAACTCAAGCGTAGCCCGGTGCTCGAGCCGGAGTGGATGGTGGGTATCGACCCGACTTCCGAAGGTCTGGCGCGGGCCCGCGAGATGGGCCTCAAGACCACAGCTGAAGGCGTCGACGGGCTGCTGGCGCACGTGAAGGCCGACGGCATCCAGATCGCCTTCGATGCCACGTCCGCGTATGTGCATGCAGAGAACAGCCGCAAGCTGAACGCACTCGGCGTGCTGATGATCGACCTCACGCCCGCGGCCATCGGCCCCTTCTGCGTGCCGCCGGTGAATCTGGTCGAGCACGTGGGCAAGGGCGAGATGAACGTCAACATGGTCACCTGTGGTGGTCAGGCCACGATCCCGATGGTGGCCGCCATCAGCCGCGTGCAAGCGGTGGGCTATGGCGAGATCGTCGCCACCGTGTCGTCGAAATCCGCCGGCCCCGGCACACGCAAGAACATCGACGAATTCACCCGCACCACCTCGAGTGCGGTGGAGAAGGTGGGCGGCGCCAAAAAGGGCAAGGCCATCATCATCCTCAACCCGGCAGAACCGCCGCTGATCATGCGTGACACGGTGCACTGCCTGACCGAGAGCGAACCCGACCAGGCCGCGATCACCGAGTCGATCCACGCCATGATCAAGGAAGTGCAGAAGTACGTACCCGGCTACAAGCTGGTCAATGGTCCGGTGTTCGATGGCAACCGGGTGTCGGTGTTCATGGAAGTCGAAGGCCTGGGCGACTACCTGCCCAAGTACGCCGGCAACCTCGACATCATGACCGCCGCCGCTGCACGCACCGCCGAGATGTTTGCCGAAGAGCTCCTCGCCGGCCGTCTCACCCTCGAACCCAACCGCGCAACGATGGCCGCCTGAGCGCTTGCCTGAAGGAGATGAACATGGATCTACGCGGCAAGAAAATCACCGTCCACGACATGACCCTGCGTGACGGCATGCACCCCAAACGTCACCTGATGACACTCGAGCAGATGAAGACCATCGCCTGCGGACTTGATGAAGCGGGTATCCCGCTGATCGAAGTCACCCACGGCGACGGGCTCGGCGGCAGCTCGGTGAACTACGGCTTTCCCGCCCATACCGACGAGGAATACCTCGGTGCCGTCATCCCGCTGATGAAGCAGGCCAAGATTTCGGCCCTGCTGCTGCCGGGCATCGGCACCGTCGACCACCTCAGGATGGCGCACGAGCTTGGCGTGAGCACCATTCGCGTGGCTACCCACTGCACCGAGGCTGACGTCTCCGAGCAGCATATCGGCATGGCGCGAAAGCTGGGCATGGACACCGTCGGCTTCCTGATGATGGCGCACATGAACAGCCCCGAAGGCCTGGTGAAACAGGCGAAGCTGATGGAAGGCTACGGCGCCAACTGCATCTACGTTACCGACTCGGCCGGCCACCTCTTGCCCGACACGGTGAAGGCGCGCCTCTCGGCCGTGCGCGAAGCCCTCAAGCCCGAAACCGAACTCGGCTTCCACGGTCACCACAACCTCGCCATGGGTGTGGCCAACTCCATCGCCGCCATCGAAGTCGGTGCCACCCGCATCGACGCCGCCGCAGCCGGACTGGGCGCCGGGGCGGGCAACACGCCGATGGAAGTGCTGATTGCGGTGTGCGACCTGATGGGGATCGAGACCGGCGTGGATGTGTTCAAGATCCAGGACGTGGCCGAAGACCTGGTGGTGCCGATCATGGACTTCCCGATCCGCATCGACCGCGACGCACTGACCCTGGGCTACGCCGGGGTGTATGGCTCTTTCCTGCTGTTCGCCAAGCGTGCAGAGAAAAAGTACGGCGTGCCGGCGCGCGACATCCTGGTCGAGATGGGCCGTCGCGGCATGGTCGGCGGGCAGGAAGACATGATCGAGGACACGGCGATGAGCCTGGCCCGGGAAAGATCAGCGGCCTGATGACACCGCTGCCGCGCGCCCGGCTTGACGGGGGCGCGGCGCGACTGCAGCACGATGGCATGGCCTTCGCCGTGTCACATGACAACAGCGCGGCGCATCACGGCGACCGCTGACCGGAAGGGCGCCCCGACAGTGCGCCCGCACCCCAGGAGGAAGAGACATGACAATGATGAAGGCGGCCCGGTTGCATGAGATTGGCGGAAAGTTCGTGCTTGACGAAGTACCGGTTCCGGTACCGGGTAAACACGATGTGCTGGTCAAGGTTGAGGCCTGCGGAGTCATACCCAACCTCAGGAACGTCGTGACGCATTTCCCGACCTGGTATCCGTTCCTGCCGCTTCCCGCATTGCCCGCCATCTTCGGGCTCGACGCGGCCGGAACGATCGCCGCGGTGGGTGAGGGCGTGACCTCTTTCAAGGTGGGCGAAAGGGTCTATGTGAATCCGGGCGTCGGATGTGGTGAGTGCCGTCATTGCAAGCGCGGCGAGCCGACCCGTTGCGACACTTACACCTTCATGGGCTACTTCGGCTTCGGCAAGGATTCCCAGCAGATCTTCAAGAAATATCCCTATGCGGGCTATGCGGAATACACCACCGCACCGGCTGCAAACCTCGTGCGCCTGCCCGATAACCTGAAGAGCGCCGAAGCTGCCCGCTTTGGCTATCTGGGTACGGCGTATTCCGCCATCCGCAAGTCAGCGTTGAGACCGGGGCAGGACATCCTTGTCCTCGGTGCGACGGGTACGCTGGGCGTTGGCGCGGTGCTGCTCGCGCTGGCATTCGGTGCGTCCCGTGTGGTCGTGGTTGCGCGTGACGCGGCAGCACTCGGCAGGCTCGTCGCACTCGATCCGCAGCGGGTCATCGCGATCACGCTTGGCGAAGGCAGCATCCACGAACAGGTCCGGGCCCGGATCCCCGACGGCGTCGACGTGATGCTCGATACGCTCGGTGCCAAGGCGCCCGCCGAACTTTCGGTCGATGCCATGCAGGCGGTGATCCGTGGCGGGCGCATTGTGCAGATCGGGGGCGTTGCCGGGCCGATCCCGATCGATCCGCATCCGTTCATGTGCGCCCAGTTGCAATACATCGGTTCGCTCTGGTTCACCGCGGCAGAGGGTGACGAGATGGCCAGCATGATTGCTGCGGGCACCGTCGACCTCGGCCTGCTTGAATCGCGCCCGTTCGGGATCCACCAGCTCAACGAGGCGCTCGACGAAATCGAGGCGCACGGCAACGGCTTCGCCAACTTCCACATCAGTTACCAGTAACGCGCTGAAAGGGGCACTGCCTGCGCGGAAAGTGAGCGCTGGCGGTGCACCCTGACGGGCTGACCTGCCACCATCTTTCCAGGAAAACATCCATGCAAAAAAATCGCATCGTCACCGGCCACAATGCCAGCGGCAAGGCCGAAATCATTCTGTCGGGCCCGGTGGCCGGAAACACCGAGTTTGAGCACAGTCCCGGCTTCTCGGCCGCGGTCGTATGGAAGACAGGGGCCGATCTGCGCATCGAGCCTCGATCGGTCGATCCGGCTATCGGGCTGACATCGGTGATGCCGGCAGCGGGCGGTAGCACCGCGATGATCGTGACCTTTCCGCCGGACAGCCTGTCCGCAGGCCCCGATTTCAATCCCGAGAAGGCAGGGGCCGAGTTCGCCCAGCGTCTGCCGGGGCTTGTGGACACCTTCGAGGCCGATGGGTCAGGCTTTCACCGCACCGACACGGTTGACTACGCGGTGGTCGTGGACGGTGAACTCTGGCTGGATCTGGGAGAAGGTGAAGAGAAGCGCCTCACCAAAGGCGACGTCGTGGTTCAGGTCGGCACACGTCATGCGTGGCGGAACCGCAGTAATGCACCTGCGCACATGTTCTTCGTACTGATGAGCGCACGCCGCTAAGCCGGCGTGCCCCTGCACCGCGCACCTGGTGAGCAGGGCGCTCAGGCGGCCTTGCCTGTTTCCGCTGTCACGGGGGTGAGCAGGCCGCTTTTCAGGATGACGTCGACCGGCCGTTGCAGGTGTTTGGTGAGGACTTCCACCAGTCGGTCAGCATCCCGTTTCAGGGCCAGTTCGTAGATCTGCTGGTGTTCATTGTGTACATCGCGCGGACGCGGACCGTCGAGCGCGGATAGCCTGCGGTAGCGCTCTGCCTGCAGATGAAGTCGAGCACGCAACTCGAGCAGGCGCCGGGATCTTGCCGCCGACACGAGCGCTTCGTGAAACTCGAAATTGCGCCGTTCCCATTCCTCATAAGCTTCCGCCGTGCGCGCGCCAAGGCGTTCCTCCGCACGTGTCAGGCGGTGAAAGCAGCTCACCAGCGACGCCTCCCAATCATCGTCTCCGTTCGCCAGACTCTGACGTGCGGCTTCCGTCTCGACCAGCGCGCGCAGATAGACCAGATCTTCGAGGTCGCTCACCGACATCGGTGCGACGGAGAAGCCTCTCTGCCCCTGTGCGACGACGAGCGCGTCGGCGACCAGCAAGCCCAGCGCTTCACGAAGCGTCCCCGAACTCATGTCGTACTGCGTCTTGAGATGCTCTACCCGGAGCTTCTCGCCCGGTGCATGCACGCCGAGCACGATATTGCGTCTGATCGCGCGATAGGCAGCTTCGATCAAGGTTGCAGGGGGAGAAGAGGGCATGCCGCCGGTGGCGATGGTGGCTTCGCGAATCATGATGTTCATGCGGTAGTAAAGAATGAATAAATCATAACATTCTTCACATGGTTGACATATTGAAGATTTAAAGACAATCTTCACAAAAAAGAAGAACAGATAGCAATCTCGAGATTATTTTTCGTGGGTCGTGGGTGCATCCCGTCGGCGGCATGAAGTTTCGTACAAGGAGCGCTGAATGAGTGAACACAATCCCGAGATCGGCCGCAGCATCGATGTCGGTGGTATCACAACGAACTACCATGATCTGGGCGCCGGTTTCCCCTTGCTGATGATCCATGGATCCGGGCCCGGAGTCAGTGGCTACGTGAACTGGCGAACGGTGATGAAGGACCTTGCGGCCAACCGTCGCGTGATCATTCCCGACATGGTTGGATTCGGTTTTACCGATCGCCCCGAGGGGCAGGTCTATGACGTGGATGCGTGGGTCGACCAGGCAATCGGTCTGCTCGATGCACTCGGTATCGCCCAGGCGGACATCGTGGGCAACTCGTTCGGTGGTGCACTCGCCCTCAAGATCGCGATCCGGCATCCCTCACGCTTGCGTCGGATCGTGCTCATGGGGAGTGCAGGCATCGATTTTCCCCTCACCGAGGGGCTTGACGCCGTCTGGGGGTATGAGCCGTCGCTTGCCAACATGCGCAAGCTGCTCGACATCTTTGCCTTCGACCGCAGCCTGGTGAACGACGACCTTGCAAGGTTGCGCTACCAGGCCAGCATTCAACCCGGATTCCAGGAGTCGTTCTCGGCCATGTTCCCGGCGCCCCGCCAGCGCTGGGTTGAGGCGCTGGCCAGCGACGAAGCGCAGATCCGCGCCATACCGCACGAAGTGCTGGTGATTCACGGGCGCGAGGACCAGGTGATTCCGCTGGAGAGCTCGGTGCGTCTGAGCGGCTTGATCGCACGCGCGCAATTGCATGTGTTTGGCCGTTGTGGGCACTGGACGCAGATCGAGCAAGCGGCTCGCTTCACCAGGCTGGTGCAGGATTTTCTGGCCGAGGCCGCAGCCGAAGAGCCGCTGGCCCAGGTGAGCGCTGCTGAGGCCGCGCTGGCCTGAATGTTGCGTGGGTCGTGATTGATAACGATGGCCGAACGCACGGCGTTCCGGCCATGTTGCAGGAGTGAAGTGTGAAGAACGAATCCATTGAAGGGCGCTGGAACATCGTTTCGTGGCGTCAGGAGTACGACGACGGACGCAAGGTCTACCCGTTCGGAGAACAGATCGAAGGCTTCATCGAGTACGGACGCGGAAACATGTTCTGCGTGCTGTCGAAGAAGCCGCGGCGGGCATTTACCACGGGTGGTCAGTGGGATGCGGCCGACAGTGACAAGGCTGCGGCCTATAACGAATACCTGACTTACGCCGGTCGCTACGAGTTTGACGGTGAAACCGTGAGCCATCTCATCGATCTGTGCATTTTCCCGACCTGGCAGGGCAGCGTGCAACGCCGCAAGGTGACGCGTACTGGCCCGGATGAAATGACCCTGGTTGCGAGGATCGAGGACGGCACACCCGAGGCCCGGACGGCCGTGCTCGCCTGGCGGCGTGCGTCTGCCTGAGGGAAGGCTATGTGGGGACAGGAGACAGGTTTGATGGGACAGGTTAAACGGCTGGCTTATATCCAGATCGAGGCCACGGATCTTGAAGCGTGGCGCGCTTTTGCCGGTGGCGTGCTGGGGTGTGAAATTGTTTCGGACACCGCGCCCGGCGATCTTCGGCTCAGAGTAGATGATCGTCCGTGGCGGATACAGGTTACCGAGGGGCCCCGCAACGACATTGTTGTCGTTGGGCTGGAGGTCGATTGTGGTGAAGACTTCGTGGCCATCCACACACGCCTCACTGATGCCGGAATCGACGTGCATGCAGGGAGCGCCGAACTGTGCGAGGCCCGCGGTGTGCGCGAACTGCTGTGCTTCCGCGATCCAGCGGGTATGGAAGTGGAGCTGTCCTACGGTTCCCTGATGCGCCCGCAGCAGCCCTTCAACTCGCCGCTGGCGCATGGTGGGTTCGTCACCGGGGATCAGGGGCTGGGCCATGTGATGCTGGTGGTGGAGAACGTTGCCGAGGTGCATCGCTTCTATTGCGAATTGCTGGGTTTCGTCACCAGTGATTTCGTGGCCACTGACAACTACGGCGGGCAGAAAGGCAGTTTCGTGTTCATGCGCTGCAATCCGCGCCATCACTCTTTAGCAATAGGTTATCTTCCCCTCGGGCGACGGCTCGGACACCTGATGCTCCAGGTGCGGGAGTTCGACGAAGTCGGTCGTACCCTCGACAGGGTGCATCAGAGCCCGTTCCGTCAGACCCGTGCGTTGGGACGACATATCAATGACCGGATGTTCTCGTTCTATGTCGAAAGTCCATCAGGTGTGCAAATCGAATGTGGTTGGGGTGGGCTGGAGGTGGAAGAGGACGATCTGGAGGTCAGAACCTACGATGTGACCAGCGCGTGGGGTCATCAACACCTGTTGCCGAAGTGAATGGTTCGCCCCTGCATTTGATGATGTCAGGGGCGAACCGTACCGGATGACGGTGTACCAAGCGGCAGCGGCACAGATCCACCAAAGAGTGGACGCCGGGCGGACACCACTGAGAGACAAAGGAGTCACGATGCAATTGCAAGGTTTGGCATACGACCGCAATACCGTTGTGGAAATGGGTAGCTTCGAACGGTTTCAGACGCGCGATCTGGAAGAGGCTCGAAGCTGGGGGGCACGCGTATTCTGCGAGAACAGTCTGCGTAGCCTCGATGCCCGCAAACCGGTCAATGCGCGCATGTACTACCGGCGCATGAACGGTATCGGCGTAGGACGCATGAGCTACGGTGGAGAAGTCACCATCGAGCCTGGCGTACTCGACTCCTTCTATCTGATCCAGATGCCGCTGTGTGGTTCGGAGCGCATTGAATGCGCTGGCGAAACCACCTATAGCTCGGCCGGCACGGGTTCGGTGCTGAGCGCACATCGTCCCGTACGCATCCGCCATGCCGAGCGCACCGAGAAGCTGATCCTGCGGGTCGATCGCGAGCTGCTCGAAAGGCATTGCCGGCAGCATCTGGGGGGCAATCTGCCCGAACGCATCGAGTTTGACACCGCGATGCCGCTGGAAACCGGTGCAGGGCAGCGCTGGATGCGCACGATGCACTGGCTGCTCGAGACCCTGAAGTCCGAGCCTGATTCGCTGTCGCCGCTGCTGTCGGCCCAGATTGAACAGATGGTCGTGAGCATGTTGCTCGTGTGTCAGGCCAACACCTGTACCCGTGCACTGTGCGAGGATTCGCGCACTGTTACGCCCGCCTTCATCCGTCGCACCGAGCAGTTCATCGAAGATCGTGCCCATGAGCCGATCACCGTCGGAGACATGGCTGAGCATGTCGGAGTCAGCACGCGTTCGTTGTTTACCGGCTTCCGCAAGTACCGCAATACCTCGCCGATGCTCTTCCTGAAGGAGATCCGGCTCAATCGTGTGCGCGAACAATTGCTGCGTGGGCAGACCGGGCGCACCACGGTGACGGCGGTCGCGTATCAATGGGGCTTTGGGCATCTCGGCCACTTCACGACCGACTACAAGCGCCGTTTCGGCGAAAGCCCATCCGAGACGCTTGCGCGTTAACTGCGATGACGATCGGGCAATCTGCGGTTTACCGGTCGAGCGATCTGGACGAAACCCGCAGCATCGTGGCGGGGATCTATTGCGATCACCGCCTCGACCAGCTTCGTAGCAGAGCACGCCTGAAGTACGAGCATACCCATTGTGCAATGGGCGGGTTCAGCTTCAGCCGGATGCGCTATGGTGCCGATGTGAGTGTCGACGTGGACACGCTCGGGGACTTCTACCTGATCCAGGTGCCGCTCAGCGGCACCGACCGGATGTGCGTCAACGGAAATTCATTCTGTTCCGATTCGCGCTACGCATCCGTCAATGCACCGATGAGCGGCCTCGGCATGAAGTGGAGTGCCGACTGCCTGAAATTTGCCGTCAGGATCGAACGCAAGCTTCTCGAGGGCCACGCCGCTGCGCTGAGTGCCCGCCCGGATGACGGGCCGCTTGTGTTCATGCCGTCGGTTGACCTCAGGCAGGCTGCACCGCGCTCATGGGTGGCGACTGCGCAGCATGTACTCAACGAACTCCAGCGCAACCCTCAGCTCGCGACGCAGCCGCTGGTCAGGACACAGTTCGAGCAATTGCTGATGACGACGCTGCTGAGCTGGATGCCGGGCAGTTTCGGGGAGGCCGTTCAAACCGAGCGTCGGGTGGTGCTGCCGCGCCATGTCAAGGTGGCCGAAGAGTTCATGCGCGCAAATCCCGAGCAGGTGATGACGATTGAAACGCTGGCCAGTGTGGTGGGTGTCAGCGGCCGTACCCTGTTTGACGGTTTTCGCAAATTTCTTGGGGTGAGCCCGATGCGCTACCTGCGCGATCTGCGCATGGAGTGCGCGCGCCGCGATCTGCTTGACGCCTCCCGGCCACGCAGCGTTACCACCATCGCGACCCATTGGGGCTTCTATCAGCTCGGACGCTTCGCTTGCGACTACCGCCAGCGTTTTGACGAAAACCCGCACGAGACAATGGCAAGAGGGCGTTAAGCCGGATTATCCGCCCCTTCATGGTGCAAGCACGCACTGTGTTGGTGAGTGCTTGTTTTTCCTGCAGTTTTTGCATGTTGTCTGCAGTCTGCGCATATTTCTCTGGTCCAGGGTCCGTCAAATTGGGGCTGTCTTCGATATCGAAGATTTCGCACCAACCCAAGACGGAGAGAAACAACATGCGCAAGATCACCATCATCGGTGCAGGTCAGGGCGGGCTTCAGCTCGGGATCGGCCTGCTTTCCAAGGGTTACGACGTCACCCTTGTTTCGAATCGCACCGCAGAGCAGATCTCACAGGGCCGCGTCATGTCGAGCCAGTCGATGTACGACATGGCGGTCGGCTATGAGCGCGACCTTGATCTGGCGTTCTGGGACGACGCCTGTCCGCCCATTTCCGGCGTTCATTTCCGGGTGGGCGGATGTGACGGCGTGACCCCGATCGACTGGCGTTCGCCCATGCGTGCGCCGGGACAGTCGGTGGATCAGCGCATCAAGATGCCGGCATGGATGGCAGAGTTCGAACGCCGTGGCGGCCATCTCGTCATCGCGGACGCCGGTGTGCCGGATCTCGAACGCTATGCCGCCGACGCCGACCTTGTCATCGTCGCGTCCGGAAAGGGTGCGGTGGGGGCCTTGTTCGAGCGCGATGCGGAACGCAGCCAGTTCGATGCTCCCCTGCGCACGGTGTCACTGACCTACGTCCACGGCTTGAAGCCGAGGGAGGATTTCTCTGCCCTCAATATCAGCGTCAACCCGGGGATTGGTGAGTATGTGAACTTCCCCTCACTGACCCATACCGGTGCCTGCGACATCATCAATCTGGAGTGTATTCCGGGAGGACCGATGGATTGCTGGCAAGAGGTTGATTCGCCCGAGGCGCACCTCAAGCTGGCGGTGAAGCTCATTCGTGAGTTCTTCCCCTGGGAGGCAGAGCGGTGTACCGATCTTCGCCTGACCGACGCACTGGGCACGCTCGCCGGGCGGATCACGCCCACCGTGCGCAAACCGGTGGGCAAACTGCCCTCGGGTGCCGTCGTTCTGGGCATGGCGGATGCGCTGGTGCTCAACGACCCCATCACCGGCCAGGGCTCGAACAACGCAAGCAAATGCGCCGCGCTCTACATGGAGGCAATTGTGCAGCACGGGGACGAAGCCTTCGACGAGGCCTGGATGCAGGCGACCTTTGAAGCCTACTGGGACTACGCGAAGTGGGTGACCCGCTTCACCAACACCCATCTCCTGCCGCCGCCCCCGCAAGTGTTGAAGATCTTTGGCGCCTGCGGAGAGAATCCGGCGCTGGCCGCCCGTGTCGCCAACGCTTTCGACGATCCCAAGAGTCTTGCGCCGTGGTATTACGACGCGGCAGAGGCGGATCGTTTCATCGACTCGTTTGCGGTTGCGGCCTGAGGTCGGCGAAATGGAAGCGAAAACGATGCGAATCAATTGCGGACGCAGGCTGCTCGGCAGCCTGATCATTGCGCTGCTCGGTAGTTCCGGGCAATCGGCCTTCGCCACACAAGGTACGTTTCCGCATGGCTACGGTGTGAAGTCCGAGGGCATGGGGGGCGTCGCCATCGCCCTCGCGCAGGACGCCATGGTGGGCGCGACCAATCCGGCAGGCATGGTGCTGGTGGGCAACCGGGTGGATCTGGGGGCCGCCTTCCTCCAGGTGGATAATGGTGCCTACTTTGCCGGCACGCGCTACGACGGTAGCGCAGACAAGAGCCTCTACATCATCCCCCAGCTGGGTGCCAACTGGATGGTGGATGCGGTGTCGAGCCTGGGCATCACCGTGGTTGGCAATGGCGTTGGCACCAACTATGACAATGATGACAACATCGGCGGGCTGAAGGCGGCCAGCTCGGAGCTCAAGCAGATGGTCGCCACCGTCTCGTATGCGCACAAGCTCGGTGAAGCGCATGCCCTTGGCGTGGGGGTGGTGCTCGCACGGCAGGTGCTCGATATCGGCGGCACAGCCAGTATCGGCCTGCCCGAGGGGCGGGACGATTCATACGGTGCCGGCGTGCGCCTGGGCTGGACCTGGGATGCAGGCCGCGGCCTGCAGCTGGGTGCAATGTGGGCGAGCAAGGTCGACATGGGGCGCATGGACACCTTCGAAGGCTTGCTGCCTGAGCGCGGCAAACTCGATATCCCGGAGAGTTACGGGTTGGGCGCGAGCTATGTGAAAGGGGCGTGGACCTTCGGCATCGATGCGCAACGCATCCTCTGGAGCGATGTGCGCGCCTTTGGCAACGACGGTGTCGGCGACGCGACCGGTGCCCCCGGGTCGAAGAATGGCCCCGGCTTTGGGTGGCGCGATCAGACCATCTGGCGAGTCGGCGCAGCGTACGCGGTCGATTCGCAATGGACGCTGCGTGCGGGCTATAACCACGGCTCGCGTCTGCTCGACAGTCGCGACACCTTCCTGGGCGTGCTCGCGCCCGCCGCAAACCGCCGTCATCTCACCCTTGGGGCAAGCCTCGCACTGAAGGACGGAGGCGAGTTTTCCGTGGCCTACGCGAGGTCATTCAAGGAGACGGTGCATGGTACGGGTGCCGCGCCCGACGGACTGACCGCGCTCTACATGGGGCAGCACTGGTTGTCCGCGTCTTACAGTTTCAGGTTCTGAGGAGCAATGATGATCGATCCTGCCAAATTGCGCCGCGCCTTTGGCCAGTTTGCCACCGGCGTCACCATTGTCACCGCGCTGGACGCCGAAGGCGCGCCGGTCGGGGTGACTGCCAGCAGCTTCAACACCGTGTCGCTGCAGCCCGCGCTCGTGCTCTGGAGTATCGCCCGCAGCGCATACAGCTTCGCCGCCTTCGCCAGCGCGCCGCACTTTGCGGTCCATGTGCTGGATGCAAGCCAGCGGAGACTGTCCGACCGTTTCGCGCGTGCTTCGTCCGACAAGTTTGCCGGGCTGAGCATGCGCAAAGGGGAGGGTGGGGTGCCGCTGCTGGAAACGGTATCGACCGTGTTCGAGTGCGAGACAGCACATCGCTATGACGGCGGTGACCATCTCATTCTGGTTGGCAAGGTGCTGAACCTGCGCCTGCCCGAAGCGCCAGGCGAGCCGCTGCTGTTTCATCGTGGCCGGTATGCGGCGGTCGAAGCCGCGGAAGATGTGTTGAACGGATAAGCTTCTTGTCTTCCCGTTGGGCTGACGGGTGAAGGGTGAAGTGGCAGGTCGATCCGCAGGACGGTCGATCTGCCATTTTTTTTGTTCGGAGGTTTCGATCGCGGTCGCAAGGTGACCGCTTTCCCGATCGCAGCGCGCATGCCGATGTGCTCGATCGCGTGCGGGTTGGCCTTCGCTCCCATACCTTACGCATTAACGCGGCGTAGAATCCCGACCACCATCGCAGGCGCCGGCAGTTTAGTTCAACAGGGTTTAATTCGCGTGACATGCAGGATGAGCGGAATTCCATGTGCATGAACAGGAGAGCAAGCCCATTTCGTTGGCTGCTTTGTCGCCTGCGTTTCGAACAGGACGATATTGGATGACGATTAGCTGGACAGATGACCTGAATACGGGAATCGAGGTTATTGACAAACAACACATGAGGATCGTGGATTACATCAACGATCTTGAGCTCGCCCATCAGAAGCAGGATCACGAGGCTGTCGGGCGGGTGCTGGATGACCTGGTTGATTACACCCTGTCTCACTTCGCCTTTGAGGAAAGTCTTCAAGAGGAAGCCGGCTACGAATATTGCAAGCCGCACAAGAAAGTGCATGAATTGTTCGTGCGGCGCGTCAATGAATACGTGGAACGGTTCAGACTCGGCGACGATGTCACCGCGGAAATCCACAAACTGCTGAAATCCTGGCTCATCAACCACATCAAGCGGGATGACGCAGATTATGTGGCTGCGGTAAAGGCAAATATGATCGGGATCATATCGGAGAAGGAAAAGAAGAAGGATATTGGATGGTTCAGACGTTTCTTCAAGTAGGGCACTGCCTGGGAACGCATCGTTGTTGCCCGGTTGAGATCATCAGCCAGGAGAGAAGGTGGGAGGACTGCATGACGGATCAGATACTGCCTGTGCAGCGCGGGGCGTAGGCCCTGTTTGTTTTGAGGCGGGGCATGCGTGGATCCCATCACTGATAACTGCATCGCGTGGACGGGAGAAAATCGTGAGTGATGAACTCAAGCCGGACTGGGACCCGGGATCAGAAGCGTCCCTTCGTGACCAACGCATGACCTATGACCGAATGCGCGAAACCTGTCCTGTCGCCTATAGCGAGCGCTTGGGATGGTCGGTGTTTCGACATGAGGACGTAAGCCGTGTGCTCCTCGAGCATGAAACGTTCAGCAGTTCGGTGTCGACCCATTGCGCCGTACCCAATGGAATGGACCCGCCTCAACACACGGTATATCGCCGCATCATCGAGCCCTATTTCGCGCCCGAACGAATGGCTGCCTTTGAGCCGGTGTGCCGGGACATCGTTGCGACGCTGGTGCGCGACACGCTCGAAGGCGACGAGACAGAACTGATTGCCGACTTTGCCCTGCCTTTCGCGGTCCGTGTCCAATGTGCTTTTCTCGGTTGGCCGGCGGCTTTGCACGACCCCCTGATCCGCTGGACGGTCAACAGCCACGATGCCGTTCTCGCGCATGATCGACCGGCCATATCGGCGCTCGCACGCGAGTTCGAGGGGTTTATCGACGGTGAACTGGAGACACGCCGCCAATCCGGTGCAAAGCCGGAAGACGACGTTACCACCGCGCTGATGCACGAAAGGGTTGAGGGGCGGCCGTTCAACCGCGAGGAGATCGCGAGCATTCTGCGCAACTGGACAGCCGGCGAGGTCGGTACCATTTCTGCCGCGGTTGGCATTCTTGTCCACTATCTTGCCGAGCATGCCGGGCTGCAGAGGCAGTTGCGCGATGCCCCATCGCTTTTGCCCGCAGCCATCGACGAAATTCTGCGAATCCATGGGCCCTTGGTCGCCAACCGACGTGTTACGAGCTGTCCGGTGGAAATCGGCGGGCGGGTGCTGGACGCTGGCGAGAGAATCTCCATCAATTGGGTCTCCGCCAATCGCGACGGGCGCGTTTTTGACGAGCCGGACACGTTTCGCCTGGACCGTGATCCATCCGCGAATCTCCTCTATGGCCTGGGGATTCATGTGTGTCCGGGCGCGCCGCTGGCCCGGCTGGAACTGCAGATCGTTATGGAAGCGCTGCTGGGACACACCACTTCAATCGCGCTTGCGCCGGATAAGTTGCCGACCAACGCTGTATATCCTGCGAGCGGTTTTTCGACATTGCCATTGAGGATCGTGCGGGCGTCCTGACGCGCCGCACGCATTCGTTCATGCCCTGCGCTGACGCACGCGTGCAGCGTTGGGGCAGTTTGATCCTGCCCGGGCATCCGCCGCCCGGCGCCTCCCTCTGTCTTTCTCCGACCGCCTGCTGCTGGTCCCGCCAACCCTGTCCGTTTACCGCCTCGACCGCTTTCCGTTTTCTGCGCTGACGGGATAAAGGTTGTCCGCAATGGAGCGCGTGGGGTGGTTGGTGTGCCTAGGATGTGGCTCATGGAAGCGTTGCTGTTGTGACTGGCAGCGTAGTTGATGAGTTGCGCGA
>Ga0172382_10005934_pt1 | contig 17991 bp, 19 predicted proteins | sample Leawel138RmetaG_FD_122245 | JGI IMG/M metagenome (GOLD analysis project Ga0172382, IMG submission 122245) | Leachate microbial communities from a municipal landfill in Southern Ontario, Canada - Leachate well 138R metaG | ecosystem: Engineered > Solid waste > Landfill > Unclassified | place...
AAGAGTATCAACCGCTAGAGAAGAGAAGGTTTCTCTTTAGGATGGGTTACCTTTTTTAAAATTGATTATAGTCAATGATAATTAATATTATAATCAGTAATATACAAAAATATGATTTAGAGGAATTTTTATTATGAAAACCTTAGCTTACAGCTTTTTAGCACTATTTTTATTTTCACTAAGTGCGCTTAGCGCTAACACAAAATTGGACAAAATAGTAATCGCAGGTCCTTTTGCATCTGTTTCACACCCTATTTTACATATGATTGAGACAAATGCACTAAGTGATGTAGCAGACAAAATAGAGTTTAGAGTTTGGAAAAATCCAGATGAGCTAAGAGCCATGACAATAAAAGGCGATGTAGATTTTGTGGCTATCCCTACGAATACTGCAGCTATTTTAAACAACAAAGGTGTGGATATCAAGCTTTTAAACGTTTCTGTATGGGGAATACTTGGAATGATTAGCCGCGATGATTCGCTAAAAACATTAAAAGATTTCAAGGGCAAAAAGATTGCCGTTCCTTTTCGTGCAGATATGCCCGATATCGTATTTAAACAGCTTCTTAAAAAAGAGGGGCTAGACCCGCAAAAAGATTTTGAGCTTGTTTATGTCACAAGTCCGGTTGATGCTATGCAGATGCTTATCATGAGAAGAATTGATCATGCACTTTTAGCTGAGCCTGCAATCTCAATGGCTCTTCGTAAAACAAAATCTTTTCCCATAAGCGTAATAGCTCCTGAACTCTACAGAAGCGTTGACTTACAAGAGGAGTGGGGCACTATTTTTAATACAAACGGAGATCTGCCTGAAGCCGGCATTGCCGTTATGGGGCATATTAAAGATAAACATCTAATTGAGAGATTTCAAGAGGAGTACGCAAAATCTATGAAGTGGTACAAAGCAAACCCTAAAGAAGCAGGCGTGCTAGTTGTTAAAACTCTTGACATGTTAGATAAAGATGGAGTTAGTGACTCAATCTCTCATGTAAGGCTTAAAAATGTATCGGCTATAGAAGCAAAAAATGATTTGGAATTTTTCTTTAACGTATTAAAAGAGGAAGAGCCAAAGAGTATCGGTGGTAAGCTGCCTCAAAACAGTTTTTACTATGGTCTTTAATCTATGAAATTTGCATTAAAAATACTTAAGGATTTTCCATCATTTCTCTGGAGCGGCTTAGGAGCAATCGCTTCAATACTGCTCTTCATTGCTCTATGGGACGCCGGCAATCAAATTTATGGAGATTTAGTACTGCCCTCTCCTCTTGAGACATTCAAAACACTTCTATTAATGCTTCAAGATGATAGTGTTTTAGCAGAGATACACACGACGCTTTATCGTGCATCTATCGGTTTTGGAATCTCTCTTATACTCGGTACTGCTCTTGGTCTTTTAGCCGGTTTTTTTGCAACGGCTTCCATGATGAGTCGTCCGATTGTAACTATACTTGTAGGTATGCCTCCTATTGCTTGGATTGTTCTTGCTATGATATGGTTTGGGATGGGAGATGAGACTGTTATTTTTACGGTAATTGTTGCCTCTTTCCCTATTGTTTTTGTAGGTGCACTTCAAGGAACACGTACGCTTGACGGAACTCTAAAAGAGATGGCGCAGAGTTTTAACTTCCCATGGCACATGCGCTTTTTTGACGTATATTTTCCGCATATCTTCTCCTATGTTTTTCCTGCATGGGTCGGCGGACTTGGAATGGCTTGGAAAATAGTCATAATGGCAGAACTTCTAGCTACTAGTAACGGTATCGGTGCATCTTTGGCTGTTGCAAGAAGCCAACTCGATACTCCAACGGCACTAGCAATAGTAGTAATTATGATAGCTTCACTTATGTTTATTGAGTACATAATTTTAGAGCCGATAAAAAGAGAGGTTGAATTATGGAGAGATTAGAGGTCAAAAATCTAAATCACAGTTTTGGATTTACTAAAATTTTAAAAGATATTAACTTTACCCTAAACAGAGGCGAAGTGCTCTCAATCGTAGGACCTAGCGGAGGCGGCAAAACAACACTTTTGCATCTATGTGCAGACCTCTTAGATGTTGAGGAAGGAAGTGTTATAAACACATTCTCAAGTAGCGCATTTGCTTTTCAAGAGGCGAGGCTTCTACCATGGAAAAATGTTATAGACAACATCTCTTTAGGACTCTTAGCAAAAGGCCAAAAGAGAAGCGAAGCTCTTAAAAAATCACAAGAGATTGCTCTTAGATTTGGGCTTGAGGAAGAGGATTTTGATAAATTTCCAAAAGATTTAAGCGGCGGAATGAAACAGAGAGTAAGTTTTGCAAGAGCACTTGTCGTCAAGCCATCCCTGCTCTTTTTGGATGAGCCATTTTCAGCACTCGATATCGGGCTTAAAAAAGAGCTACAGACTGTTTTGATAGATATGATAAGCAAAAAAGAGATAAGCGTACTTTTTATAACACATGACCTCATGGAGGCGATTCGTCTAAGCGATGAGATGCTTCTACTAAAAGCAGATCCGGGACATATCGTCAAAAAATTTAAGTTTGACCTTATTCAAAATCAAAGAGATGACAAGTATGTTTATGGCAAGAGTGCAGAAATACTCCAAGATGAAGAGATTATAAGTACATTTGAACTGGAACTAAAATAATGAAACACGAAGAAGAAGAAAAACCACAAATTTTACGTGCAACAAATCACTATCTTTACTACCCTGATGAAAAGGATATTCCTCCATACTTAGCTTATGGATTTAGACCTGTCTTTGTGCTTCTTGCTCCCTACATGATAATCTCTATGGTTTTATGGGGCTTAGTTTGGAGTGGAACTATAAATATCCCTTTTATGGACAATATTTTAGTCTGGCATGTATATGAGATGCTCTTTGGTATCTTGGGTATAGGCGTACTTGCATTTTTAAGTACGGGTCTGCCTGAACTCTTTCCTGGTCTTGTTCCGCTTGTCGGCAAGAGATTAAAATATGTTGTGCTTTTATGGATAGCAGGTCGTTTAAGTTTTTGGTTTATAGATATTACCGGTGTTTATCTAGCCGCCTTGCTAAACCTCTCTATGCTTGGATGGCTTATCTGGTTTGCTAGAAGAGCAGTTCTGGACAAGCTTCAGAGGCACGCTTCTCTTGGGTATGCACTCTTAGCTCTGCTTATAATTGAAGCATGGTTTTTTGCGTCAATGGCAGGAGTTGCAAGTACAGCGCCGATGGATATACTAAAGATTGGGCTTGGAGGTCATGTCGTATTGATACTTTTAGCTCTAAGACGCGTCAATATGGAAGCAGTAAACGAACTGATGGAGGACAAAGGGATAGATGATGTATATATCTCCCGTCCGCCTCTTACAAACCTTGCAATATTTAGCGTTATTGTTTTTACTGTCGTAGAGTTTTTATACCCCAACAACTCTGCTCTTGGTTGGCTTGGACTTGCAAGCGGTGCCGCTGTACTGGCAATAACAAATGATTATATTTTAAAAGATAAATTTATACTAAATCAGCCCTATGTCATATACCTTGCCCTTATCTTTGTGATGATTGGAGCCGGTTATGCTTTGATGGGATATGCGATTTTAATGACCGAGTATACGAGCATCAGTCACTTTAGACACTTCATAACAAGCGGCGGGTTTGGTCTTGCTTATCTTATGGTCATGATTATTATCGGCTGGATTCATACGGGACGACACCTTACATCAAACATATATACTCACACCATGATTGCCCTTATACTCTTAGCGACTCTCATGAGAGGGTCAATTCCATTTTTTGAAGAGTATGCACATGAGCTATACCTCTACTCTGCAATAGTATGGGCACTCCCTTTTATGATATACATAAAGGTGTTTTTCAACTTTCTAGTCTCTCCAAGAGCCGACGGGATTAAGGGTTAGCACCCTTTCTTCGGCCACTTTATTTAAAAATTGTTGTGCCAATATCTAAATGCAAATCAATCAACCAAACAGACAAAAATTATACGATGGTTTATAAATATTTAAATTTAACAGATGCTGATATAAAGATTGTGGAGGGAATTTAATGTCAAGAGACTATGATGGACAATGTCGAAGAATGGACTTGAACTTACGCGGAGATTTTCCATATTTGACAACAACGATTTATAAAATAGATGAATATTCATATAAAATACATGTTAAAAATTATAGAAATTTTCAAGAACTATATCAGCACTTTGATAATAAGGTAAGATATATAACAACTAATGTTAAACTGACAGAAATAATGCCAAATAAGTATGTTTTGATATTGCCTCAAATTGATGACAAAAACATTTCAAAAGATTTTGAAGGAGTGGCTTTTACAAATCCTTTACTACTCACACACATTGACGCAAAATATAATGATGCTGTTATTCTTGGATTTAGTGAGAATCATGACAATCAAACACTTAATTTAAAACTTTTAAATTCAATTTCGCTCAATAGAGCTAAACAAATAGAAAATGAATTAAATGCAATAAAAATTCCTTATCAATTTATTGTTTCATTAGAAAGTGATAATGTTATTAAGCAAAAAATACCTTCTGTAAAAACAGATCCAATGACAATACAGTCATCAAAAACTTTCAAATCATTAAAGCTACCATTTATTGAACGAGATGAAAAGTTATGGTTTGACAATATTGATAATATTTACAAGGGAGAGATTGGCAAAGCTAATATATATTTTTTTGATCAAAAGAAAACAAAATGTTTAATAAATTTGACAATGTTACATAATGTAAATATACGTAATTTACTACTTCTTTATGATGTGATATATTGTGCAATGCCTTTAGTTGATACAATGAATGAGGTACTAAATTTACAAAAACTTTCTCGTGATGACTTATTATATTTAGTAAAAATTGGCAGAATTATTTTTGTAAATATGCAACCCGAGTCAAGAATGGACTATGGTTTTTTAAATGAAGTTTATCAAGAAAATAGCAATGCTATTGTAGGAAGACGAGCTTTAGCAACTTTAGGTACAATCGACCTTGTAGAGATAAATAAAAATTATATCTTGAATGATCCAGATATTAATAAATTACTTTTACCTTTTTTAACTGATTTGTCAAAGTTTATGAAGTTTGAGCAGAATAAACTTGCAGATTTTTTATTTTGGCCACAAAAAGCATTGCGAAAAGGGTTTGAAAGTTTACACTTTTCGGGACCAATGGGCACATCTCATTACGGTGTTAATAATATAATAACTTCATTGTTACCGGAAGAGAAGGAGGACTTATTAGGATTTGAATTTATGGTACATAGTCCTACTATCCATTTGGCTCATGCACTTGATGCCACCTACTTCCCTTTCTATGACCTAAATAGCAAATATACAGAACATCCATACAGCATGATGATGGCTAATATGTTGAATATGTATAAGCACATGAATATTGGAAATATCAATGAGTTTAGATTATCTTTAGATACTGATTTACAAAAAAATCCATCAATTGATTTACTATCCATTTTTGAGATAAATGAGTATATAGCAATAGATGAATTTGAACAATCAACAAACAATACATTAATCCGAAAAGGATTAAACTCTTTGTTTAGTGAATTATCAACTTTGAATGATGATGAAAGATATGAAGTAACGAAAAAATACAACACTGAAGTTGAAAAAATTGCTAAAAACCGTAAACTAAAAAGTGAAGGGCTAGATTTAGGAACTGAGATAATAAGTACTTTTACGGATGGAGTGTTTTTTCGGCAAATAGGTAAAATTTTAGGGTTGGGAAATGACAAATTAAAAAAAAGTTCTTCAAGCTATAATGAAATATCAGAACTGGTTGAGTATAAACTTTTACATGAAAAAAAGAATAAAGAAAAAGAAAAAATTTCACTATTGTCAAAGATAAATAGGGTAGCAAGGTTGAGGAAAGATAAAAAGTAATAAAAAACTACTTAATTTAATAAAATTTATTGAAGAGTATAATGACCTGAATCTTTAAAATATAAATTCAGCAAAGTTAATTTATAAAATCGTTAAAATATTATAAAATTCTTGGGGATTAATATGAGTTGTAAAAAAGGTTATGTTAACGATTTACCATCTTAAAAAGTAAAGACTAAAATGTACTATAAAATATTTTGCTAAAAAAGGAATCTCTATGCCAATTAATACTCTTTCAAATATTCACAATGATTTAGATGGTTACAACCAACTTGTAAAATTATATGAAGAGCACAAAGATGATATTTTTGAAAAAATAGATATTGAACTGCAAGTCTGGTTTGATGCAAATCTGAGTGCACTTTTAGGTGGCATACTTGACAAAATCAAAAATGACGGACTTAATGACATTAACTTTACATATATTAAAAATGATATTCAAACCATACTTCAAAAAAATGGATTTTTATCATTTTATGGGTATCCAAAAGTTTATGACACAAATCACACTACTATCGAATATAAGAAACTAAAACCATCAGACACAAGATATTTTAATCAGTATCTTGAAGATGAACTTTTGAGCAGAGCAGAGTTTCCAAATATGAGCGAAGCCGTGCATGACAAAATAAACGAATCAATCCAAGAGATGTTTATAAATGCAACAATGCATAGTGAAACAGATTTCATTTATACTTGTGGACAATTTTTTCCAAAAGACAGCAGATTGAATTTTACTATTGTAGATACGGGCATAGGCTTTGCAAAAAGGATAAAAAAAGATTTTGATATAAAAATTACTTCAAGCGATGCTATAAAATGGGCTATGGTAGAGGGGCATACAACTAAGCAAAATGTATCTGGCGGTTTAGGGCTTGCCTTGCTTAAAGAGTTTATTACGCTAAATAAGGGTAAAATTCAGATCATTAGCGGAGACGGTTTTTATGAGCTTCATGATAACAATGAAAAAATACAAAAACTAGACAGCTATTATGACGGATCAATAATAAGCATGACATTTAAAACAGATGACAGCAAAACATATAGATTTGCGAGTGAAGAAGATTTATTTTGAGGAAAATATAATGAATGAAGTAAAAGTAAATATTTTTAGTATTGTTGGGCAAAAAGATTGTACTTTGCCTGAAGACGGCGATAAAGTCCATAAAACAATACAAAAAATTCTAAAAGAGGATAAAAAAGCTTCAATATCCTTTTTAAATGTACAGAAACTAACAACTGCTTTTTTAAATAATGCTATCGGTAAACTTTACGGCGAGTTTGATGAAACTAAAATCAAAAATAGCTTAAGCGTTCAAGATTTGTCGGATAGTGGCAAAGCAAGATTTAAAAGAGTCACGACAAACGCTAAAAATTATTTTAAAAATCCAGATAAGATGAAAGAATCTATCAAAGAAATTTTAGGTGAAGATGATGAATAGATATACTCCATCATCTGTAAGTAGTATAAGGGATAAAAAAATATTTTTTGATGCAAATATTTTAATCTATCTTTTTGGTTATGGTACGCCTACTATCGCTAATTGGGAGAATCAATATGCTAGACTTTATTCAATTCTTAACAAGCAAAATAGTAAATTTATAATAGATTTTATCGTTATATCTGAATTTGTAAATAGAGCTATTAAAATAGAGTATAAAAATTATTTAGCAAGTAATAATATTACGGAAAAAGATTGTAAATATAAAGTTTATAGAAATTCAAAAGATGGAAAGGATGCTTTGAATGATATTTACTTGAGTGTAACTGATGATATATTGACTCAATTTGAGGTTGTGGAAAAAAATTACTCAAAAGATGATTTAATTTCTATGTGCAGTGTGGATAGTCTAGACTTCTCTGATAAGGCTATTGCAAAGATTTGCGAAGATAATCAATTTATACTATTAACAAATGATACAGATTTTAAAGATGTAAATATTGATATTTTAAGTTGCCATAAAAAAATTTGTATCTAACTATAAGAAAGAAGCTTTAGACAAGAGTGACGAAGACTTCTTGAATTAGATATTTCAGCTAAATAAGTGTTTTAAAGGGTTAACTGCTTAACAAATCCATAGGACGGCCAAAGTAGTAACCTTGGAACTCGTCCACGCCGTACTTTTTAAGAAGCTCAAATATCTCTTTGTTCTCCACAAACTCTGCAACAGTGATGATATTTAGCTCTTGTGCGAATCGTACTATGCTCTTTACCAAAATTTTTGAGTCGTTATTAGTAAGTATATTTTGTATAAGAGAGCCGTCAATCTTTACATAGTGTGGCTTGAGCTGTAAAATGTGGGCATAGTTGGCATAACCGCTTCCAAAATCATCTATTGCAATTAGCACACCGATTGCTTTTAATTTTTCAACAACCATAGTTAACATCTGAAAGTTTTCCACACCCTCTTGTTCTGTTATCTCTATTACAACTCTCTGCGGTGAGTCAAACTTCTTAATCTGCTCAATCAACGTATCCATTACAGATGTATTGAAAAAATCGTTTGGCAAAAAGTTTATAGAGATTTTTTCACTTCTTTTAGCGAAAAAAGATAAGCTCTGCTCTAACATCTCTTTGGCTATTTTTATATACAAGCCGCTATGTTTTGATATATCTAAAAAATCACATGGGTATAAAATGTTTCTTTCTCCCTTCTCAAACTCAACTATTCTCGCTAGTGCCTCATATTTTATAACTCTGCCGTTACTATCTGTTATAGGTTGAAAAAACGGGACTATATTTTTATGTTCAAGCGCATATTTTATACACTTCTTAATTTTTAAAACATTTTGAGAATACTCTTTGGTATCAACTTTTTTAGAATACATCAAATAAGGCAAAGAGCGCTCTTTTGCTCTTTTTAGAGCCATTTGAGCATCTTCAAGCAGATGTTTGTCGCTAAACGCTAATCCGGAATATATCTCTATAGATATAGTCTCCTCAACTTCTGCTGCAAATATTTTCATAGAGTTTATTTTCTCATGAAGCTCTTCAATGATTCTATAATACTCATCACCATCAAATTCATCTCTATTTTTTAACAGTACATACTCATCGGAAGATATTCTATAAGCATCAAACCCATATTTTTTACCAAAATCCTCAAAAGCCTTTGCTACTTCTATCAAAACCTCATTGCCCACATCTACGCCGTATATCTCATTAATAATACTAAACTCTTTAATATTACTCAAAATAAGCATTTTATTTTTTTGCGAAAGAAGAGCATCATTTAGTGCATGTCTGTTTAACAAATTGCTCAGATGATCCGAATAGACCTGTTTTGCAAAATATTTCAAAACTTTGTTAAACCCCAAGTGATGAATAGTTCCTAAAATAAGCATAATTACAACAATGGCAATAAATAGATGCTGCATAAACTCTCTATCTTTCTTTACAATTCCAGACATGTCATAACCTAAGATTAGGTATCCAAGTGTTTCTGATAGATGGTTCTTCAATGCTATACCCATATCTATTTTATAGAGTTCAATATCCTCTTTATGGTTGTGGCGCAGGTGATTTTTTAATTTTTCACTGCCTTCTATATAGATATAGTTTTCACCGACGGCAACCCCCTCTTTTTCTAGCATAATATCAAGAAGAGGCTTATTGATGGCAATACCTACGTCAGCTTTAAAAATAGAGTTTAAATTTTTTAAAAAATTTTGAGGAGATATTCCAAGCTCAACATTTCCCACATAGTTGTCATTATAAAAAATCGGTTTTGTAACCCTGTATGTCATCTCAAGATTTCCAACCTCAAAACCGCTAAATGAACGATGGAAAGTGTTTGTATCTACTATTAGTGTTCTTTTTTCATTTAACATGTCGCCAAAATATTCAGGTTTATGCGCTCTAAAGAGTGTTATACCTTCGCTTGAACGAAAGGTGAGAATATTAATAGAGTTTTGTATAAGTTTTATGCGGCTATAAAGAGGTGCGACTATTGATTTTATCTCATTGTAGTCTCTTTTTGCAATAGCGCTTGCCAAGCCCTCCTCTGCTACTATCTCTTCAAGTCTAAGCGCTAACTCTACCCTGTCATGTTCTAGATTTATCTCAAAAAGATTCTGTGCAGAGTATGTAACTGCTTTAAACTGCTTATCTAAAGAGCTCTTTAGCTCATAATTTAAAAATAGATAAATAACTCCAAAAGAGAAGAGCAAAACGATTGAAGTAAAAATTAACGTATTGCGTCTTGTCTGCTCAGGGATAACCATACACCATACCCTCTATTTTTTGATTTTAAAATAATTGTACCCTTTTCATCTTAAAGCTTCTATTTTTTTTACTTATATATCACTAATACTTTTGTGCAATACTTTGCATGCTAAAAAGAAGGAATTAACTATGAAAAAGCTTTTATTATTGACTCTACTCTCTACAGCACTTCTGTTTGCTAAAGATAGTTTCAAAAATCATGAGCAGAAGATGCGGATACAAAAAGAGAGAGGGACGAAAGAGATTAGCCGAGAGAAAAATAGCTACACGCAAGAACAAAGCAACAGATATAGATATAAAAATAGCTATAAAAGTAGTATAGAACAATCTAGTAGCTCAATGCAAAGCACTCAAAGAGGTGCAATGGAGACAGATAACTCTTCTGATTTAATTATACCTTAGTCTCAAGCCAGTTTCTTTTTTTGTAAACATAGGCATACAGCAGCCCTTTTATAAGAGTCTCTATATTCATTATAATAAAAATAACAATTATCCCATACCCCATTTTATAGGCTATATATGATGGTATGACTCTAAAAAACCATAATGAGAGAACATTTATCTTAAGTGTTATCTTTGTTGCTCCGGCACCTCTTAGTGCACCGGAATATACAAACACTATGGCAAGAGGTATTTGAGCGAGCCCAACTAAGATGAGATAGTATGAAGCTACCGCTATTGTCTCTTTATCTTCTGTAAAAAAACCTACAAGAAACTCAGGAAAAAGAATAAGAAAAAGACCGACACTTCCCATAAATATATAAGCGACTCTACCGCTAATTATGCCCATATTGTAGGCTCTTTCTCTATTTTTAGCACCAAGGCTCTGCCCTACTAGAGCGGTTGCTGCTATTGCAAAACCAAATCCCGGCATAAACGCAATACCCTCTATACGAAGCCCTACCTGATACCCCGCTAGGGCTTCTGTCCCATAAGCGGCAATAATTGCAACAAAAAGCAAAAATGAGATACTTGATATCCCACGATCAAGTGCCGCACTCCAGCCTATATGCCAAACCCTGATTAAATCCTTTACCCTTATAATAGGAATAAAATTTAGTTTTGAGTAAGGCTTTTTTATAAGTATATAGTAAGCCAAAACATTAAAACAGTAAGCAAATACCGTTGCATAAGCGGCTCCCTCAATTCCCATGGCAGGAAATCCAAAGTGCCCAAAAATCAAAATATAGTTCAAAAAGGCGTTAATTGCTGTTGAGACAAGCTTAATATAGAGCGAATTTTTAGTATCTCCCGCTGCTGAGAGTGCATTATACAGAAGTGTGTCGATAAAAATCACAACCAATCCAAGTGATATTATCTTAAAGTAAAGAGACCCCTCATGTATAACATCAGCCTCTGCTCCCATCAGAGAGTAGATATATTCGCTTCCGAAGTAACCGCCAAATGAGACAAACAGCGATAGTATTGCAGCAAGAATTGCAAGTGCATAAAGAAGTGCCGATGCTCTTTTTTTCCTACCCTCTCCGATAAACCTTGAGATTAGAGCATTTCCTCCGACAACATAAAGCGTCATAAGTACATTTATTATCATCATAAACTGCATACTCATACCAACGGCAGCAAGCGCCGCAACGCTTACCATACCTACCATGAGCATATCTATTAAAATTTGAAGAATATCTACAAGGTGTTTTAGTGCTGCAGGAATTGCGATAGTAAATACTCTACGAGTATCGCGGGAGATTATTTTTGAAAAAATTGTGATACCTCTTGCATGACTGCCATTAGTTCATCTTTTGTTTTAAACTCTAGAGTGACTCTCTCTTTTGTTTCTGCATTTATCGGAGTAAAGTCAAAAATAAGCACATATGATTTTAGCTTAACCTTCTCGCTGTAAAGCTCCGTCCACTCTAGACTCATCTCTGCAACTTCTCCATGCATATCTACGACTACGGCAGGATAGAGGCGCGTTAATTTACTTAAATCCAAATCACCGACACTCGACTTATAAATCATTTTTTTCATAATCTAAACTTTTTATTATTATTTTAGTATAGTAGCTAATCATGGTTGATAGTTGGCTTTTTTATTGCATCTAAAATGGTACAATAGGTTATCGTTTCACAATGTTTTCACACCTTTAGTTTATAATTCTATTATAATTAAAATATTTTACAAAAGGAGAGTCTAAATAATGAGAAAATTTATGTTTCTATGTTTTTACCTTTTTCTCAATATATCCGGTGCCAAAGAGTTGACACTCGATGAGTGTATAGATAAGACACTAAAAAATCATCCTGATATAAAAAAGGCGGCTTTAAGTGTTTTTGAAAAAAAATCTTCCGTAGATATTGCTAAAGCAGATTATCTTCCTCAGATAAATGTGAGTGCTCAGTACAACCCTATTGATACTTTTACTATGCCAAGGAACAATCAGTTTGATACGATTGAGGATGATAGTTGGCGAGTTAATGCCGCACTTAATCAAAAGATATATGATTTTGGAAAAACAACTTCAACTATTAAGGCGTATAAAAAAGATGAGAACATAGCCAATCTTTCCCTAGATGACGCAAAAGCTCTTCTTGTTTACCAGGTAAAAAACTATTATAACCTAGCTCTTTTAAAGACAAAAGAGACAGAGGTAAGAGAGAAGGATTTACAAACAAAAGAGGAACTCTACAAGCAAGCAAAAGCACTTGTCAAGCAAGGTCTAAAGACAGAAGCCGATGCCACTAGCATACTAAGTGAGCTACATATTGCTCAAGATAACCTTGCAATTGCCAAATCCGATTTCTACAAAACACTTACAACTCTCTCCCTTTATATAGGAGAAAAAATTGATGTTGATACGCAGCTCAAAGAGACTACAGAAACAAAAAACGAAAATGTAATGAATGTTGACCTGCTTCTAAAAGATATTTTGGCTAAAAACTTTTCACTTAAAAGCTCTCAAGAGGAGATACAAAGAGATAACCTATTTTATGAGGCAACAAAATCAGAGCACTTTGGCTCGGTTGATGCCATAGCCTCATACACTCATCAAGACTCCCTCAATGAGTATGACGAATCTATGGTTGGAGTAAGTATTACTATCCCTATCTACAGCGGTGGAAGAGTAAGTGCCCAAACACAACAAGCTCATATTGCAAAAGAGATCTCAAGAGAAGCATACAATTCTCAAAAACTTCTGATTCAAGAGGAAGTAGAGAATTTGGTACTTGATTTGCAAAGATATAAGTACACTATAGAGGCTAAAGAGGCACTCATTAACTCCTCAGAGGCAACAAGAGAGATAGTAGAAGCAAGGTACAAGGAGGGGCTCTCAACCTATATAGAGGTTCTTGATGCACTATCAACGCACCTTTTTGCAAAACTGGGGCTTCTTGAGGCTAAATTTGATATCAACAATATAATAAACAGACTAGATTATCTACAAGGACAAATTCAATGAACAGATGGTTAAAATATATAATAATTGCACTAATTATCGCTATTGGCGGCACTATTTTTTACAATAAAGTATATATTGTAAAATCAACATTTGCTACAACAAAACCGACAAGAGGAGACCTGCATGTAACAGTGCGCGGCATCGGAAATGTTGATGCTAAAAATATATATACTATCACGGCACAAAGCGGCGGAGAGATAGAAAATATATATTTTGACGAGGGTCAATGGGTGAAAAAAGGGGATCTGCTCTTAACGATTGACCCGGTAGATCTTCCTATGCTCTTTGATGAAGAAAAAGTAGCGCTTAGCAAAGCTAAACATGATGTCCAAACTGCGCAAGGCGACCTTGAGAGTCTCAAAGCACAAAGAGCACTTATCGTAGTAACATATAAACGCTATAAAGAGTTACTACAAAATAAATATGTAACACAAGCAGAGTATGACAAAGCACTTAGCGACTTGCAAAATATAGATGCACAGATAAATGCATCTAGAGCAAAAATCGCCTCTGCAAAGCTAGAGATAGAGCGATTACAAAAGAGCATAGAAGCGATAGGCGAAAAACTAAAAAGAGTTAAAGTTTACTCTCCTGTTGATGGATATGTAATCTCAAAAGATGCAGAAGTCGCACAATATGTTCTACCATCTACACCGATTTTCAAGATAGTAGACCCTAAAACACTCTGGGTTGTGGCAAATATTGATGAGAGGATAGCAGACAAAATAGAACTTGGTCAAATAGCCTCAATTAAGCTAAGGTCTCAACCTGATATAGAGTTACTTGGAAATGTTCAAAGGATAGTGGCTATGAGTAACCTTGTCACACTTGAGAGAGAGGTAGCAATAGGATTTCAAACTACTCCTATTCCATTTTATATAAATGAACAAGCAGAAGTAAACATAAAAGTCGCAAAGTATGAGAATGTACTAAAAGTTCCTCTAGCTTTAATCGAGACAAAAGATGGAGAAAAAGGAGTATGGGTAGCAAATAGTGACACTGCACATTTTATGCCAATCTCTATCTTGGCACAAAACAATGAAGAGGCTGCCGTCTCATCGGGTATTAATAAAAATACAGAGTTACTTGTGCCTAACGCCAAGAACAGACCGCTTAGAGATGGGATGAAAATTAACAGATGATTAATTTAGCCGCGAGAGATATTAAACACACTCTTGGTAAGTTTATAGTAACTGCTATGGGTGTTGGGATGTTACTAGGACTTGTCCTTGTCATGATAGGTGTATATCGTGGCATGATGGTAGAAGCAGAGATTCTGCTTAACGATGTAAGTGCAGATATATGGATTGTTCAAGAGGATACTCTAGGACCTTTTGCCGAATCCTCAAGAGTTCATGAAGATCTAAAAAATATTATCCGCGCAGTACAAGGCATAGAAAAAAGTGAAGCGATTACTTTTCAAAATATTCAACTGCCTCGTAAAGACAAATCAGTTCTTGCCTTTGCAGTCGGTTATGACATTCATGGAGCTATAAACCCCATAAATCCAAAAAGGTTAGTAAAGGGACGAAATTTAAAAAATGATCACTATGAGATTGTAGTCACAGATAGTACAGGCTTTAAATTAGGCGAGGAGATAAAACTTGGAAGAAACTACTATAAAGTTGTGGGCATAACAAGTAAAACAGTCTCTAGTGGTGGAGACCCTTTAGTGTATATCAGTCTAAAAGATGCACAAGAACTGCAGTTTTTATACTCAAACAAAGAGATACAAAACGATGAAGCAAGAGGAATAAAAAATTCAGAGTCCTATAGAGCAAATGCAATTATTGCAACTATTAAAAGTGGTTTTGACATAGAAAAAGTAGCCGCAGACATAAGAAAGTGGCAACATAAAAATGTATATACGGCTAAAGAGCAATCAGACATACTTACAAAAAATTTAATTGAAAAATCTGCTCAACAGATAGGACTCTTTACTGCTATACTAGTTGTAGTATCAACAATAATCATAGCTCTAATAATCTACACAATGACTCTAGAGAAGATGAAGGTAATATCAATTATGAAACTGATGGGACTACCCAACAGCCTTATTATTGAGATGATTGTTAAGGAGACTTTGCTTCTTGGTATTTTTGCTTTTATTTTTGGAAATATATTTTCACACTTGATTTATGATAAATTTCCAAAACTTGTAGTGCTACAAATTCCGGATGCATGGATACTTTTTGGTGTAGTCATAATTGCTTCTATATTAGCCTCATTTGTAGGTGTTAAAAAAGTTATAAGCGCCGATCCGGCAGCAGCAATCGGAGGATAATATGAACAAACAAAGCGCCATAAAAGTTCAAAACTTAGTCAAACATTTCGGCAAGGATGATAACTTAGTCCGTGTAATTGAGAATGCATCATTTGAGATACAAAAAGGTGAAGTCGTAGCCCTCATAGCTCCAAGTGGAGCCGGAAAAACAACTCTTCTTATGATGATAGGCTGCGTTATTGAGCCGACAAGCGGAGAGATTTGGTTAGGAAAAAACAAAGTCTATCATGACAAATGGCTAGCTAAAGATACAAGACGTATTAGAAGAGAGAAGATAGGGTTTATTTTTCAGGCACACTACCTAGTTCCATTCTTAAATGTTTTAGAAAACATAACACTTCTGCCTCAAGCTAATAAAGTAAGCGAGAAAGAGGCACAAAAAAAAGCGATGGAACTTTTAAAGTATTTTGAAATAGATGATAAAGCATACAATATGTCATCACAACTCTCCGGGGGACAAAACCAAAGGGTTGCCATAGCACGTGCACTTGCGAATAATCCTGAGATAATTCTAGCAGATGAGCCAACGGCTGCGCTAGATGGAGAGAGAGCTGTTAGTGTTATAAAAATGCTAAAAAAAATTGCAGCAGAACAAAATGTTGCAATTATCACAGTTACACATGATGAGAGAATCCTCCCCTATTGTGACAGAATAATGAAGATAGAAAACAGAGGTATAGTTTTTCATGATGTTGATGATGAAGGTATATTATAAAGTCTCTCTATTTTATTTCACATCTACTTCACAATTTCTCGTTAAGATTATGGCTAAAGGAGCATATTATGAAAAAAAAAGTTATTCTATCTCTATTTGCCGCAACCTTGTGCTTTGGTGTCGACTATTCACAAATGAGTACTGAGGAGATGCAAAACATGCGTGGTAGCGTACCTGCTGAGGAGCGGGATGCTTTTAGAGCTGAGATGCAAAATCGTGTTAACAATATGAGCCAAGAGGAGCAGGACTCTTTTAGACAAAGTAACTCCAATGGCAGTTCTCAGGGTCCAAGAGATGGTACAGGTAACATGTACAAAGGTTCTAATGGCGGAAGTAGTGGCGGAGGCAGAGGAAGAAGATAATCTCTTTAGTATCTGTTTTGACAAATAACAATTAAAAGGAAATATAATGGATGTAACTTCAACAAGCTCAATACAATATATGAGAAAAATGGACGGTTCCGGCGGTAGTCAAGGGCAAGGCGGCATGAAGGAAATTATGCAGAGTCTATCAACTGATGACAAAAACAAAATGATTGAACAACTTAGTTCTATGAGCAAAGAGGATAGAGCAGAAACCGTGGCTCAAATGAAAGAGGTTGACGCTTCAACTTTGAGTAAGCAAGATTATACAAAAGAACTTCTTGAGATACTTGATAAAGCCAATACGAACAAAGCTGAGAATCCGGGCTTTTCGTTATATGCATAACGATTTTAAGGTATAATTTTTTATGAAAATTTTATACCTTGAAGATGATTTAAATCTATCTCAAACTGTTGAAGAGTTTCTAAAAGATGAAGGCTTTGAAGTAACTTGCGCTTACGAAGGCGAAGAGGCTCTAGATTATATTTACAACTCTATCTTTGACATTTTACTTCTAGATGTAAATGTTCCTCAAATTGGCGGATTTGAACTTCTTCGTGAGCTAAGAGAAGCAAAAATTAGCACTCCTGCTATATTTATAACCTCACTAAACGGTATAGATGATCTCTCAAAGGGATATGGGTGCGGTGCTGACGACTATATAAAAAAACCATTTGCACTCAAAGAGCTACTTCTTAGAATAAATGCTATTTTAAAAAGAGAGTATAAAACACAAAGTAACTCTGTAAAGATAGACGAAAAAATCAACTTTAATATATACAGTAATGAGTTGATTATAGATGATAAAACGACTCTGCTAAATCAAAAGGAGTCTCTTTTACTAAAGCTTCTTCTAAAGCATCATGATGAGTGTGTTAGTTTTGAAAACATCTATCAAAACGTTTGGCAATTTAGCGAAGAGCATAGTTACATGAGCTTAAGAACGTATATAAAAAATTTGAGAAAACATATAGGCAAAGAGAGAATTTTAAGTATAAAAAATGTTGGGTACAAACTTGTATAGCGGTGAAAAAAAAAGTATTATTTATGTACTGGGGCTTTATCTAAGTTCCACAATTCTTCTTAT
>Ga0172382_10005935_pt1 | contig 17991 bp, 13 predicted proteins | sample Leawel138RmetaG_FD_122245 | JGI IMG/M metagenome (GOLD analysis project Ga0172382, IMG submission 122245) | Leachate microbial communities from a municipal landfill in Southern Ontario, Canada - Leachate well 138R metaG | ecosystem: Engineered > Solid waste > Landfill > Unclassified | place...
GAAAGCCATGAATACGTCGAGATTTCCCTGATAGTTCGGTAAATCTTTTCTGGTTGATGAGAAGTAAATAATATCACCTGAAGCAGGTAAAGTTATGAATGCTTCATCATCTTTTGTATTCAAAGGTTCGCCAAGGTTCTCGGGTTGAGACCATGTGTTTGTAACAGGGTCTAATCTTGACAAATAGAAGTCTAAACCACCGTAATTGGGCTTATGCTTGTTAGATGCGAAGAAAAGTGTAACATTGTCAGCGGCAATAAAAGGTGTGTATTCCCATCCTGAAGTATTTATTTCTTCAAGATTTTGGGCGGGTTTCCATTCTTCAAGCTCATCATCCCAATCTGAGTACCAGATATCCATGTTCTCAATCACCGGTTTACCGTTACTATTAGGACCCTTACGAGTAGAAACGAAATAGATTCTTCTTTGGTCCGGTGAAATTGAGGGCTGTGCTTCCCAATATTCAGAGTTAACATTTGGTCCCAGATTCACGGGTCTGCCCCATTTGTTACCTTCGATAGTTGATTTGTATATATCACAAACACCAAGCCCATCGGGTCTGTTGCAAGCGGTGAAATACAAACTTTGTCTGTCAGCAGATATTGATGCTGCTCCTTCTGCATGTACAGTGTTTACATTGAGATAATTCAATGTAGTCAGAGTATCAATATTGTAAGGGCTAGCAAAAACAGTATCAAGCCTTTCTTTCTTTGCAGCTGCCCAGAAGTCATGTGATGGAACACCATCCAACTCTTTGCTGCCGGGACGGTCAGAAACGAAAAATAAAGTCTTGCCGTCAGCACTTACTGTGGGAGCGTAATCTACTCCCGGTGAGTTTACAACAGGACCTAGATTTATAATCTTGATTCTGTTTGATTTACCTAAAATACCTTTGTCGTCACTCTGTTGAGCAACAAGTTCGGCACTGATTAGATACATTACACCACTACCGGGTGTGTTCAGCCCGGATTCTTCCCCGGTTTCTTGATTTCCGGCATTTAAGCCGACAACTCCTAAAAAGGTTGCCATCACCAGAGCATATAAAACCGTAATAAATCTTTGCATAAGCTCCTACCTGTAATTAATAAACTAAAAACTTAATATTTTTTCGCACAAAATTGCCTTTACTTTTAATTTCTTTATCATTTATTCATAATTGTATTGTCATATATAGTTAATGAATAAATAATTTAATATACATGTTACATTCATAATAAATTAATAATCTATTATATTTCATTCTAACTAAATTGCACAAAACATTTAATCTTTCTCTTACCTGTAGTTTAAAAAAAGTTTTTTTGAAAAAGAAATTTGTAAAGTGTTAATTTAGCTAAAAGTATTGAAAAGACAAAGAAAATTTAACATGTGTTGAAAAAAATTAACACTTTTTGTAGTGTTTTATGGCATTTTCACGACTAAAGTCTGAATCCAAGCTCGAATAACAGTCTCCACTGGTGAATTCTAAAGTCTTTCCCTTGATTTGATAAATCACTCATGGCAATATTGTATTGTAAGGTTGGTTGTAGGTATGTAGTTTCCGAAAAATTAATTTTAAATCCGATTGCGGGCATCAGATAAATCTGAAAATTGTTCAAATCCCTGATTTCGCTGTCTTGAATATTGACTTTGGTATCATTGGTACCCGGAATTGTAATTGAGACTAACATGCCATTACTTAATCTTGCTTGATGTTGAATAAGCTCTTTGTCATGAACTAGCGAGGAACCGAATATGTATGAAGCGCCAAGACCAATTCTGACAAAGAAAAATGATGCCGGCTCATACTTAATATACGGCATTCCGATGATTTGAGCATACGAAATATCGGATGTATGTCGAAAACGTACAGGAATATTTTCATTAACACCGGTACCGGGTAGCTCAAATGATACTAACTCGGTCTCAATAAAACTGTTACTCAGACCTGAAAAATCCAACATTCCTGCTATTCCGTATTTGAATCCCGAACCTATAAGTCGGTCATAAACTATTCCAATAGTGTATCCGGCTTTTACACCATTTTCGAATATACAATCCGCACAATCTACATAATATTCACCTGACTGAAAATTTTGCCCCATGCCTGCTATAAAACCTATGTATGTTGGAACCTTTTCCTTAGCAGGTCTTAAAGGAGTTGATATATTTGGGTCTTGTGCATTTAATAAAGTGGTTGCTAATAAGATAGCTGCGATATAAATATACAATACTTTCATTATCTTTAACGTAATAGGTTTTTGAAATCAATACAAATAACTATTTAAGTACTTATTTATTATGGAAAAAGTTACAGATTCCGAAGAAATTGAAAAAAAAAGTGATGATTTGCCCGGAGTGAGACATCTTGCTGTTAAACTTTTGAACAGATATGACCGTAGCGACTCGTATATTGACAAGTTATTGACACATGAATTAAAACAAGAACATTTGATTAATAAAGACAAGGCTTTGCTAACCGAGATTGTAAACGGAGTTATTCGTTGGAGAGGGAAAATTGATTGGATTCTTACCGGCTTTTATCACGGAGACTATCAGAAATGTCTGAACTTGATTAAAAATTCTATGCGAGTTGCTTTATACCAAATGATGTTTTTAAATAGAATTCCAATACCTGCAGCTATTTATGAATCTGTTGAAGTAACAAAGAAGATTCAAGGAGAAAAGACAGCAGCCATTGTAAACGGTGTTCTAAGAAATATCGCAAGAAATTTAGATAATATCAGGTATCCGGACAGAGCAGATGATGAGATATATTATTTCTCTGTATTATACTCACATCCAAAGTGGCTTGTTAAAAGGTGGATTGACAGGTTTGGTTTACAAGAAGCCGAACAACTCATGAATTATAATAATCAAAGACCATATATTCCGGTCAGGATAGTTGAAACAAACTCTGATATAGAAAGTGTAAAAACAATATTTGAAAATCACGAAATAAAGTTCAGAGTATCTCCTTACATCAATAGTACCTTACTTCTCGACTCACCAAGATATGACATAAGTGCCAGCGAACTTTTCAAGAACGGAAAGATAACCATTCAAGACCCGAGTGCTTCATTAGCCGTAAAATTGAGCGGAGTCAATTCCGGTAATAATGTAATAGATCTTTGTGCTGCTCCCGGAGGTAAATCATTTCTACTTGCTGAAATGATGATTAATGAAGGAAAAGTTTTAGCGGTGGATAAACATGATTCCAAATTACGTTTTATCAAAGATGGAGCTCAAAGATTAGGATTGAGTATAATTGAAACTCTGACTAAAGACTCTGAAAGTTATGTTTTCTCTGAAGAAGCTGATGTCGTTTTTGCAGATGTACCCTGCTCAGGTTTAGGTACAATTTCCAAAAAGCCGGACATTAAGTGGAAGAAAGAGTACGAGGACATGATTAAATTGATACCACATCAGAGGAAAATACTTGAAAATGCAGCTAAAATTGTCAAAACGGGAGGGGTGATAATTTATTCCACCTGCACAATAGAACCTGAAGAAAATGAAGAGAATGTAAAATGGTTTTTAGATAATCATCCGGATTTTGAATTGGAACCTGCTGAAAAGTTTATTCCAATGGAACTTTGCACTGATGGATACTATAGTTCAATACCCCACCGCACAGGTATGGATGGGGCATTTGCTGCAAGATTGAAGAAGATAAAGTAAGATTTAAATTCTTCTTCTGAATCCTTCACCTAATACTTCGTGAACATTGTTTATGACAATGAAAGCCGAAGGATCAACCTTTTTGATGAGTTGAGTCAGAGCACCTAACTCTTTACGAGTAACGATAGTATATATCATTTCACGTTCGATATTTCTGTATAATCCTCTTGTTTTTATGGCGGTGGCTCCTCGACTCAAGTCGTGCATAATGACATCGCCTATTTCATTGAATTTGTCCGATATGATAAATACTCCTCGAGCATAATCAAATCCATCTATTATAATATCTATGAGTTTGCTCGATACAAAAAGTAACAAGAAAGCATACAGAGTCAGTGATAACGCAGGTTTATCGGGAGACAAGTCTTGTACGTATATGATGATTCCGGCAAGTGATATTACAAAAAAATCAATTATCATAATAGCTTCACCGGGCTTTATACCAAAACGTTTATTTAGTACTGAGGCAACAATGTCCGATCCTGCTGTTGTTCCTCGGAATTTGAATATTATTCCCAAACCTACACCTAATAGCACCGAACCAATGAGTATGAGAAAGAAGAAATCATTTTCGGCGATATGTCTTACTGAATCTAAATCTTGAAGTCTTACGTTTTCAAAAAATGGTATGTCGCCTCGAAAAAAGTCAATGAAGAATGATACAAAAGTAAAACCTACAAAAGTTCTTGCTCCGAATGTTTTGCCAAGCTCTTTATAACCCCACACAAACAGAGGAACATTAATTGCCCAAATTACCATACCAACTGGAATCTTACCCCCGCTGACATAGTAAATTGACATGGCGAGTCCGCTTGCACCACCCGGTACTACTTTTGCATCAACAAGGAACACGCCTATTCCCAAAGCCATAATAGCTGCACCGAGAACGATAAACAGGTAATCTGTTACCGGCAGTTTTAATTTCAATTTATCCATCATAATAATTATTTCTTAATAATTATGCAATAATACGTTACAAAAGTAACATATTATTGCATAATAAAATATAATTATTTATCATTATTATGGAGTTCTTCAGAATAAAGTGGTAGAGTAAAGGAAAATTTACTTCCGACACCTTCATCACTTTCAACGATTATTTCACCGCCGTTCTTGCTTACAAATTCTTTACAAAGCACTAATCCAAGACCTGTGCTCGGCTCATTTTCAGTTCCGGATCTGCCTTTTTGAGTGCTGATAGAGAAAAGGTCATTCAATATTGAATCCGGCATACCAATACCATTGTCACTGATTGTAATATAGGCTTTATTCTCGCTGACTACTCTTGCTCTTACGGAAACCATACCCCCGCGGCGAGTATATTTGATAGCATTGGTTATCATATTTCGTAATACTGTTGAGATCATCGCTGCATCGGCAAAAACCATGATGTCATTTTCTATATCTACTTGAAGTGTTATCTCTTTGTTTGATGCGGAAATTTGTAATAGTTCTATAGTGTTGTTCACTAAATAGTTTAGTGATAATTCATGAGGATTGAAATATAAGTTCCCCGTCTGTGATTTTGACCAGTCAAGAAGATTATTGAGCAACTTGTAAATATTATCGGCTGATGAATGTAAATTATTCAGAACCTCATGTATTTCACTTATCGGCATATTGAATAAATCATTAACAAGGACTTCTGTAATTTGCATAAAGCCACCCAGTGGGTTCTTAAGGTCGTGTGAAATTATCGAGAAAAACTTATCCTTTGTTTTATTTAATTCTTGAAGTCTGGCTGCCTGATCCTCCAGTTCAAAATTTAATGCTACGATTTGATTTGCATTATCTTCGATATACTGTTTGGAATCATACAAATCTTGAATCAACTTTCTGTTGGTTTCATCAGAATTCACGCTTTGAGTGATGTTACTGACTATGAGCACGGCACCGTAACCCGGAATCGGTATTGGTGCAGACGACACACTAAGCCATAAAATTTCTCCGTCATCTTTGACCAAGCCCATTTCTTTATTGATGACTACTTCATTTTGCTGCAAGGAAATATAACTTGGGTATTCATCTATTGGCACAGCCTCGTAATTCAAATTGACAAATTTCCATTTATCCCTGATAATATTATAATCGGACAAAATGTGGTTATCTGCTTGATTATCAAATACAATATTAAATATTAACTGTGCAGCTTTATTAAGATAAAGAAACTTACTTTCTTCGTCGGTTATTATGATTCCGTCCGGAATAATTTCCAAAATAGTACGAAGCTTTTCTTCATCATATTTTTGCTTTAACTCAATTTCTTTTTTTTCGCTTATATCCTTGACAATAATTAAAGCGCCGATTATTGTTCCGCCTTCATAGACAGGCTTAAAAACAAAATTATAATATTCTGATTTATTATTGTAGGATTTGTTTACATCTATCGAGGATTCAGCACCCTTCAGTGAATTTGTGATTTTGTTTGTTCCGATGTCAAAGCAGTTTAGAAAATCTTTTATATCAGTTGAAATGGAAATTTCTTTACTTGAATATTTCTTATACAGTTCAGCCGTATTGTTATTATATGTCAATAAATTACAATTATTGTCAAGCAATATGAAGCAAAGCCCCGAAGACTCAATAGATGCTTTATACTGAGCTTCAGATTCTTTTAACTTCCTTTTGCTTTCGTACAATTCATTTTGAATTGTTTGTTTTTCGGTAATATCAACAATGATTACGGCAAATTTATTCTTTTCATGGCTGAAAGCTTTTACATGAAAATACTTATTCATTGACTTGACGTAATCTATGAATTCGATAGGACTTCCATTGATGGCTACCTCAGAGTACTGCTCAATCCAGTAGTGTTCGATAGTAGGCAATACTTGAGTTACTGTTTTACCTACAACTTTATTGTAGCAGAGTCCTGTGAGCTTTTCATATTCATTGTTCACATACAAGAACACATAATCAATAGGGTTTCCGTATTCATCAAAGACTAATTCATGAACTGCGAAACCGCTATTCATACTGTTAAAAATTGTTTCAAAATTGATATTCTTTGGTATCTTCATGCTTTTATTTTACACAAACATAATTTATTATTGGGAACTCAACACATATTTTGGAAGTTTGACACAGAATTCGGTTCCATTGCCCAATTTACTTGTCATGGAAATTTCACCTTTCAAAAGCTCGACGGAACGTTTTACGATAGTTAAACCGATGCCGGTCCCTTGCTGGTCTAAAGCATTAGAGAACCTGTGAAACGGTTCGTACAAATAGCAAAGCTCCTCTTCAGGGATTCCAATACCTTGATCAGTAACATATATATGAAAATTAAGTTCGAAATCAACAAGCATTAACTCAATTTTTGTTCCTTCGTCAGAGTATTTACAAGCATTATTAAGCAAGTTAGAAAAAATACGACGAACTAAAAGAGGGTCGGATTCAACTTCAATTCTGTTCTTTTCTGTTTTAAACTCGATTACTTGATATGGTTTACAGATGATGCGAGTTTCCTGGACTAATTCATTGATAAGGGAAACGATGTTGAATTTTTCAATTTTCAGGATTTGGCTTGCTTCATCGTCCTTACCTATTGTAATTACATCCTCCAGCAATCGAATTATGCTTTGTACGCTCTCTTGAATTCTTGAAAGATTATCTCGAAAATTCTTTTCCTCATTATTGAAGAAATATCTTTCGAGCAGATAGGTTGAAGTAAGAATTACTGTAAGAGGTGTCCTGTACTCATGAGAAACCATTGAAATAAAACGTGTTTTAAGCCTGCTCAATTCTTTCTCTTTAGCAAGCAGATAAGCGAGTTCTTCTTTTGCTTCGAGTAGTTCTTCGCTAACCCGTCTTCGCATTTGAACTTCGCTTCTAAGTTCGTCCAGAGCGTCGTCAAGCTGTGCAGTACGTTGGAAGACTCTGTCTTCAAGCTCTGAATTGAGCTGCTTTAACTCTTCTTCGAGGTTAATCCTGTCATTAATATCATAAATAATTCCTTCAATGTATAGTAGTTTTCCGTCAATGAAAATTCCGCCACCGCGTTCTTCGACCCATTTATAAGTATCATTTTCACTTTTAATTCTGTAAATCAGTCGGAAACTACGCTGTTCTTCTAATGCCTTATCAACTTCTTCAAAAATATAGTTTTTGTCATCGGGATGATAGAAATCAGTAAAAAATACTTTTTGATTTACAAACTCTTCCGATGATTTGCCGAATAGTCCCAGAATGTTTGCATTAGCATATATAGTCGTAAATTTTTCGTCATTCTTGCACAAATAAAGAACTCCCGGTAAATTTTCCGCTATCAACCGGAATTTCTCCGCAGATTCGGTTAGCTCTTGCTGAAAATTTTTCCTGTCTGAGATGAACTGTGAAGTGACATTAACAGATATACCAAAAATTGCAATTACTTTACCATCAATATTGATTATTGGTGATTTATATTTTTCAAGAAATTCTTTCTGTCCGTTTCTTTCAATGCTGTGAATTTTTGTGAGAGTTGTTTTGTTTGATTTCACATATTCATCTTCGGATATAAATTCAGTTGCTGACTCAGAGTCAAAAAGTTCAAAGTCCGTCTTACCGATAATTTCCGCAGAAGTCTTTCCATTCAATTCTTCGAAATGTTTATTTACGGCAATAAATTTTCCGGATGTGTCTTTCATCCATGCTGTAAAAGGTAGATTATTCAGCATAATCTGATGTAAACAATTGTTCAATTGTAAACCTTCCTTATCAAATTCGCCAATAATATGCCTGAGATAAGAGTTTTCACTCTCAAGCTCTTTTAACCTACTTTCCATTTCGTCAATTGAATAGAATATTTTGTCTTTTGTCAAGCTGTTTGTTCATTTTGTTAACAAAAATCATATTTAAAAATATGTATTTGAATTTACAATACAAAATGAATATTTATTAAATCTTGTATTATAGCATATTTAAGTATGATTTTACGTATTTTTCAGTAAAAAATAAATCGTATTAATTTGGACAATTCACTTCCTTGTCGGTGTCGAAATCGTATCCTTCTATGCATATTCCGGGTTTTGAGTACCAAAACCATTTACCGGATTGCTTATCATTTGAATAATATCCATCAATTTCAACTAATCCATTATCCCAGTAAACAAAATATTTTCCGTGTTTTTTGTCGTTAGAATAAATTGCCTTTACAAAAACTGTCCCATTCGGATGATATTCGAGCCATACTCTTTCCTTTTTCCCGTTTCGAAATTGTCCTTTTTCTTGTGTTTGACCGGATTCATACATATAGTACCATATACCGTCTTCGAGATCATCTTTATAGTTACCTTCTTTAAGGATGTTACCATTTTCGAACCACCATCTCCATAGATTGATACGCTTTCCTGCATTATAGTTGCCCTCAGTAGATTTAACGCCGTCCTCAAACCACAGTGTATAATGTCCGTCCATGACGCCGTGGTCATACCAAGTTTCTCCCATTTTCGAACCTTTTGGCCAATAAGCTAAAGCTATGCCATGTTCCACACCTTCGTAATAACATTGGCTTAGCATCATTTTAGTATGCTCATTATCCCACCATCCCATTAATGGTCCATGTTTTCGGCCTGACGAGTCCACGTAATGGATTGTATTCTCGGTTTCATCCACTATTTTTTGTCAATACCGAATAATCTACTTGCCATCCACAGTCGCATTTGTCACTATTGTCAAGAGGCTCGAGTGTCAAATTATACGCATCACATAATATGACTTCTGCTGCATCTGACATCAGAATATCATTATCCTTAATAATTTTGGGAGTAAGGCTGCCTGAAAGGCTGACTGTTACTTTTGAGGCTTCGTCATTAATTATATAGTCGGCTGCTTTCCAAATATTATTTGTACGAGCGAATACTTTCAGGGTTGAACTTGTCATTCTTCCAACCGGTATTTTCCCTTTGTCATACGACATGACAAATTTTAACGGAGCTTCAATTGCCGATACACCGTTGATTTTTACCTTATAAACATTACTACCGGATTTGTAATCCTGGACTAGGAAATTTGGTGCAGTATCTTCTTTTTTTACGAACACCTGGATGTCTGAATTAGTAGCACCACCCGGAATAATAATCTGAAAATCATCGCCGGCTGTAATAACTTGGTCGTCTTGACCGACTTGAATTTTCTTGTCAATATCGTAATCCTTGTCATTGCCGACCAATTTGTCAATCTCGTCACAAGAGCTCATTAATGAAATACAAAAGACAGAGGCAATAAGCACGAGAAAAATTGTTGAATTTTTCATAACCTATCCTGATATTGTAATACAGACATAAGTAACATAATCAATTATTACTAAAATAACAAACTATTTATAGATAATATTTTTAGTAAAATTTTTCAAAGATTATTCATGTCTTACAATAATTATAAACGGATAGTATCTCTACTAAATTATGTTGAATATACATTCTTAGATTTTATTAAAAAGTATTATGGCAGATGTATTAGAAAGTGGAACTGAGATTCTGAAAGATGCGGATTTATGGCTTGACCGTGGTGATGAATCTGTCAAGTCAAAGGATTATGCAAAAGCTGTTGATTGCTTCACGCGAGCAATCAACCTAAATCCAAGGTCTTCATTTGCATTTTTTAAAAGAGGCAATGCATATTTTGCAATGAATAAATTCGAGTCTGCGTTAGATGACTTAAATATGTCTCTGAGCCTGAATCCGGGATTTGCGTTTGCTTATTTCAAGCGAGGTTCAGCCTTTTATGCAATGAATGACTTTAAATCGGCATACAGCGACTTTAGTTCTGCCATACAGATAAATCCTCTTTTTTCCTTTGCATTTTATAAACGTGCCTTATGTAGGTTGAGATTGAAAGATTATAATGCGGCACTCGAAGACCTCAACAATGCCGTTAAATTGAATCCAAACCTATCCGGAGCCTTTGTATCGAGAGGTAATATTGCTTTTGAACTGGGAGATTACAGAAAGGCAGCTGAAGATTACAATGCGGCTATCAGATTAGACCCGTTTCAGGAAAAAGTATATTTATCAAGAGGTTTAGCATATAGTCATTCCGACAGAAACAAAGAAGCTCTTTTTGATTTTACAAAAGCTATAGAAATCAACAGAAGTTCATATTTGGCTTTCAATTACAGAGGACTTATTTTTTTGAAGTTTAGTGAATTCACTAATGCAATCCGAGATTTCAATGAGTCTATTGCCATCAATTCAGAATTTGCTGACGCTTACAATAATCGCGGAATAACTTATTATACGGTTAAAAGATACGCAGAAGCAGCTGATGACTATGCTAAAGCAATAAAAATCAATCCGTCAAATCCGAATATTTACTACAATCGGGGTAATACATACTTGATGCAGAATAAATATATGGAAGCGATGGCTGATTTTGATTATGCTATCAGATTGTCGCCTAATTTGGCACCTGCATATTTGAGTAAAGCTAATTGTTATATTGCAGTTGGTCAATTTAGTGAAGCTATTAAATACTTCAATAAGTCAATACTAATCAAGCCAAAGCTGTATTCTGCTTATATTGGTCGAGGCAACGCCTTCATGAAAATGAAAATGTATCGTAAAGCACTCGAAGACTTTACTATTGCTGTCGAACTCAATCCTGACGACCCGCGAGCTTACTTAAACCGCGGTATAGCATTTAAATCGGACAACCAGATTGAATCTGCAGCGAGTGATTTAAAAAGATATCTGTATCTTGTTAAAGGTAATACACCACAAGCTGCAAAAATCAAAAAATGGCTTACACGAGTTGAATTAGAATTTAACTGATTTGCTGTATGAAGTCGAGACTGTGTATGCAGTATATTTGTTTACTGTCATTACACAGTCTAAGACATGGATATTTAATAATTGTATAGATTAATTCCGGACTCTGAATCTACTCGATTTTATTATTTCAATACTATTTTCATCATAGAGAAATCATCGTCAAGTATTTCCTTGCCAGACAAATCTTTTACATACTTCAATAGCGAATCAATTTCAAAATAATCCGATCCGCGATTCTTAGTGATAAATTGAAACATCTCATCAAGTTCCCAAATAGAATTATCAGGTTTCTCAATTTCATATACGCCATCGGAATAAATAAACAGTACAGCAGGCAAATCAATCTTAACCTCACTGCTGGAATACGGGAAATCCGGTAAACCGCCGATTATGAAATTTTCATTAGCAAGTTTAAGGCAAGTACCGTCTTTCAAGAGAACGAAAGCCGGAGGATGTCCGCCTGAAGCATATTTCAGAATACCCGTGCTCTTGTTATAGACACCGTACCATATTGTAAAATACAGTCCGTTATGGTCTGACATTTGGAATGATTTATTCAAAGCGGATAACAAACTTGCAGGCTCTTTATAATCTGCTCCGGCAAGTGTTTCGCCACGCAGAACATTTAAAGCGGAAACAGACATCAAAGCAGAGCCAACACCATGACCGCATACATCAATCAAATACATTGCAAAATGCTCATCATCCAATTTATGATAGCCAAAAGCATCGCCACCCAGCTGAGCTGACGGAATGAATCTCCAGTATGTTTCAACATCATCATTTTTTAATTCAGGTGGAAGTAGCGAAACTACGTAGTCTCCAGCTTTTGACAGCTCACGAGCAAGGATTTTCTGACTTCTGTCGAGAGAATCATAAGCCATATTCCTTTCAAGCAGATTGGTATAAGCTCTTGAATGATAGCGAATCCTGGCTATAAGCTCAATTTTATCCGGAAGTTTTACAAGATAATCATTTGCTCCTGCCGCAAATGAATCCGCCTTCGTAAGCGCCTCTTCTTTAGATGATAATACAATAATCGGCACATCTCTTAGTTCAGAACTTGCACGATAAAACTTGACGAGAGTTAAGCCATCAATATCAGGCATCACCAAATCTTGCAATATAAGAGTGGGATTGACTGACTTGGCAATTTTCATAGCATCGGCCGGCTCAGTGCAGATAACAAGTTCAATATCACTTTCATCAGCCAGCATTCTTTTTACTGTTTCGCCTACTATCATCTGATCGTCAACAAGAAGCACCTTGATTTTCAAGTGCGATTCTAAGGGGTTCAATATTTGTTGGATTGAATCCGACATATATAAAATTCCGGTTTAATTTAACAACTTTAAGATACTCTCTGCAATTTGAGTAATTGACAAAATTTCTGTAGCTGCATCCAAATCACGAGCAGCTTTCGGCATACCATAGACAACTGACGTAGCTTCATCCTGAGCAATTGTATGCCAACCTGCTTTCTTAAGCTCGAGCAGACCTTTTGCTCCATCGTTGCCCATTCCTGTAAGAAGGATGGCTGTATCTCTAAAAGCCCAATTTTGTTTAAGGCTGTTAAAAAATACATCTACTGATGGTCTGAAATGGTTTTCGTAAGGTCTCGGAGAATATTCGAAAGTACCGGACTGACTAAGATATAAATGGTCATTTGTTCCGGCAATGTAAATTCTGCCGTTTTGTGGTACTTCACCGTTTTCGACAATGCTGACAGGCAGCTTGGAATAATTTTTAAGCCAGTCAGCCAAGCCGGAGGCAAATTGAGCATCTACATGCTGAACAATCACAAATGCTGCTTCGGTGCTATTAGGAATATTTTCAAAAATCTGTGACAGTGCTTTGGGACCTCCCGTAGAGGAGCCGATAGCCACAATCCGAGTTCTCCTTTTCACGCCGGATGGTTTGGGGATATTCGGGTTTTGTATAGTGCTGTGATAGTTTACTAATTTTCTGAATATTTCGATTTTTTTTATCAAGTCATCTTGCCCATGAATCAATCCTGTTTCATTGATTTTGGGCATGTTGACAACATCTAAAGCTCCATAACCCATTGCTTCGAAAATTTTACCGGAGTGATTGTTCTCTGAGTCAGTCAGAAGCAGTATAGCTGCCGGTCCGTCTTCTATAATGGCTTTCGTAATTGCCGGACCGTCAACATTCGGCATTTGTAATTTCAAAAGGATTAAATCTGGTTTGTTGGATTTAACGTTTTTCAATACTTCATTGAAATCAGCCGTGCACCAAGTAATCACATAATCCTTGTCGCCGGATAATGATTTCTGTAATACTCTGATTTCAAGTTCGTTATCATTAACGATTGCAATTTTCATAAATCAAGGTTTCCCAATCAAATCATTTACTGCTTCAAGCAAAGTATCATCATGGAAACTGCTTTTTGTAAGATAATAATTAGCACCTGCCTCCAAACCTTTCTTTCTGTCATCTTCTCTGTCTTTATAAGACACTATCATCACCGGTATCTCTCTAAACTTAATATCACTTTTAATTCTTTTCACTAATTCGATTCCATTCATTCTCGGCATGTCAATATCGCTGATAATCAAATCGAATTTATCTCTGTGTAGAGTATTCCACCCGTCAATACCATCAATAGCAGCGGTAACTTTGTAACCTTTGTTTTCGAGGAGTTTGCGTTCGACTTCCCTGACAGTCAGAGAGTCGTCAACGACGAGTATATGCAGAATTTTTCTTTTATCATTGTCTTCTCCCGAAGCAACTTTGTCAATTTCACCAGACTTTGTGATTCTGTCAATTGAACGCACTGTGTCATCAACATCAATAATCAAAATCGGGGTACCGTCTTCGAGTATGGCTCCTGAAGAGATATTCGGAATTCTGCCAAGTTTTTTGTCAAGGGGCATGACTACAAGGTCCGGCTGTGCAATTAGTCTGTCCACTGTTAGTCCGTAGCGGTTAAGCCTGTCACTGAGAACAACAATGTTATAACTATTTCTAGGCTTGCTTTCTCTACTTAATCCAAAGATTTGTTTAGCGTCAACAATACCAATATTTTCACCGTTTAGTTCAAGATATTGCAGACTTTCAGCAGACTTAATGTCTTGCCGGTTCAGTGAGAGAACCTTATCAATTCGAGAAAGAGGTATTGCATAAGGTTCTTTCCCTACTTCTACAAGCATAGTTCTGATAACCGACAAAGTAAGAGGGAGCTGTAGTTGAAAGTTTGTACCTTTTCCATATTCTGACTCCACTTTGATTATTCCGCCGACGTCATTAACCATTGAAAAAACAACGTCCAAACCTACACCTCTGCCGGAAATCTCTGTTACTTGATGACGTGTGGAAAATCCGGGTAGAAATAGGAAGTCGTATAGTTCACTCGGGCTGAGAGCAGAAGCCATTTCCTTACTCGAAAATCCTTTTTCTGCAATTGACTTTCTCAGTTCTTCAAGATTAATGCCTTTTCCGTCATCCTTGATTGATATGAGCAACATTCCCGAGCTGTGCCTTGCTTCTAATATTATCTTTCCTGTCTCTGGTTTGCCCGCAGCAATTCTTTCTTCGAGAGTTTCAAGACCGTGGTCAATTGCATTCCTTACAAGATGATTCAAAGGAGCTTCGAGCTTTTCGAGTATATCTCTGTCAACTCTGGTATTTGCACCTTTGACTTCTATTTCTGCTTTCTTGCCTAATTGCTTGGAAACATCTCTTACCAGACGGGGAAATCCGATGATACCTTCACTGAATGGTTTCATTCGGGTTTCTACAGCTTCATTATAAAGCCTGTCGGAAGTCATTTCTAATCTTCTTGAAAAACTTTCAAAATTTTCTATAAAACGAATAATTGTACTTAATATAAAATCCAGCTGCTTAGATGATTCATGGAATTTCAGATTAATGTCATCCGAAATTCCTTCCTTAAAGAGTTCCTGATAAATTTGCTCTTTAAATGAATTCAATTCTAAGATGCTCAATTTAATTTTCTGCATTTCCTTTGAAAAAGGTTTTAATGATTTGGTCTGTACCAAGATTTCGCCTGTCAAACCCAGCAATCTGTTCAAATTGTCCGAGAGTACTCTTACAAAACGTTCTTCTTTTTTGTCTTGTGCAGTATTTTCAATAGAAGCAGGTTCTTGTTTGGCTGTTAAATTCTCTTTACTGATAGGCTTAGAAAGGGCTTGAACTGTTTGCTTCGATTCTAATGAATCTTCAGATTTGAAAGCAGAATCGTCCGGAATTACATTATCTATTTCATTCAAAATATTGTCTAAATCAAGAGAGATATAGTGTTCTATTATTGAACTCTTGCCGGACTCAGGAATTTGAGAAATCTTTGAGATAATATTTTCTAAAATTTCAATGTTTATTTTACTTACTTTATTATCTCTGACTGTATTAAACATTTCAAGCAGCTTATCGGCAATGACGCTGATTTCTTCTATACCGGTTATTTTAGCGCTACTTTTAATCGAGATGACTGTATTGTTTATTTCAACAATGGAGTTAAGATTAAAATCTTCCTGAAGTTTTTTGATAAGGGATAAGAGCTTATTGCATCCTTTTGTTAGTTCACTCCGAAATAAATCAAGCATATACGGTTCTATGACGGTATCATGACTGCTTCTTTTTACAAATACAGGTTCTTTATTTGAAGCAGTAGCATTCTTGTTCTTATGTGTTCCATTTTTACCGTTTTTCGAATGAGTTGACAGATGCAAATTTTTGTCATTGTGCTTTAATAATTTAATCAGATTAAGAATTTTTTCTTCAGAATCATCAAGGGCACCCGGGATATTTTCGATATCACATTTCAACAAAGAAGCAAAAATATCATTGCAATCCAGCAGTACCTGAATCTTATCCTCATGTACTTGTTCGCCGGATTTACGTGAAATTTCAAAAATATTTTCCATTTCATGTGCTAAGCCAACGGCTTTATCGAGACCTATGATTCTTGCTGCACCCTTGATGGAGTGTGCAGCCCGCATCAAAGACTCGTAAATGTGAGTACTGTTGTTAGACTCAAGACCAATCAGACCTTGCTCAATTGTGCGTGTGTTGCTTTCCAGTTCAACGGCAAACAGTTCCAAAAGTGATAAATCAACAATATTACCCGAACTTCCCATTACCACACCATTTTTCGGTTAATAATTTTAAACAGTTTATGCTCATCAATTATTGAGATAGATTTATTTTTGTAATTGATAATAGCACCTGAGATAGTAGAATCAGATTTTGAAACAGTGAGAGGAGGGTTGACTCTATACTCTGCCGGTATAGCGGTAACACCTAAAAAATCATCTACAGGAAAAGCGTATCTCTGATTATTCTCAAAAATTATAAGAAGATTATTGTAAACATTATGGTTATTTTCTTCATTGTCAAAAGAGACTACCGGCAGGTTAAGCAACTTCGCTATTGACAAGCAAATCAGCAATTCACCGTTTACATTTACTATCCCGTGCAAAAACTCATTACTTCGTGCCGGTACAAAATGTACGAATTTCTTAACAACGGCTTCCTGAAAAACATTCGTGTTTAGCCCGAGCCATTCATCAGCGATTCTGAAAATAACGACCGAAATTTTGTCGGCAGCATCAGATTCTTTGGGGCGGCTGATAATTTCAGTCCAATCACGAATCATTTCCGGTGAGATATTCCTTTCTAATAAATGCCTGCCTCCCTGAGCATATACCGGGCAATTTTTGCAATGATGATATTCATCGAGAAGCTCACAGGTTCCTAAGCCGAAAACACCGATACTGTCCCAGCATCTTTCACCTTTCTCTGATTTTATTTTTTCGATATCAATCATTCAATCCCTCTCCGGCTGCATTATTACGAAGGTAAGCTCTTTCGGCACGTTCACGATAAAGCAGAGCTCTGTCAGATTCCCCGAGAGATTCATAATAGAGGCTGATATGGATAAGGGACTCATAGTGGTCAGGCTGAAGGTACAATACTTTTTTGAAATATTCTGCTGCTTTATGTGAATTTTTCAAAGCATTTTGAATTAATCCCATATAATATAATGCTTCTGAATTTAAGCTCTCATTGTATATTATGGAACTGCATAATTTCTCGGCACTTGCGAAGTCTCCTTTGTCTGCCATTGCTTTGACATTTTCGATATGTTCAGAGGATTGGACCGGTACAGTAACCATAAAGCCACTATCACGAGGACTTTCAACTTTTCTTTTCTCCTGCTTGAATGTAGGCAATAGTTTCTTGGTTTTCACGGATTTAATTTCTGTAAAATAAGAATGTCTCTCACCTGAAAGTTTGCAAGCAAAAGCCATGTTATGTTTTATTTGGTCGAAGCCATTACGTGTAAAATAGTTGATTTCAGACAGTCCGACAAGCAAAACACCGTCGTCTTTCAAGAGGTACTTAATATTATTGAGTACCCGAGTTCGCGCATCGTCACTTAAATAAATCAATAAATTCTTGCTTGTCCTTATAAACCTTTTTAACCTCACTAAAAACAGCCTCTGGGTCGATATTTAGCTTGACCATCAAAGCTGGGTCATCTGTCAGCTCTTTAAAATGATCCAGAAGATAAGCTTCGTCTCTAACATATTTTTCA
>Ga0172382_10005936_pt1 | contig 17988 bp, 16 predicted proteins | sample Leawel138RmetaG_FD_122245 | JGI IMG/M metagenome (GOLD analysis project Ga0172382, IMG submission 122245) | Leachate microbial communities from a municipal landfill in Southern Ontario, Canada - Leachate well 138R metaG | ecosystem: Engineered > Solid waste > Landfill > Unclassified | place...
CGCTGGTACTTGGCCTTGGTGCCGGTGATGCGGCTCGGCACAATCTTGCCGCTCTCGGTCACGTAGCCCTTCAGGGTGTTCAGATCCTTGTAATCGATGTACTTCACGCCTTCGGCGGTGAAGCGGCAGAATTTCTTGCGTCGAAAGAAACGAGACATGTGTGTGCTCCTGGTAGTGTCCGTGCGGCAGCCTTACTCGGCTGCGGCCTCTTCGGCTTCGCCTTCGTCGTCAGCCATGTCTTCACGGCTGCTGCGCTCGCGGCGATCGTCACGCTCTTCGCGCGACTTGGCCAGGAACGACGCCTCGGTCACCGCCTCATCCATGATCAGGATCAGGTTGCGGATCACGGCATCGTTGAAGCGGAAGGCGGACTCCAGCTCCTTCATGGTCTCGGTCGGGCACTCGATGTTCATCAGAACATAGTGCGCCTTGTGGATCTTGTTGATGGGGTAGGCCAGCTGGCGGCGGCCCCAGTCTTCCAGGCGATGAATCTGGCCGCCGGCGGTTTCGATGGTCGAACGGTAGCGTTCGATCATGGCAGGAACCTGCTCGCTCTGGTCCGGGTGGACCAGAAACACGATTTCGTAGTGCTTCATTGTCACTCCTTACGGTTTGGACAGCCTTGGCATGGACTCCGCCGAGGCAAGGAGTAATACCGCCACAACGGCGGCATTAAAGGGCGGGCATTTTACTGGGGTAGGGGGGAGAAGGCAACTCTATAAAGGCAATTCAAGATTCATGATTGACCACGACCTTCCCAATTTTGAATTCTCAGTTCCGGGTTCGCTGGCGCAGTGCCTCAAACAGGCAGATGCCGGTAGCCACAGAAACATTGAGGCTTTCCACGCTGCCGGCCATGGGGATGCGCACCAGCACGTCGCAGTGCTCGCGGGTCAGGCGACGCAGGCCGCTGCCTTCCGCGCCCATCACGATGCCGAGGGGGCCGCACAGATCGGCGTCATACAGGGAGGTCTGGGTCTCCCCCGCCGCGCCAACCAGAAACACCCCGGTGTCCTGCAACAGACGCAGGGTGCGGGCCAGGTTGGTCACCTGCACGAAGGGCACCGTCTCGGCGGCGCCGCTGGCCACCTTGCGCGCCACCGGGGTCAGGCCGCAGGCCTTGTCGCGCGGGGCGATGACGGCATGGACGCCGGCAGCATCGGCGCTGCGCAGGCAGGCGCCCAGGTTGTGCGGATCGGTGACACCGTCGAGGATGAGCAGGAAGGGCGGCACTTCCAGTTCGGTAAGCAGTTGATCCAGAAAGGCCTCACTGCGCGCCTCGGCCTGGCGCACCCGTGCCGCCGCACCCTGATGGCGGTCGCCGCCGGTGAGCTTGTCCAGCTCCTGGCGCTTGACCCAGTGCGGCCGCAGCCCCTCGGCTTCGGCGGCGGCGGCCAGGGCCTGCAGGCGCTGATCGCGCCGGCCCGAGTCCAGCCACAGCTCGACCACGCCGTCGGGGCGCTGCAACACCGCCTCGACGGCGTGCAGGCCGAATACCAGTTCTGTCGCTGCCATAAGCTCAGCTACCTCGGGTCAATATTCGCCGCGTCGCCGGATGCGGAAAGAGTCAGTCCGCGAATGAACGCCAATGCACGCGAATAGTCAATCGACCGTACATTTGCGTTCATTTGCGGAGTGTTTTCTTCTCGGCGCTACGTCGCTGCGGGCCGATGCAGCGCTACTCCGCCGCCGGCGCCCGCTTTTTGCTGCGACGGCGGCGGCGCTTCTTGGACTTGGACGGCGCAACGCCCTCCTGCCCAGTCGCCTGCGGCTGGGCAGCCTGCTGTTGCGCTGGTTGCCCCTGGTCCTGAGGCTGCTGCGGCGGCGGGGATTTTTTCCGGGAACGGGAACGCCCCTTCTTCGACTTGGCCTCGGAACGCGGCTGCCCCTTGGCGACCGTAGCCTGCTCGCCTTCCTCCAGCACCAGTTCGAAATCGATCTTGCGCTCGTCCAGGTCGACGCGCACCACGCGCACCTTGAGCTTGTCGCCGAGGCGATAGATGCGCCGCGTGCGTTCACCCACCAGACGGTGGTGCGCCGGGTCGAAGTGGTAGTAGTCGTTCTGCAGGCCGGTGACGTGCACCAGGCCCTCGACGTAGATGTCGGCCAGTTCGATGAACAGGCCAAAACCGGTGACGCTGGTGATGATGCCGTCGAATTCCTCACCCACCTTATCCAGCATGTACTCGCACTTGAGCCAGTCCACCACGTCACGGGTGGCCTCGTCGGCACGGCGCTCGGTCATGGAACAGCTTTCGCCCAGCAACATCATGTCGTCGTGGCTGTAGCGGAAGGCCGCCGGACGCTTGCCGGACAGCACGTGGCGGATGGCACGGTGCACCAGCAGGTCCGGGTAACGGCGGATGGGCGAGGTGAAGTGGGTATAGGCCTCGTAGGCCAGGCCGAAGTGGCCCAGGTTGTCCGGCGAGTACACCGCCTGTGCCATGCTGCGCAGCAACACGGTCTGGATCAGGTGGGCATCGGCGCGACCAGCGATCTGCCTGAGCAGTTCGGAGTAATGGCGCGCCTCGGGCCGCTCGCCGCCGCCCATGGACAGGCCCAGCTCGCGCAGGAATTCGCGCAGGTTGGTGAGCTTTTCCTCGGTGGGCGTGGCGTGCACGCGATAGACGATGGGCACCTCCGCCCGGGACAGATAATCAGCGGTGGCCACATTGGCCAGCAGCATGCATTCCTCGATCAGGCGGTGGGCATCGTTGCGCACCACCGGCACCACGCTCTCGATCTTCTTGCCCGCGCCGAACACGATACGCGTCTCGGTGGTGTCAAAATCGATGGCGCCGCGTCGCTCGCGCTGCGCCTGCAGCACACGGAACAGGGCGTAGAGGTGTTCCAGGTGGTCGACCAGCTCGCCGTACTGGTTGCGCAGGGTCTCGTCGCGGTCCACCAACATCGCCGCCACCTTGGTGTAGGTGAGGCGCGCCGCCGAACGCATCACGGCGGGATAGAACTTGTAATTGCCCAGCACGCCGGTGGCGCTCACCTCCATGTCGCACACCATGCACAGGCGGTCGACGTTGGGATTGAGCGAGCACAGGCCGTTGGACAGCTGTTCCGGCAGCATGGGAATCACGCGGCCGGGAAAATACACCGAGTTGCCGCGCACGCGCGCCTCGGCGTCCAGCGGGCTGCCCGGCTGCACGTAATGGGACACGTCGGCAATGGCCACCACCAGGCGCCAGCCCTTGCCGCGCGGCTCGGCATACACCGCGTCGTCGAAGTCCATGGAATCGTCACCGTCGATGGTGACCAGTGGGATGTTGCGCAGATCGGCGCGGCCCTGTTTGGCCTCCTCTGGCACCACCGGCGGCAGCTTGGCTGCCTCGTCCTCCACCAGCAGTGACCACTCCTGCGGCAACTGGTAGGCGCGGATGGCGACATCGATCTCCATGCCGGGGGCCATGTGGTCGCCGAGAATCTCGATGACGCGGCCGATGGCCTGGCGGTAGCGGGTGGGTTGTTCGAGGATCTGGGCGGTGACGAGCTGGCCGGCGCGCGCACCATAGGCCTGCTCCGCCGGGATGAGGATTTCGTGCACCACACGCTTGTTGTCGGCGACCACGAAGCCGACACCGCCTTCCACACGGTAGCGCCCCACCACGCGATCAGTGTTGCGCTCCAGCACCTCCACCACCGCGCCTTCGCGACGGCCGCGGCGATCCAGGCCGGAAACGCGGGCCAGCACGCGGTCGCCGTGAAACACCGCCTGCATCTCGCGCGCGGTGAGGAACAGGTCGGAGCTTTTGTCGTCGGGGACCAGGAAACCGAACCCGTCCGGATGACCGATGACGCGGCCGGGGATCAGGTCCATCTTGCTGATCAGGCCGTAACCGCCGCGGCGGTTGCGCATCAGCTGGCCGTCGCGCTCCATCGCGCGCAGGCGGCGGGCCAGCGCATCCAGCTGTTCCGGGTCATGCAGGCCGAGGGCCTGGGCAATCTGGGAGGTTTCGAGGGGAACCCCCTGGTCCTCCAGCAGCTGCATGATGAATTCACGGCTGGGGATGGGGTTTTCGTACTTCTGCGCTTCGCGCTCCTGGAAGGGGTCCTGCTTGCTTCTGCGTTTTGACATGTGTTCGCTTGTATATCCTGGGTATATAAGGCGGTAATTGTAGCCTTTCCGGCCGGACAAAGCAGAAAAATATGCCGAAGTCCGCCAATGAACGCGAATAGACGCAAATACTGCCGGATGACGTTACAGCGGATACACCGGCATATCGCTGACGGCTATTAGGCCGGGTTCCAACCTGATGGCTTGCCCGATACCGCTGCGCTTTATCGGGCCTACAAGCACATATTCACTGGCTTATTCGCGTCCATTTGCGTTCATTCGCGGACCGAATGAGGTTTCCAAGATACCGGTTACGGGTAAAATGCCCCCATGCCCACCCCATCCGACACCCCGAGCCGCGACGTCTACACCGTTTCGCGCCTGAACGCCGAGGCACGCGCCGTGCTGGAAGGCAGTTTCCCGCTGCTGTGGGTGGAAGGCGAGATCTCCAACCTCGCCCGCCCCGCCTCCGGCCACTGGTACTTCTCCCTCAAGGACAGTGCCGCCCAGGTACGCTGCGCCATGTTCCGCCAGCGCAACCAGCTGCTGCGCTTCAAACCGCAGGACGGCATGCACGTGCTGCTCCGTGTCCGCATCTCGCTGTATGAGGGCCGCGGCGAATTCCAGCTCATTGCCGAACACATGGAAGAGGCCGGTTCCGGCGCCCTGCAGCGCGCCTTCGAGATGCTCAAGCTGCGCCTGCAGAACGAAGGTCTGTTCGATGCGGCACGCAAGCGCCCGCTGCCGCGCCTGCCGCGCCGCATCGGCGTGGTCACCTCGCCCACCGGCGCCGCCATCCGCGACATCCTCACCGTACTGGCACGCCGCTTCCCGGCCATCCCGGTGGTGATCTATCCGGTGCCGGTACAGGGCGCAGGCGCCGGCGAGCAAATCGCCGCGGCCATCCGCCGTGCCGGCGAGCGGGGCGAATGCGATGTGCTCATCGTCGGGCGCGGCGGCGGCTCGCTGGAGGATCTGTGGGCCTTCAATGAAGAGGTGGTGGCGCGCGCCATCCATGCCTCGCCCATCCCCATCGTCAGCGCCGTGGGCCATGAGGTCGACTTCACCATCGCCGACTTCGTCGCCGACATGCGCGCACCGACGCCCTCGGCCGCCGCCGAACTGCTTAGTCCCGACCGCGCGGAGATGCAGAATCAGCTGCTGCAATTGCGCCTGCGTCTGGCGCGCAGCTTCCAGCGTCAGATGCAGCACAAAAGGCGCGCCCTGGAAGCCGCGGAGAAACGCCTCAAGCATCCGGGGCGCCGCCTGCAGGAGATCGGCCAGCGGGTGGATGAGATGGAACAACGCCTGGCACGCGCCCGTCACAACCTGCTGCGCCATGCCGTCGCCCGACTCGCCGCGCTGCACGCCCGGCTGGAGCGTCACACCCCGCTGCACCGCGTGCAGGCCATGCAGGCACGGCAGCAGGAGATGCAGCGCCGCCTGCGCAGCGCCACCGTGCAACACCTGGAACGCAAGAACCGCCGCCTGGCCCAGGCTGCGCACGCCCTCGACACCGTCAGCCCGCTGGCCACCCTGAGCCGCGGCTACGCCATCGTCACCAGCGCCGACGGCAGCGTGCTGCGCGCCGCGGCGCAGACCGCGCCGGGCGCACAGGTGCAGGCCCGCCTCGGCCAGGGCCGCCTGCTGTGCCGGGTGGAAGGAGTGGAAGAATGAGCTGCGCCATCGAAACAACGCATCGCGAATACGATTCGCTCCTACGAAGCTCCGTGGTAGGAACAAATCGTATGCGCGACATCTTCTGCAGAAGTCCACACCGTGGGCGAAGAGACCGCCACCCCGTGGCTCTGTTCACCGAAAGTACTCGGCTCCTGCTGGTATGCATTTTCCTGCTATGCACAAACGTTGCATTCGCCCTGCCGCAGAGCGCCGCCGTTCCCGGCGGTGTCGCCATCGTGACGCTGGGCGATCACAAGAGTGCGCCGCAGGCGTACTATCAGGGCCGGCGCGTGATGGTGCTGAAGGACAGCGGGCAATGGCAGGCCGTCGTGGGCATTCCCCTCAGCGCCAAGCCCGGCCGCCACACCCTGCGGGTACAACCTGCCGGCGGAGCCGATCGCAAACTCACCTTCAAGGTGAGCGCCAAGCAATACGAGGAGCAGCACCTCAAGGTACCGCCGCGTATGGTCAATCCCAGCGCGCAAGATCAGAAGCGCATCGCCCATGATCTTCAGCTGGGCGCCGAGGCCTACCGCACCTTCCAGCCGGCAGACACCGCCACCACCCGCTTCATATTGCCGGTGGAGGGCCGCTACAGCAGCCCCTTCGGCCTGCGCCGCTTCTTCAACGGCGAGGCACGCAACCCGCACAGCGGCATCGACCTCGCCGCACCCACCGGCACCCCGATCCGCGCACCTGCTGCCGGCCGTGTCATCGCCACCGGCGACCTCTACTACAACGGCAACGCCGTGTTCCTCGACCACGGCCAGGGGCTGATCACCATGTACTGCCACATGGACAGCATCGCGGTAAAAACCGGCCAGATCGTCGATACCGGCCAGGCCCTCGGCACCGTCGGCGCCACCGGCCGCGTCACCGGGCCACATTTACACTGGAGTGTCAGCCTCAACGACGCCCGCGTCGACCCGCTGCTGTTCCTGGCGCCCGAAACTGTCGCCCAGCTAAACAAGTGACCGGCGCAGCATTCAACCCTGTCCGCTAGCACCACGCCGTACCACACTGCGCTGTCTGCCAGACTGCGACCAGGCCAGCAAGGCAAGCATCAGGATCCCCAGCCAACCCAGACTGCCGCCGCCACCACCACCGGAGCCTGACGGCGGTGGTGGCGGTGGCGGTTCACCCGATCCAGCCACGCTGTATGTGCCGACGATCTCTTCGCTGGGTGTTGAATATTTGTAGGCGCGCGCCCTTATGGTGACCGTCTGGCCCGCGGTTATGGCGATAGGTGCCGTATAGATCGGCGAACTCGCCGTCGGGCTTGAGCCATCGGTTGCATAGCGGATCACGGCACCCGGCACGGTCGAGGTGAGCCCGACGCTTATGGCCGAGTCATAGTTGCCCGGTGCCAAATCGAACTGCGGTGCTGCCACCTCCGTGCCATGCAGCACCAGGCGCCAACTTTTGAAGTGACCGGTATCACCAATGTACTTGTCGGTAACCCGGAGCCGCCAATTGCCACGCGCATTCTCATCCCACTGGCGCACACTGGTGAAGCGCCATGCCGGATAACCATCCTCGCTGGAGTCGTTACGCAACTCGGCCAGCCGGCTTTCGACACCGCTGGGAGCGATCAACACAACCTCCAAATCTCCACGGTAGGTGTGTGTGGCATCAAACACCACCTCCACATGCTCCAGCAACAAGTCACGTGCCACCTCGATGGTATCCGTGACAGGTGTTCCACCAACGCCCTCGCCGACACCGTCAGGTATGGGGCGGTTTACCGTATGGCTGCCGGAATCCACGGAGATAGCCGCAGGTACGTTGCTCCATGTTTTGGCTGCCGCCACGGCAGCCGCTGCGTCGATCAAGCCGAACCCATAGCGATGATTGACCGGGTGATCGGCACCATTGGTCGACCAGCCACTGTGTGCCGCGTCGTTTTTACGCGCTGTATGGACCAGGATATGCTGCACATCGCGCCACCCCAGATTCGGATTGGCCTGTAACAGCAAGGCGATAACCCCGGCGGCCAGCGGGGCGGCGGATGATGTGCCACCAAAGGTATTGGTACAGTTGCCGGCGCTGCCCGACGCCGTGTTGTAGCCATCGGCCCCCATCAAATCTGTGGTCACAATACCCACGCCATCACCGCTGCTCGGCGCCACTACCAGCATGCTCGCTCCGGGCTCACTGTAGTATGACTGCACGCCTTTATGGTCTACCGCGCCGACGGCGATCGTGAAACGCGAACTCGCATAGCCGTCGTAATTGACATTGTCCAGATTCTGCAAGCCATTGCCCGCCGCCCATACATAGATACTGCCACGTCCGTTGCGGCCGGTGGCGGTGTTTTGCTCCAGCGCCTGCAGCGTCGTTGTACCCGGCCCATCAAGACCTGCGCCACTGTCCTCGGGACCCCAGCTGTTGTTGTACACGTGGATCGCATTGTGCTGATGGGAAAGCGCATTTGCCTCCTGTGCATCAGTGGCCGGCGCGGAAATCAGGCGCAAGCCGGCCAGACCGGCCTCAAAGGCGGCACCGATACCACAGGAGCCGTTATCCTTGCCTGCCGCCGCCACACCGGCCGCCGAAGTACCGTGGGGATCATCGGCCCCCGGGGCAGGATCGGCGTCGCCGTAGTTAAAATCATAACTCAGGTCGGAGCGGTAATTGCCCGCCAGATCCGGATGTGCATACTGCAGACCGTCGTCCACGATACCGATCACCACCCCGCTGCCACTCAGGCCTTCGGCACTCCACACCGTATCAATGTTGACATCCACATTAGGTGTACCGAAGCTCTGCCCCTGGTTGTCCAGGTGCCACTGCGTACTGAACAGGGGATCGGTGGGGTAGCTCCAGCGTGTGTAGCGCTGACGGGCCATTTGCTGCTCACTCCATACCACCCGGGGTTCGTCGCGCAGGCTGGCCGCCGCAAGAGGTTCGCGCGTGTTGCTCCCTGCGATTTGCAGCAACCAGGTATCCGGCAGCATGGCTACCGGACCGATGACCACGGCACCGTGGCGTGCAGCCACCTCGTGAGGGTCCGTGCCCGCCACCAGCCGGACGGCCCACTGATCGGTCGCCACTGCGCTGGAGACCGGTGCGCCTTTCGCCTGTTTGGTGTGCGTGTGCAGCTTGCCGCTTCCCTGCGCCCCCGCCCAGGCAGGTGTGCCTGCCATCACGGCGAGCAGCGCCGCAATAAGCAGAGATTTGCCGGTACGGTGTGTGGTCAGGTTCTTGTGCATGTCGTCATCACCAAACATTGATCGTTCCCCACGTTGTCGTCTGCCGCAGCAATAAAATACCCCCATCACCGGGTATGTCGCTGACGCGCCACCTGCCGCTCCCACCACACCACGGCCGTACTGGCGCGCAGTCGTCCTTCAAACTCTTCCGCAACCCCGTCAAAACGGAATAAATAGGTATCTGCCAACTGTGCAATCTGGCCCAGATTACTGGCCCCCATCTGCCGTGCGACCGCTGCAACATCGGCGCCCGGGGCCAGCCGAACCGCCCATTGATCGGTAAGCTGTTCCTGTGCGGCGGACTGCTCAACCGCCAGGGTATTCGCACCATTTTTTTCCACGGCCGCCCCGCACCCGGACAACAACGCCACCAACAATATGCCGATACTCCCTGCCTTTTGTGCTCGCCACATACTTCCTCCCGGTTATCGAGGCCACCCGCCCTAGTCCCACGGTTGCACCGTGATTCTGCCGACTTATGGGTTCCACAACAGGAACCATCACACTACGCCCCCCATGGGCAGTGCCGGACGCGTATTGCCCTTTCGGTACACACATCTAGAGTATCAAGCGCATGATACAAAGCAACTGGCCCATGCAAACACGGGAGCCCCAGACACCAGGCGATAGCGCATGCCCATGGTCTGACATGCGGCGCGGTTTCCATGCCGGATGCCGTTGTCATCGCCCTGGCAACCGGCTTGTGTGTCCGCATCGGCATGCCAGTCCCCCTAGCCGTCCGCCGCCTGCAGGGCTGGCATGCCCAGTTGCTCCAGTCCGTTCATGTCGATCAGGGTACGTATTTCCGTCACGTACTCCGCACCACGTTCCGAGTAGCGCAACAGGCCATCGGCGAGCAGTAGGGCTTGCGGGGTCTGCCCCGCAGCGCGCATGGCGGCACGCATGCGGCGCAGCTCCACATAGGCATGGCCGATATTCAGATTGTGCAGGTAAGCGCGCACCGAACTGCGCAAATCGGGAAATATGCGCACGTAATGGCTGGCACCCTCGATACGCTGCGCCGGTACCATGCCAAGATCCTTCTGGTAGGTCCACAAACCAAATGCATTATTGGCGTCACGGGCGAAACGAGAGGTGCCCCACGCACTTTCATTGGCGGCCTGTGCCAACACCAGCGCCGGCGGGATCTCATCCACGCGCCGGAGCAGAGTCTGACGCACAACAGGGTCATTCAGATCACCCGCCACACGATACAACGCCGCCAAGGATTCCACCTGATTCCAGTTGCGCGTGCCTGGGCGCAGCAAACCAAGGGCAAAGCGCTCCTCCATATAGCGGCGCTGGGCACGGATGCGCGCATTTTCCGCCTCCACCAACGGCAGCAGGCCGCGGAAAAACAACGCCTTTTTGCGCTGGGCTTCCAGCTGGCCGATATCCGGCGGAAAGCGTTCCATGGCCAGCCGTGGCAGAGCTCCCCGTGGTGGCCAGGTAAAACCATAAGCAGCAAAGAGGTTTTCCAGCTGCTCCGCGGTCGTCACCTCCAGCACCTGCAGCGGGATATCCACCGGCACACCGGCCACATAGGGGCGCACCAGCAACCAGGCCAGTCCAGCAGACAGCAGCAAGGGGGCGCATGCCGCGAATACCAACAGCCGCAAACGTACCAACTGCAAGTACCTCAAGCCAGCCCGGGCAGCAGCTGGCGCAGACCGTTGGCCATGAATTCCACCGCGATGGCAGCGAGGATCAGACCCATGATACGGGTCAGCACATTGATACCGGTGCGACCCAATGCCTGCGACAACAGCGGGGCCAGACGGAACACCGCCCACACAATAAGTGCCATTACCGCAATCTCTATCCCGAGCAAGGAGTAGTGGATGGGATCCGCGGAACGATGGGCATAGACGATGATGGTGCTGATGGCGCCGGGGCCGGCCAGCAGGGGAATAGCCAGTGGGACCACTGCCACTGATGCCTTTTCCGCCGCGTCCTGTGCCTCCTCATCGGTCTGCTTGGCCGGACTCAATCGCGCATGCATCATGGATACGGCGATGAGCAGGATGAGAATGCCACCACCGACGCGGAACGAGGCGATGGTAATGCCGAAAAAGCCCAGGATCGTCTCGCCGGTGAACAGCGCCATCAGCAACACCGCCCCCACTGCCGTGGATGCCAGCAACGCAGTGCGGTGGCGCTGCAGCGTGCTCTGGCCGTCGGTCAGGCCAATGAACACTGGAATCGCGCCGATGGGATTGACAATTGCCAGCAGGCCGGCGAAAAATTTGGCGTATTCAGCCCATTCCTGCATGTTGGTATCTCGACAGATGTCTTGCTTGAATAAGAAGGTTGAACGGGAAAACAGACTTCAAGCTACAGAGGGCACAGCGAAAACCACGGGCTCTTCCGGCTCCGAACTCTCATCGTACGAATGCTGGCGTCGGCCGCAGCAAGTCCTATCCGCTCCTGGCAAAGCTACCATGCATTCTACACTGTGTCCTCGTGGCCAATGGCGATTTACTGTACGCCTCAGTCCGCTGCAAGCCACTCGCGCCACGGCCCGAACAGCACCGGGTCCAGTGTGGCCACCACCGAGCGTGGTTGCAGGCTCACTTGTAGCACCGGCTCCCCCTGCAGGGTTGCGGCACAACCACCCGCCTCCGCCAGGATCAGGCTGCCGGCAGCGTAATCCCAGAGCCGCTGCCGGCCGTGCAGATAGAGGTGGCCGCGCCCGGCAGCGAGCTGGCACCAATCCAGTGCCGAGGACCCAAAATTACGCTGTGAAGCAAAGGGGGTGGCACGCACCAAGCGGGTGGCCAATACCGGAGACAGCCGTTTGAAGTCAATCATTGCCACGCAATGCGCCAGCGGCAGGCCGGTAGCGTGACTGTGCAGGCGCGTATCATTGAGCCAGGCGCCCTGGCCGCGTGCCGCGGTGTAGCATTCGTCGCGCACCGGGTCGTAAACCAAACCTAGTTGTACCTCACCCTGCCGGATGTAAGCCAGGGCAACAGAAAAGAATGGAATACCGGCCGTGAAATTGCTGGTGCCATCCAGCGGGTCGAGACACCACAGGCCATCGACAGCATCGTCCAGCAGGCGCTGCTGGTCGGCCGGCTCCATCTCTTCGCCCAGCAGGGGAATCTGCGGCCAACGCGCGGTCAATGCCGCTGAAATTGCCTCCTGACAGGCCAGATCCGCCTCAGTCACCACACTGCCATCGGCCTTGAATGCCGTGGCCACGCGGGTGAAACGCGGCAGCAGCTCCTGCCGCGCCAGGGGCAGAACCACTGCACGCAACTGCTCCAGCGTGGGCGGCATCAGCGACGAAAATATTCGAACGTGGCGCTGGGGCGCCCGACATAACAAACGTGGGTAAACTGGTATTTGAGTATCGCCGCCAAGGCCGCCTGCGCCTCGACCTCCCGACTCCCGAAATCGTACAGCGTCAGGTCCTTATCGACGAGCAACCAGCGGCCATCGCGCTGCACAAGGACCAGGGTACTGGGCAGGAAACGCACGCAATCTTCATCAAACGACTGCCCCAGCGGGGCCCGTCCACTGACGAGCAGAAAGCGAAGCGCCGGCGGCTCACCGATAGAGCATGACTGGTTCATGCCATACTGCTGAATGATCTTAAGCGCGGCGTGGGCATTGGACTCGCGAGCACCGAAATCAAACAGCCACAGGTCGTCCTGCACAATCTGGTAACTCCCCTCCAGTTGCCGGACCGCGAGTTGATCGTGCTCGAAATCGACGCATTTTTCCTCCGGCAGCACCAGTGGCGGCGGCGGAACAAACCCGGCGCGGGTGATGCGCGTAGCGGTAAAACCGCCGGTCACCCGGGTAACCTCAAGAACGTTACCGTCCTGGCGGATGGTCAGGTGCAGCTCGCCGCGCCCGGACGCCGCCCCCTTGGGTACGTCGATCCAGCTGCCCAGAATCATCTGGCCACGCACGCGACCGCTGAAAATGGAGGTGCGCCGCGGCTCTTCTGCCCCCCCCTCATTGAACCAGTAGATTTCATCACCAATGTGGCGCACATAGTAGGTGGCGCCATCGTCACCAATCCAGTTGCCGCCATAGTCAGCGCTGGCTGCCACCGACGACATGCCGCCCAGTAACAGTATCAAGCCTGCGATTATACGATTTAGCATCCCTGTACCATTCTCCTAGGTCTCAACCCGCAACAGGTTGTCGATCAGTTCACTGTGTTCACCACGCGCCAACTTGAGCAACTCGTCGTGTGCGATATCGTGCTGCATACCGCGCCGCACCAGCACACCTAGCATGCGGTCAAAGATAGCACGCCGCTGCCGGCCGCCATCCGACTCGTCCCGGCGTGAACGAAAAAAATCCATTAATGTCGAGCCGCACACACAGTTACGAAACAGCTCGACCACCGGTCTATCGTCATCATCCAGCGCCGCCTTAAGTCCGGTATGACCACTAATCGGCACCGTCAGTTCAAGAAACTGGGCGAGATTCTCATAAGTCCGGCCGCAATTGGGACAGATTTTGGGAAACTCTCCCTCACTCAGCACCTGCAGGCCGGCAAATAGCTCATCATCCGCGTCATATCCCATGATGAGGCCCCCGCCGCCGTCATCGTTTCGATCTACCGCACACACGGTGCACAGGTGCCGCAATGTTACCGAAAAAGGATAACAGCAAGAAGTTGTTTCACCAGGTCACGCCCGGCGCCAGGAACGGACCAGCAGGGAACACCGCAGGATGACCAGAACAGCACGCCACCGATGCACAGCTTCAACGGCCCCGGCTCACGGCCTTCGCCGTTGAACTCCGCTGGAGTGGGAAAGGAAATGCACATGGCGGCGGATCGGCTTGCGGAAAGAGTTTCTTCCTACCTCAGTAACCACGGAAGGTAAATGACAATCCGCAATCCCTGCTGGCCGAGGTTCGGGCGCAGACTATGATCACGCGTCCTGTGCGCAACCTGTTCCCAGCAATATCTTCTCCACCAGGGCAAAGTCGATACCCAACAGCCGTACCGGCTCCTTCTTACCCTTGAGCGCCAGCAGCTGCTCGGCTCCGGCCCAATATTGCTCTGGCAAATGGCGATAGGAACTTTCGCTCAGGGCGACGTCGCGCCCCAGCTCTTTGGTAGCGCTTTCCAGCCGGAAGGCGGTATTCACCGCATCACCCAGTGCAGTGTTATCGGCCCCAATGCCGAGAGAGGCAAGGCCACTATTGATGCCGGCACCGATGCGCAACGGTCGCGGCAGCTCGGGAAAAGTGAGCTTGAGGCGGGCAGTGGCTTCGGCAATCTGCCAGGCCGTGCGCAACGCCCTGACAACGTTATCCGGCACGGCGTCACTGTCCCAGCGCACGAACACACAATCGCCGATAAACTTGTCGATGGTGCCGCCACTGCTATGGATGATATCGCTGACGTCCTGGAACCACTTGCTCATCAAGCGGGACAAGACCTGGATCGGCACCTGTTCGGACAGGTCGCTGTAGTTGCGGATGTCGGCCACCAGCACGGTGATCTCCTTGATCACCGGGCTATGAAAGATAACTGTCTGCTGAAAGGAAATGGAATCGTTGAAACGGGCCGGCTGGACGCCCTGCTCGAACACAAACTCAGTCAGGCCGATGGCGATGCGATCGCCATTACGCAGCCGTGTCGGCGTGGACACCCGCCCGCCGTTGACGGAGGTGCCGTTGGAACTGCCGCTGTCGATGACGTAATAATCGCCGCTGCTGAGCCGGCGCACCATGGCATGGTTGCGTGACACCAGCAGATCGGTCAACACGATGTTATTGTTTTTGTCGCGACCGATGGTGAGGGCGCTGCTACACGGCACCCGCTCCGGCCGCTGGTCCCACATGAAGGTAAGATAGGCGGACATAGGCCCACATCGCTCCCTAAGGCTGGCCTGCGCAAACCTGGCGCCAAAACCCTACACCAATCATGGCTTTTCAGGCAAATACGCGACGAATCTCCTCCAGCGAGGTAACACCCTGCAACAGCTTGGCCAGGGCATCATCGCGGATGGAGACTACGCCCTGATGACGCAACAGGCTGCCGGTCTCCAGGGCGATGCGGCCCTTGTCGAGCAGGTCACGCAGTTCCTCGTTCACCTCCAGCAACTCGACCACGGCGATGCGCCCGCGATAGCCGCTCTCGCGGCAGTGCTCGCAGCCCACGGCCTCGTACAGCGTAACCTCCCCCACCTGCCCCGCCTGCCCCAGCCCTTCGGCAGCCAGCTGTGCCCGGTTAGTCGTCACCGGCTTCTTGCAGTTGTCGCACAGACGCCGCACCAGCCGCTGATACAACACCACCAGCAGGGTGGCCGACAGCATGTAGGACTTGACGCCGAAGTCCATCAGACGCGCGATGGCGCCCTGGGCGTCGTTGGCCGTCATGGTCGACAGGATCAGATGTCCCGACAGCGCACTACGCGCAACGGCCAGCGCCGTTTCCTGATTGCGCACCTCGCCGATGAGGATGATATCGGCGTCCTGCCGCACCAGATGCTGCAGAGACTCGGCAAAGGTATAGCCGGCAGATTCGTTGACGTTGGTCTGCTGCACCAGCGACAGCTGGTATTCGATGGGGTCCTCCACCGTGACCACGTTGCGCTGCAGAATGTTGGTGCGCCGCAGGGTCGAATACAGGGTGGTGGTCTTGCCGCTGCCGCTCGGCCCCACCGTCAGGATGATGCCGGACTGCTTGCGCAGGCAACGCTCCAGCACCGCCACCTGCGACGCCTCGAAGCCGAGACGCTCCAGCCGATGCAGCGCCTCGGTCTTGGGCAGCAGACGCAACACCATATTCTCGCCGAAGGAAGTGGGAATGATGGCAACGCGTATGTCATAGCCGGCACGCAGATAATGAAAGGCGAATCCGCCGTCCTGCGGCGCGCGCTGCCGCGTGATATCCATATCGCTCAGTACCTTGACGCGGGAAATGACGTTGCGGTGGATGCGCGCGGGAAAAGCGAAGTAATGGTGCAACACACCATCCACCCGGTAAAACACATGGGATGCCAGTGCCTGCGGCCGGATGTGGATGTCGGTGGCGCGATCCTTGATGGCGTTCTGGATCAGCAGGTCCAGCAATTGGGCGATATCGATGTCATGTCCGTTCGCCGCACCGTCCACCAAGGCCGCGATGCGGTTCTCGATGGGGTTTTCCAGTTCGAAGTAATACAGCTCCACTGACTGGGCAATCCGCTCCCGGTCACTGACCGCATAGGCGATCCGCCGTCCCGACACGTCACGCAGCAAGGCCTTCAGCTCCACATTGCCCGGATCCTGGGTCACCACCGTCAACACACCGCGCCTGATATGCAGCGGCAGCACACTGTGCTCCAGCGCCACATCCTTGGGAATGGCCTGCAAGGCGCTCTTTTGCGGCACGGTAATGGCCAGATCGACATAGGGAAGTTTGTGCTGCAACGCCACGGCGTGGGCGATCTCATCGGCGGTAACGAAATCCAGCCCCACCAGAATCTCTCCCAGATAGCCGGGACAGGCTTTTTGGGTGTGCAGCGCCACTTCCAGCTGTTCCGCTGTAACGTGTCCCGTCGCCAGCAGCAGTTCACCCAGGGGACTGTTCTTCATGACATCGCCTCGGTCAGGTCTGTGCCGTCATGATGACGCAGACGCCGCCCCCGCGCCAGCCTGTGCATGCCCCCCATCAATGCACGATTTCTTGTATCCTTAGCCGGGCACACCATCAGGCAAGGAGACACCGATGACCCAGCAGGCCTCCGGCGAGACCGCCGATTTCCAGAAGCTCATACGTTGCCGCATGACCAGCGCCAAAGGGGAACAGGGAGTGCGCTTTGTCGCACTGGAATACTTCTCGCTGTGGGAACACATGATGCGCACCCGTCACGGCCTGGAGTGCATTGACTATTCGGTAGGCTTGTGGATTCCGGCAGAAGAGTTTGATCGCAAGGCCCACATCTACAGCCACAGCGGTGCAGTCGAAGCAGTGGGCCGCTTCAACTTTTCCATCTTCGACGACACCTACCACTACACCTACACCGCCTCGCGTTTCGTGCCCGATGCCGATGCCGAGCGTTTCCGCCAGACCATGCTGGCACATATTCCGGACGATATCCGCCGCAGCAGCCGCTTTGATCTGCAGGCGGTACCAGGCTATTGCATCGAGAAGGAAAACGTGACCAGCCGCGACAGTCTGGTGCTGGGCCTGTATCACGGCCTGCACGACATTTACTGATCCAGCCTGCGGCGATCGAGGACGGTAAAATCGGCGGTCAGTGCCGAGCCGTCCTTGAAGGTAAGAGTGATAGGGATACGTGCACCAGCCGTCATGCCGCGGCTCTTGTACAGCATCAGGTGATAACCGGTTTCATTGCTGAATGCCAGGCTGCCGTGCGGCGGTATTTCCAGCTCCGCCTGCAACACCATGCGCGCCATATCATCCACCACCACCGATTGGTGGATCTCGATATTCTCCGCATTGGGACTGAAGGCGCCTGTCAGGTATTTGGGCATATCACCATCGTTGTGCAACACCATCCAGCCTGCAGTCACCGAGAGCATCGGCGGGATCTCCGGAATCCAGGCACCTTCGACACGCACCTGCTCCATCTGTCGCTCGGCACAGCCGAACAGCAGTAGTGAAATAACACACAGCAGTAATACGCGCATGGAACCACGGTCTCCACAACCAGCACAGAGCACGCGTCATTGTGCCGCATACACCCTTGGAACGAAAGCCTATCGTGGCGGTACCGTCATCCCTGTTGGTATCGCGTCAGTGATTCCGACACTCACCTCACCACGCCGCACTCCAGGTACGGCATTTTCCGTTGCAACGACATGGCGCATCCCACGCATCCCGTTGGTGGCGCCGACTATGTATCCCATCCAGTTAATACCGTCTCGTGCAGCTGCCCTTGCGTTGTGCGGGGAATTGCGTTTTGTCGATTCGGAAGCCGACCACAAGCGTGTCCCGGCCCTCATGAAGTCGCCGTGTAACATCCCAGTTAACCCGGCGACATTCAGGCTCGGGACAAGTATGTGCTTCGCACGGCCCCGGTTCGCCCTGCGTCCGGGACACTACGC
>Ga0172382_10005939_pt1 | contig 17982 bp, 18 predicted proteins | sample Leawel138RmetaG_FD_122245 | JGI IMG/M metagenome (GOLD analysis project Ga0172382, IMG submission 122245) | Leachate microbial communities from a municipal landfill in Southern Ontario, Canada - Leachate well 138R metaG | ecosystem: Engineered > Solid waste > Landfill > Unclassified | place...
TCGAGGCGCCGGGGCTCTGTTCGCCGTCACGCAGCGTGGTGTCGAAGATGATCAGTTTGTCGGCCATGACGGGGGTTCCTGTGGACTGCGGGGCGACACCGCCCGTCTCGTGAACGGGCGGCAGCGGGTGCTCCGGGAATGATATACGGTGCCTGCTGCCGCCGGTGTCAACGGACCCGGTTGCCGCCGGTGTCAGGCGCGCGGCAGCGTCACGCCGGTCTGGCCCTGGTACTTTCCGCCACGGTCGCGATAGGAGGTTTCACAGACTTCATCGGACTCGAAGAACAGCATCTGCGCGCACCCCTCGCCCGCATAGATCTTGGCCGGCAGCGGCGTCGTGTTCGAGAATTCGAGCGTGACATGCCCTTCCCACTCGGGTTCGAGCGGCGTCACGTTGACGATGATGCCGCAGCGCGCATATGTCGACTTGCCCAGGCAGACGGTCAGCACATTGCGGGGAATGCGCAGATACTCGACCGTGCGCGCCAGCGCGAAGGAATTCGGCGGAATGATGCAGATCGGCCCCTTGAAATCGACGAAGGACTTCTCATCGAAAGCCTTGGGGTCGACGATCGTCGAGTTGATGTTGGTGAAGATCTTGAATTCCTCGGCGCAGCGCACGTCATAGCCATAGCTCGACGTTCCGTACGAGACGATCCTGTCGCCGTCGCGTTCACGGATCTGGCCCGGCTCGAAGGGTTCGATCATCCTGTGCTGCGCCGCCATCCGGCGGATCCACTTGTCGGCCTTGATCGTCATGGCTGGAGGTAGGAATAGGGGCGAAGGAAACGGGGGTGGGTGCGCCGGGGCGCGGATCGGATGGCAGATTCTACCGGTCGAGCCGGACACTCGGGTGCTCGTGCGCTCAGGCCCGATCCTGCCGTGGCCCCAGCCTGATGATCAGGTGACGACGGCGACCGACTTCACCTGAGCCCAGACCGCCAGCCCCGGACGCAGCCCGAGTTCGGCGACCGCCCGCCGGGTGACCCGGGCAAGCAGGATCGAGCGCCCGCACTGGATGCGCACGATCGCCTGTGACGGGTGGCGGTCGGCCACCACCGAGTCGATGTGACCCGGCAAACGGTTCTGGATGCTGGTGGCGTGCGCCGCCTCGGTCGTCACGCTGACATCGCGGGCCAGCACGCGCAGCCGCACCCGATGGCCTTCGGGCAGCCCGTCGTCGCGCAGCCACAGGCTGCCACCGTCGAACCCGGCGCGCACCAGTTGCCAGCGAGCATCGCGCTCGACCACGGCTGCCGGCAGCAGCACTCCGACATCGTCACCGACGACGACCGGGGCGTCGGCCGCCGACAGCACCTCGGCAATCGGCCCCGAAGCGCGTACCTGCCCGCCGTCGAGGACGACCAGGTGGTCGGCCAGCCGGGCCAGTTCGTCAGCCGAGTGCGTCACATAGAGCATCGGGATGCGCAGTTCGTCGCGCAACCGTTCCAGCCAGGGCAGCACCTCCTGGCGACGGGCCTGATCGAGGGCGGCCAGCGGCTCGTCCATCAGCAGCAGGCGGGGTTGGGTGGCCAGGGCCCGGGCAATCGCCACCCGCTGGCGCTCGCCGCCGGACAGCCGGTCGACCGGACGCGGCAGCAGACTGCGGATGCCCAGCAGGTCGATGGCTGCCTGCAGGGCCTCGGCTGCTGCCGGTGAGCGGACCCGCTTGAGCCCGTAGCGCAGATTGCCCAGCACGTCGAGGTGCTCGAACAGGCTGGCTTCCTGGAACACATAGCCCAGTGGCCGAGCCCAGGTCGGCAGGAAAATCCCGGCCGGGTCGTCCTGCCAGACCTCACCGGCGATCCGGATCTCGGCATTGCGTGCCCGTTCGAGACCGGCAACGCAGCGCAGCACGCTGGTCTTGCCCGAACCGGAGGCCCCGAACAGCACGGTGATGCCCTGTGCCGGCAGTTCGAGATCGACCTGCAGCAGGAAGGCCGCGCGCGGCAACTCCAGCCGCACGCGAATGAGCTCGATGCTCAAGGCATTACCCGGGCGCTGCGCCGGCGCAGCATGGCCAGCGCCAGCAGGACGGCGAAGGAGAACAGCACCATCGTGCCGGCCAGCCAGTGAGCCTGGGCATACTCCATCGCCTCGACATGCCCATAGATCTGGGTCGACACGACCCGCGTGCGGCCGGGGATGTTGCCGCCGATCATCAGCACGACACCGAATTCGCCCACCGTATGCGCGAAGCTGAGGATGGCTGCGGTCACGAGCCCGGGACGTGCCAGCGGCAGGGCCACCGTGAAGAAGGCGTCGAGAGGCCGCGCGCGCAGTGTGGCAGCCACCTCCATGGGCCGCGCGCCGATCGATTCGAAGGCATGCAGCATCGGCTGCACGGCGAACGGCAGCGAGAACACGATCGAGCCGATCACCAGGCCGGTGAACGTGAATGACAGTACGCCCCAGCCCAGGGCCTGGGTCAGCTGCCCGAGCGGCCCGAGCGGCCCCATCGCCACCAGCAGGTAGAAACCCAGGACCGTCGGCGGCAGGACCAGCGGCAGCGTGACCAGGGCGCCGATCGGTGCCCGCCAGCGCGAATGCGTCTGCGACAGCCACCAGGCCAGCGGTGTGGCCAGCACCAGCAGCAGCAGCGTGGTCACGCTGGCCAGCGCAATCGTCAGCCGGATGGCCTCCCAGGCCTGGGCATCGAAGGGCACGTCTTCAGATCTGGTAGCCGAAGGACCGGATGATGCCGCGAGCACGTTCGCCGCGCAGATAGTCGAGCAAGGCCTGCGCCGCCGGATTGTCACGCGCCCGCGTCAGCACCACGGCGTCCTGGCGGATGGTCTCGTGCATGTCGTCAGGCACGACCCAGCCCGAGCCCTGGGTGAGCTTGCCTCCGGCAAAGACCTGCGACAGTGCAACGAAACCGAGCTGCGCATTGCCGGTGGCCACGAACTGGTAGGTCTGGGCGATGTTCTCGCCCTGCACGAAGCGCGGGCTCAGCCGGTCGAGCAGGCCGAGCCGGGTCAACGTCTGGATCGCAGCCGCACCGTAGGGCGCCAGCTTCGGATCGGCCACGGCGATGCGCTCGAAGTTCCCCGTTTTCAGGACTGCGCCCTCGCTGTCGACCACCGCAGCATCCCGGCTCCAGAGCACCAGCTTGCCGATGGCGTAGGTGAAGCGGGTGCCGGCGACACCGTGCCCCTCATCCTCGAGCCGCTTCGGCGTCTTGTCGTCAGCCGCCAGCAGGATGTCGAAGGGGGCCCCGTTGCGGATCTGGGCGTAGAACTTCCCAGTCGAGCCGAAGGCCAGCAAGGCCTTGTGCCCGGTATCCTCCTCGAATGCGGTCGCGATTTCACGCATCGGCACCGTGAAATTGGCTGCCACGGCAACCGAAACCTCGGCGGCAACGACCGTGCCGGCCAGGCCGAGCGTCGTGAGCAACAGAACCAGCAGGCGTTTCATCGACCTCTCCTCGCTATTCATTAACTGAATAGCGAATCATACACAGCGGGCCACAGCCTTGACCACGACCCCGGACACCCCCCCCGATCTGGCCGAAGTCCTCATCGGTCATCAGGTCGACAAGCGCATCGACATCCTCCGGCGGATCGGCGCCAGCGGATCGATCTCGGAAGCCGCCCGCAGTGCCGGAGTCAGCTACAAGGCCGCCTGGCAGGCAATCGAAACGCTCGACAACCTGGCCGGTACGCCGCTGGTCGACAAGGCGGTGGGCGGGCGCGGCGGCGGCGGCGCCGCCCTCACCCCGGCCGGCCGGCGCGTGCTCGAAGCCGCAGCGCTGCTGGCGCGCGCGCGTACCGAAGTCCTGGAGCGCTTCGGGCCGGGCGCGGCCGGCCACGGCGAACCCGGCATGGCCGCGCTCGCACTGCGCACCAGCATGCGCAACCAGTTCCCCTGCACCGTGCGCACCGTCACGCGCCGCCAGGGCTTCGTGCGCGTCGAACTGGTGCTGGCCGACGATAGCCGGCTGCACGCCCGGATCACCCGCGAAAGCGCCGAACTGCTCGGCATCCAGCCCGGACTGCCGGTGCTGGCGCTGTGCAAGGCGACCGCCGTCACGATCGCCGCGGCGATCGACGCCGATGACGGGCGCAACCGGATGGCCGGCATCGTCATCGGCGACCCCCGCCCGGCAGGTGGCGAATCGAGCATCAGGCTGGCTGCAGGGATCCGGATCGTCGGCTTCGCTGCCCCCGGCCACGGACTGAAGGCCGGCGCGGCGGCCACGGCGGCGCTGGACGAATCGGCCGTCGTGATCGCGATCTCGGGCTGAGCGCAACCGGGGCGGGCGAAACCCGGCCCGCGCAATCCGTCTTCAGGTGTCCTGCACGATGATGGGCGGAAAATCGGTGCGCGCGTCACGCACCTGTTCGCCGATTCGCACCGCGACCCGGCGGGCGATCCGCCGGTAGGTCTCGGCCGTCTCGCCGTCCGGGTCGGCCACGACGGTCGGACGGCCCGAATCGGCCTGCTCGCGGATCCGGATGTCCAGGGGCAGGCCGCCGAGGTACTCGACACCGTACTCCTTGGCAATCCGCTCACCGCCGCCCTGCCCGAAGATGTGTTCGGCATGACCGCAGTTCGAGCAGACGTGGATCGCCATGTTCTCGACGATGCCCAGGATCGGAATACCGACTTTCTCGAACATCTTCAGGCCCTTGCGCGCATCGAGCAGGGCGATGTCCTGCGGGGTGGTCACGATGACCGCCCCGGTGACCGGGATCTTCTGCGACAGGGTCAGGTGGATGTCGCCGGTTCCCGGCGGCATGTCGATGATCAGGTAATCGAGATCGCGCCAGTTCGTTTCGCGCAGCAGTTGTTCGAGCGCCTGCGTCACCATCGGCCCGCGCCAGACCATCGGCGTATCGGCATCGATCATGAAGCCGATCGAGCTGGCCTGGATGCCGTGGCCGAGCATCGGCTCCAGCGTCTTGCCGTCGCGCGACTCGGGCCGCCCTTCGATGCCCAGCATCATCGGCTGCGACGGCCCGTAGATGTCGGCGTCGAGCATCCCGACACTGGCCCCCTCGGCGGCCAGTGCAAGTGCCAGGTTCACGGCCGTGGTGCTCTTGCCGACGCCGCCCTTGCCCGAAGCCACCGCGATGATGTTCTTGACGGTGGGCAGCGTTTTCAGCCCGCGCCGCACGGCATGCGCGGCGATCTTCTGGTAGACGTTGGCGGTGATTTTGCCGACCCCCGGCAGTTCGGCCAGCTTGGAGCCCACCAGGCGGCGGATCAGGTCGATCTGGCTCCTGGCCGGGTAGCCCAGTTCGATGTCGACGCTGACCTCGCCGTCATCGACGCGCAAGTTGCGCACCGCTCCGCCCGACACCAGATCCTTGCCGGTGTTGGGGTCGACGAGCTGCGACAACGCCGCTCTGGCGCTGGCTTCGGAGATGGACATTTGACGGGGACTCCCTGCTGGTCACGATGTCGCGCACGGGCGGCGCGACATCGGCATGTTGTGCGGATCCGTCGAGTTTAGCCGCTTCGGCCAGCCGCTGCCGGCGAGTGCCCGCAGGCGCGCGGCACACTCATGGGTTCTCGCGCAGACGCAGCAGCGCCGGCAACTCGACCCGGTCAAGCAGGTTCTTGACCAGCAGGCCGAGCTCGGTATCGCCTTCGATGGACAGCCGCCGATGGAAAAACAGGGTGTCCGGATCTTCCTGGCGTGTCAGCATCTGCAGAAAGGCCGACACCGTCGCCGACAGCGTCAGCACGGCTTCGCCGGAAGCGGGGGCTGCCCGGAAACGATCGCCGCGCAGCACCACATCGGCCGAGGCACCGGCATCGAGCACGCGAATGCGCACCGGCTGCCCGTCGAGCGCACCGATCTCGTCGAGCGACAGCAGACCGCGCCCGAGCGCCAGGTTCAGCGCACCGGCCAGGGCCAGTCCATGCGGCCATTGGGGCAGGCGCCGTCCGGCGGCAGCCGCCAGCGCCGGCAACCGGAACCCCGGAATCTCGATCATGGCCTCGCCCTCTCGAACAGTTCGATGCCGGGGCGCCCGTACCAGTAGCCATTGCAGAAGCCCTCGGGGCTCCAGTCGGCGCTGGCCACACCGGGCCGGCCGTGGCGTGCGGCATCGAAGGCGGCGATCACCTCGGTCATGTGGTGTGACTGGGGGCTCAGGCGCAGCACGTGCAGCCCGGCCGCGGCCAGCGCCGGCACTTCGTCGAGCAGCAGGTAGCGTTGCGAGGACTGGGTCTGGATCCCGTTGATCGCCAGGAAGGACTGTCCGTCCTGTGTCTTCAGCTCGATCCCGTCCGGGTGGTCGAGGCAGCGGTACTCGCAGCTGTCCTTCTTCAGGCCGTAGTGGCGGGCCGTGAAGCAGCGTGCCGACAGCGCCAGCGGCATCCGCCCGTAGACGAACAACTCGGTCTGCAGGGCCTGCGGACGCGAGCGGTGCAGCGCCAGGATCTGCCCGGCCGGCATCTCCAGCGGCGGCACCCAGCGGATTGCGCCCAGGCTGGCGTAGTAAGCCAGGGCCTCCTCGTTGTAGACGTTCAGGTGGGTGCCGGCCACGAAGGGGGTCTGGCGCGCCAGCAAGGCCACGGCACCCAGATCGTTGGCCTCGACCGTGAAATCGCCCTGTTCGAGCAGCTTGCGCAGCCGCCTCAGATCGGCCTCGCCCTCGAGCAGCGCCTGGGTCGACAGGACGACCTCCTTGCCGGCCGAGCGCAGGTCGCGGGCCAGGCCCAGCCAGTCTTCGAGCCGCATCTGGTAGCGCCGTGAGCAGACGACCTCGCCGACATGAACGATGTCGACCGGCGAGGCCGCGACCGATGCGTAGAAGTCGAGCACCTCGCTGCGTGTCCAGTAATAGAGCAGCGGGCCCAGCGAAAGCTTCACCGTGTTCGTCGTCATCGTCATCACCTCCAGGGCCGGCTGTAGGCCCCCAGCGTCACCTGCTGGCCTTCCGAGAGCCTGGCCAGCCCCGCCTGCCAGTCGGGACGTACCTGGTAGCGGGCATCGGCGGCCGCGGCATCGATCGCTGCCCGCAGGGTCCGCGTCACCTGGCCGACGTAGGCCGGACTGCGCTGCCGGCCTTCGACCTTGATGGCTGCGACGCCGATGCGCAGCAGTTCGTCGAGGATCGGCAGCACGTTCAGGCTGGCCGGCTCCTCCAGCGCGTAGTCGATCCGGCCGCCAACCTCGAAGCGCCCCTTGCACAGCGTCGGGTAGCCGGCCTTTTCCTGCGGCGCATAGCGGTCGATCAGGATCCCGTTGAGCCGGGCCGACATCCCGTCGGCGCCCTCTTCCCAGCGCACGTGCGCGGCAGGCGAGCAAACGCCATGGGTGTTCGGCGACTCACCCGTGGCGTGCGACGACAGCCAGCAGCGCCCCTCGTTCATCACGCACAGGCTGCCGAAGCCGAACACCTCGATCTCGACCTCGGTGTTGCGCACCAGTTGCTCGACCTGCGCAAGGGTCAGCACCCGCGGCAGCACCGCCCGCCGGATGCCGAACTCGCGGCGGCAGAACTCGATCGCCTCGTGATTGGTCGCCGAACCCTGCACCGACAGATGCAGACGCAGGCCCGGATGACGCTGGCGCGCATAGGCCAGCAGCCCGATGTCGGCCACGATCAGGGCATCGACGCCCAGATCGGCGGCGGCATCGACCGCCGCATGCCAGTCGGCCACCTGGCCGGCGCGGCCATAGGTGTTGATCGCGACCAGCACCTGCGCATCGTGCTGGTGGGCGTAGCGCAAGCCTTCGACGAGCGCGGCCCGGTCGAAGTTCAGGCCCTTGAAGTTGCGTGCATTGGTCGCGTCGCGAAAACCGCAGTAGACGGCATCGGCGCCCTGATCGATCGCCGCCTTCAACGCAGTCAGACTTCCTGCCGGACACACCAGATCCGGCGCATGCAATGCTGTCATCCGATCTCTCCCATCGCCTGCCTGTCCTGACGAGCAGGCTAGTGCGCGTGGTGCCGGCGCCACTGGCCACCAGGGCGCACCCGGGCACCGAAAACTTGATCTGGATGAAACTCCGGGCGAATCGTCGGCGACGACGGCAGGCACCAGGCGGCTTACCGGGCAGCCATCGGCAAGAGGCCCCGGCGGCCTGCAGACCGGAAACCGGCGCACCGGCCGGGAAACGGGCGCGCCATTTGCTAAGATTTGATCAATGAGCGCGCGCAACCTGTTTGTCACCACCGCCCTGCCGTACGCCAACGGCCCCTTCCATATCGGCCACATCATGGAGTACATCCAGGCCGACATCTGGGTCCGCTTCCAGCGAATGCACGGCGCCACGGTTCGCTTCGTCTGCGCCGATGATGCCCACGGCGCGCCGATCATGATCGCGGCCGAGAAGGCCGGCCAGACGCCGCAGGATTTCGTCGCCGGGATCGCCGCCGGCCGTCGCCAGTACCTCGACGGCTTCCACATTGCCTTCGACAACTGGCACAGCACCGACTCGCCGGAAAACGTCGAACTGTCCCAGTCGATCTACCTGGCGCTGCGCGAGCAGGGGCTGATCGACGTGCGCTCGGTCGAGCAGTTTTTCGATCCGGTCAAGGGCATGTTCCTGCCCGACCGCTACATCAAGGGCGACTGCCCGCGCTGCGGCGCGAAAGACCAGTACGGCGACGCCTGCGAAAGCTGCGGTGCGGTCTACACAGCCACCGAGCTGAAGAATCCGTACTCGACGCTGTCGGGCGCCGCGCCCGAACTGCGCAGCTCCGATCATTACTTCTTCCGGCTGTCCGATCCGCGCTGCGTGAGCTTCCTGCAGGACTGGACCCGCTCGCACGATCGTCATGGCCAGCCGCGCCTGCAGCCCGAAGTCCTGGCCAAGGCCCGCGAATGGCTCGGTGAAGGCGCCGCTGCCGACGAACCGGGCGCCAGCGCCGTCACCGACGGCCGGCTGGCCGACTGGGACATCTCGCGTGACGCGCCCTATTTCGGCATCGAGATTCCCGACGCGCCCGGCAAGTATTTCTATGTCTGGCTCGATGCGCCGGTCGGCTACCTCGCCTCGCTGAAGGCCTGGTGCCAGAGGAACGGGGAAGACTTCGATGCGCTGATGGCCGACCCGGCCCTCGAGCAGATTCATTTCATCGGCAAGGACATCATCTATTTCCACGTGCTGTTCTGGCCGGCCATGCTGCACTTCGCCGGCCGCAAGACGCCCGAGCGCGTCAATGTGCACGGTTTCATCACCGTCAGCGGCGAGAAGATGAGCAAGAGCCGCGGCACCGGGATCTCGCCGCTGCGCTACCTCGAACTCGGCATGAACCCCGAGTGGCTGCGCTACTACATCGCAGCCAAGCTCAACAGTCATGTCGAGGACGTCGACTTCAACCCCGACGACTTCATGGCCCGCGTCAATGCCGACCTGGTCGGCAAGCTGATCAACATCGCCAGCCGCTGCGCCGGCTTCGTGGTCAAGCGCTTCGATGCCCGTCTGGGCCCGGTGGATACCGGAGCCCACGCGGGCTTTGCCGCCGGCTGGGCCGGGGCCGGCGCGATCGCCGCCCTGTACGACGGTCGCGATTACAGCAAGGCGATCCGCGAGGTCATGGCCTACGCCGATCGCGTCAACGCCTACATCGATGCGCACAAGCCCTGGGAACTGGCCAAGGATCCCGCCCGCGCCGGGCAGTTGCACATCGTCTGCTCGACGGCTCTGCGGGCCTTCGCCGACCTGGTCCTGCTGCTCGCGCCGATCCTGCCGACCACCGCGCAGCGTGTCGCGACGATGCTCAGGCTGCCCGCCCTCGACTGGTCGGCGATCGGCACCCCGCTGCCCGAAGGCCACGCCATCGAGCCTTACCAGCACCTGATGACCCGGGTCGACCCGAAGCAGCTCGACGCGCTGTTCGAGCCGCCGGCCGAAGCGGTCGCCGAGAAGAAACCGCCGGCGGCCAAGGCCACCGCCGCCCAGCAGACAGCCGGCACGGCTGACGACACGATCTCGATCGCCGACTTCGGCCGGCTCGACCTGAGAATCGCGAAAATCATCGCCTGCGAGGCCGTCGAGGGTTCCAGCAAGCTGCTCAGGCTCACGCTCGATGTCGGTGAGGAACGGCCGCGCAACGTCTTCTCCGGCATCCGCTCGGCCTATTCGCCCGAAGCGCTGGTCGGGCGTCACACGGTCGCCGTGGTAAACCTCGCACCGCGCAAGATGAAGTTCGGTGTCTCCGAGGCCATGGTCCTGTCGGCCGGCTGGAGCGATCCGGCCAGGGGATCGGACCTGTTCCTGCTCGATGTCGACGAGGGGGCCCAGCCTGGCATGAAAGTGACATGAGCAAACGAGGGATCGTCGCTCGCACCCTTTCGACGCTTCAGTTCCGGCCCCAGCTCCTCGACAGCCTGCGCGGCTACACCCGCGATGACCTGCAGGCCGACATATCGGCTGGCGTGACTGTCGGCTTCGTCGCGTTGCCGCTGGCGATGGCCTTCGGAATCGCCAGCGGCGTGAAGCCCGAACAGGGGATCTTCACGGCAATCATCGCCGGCTTCCTGATCTCGGCGCTCGGCGGTGTACGCCTGCAGATCGGCGGACCAGCAGGTGCCTTCGTCGTCATCCTGTACGCCATCGTCGAGCGCTACGGCGTCGCAAACCTGCTGATCTCGACCTTCATGGCCGGGATCCTGATGTTCGCGATGGGCGCCCTGCGGCTCGGCAACCTGATCCGCTACATCCCGGTGTCGATCGTGATCGGCTTCACCAACGGGATCGCCGTGATCATCGCCTTGCAGCAGGTCAAGGATTTCTTCGGCCTCGACATCGAGAAGATGCCGGCGAACTCGTTCTCGCAGATCGCCGCGATCTGGCAGGCCTTCGGCACCGTGAACCCGGCTGCGCTCGGGCTCGGCCTGGTCTCGCTGGCGACCGTCGTGCTGTGGCCAAAGACGTACACCCCGGACCATCAGCGCTGGCGGCGCTGGATGGCGCGCGTGCCGGGCACCATCATCGTGCTGGTACTGGGCACACTGGTCGTCGCCGTCGGCGGCCTTCAGGTTGAAACCATCGGTTCGCGCTTCGGCGGGATCCCGCAGGGGTTGCCGGCGTTCGAGGTCCCCGACTTCGACTGGCAGACGGCGCAGAACCTGGTGATGCCGACCCTGTCGATCGCCTTGCTCGGCGCGATCGAATCGCTGCTGTGCGCGCGAGTCGCCGACAGTATTACCGGCGACCGCCACGACCCCAACCAGGAGCTGATGGCACAGGGGCTGGCCAACTTCGTGACGCCCTTCTTCGGCGGCATCGTGGCCACCGGAACGGTGGCCCGCACAGTGACCAACATCCGCTCGGGCGCACGCTCTCCGATCGCGGGCATCGTCCACGCCGCCACCCTGCTGCTGATCGTGCTGGCGCTGGCGCCCCTGGCAGCCGACATTCCGCTGGCATCGCTGGCCGCGATCCTGCTGTTCGTGGCCTGGAACATGGGCGACTGGCGCGAGTTCGCACGGCTGCGCCAGTTCTCCTTCAACTACCAGACCATCCTGCTGGCCACCTTCCTGCTGACCGTCGTCTTCGACGTCGTGGTGGCGGTCGAGGTCGGGCTGGTGCTGGCCGCGCTACTGTTCATCCTGCGGATCTCGTCGCTGACACGGCTCGAAGAGATCACCCTGCCCGGCGACTACACGCGCAGCACGCAGGGCCGGCCGATCGCTGCCTACCGGGTCTTCGGCTCGCTGTTCTTCGGGTCGGTGACCAAGCTCGAGGAACTGCTCGATCCGGCGCGTCCGGCCGACATCGTGATCCTCGAGCTGCATCAGGTCATCAATCTCGACACGACCGGACTCGATGCCCTGGCAAGCCTGCATCGGATGCTGAAGCGGCGCGGTGGCCGCCTGCTGCTCGCCTCACCGAACCCGCAGCCGGCCTCGTTGATCAAACGTTCCGGCTTCCTCGACGAACTGGGCCCCCACTCGATTTTCGTCAAGCTCGAAGAGGCGCTCGAAGCCGCCCGCGGTCTTTCTAGCGCAGGTTGATCGTGTCCGGATCGGCCGAACGGTCCACACGCACGACCTGCTCGCGGGCATCGAACTCGACGTGGAACATCTCGGTCAGACCAGGCCCGGTCTGCACGCGCCAGGTCATCACCAGGCCCTCGAAACCGGCCATCCGGCCGCTCTCGGCCGGCCGCCCGAGCAGTTCACGCACCGCGTCGCGGCTCATGCCGGGCCGAACCCTGGCCAGATTGGCTTCGGCAAGCGCGTCGTACATGCTCTGGTAGCGGCCGCTGGCGTCGATGTTCACCATCCAGGTCTGCGAACCGGCCGGACCGCGCGGATACTCGTAGCGCTTGCTGCCGTCGGCAAACTCCCGGATCGTGTCGGGCCCGCCCATCAGCCTGCGCACGTCGTCGACCGTCGACTCACCGGGCCGCAATTCCTTGGATGCGATGAAATCGCAGGCGCCCAGCGCCCCGAGCATCGAGCACAGCCAGCCTATCATCAGCCACTTCCTCATCATTGCGGACTCCATTCGTCATGATCGACTAGAATACCGGGTTGCGACCAGCGGCTTTTTCGCCGCATCCGAGGCCGTCATGTACGAATCCGAGATCACCGCCTTTCTGCGCGAGCTCAAGACCCGCAACCCGAAGCTGGAAGACGCCCAGCGCAAAGGGCGTGCCCTGCTCTGGGACCGCCCCCAGGACCCCGAGTTCACCCGGCAGGCGCGCGAGGCCCGTGTGCCGCAGCAAGCCTACGTCTACTACCAGACCGAGCACTGAAGCCCGGCCGCCTGAACCCCCGGCCCTGCCGGAAGCCGGAACCCTGGCCTTGTCCGACGCGCTCGCCACCGAAGACCCGTCCGAACGATTCGATCTGTCCCAGCAGCCCGAACTGCCTCAACAGCTCGAACTGAAGATCGTTGCACGTCTGTACGGCGAGCCGCTGGACAAGCTGCCGCAGGATCTCTACATCCCGCCGGATGCGCTGGAGATCTTCCTCGAGGCTTTCGAGGGTCCGCTGGACATCCTGCTCTACCTGATCCGCAGGCAGAACTTCAACATCCTCGACATTCCGATGGCCGAGGTCACGCGCCAGTACCTGGCCTACATCGAGGAGCTGCGCAGCCACAACCTCGAGCTGGCAGCCGAATACCTGCTGATGGCCGCCATGCTGATCGACATCAAGTCGCGCATGCTGCTGCCGGTGAAGAAGGCCGACAGCGACGAGGAGGTGGCGGATCCGCGCGCCGAACTGGCCCGCCGCCTGATCGAGTACGAACGGATCAAGCTGGCCGCCGGGGCGCTCGACCGGACGCCCCAGCTGGGCCGCGACTTCCTGGCGGCGCAGGCCTGGTTCGACCACACGGTGGCCGTCGGGCTGCCTGATGTCACGGTGCCCGACCTGCAGCAGGCCTGGGCCGACATCCTGCGCCGCGCCAGGCTGGTGCAGCACCACCGGATCAGCCGCCAGGCCCTTTCGGTGCGCGAATACATGACGATCGTGCTGCGCAAGCTGCAGGACCGCCGCTTTGCCGAGTTCGACGAACTGTTCGACATCGAAGGCGGCGCACCGGTGGCCGTGGTGACCTTCATCGCCCTGCTCGAACTGGCCCGCGAATCCCTGATCGAGATCACGCAGGCTGAGGCCTTCGCTCCGATCTACGTGCGGCTGGCCTACCTGCCGAGCTGACGACAGCGACCTGCGATGGCTCTCCGGATCGAGCAGGCGGCATCACTGCGCGCGCTCAACAGCTTCCATGTCGACGCCCGGGCCGCCCGGCTGGCCACGCTCGAATCGCCAGCCGACCTCGACGCCGCCCTCGCCCTGCTGAATGCCGCCCCGCGCTCGCTGGTGCTGGGGGGCGGCAGCAATCTGCTGCTGGTCGGCGACTTCGACGGAACCGTCCTGCGGATCGCCCTCACCGGGCGACGCATCATCGCGCGCGACCCCGACGGCGCGCTGGTCGAAGCCGAAGCCGGCGAGAACTGGCACGCCTTCGTCGACTGGACGCTCGGCCAGGGCCTGTTCGGGCTCGAGAATCTGTCGCTGATTCCGGGCACCGTCGGCGCCAGCCCGATCCAGAACATCGGCGCCTACGGCGTCGAGATCTGCGAGCATTTCGAATCACTCGAAGCCGTCGACCGCCGCACCGGCCGCCGCCACCGGCTGCTGGCGCCAGACTGCCGCTTCGGCTATCGCGACAGCATCTTCAAGCACCCGGAAGGCGCCCGCTGGCTGATCCTGTCGGTCCGCTTCAGGCTGGCAAGCCGTTACGTGCCACAGCTGGACTATGCGCCGCTGCGCCAGGCCCTCGCCCAACGGCAGGCTGCGACCGGGCAGCCGGCGGCGAGCGAACCCGACGCCCACACCGTCGCGGCTGCCGTCGTTGCGATCCGCCAGGCCAGGCTGCCCGATCCGGACCGGCTCGGCAACGCCGGCAGCTTCTTTCGCAACCCGATCGTCGCAGCCCGCCAGGCCGAGGCGCTGATGCGCGACTGGCCCGGCCTGCCCTGTCATCGCAGCGCCGACGGCGTCAAGCTCTCGGCAGCCTGGCTGATCGAGCGTTGCGGCTGGAAGGGCTACCGGGCTGGCGATGCCGGCGTCCACGCGCGGCACGCACTGGTGCTGGTCAACCACGGGCAGGCCACCGGGGTCGAACTACTGGCGCTGGCCGAACGGATCCAGGCGTCGGTGCGCGAGCGCTTCGGTGTCGAGCTCGTGCCCGAACCGGGCATCGTGCGGTGAACGATTCTGTCGCCTCGGGCTTGCTCTCAGGGCTGTTCGCGACGAAAGAACCAGCGCCGCTCGTCGGAGGCCGCCGCATCGAAGCGATAGCCGTCACGGTCGAAAGCCTGCAGGCCTTTCGGATCGTCGATCCGCCGGTCGATCGCAAAACGCGTCATCGCACCGCGGGCCCGCTTGGCCGAGAAGCTGATGATCTTCCAGGCGTTGCCGCGCCGCTCCTGGAACACCGGCTGCACGACCGGATGGCGCAGTTCCCGGGCCGGGAGCGCCTTGAAATATTCGTCGGAAGCCAGGTTGACCAGTACCGGGTGCCGGTGGCCGTCCAGCGTATCGGACAGCGCAGCGGCCAGACGCCCGCCCCAGAAGGCATAGAGGTCGCGCCCGCGCGAATTCGCCAGGCGGGTACCCATTTCGAGCCGGTAAGGCAGCATCAGGTCGAGCGGTCGCAGCAGGCCGTACAACCCCGACAGGATGCGCAGATGCTGCTGCGCCCAGTCCAGACTGGCCGGATCGAGCGTCTTCGCATCGAGCCCGTCGTAGACGTCACCGGCAAAGGCGAGCGCGGCCTGCCTGGCTGGCCCGGCCTCGAAAGGCAGCGACCACTGCGCGAAGCGGGCCACGTTCAGCGCCGCCAGCTTGTCGCTGATCGACATCAGGCCGGCCAGTGCCGGTGGATCGAGTTCGCGCAGGCTCTCGACGAGCTGGCGCGAGTCGTCGAGAAACTCCGGCAGCGTGTGGTGGGCAACGGTGGGCGGCGTCTCGTAGTCGAGAGTCTTGGCGGGCGACAGGACGATCAGCATCGGTCTGGTATCGGTGTTATCGGACTCGGTCAGGAGAATCGGCAGGATCAGGCGACCCAGGCCCGCAGGCCGGGCGGACGGGACCGGCCCCGGGGGCTGGCCGCGATGATGGCATGAAAGCCGTGATCGACACGAATGTCTGGCTGGACTGGCTGGTCTTCGACGATCCGGCAGCCCGGCCGATCGCGGCCGCCGCCGGGCTGGGCAGGCTGCGCCTGCTGGCGACCCGGGCCAGCCGTGCCGAGCTGGCGTCCGTCCTGGCTCGACCGATATTCGGCCTCGATGCCGCCGCCACGGCAGCTGCGCTGCACCGTCACGACGCCCATGTGCGGCTCGTCGATCCGCCGCCGGACGCCGACACGCTGCCTGCCCGACTGCCGCTGTGCCGGGATCCCGACGACCAGAAATTCGTTGAACTCGCGATCGCTGCCCGTGCCAACTTCCTGGTCAGCCGCGACAAGGCCCTGCTGAAACTTGCCCGGCCAGCCCGGCGCTGGCACGGGCTGGCCATCGTCCACCCCGAGTCACCTTCCTGGCAAGAGACGCTGGCCGCGGCCGCGGCCGCCGCAACCACAAACCCTATAATCGCCCTCTCGACCACAGGCCCATTTCGATGAACGCACCGCAGACCTTCGCAACCCTGCCGATCGAAACCAAGATGCCCAAGATCGGCACGACGATCTTCACCGTGATGTCGGCGCTCGCCACCGAGCGCAATGCGGTCAATCTCGGACAGGGTTTCCCCGACTTCGACTGCGATCCCCTGCTCGTCGATGCCGTGGCCGACGCGATGCGCAGCGGCCTGAACCAGTACCCGCCGATGGCCGGCGTGCCTGCGCTGCGCCAGGTCCTCGCCGACAAGATCGCCGCCCTCTACGGCGTCCGCTACGACTGGAACACCGAGATCACGATCACTGCCGGCGCCACCCAGGCCATCTTCACGGCACTGCTTGCGGTCGTGCGCCCCGGCGACGAGGTGATCGTCCTCGAACCGGTCTACGACAGTTACATCCCGAACATCGAACTGATCGGCGCGACCCCGATCGTCGTGCCGATGACCAGCGAATACCGGGTCTCCTGGGAGCGCGTGCGCGCGGCCGTCACGCCGCGCACCCGCGTCATCATGGTCAACTCGCCGCACAATCCGAGCGGCATGATCCTGCGCGACGCCGACATGCGCGAGCTCGAGACGATCGCAACCGAAGCCGGACTGTTCGTGATCTCCGACGAGGTCTACGAACACATGGTCTACGACGGCCAGCCGCACCAGTCGGCCTGCCGCTACCCGGGCCTGGCCGCACGCAGCTTCGTCATCTCCTCGTTCGGCAAGACCTTCCACGTCACCGGCTGGAAAGTCGCCCACTGTGCAGCCCCTGCAGCGTTGAGCGAAGAGTTCCGCAAGGCGCACCAGTTCAACGTCTTCACGGTCAACACGCCGGTCCAGCACGGGCTGGCCCAGTACATGCGCGAACCTTCGCGCTACCTGCAGCTGCCAGCGTTCTACCAGCGCAAGCGTGACCTGTTCCGCGAAGGGCTGGCCAACACCCGCTTCCGGATGCTGCCTTCGGAAGGCACCTTCTTCCAGCTGGTCGACTACAGCGCGATTTCCGATCTGTCCGAAGCCGAATTCTCGAAATGGCTGACCACCGAGATCGGCGTGGCAGCAATCCCGCTGTCGGCCTTCTACGAACAGCCCGTGGAAAACGGCGTGGTGCGTTTCTGTTTCGCAAAGCAGGACGAGACGCTGCGCCTCGCCCTGGAACGACTGGCCCGGCTCTGAGCCCGGCCGGCGCTCAGCGCCGGCGCAGATTCAGCACCGCCAGCGTCACCAGGCCACCTGCAAGGCCCCAGAAGGCCGACCCGATGCCGGCCAGGGTCAGGCCTGAGGCCGTCACCAGGAAAGTCACCAGTGCCGGCTCGCGCTGCCGCTCGTCGGCAACGGCGGCAGCCAGGCCGTTGCCGATCGTGCCCAGCAGGGCCAGCCCGGCGATCGCCATGATCAGCTCGCGCGGGAAAGCCGTGAATACCGCCGTCACCGTGGCCCCGAACAGTCCGATCAGCAGATAGAAGACCCCGGCCGACAGCGAAGCCACGTAGCGGCGAGCCGGATCCTCGTGTGCCTCCGGGCCCATGCAGATCGCCGCGGTGATCGCCGCCAGGTTCAGCGCATAGCCGCCAAACGGCGCCAGCACGACGGTGGCCACGCCGGTCCAGCCGATTACGGGCGAAATCGGCACCGGGTAGCCCGAGGCGCGAATGACCGCGACACCCGGCATGTTCTGCGAGGCCATCGTGACCACGTACAGCGGCAGGGCAATGCCGATCAAGGCCGCGACCGATAGCTCCGGAGTGACCCAGACCGGCGTGGCGAACTCCAGACGCAGGCCTTCGGTGCGCAACTCGCCGCTCGAGGCTGCCAGCACGACACCCGCCGCCAGCGACACGACCACGGCGTAGCGCGGCCACAGGCGCCGGGCGATCAGCCAGGCGGCGAACATCGCGAACACCAGGCCGAAGCGGGTCTGCATCGACGCAAAGGCTTCCA
>Ga0172382_10005942_pt1 | contig 17980 bp, 15 predicted proteins | sample Leawel138RmetaG_FD_122245 | JGI IMG/M metagenome (GOLD analysis project Ga0172382, IMG submission 122245) | Leachate microbial communities from a municipal landfill in Southern Ontario, Canada - Leachate well 138R metaG | ecosystem: Engineered > Solid waste > Landfill > Unclassified | place...
GGCGCCAGATCACGGTTGAACGTACTCAATGCTGAGTTTCTTGAGTACAAACATGAGTATGTTTTTTAATGGAGCAGCATGGTTAACTGTTCATTCAATGACTTGCAGTCACAATCGCTGTTCAACGTCTGACGCCTCCCCCGCCTCAGCAAGGCCCCGCGCGACCACCTCGCCGGGGCCTTTGTCTTTTCAGCGCACCCGCAACAGCCGCGCTCATTCATCTCTCCTTCCCGTAACGCATCGATTCTGAAATCACTGGCTATGCTGCGGATAACGACGGCACCCCAAGTCCGTAGCGCAACCGCTCGGCCGCGGCATTTGACAGTGGCGCATGACAGCATTACGTTAACGTAAAGGTAACAAGCCTGACGCAACTGTTTTCGGCCGCTCGAACAGAACAATTACAAGACCTACAGGTACCCTCCATGAGTTACTCCAGCCTCAACTTCGCCCTCGGTGAAACCATCGACATGCTGCGCGAGCAGGTGCAGGCCTTCGTCGCCGCCGAGCTGGCGCCGCGCGCCGCGGCCATCGACCAGGACAACCTGTTCCCCATGGACATGTGGCGCAAGTTAGGCGAGATGGGCCTGCTCGGCGTAACCGTCTCCGAGGAATACGGCGGCGCCGGCCTCGGTTACCTCGCGCATGTGGTGGCGATGGAAGAGATCAGCCGCGGCTCGGCCTCGGTCGCCCTCTCCTACGGCGCCCACTCCAACCTGTGCGTCAACCAGATCAACCGCAACGGCAACCCCGAGCAGAAGGCCCGCTACCTGCCCAAGCTGATCAGCGGCGAACACGTCGGCGCGCTGGCCATGAGCGAGCCGAATGCCGGCTCCGACGTGGTCTCCATGAAGCTGCGCGCCGAAAAGCGCGGCGACCGCTACGTGCTCAACGGCAGCAAGACCTGGATCACCAACGGCCCGGACGCCAACACCTACGTGATCTACGCCAAGACCGACCTGGACAAGGGGCCGCACGGCATCACCGCGTTCATCGTCGAGCGCGACTGGAAAGGTTTCTCCCGCGGCAACAAGTTCGACAAGCTCGGCATGCGTGGCTCCAACACCTGCGAGCTGTTCTTCGATGACGTCGAGGTGCCGCAAGAGAACGTGCTGGGCGTCGAGAACGGCGGCGTCAAGGTGCTGATGAGCGGCCTGGATTACGAGCGCGTGGTACTGGCCGGCGGCCCGACCGGGATCATGCAGGCCTGCCTCGACGTGGTGGTGCCCTACATTCACGACCGCAAGCAGTTCGGTCAGAGCATCGGCGAGTTCCAGTTCATCCAGGGCAAGGTGGCGGACATGTACACCCAGCTCAACGCCAGTCGCGCCTATCTCTACGCCGTCGCCCAGGCCTGCGACCGTGGCGAGACCACCCGCAAGGACGCCGCCGGGGTGATCCTCTATACCGCCGAAAACGCCACGCAGATGGCCCTGCAGGCGATCCAGATCCTCGGTGGCAACGGCTATATCAACGAATTCCCCACCGGCCGCCTGCTGCGTGACGCCAAGCTCTACGAGATCGGCGCCGGCACCAGCGAGATCCGCCGCATGCTGATCGGACGCGAGCTGTTCAACGAATCCAAATAATCCGTAGGGTGGAAAACGGCCAGAGGCCTTTTCCACCGCATTTACGACAAGGTGGAAATCGCTTAGCGGATTTCCACCCTACGGGAGCCCGTCCATGGCCATCCTGCATTCCCAGATCAACACCCGCTCCCCGGAGTTCGCCGCCAACAGCGCGGCGATGCTCGAACAGGTGAACAACCTGCGCGCCCTGCTCGGCCGTGTCAGCGAAGGCGGCGGCGCCACCGCCCAGCAGCGCCATGTCTCACGCGGCAAGCTCCTGGTGCGCGAGCGCATCGATACCCTGCTCGACGCCGGCTCGGCCTTTCTCGAACTCGCGCCGCTGGCCGCCCATGAGGTCTATGGCGAAGATGTCGCCGCTGCCGGCGTAGTGGCCGGGATCGGCCGCGTCGAAGGCGTCGAATGCATGATCATCGCCAATGACGCCACAGTGAAAGGCGGCACCTACTACCCGCTGACGGTGAAGAAGCACCTGCGCGCGCAGACCGTCGCCCGCGAGAACCGCCTGCCCTGCATCTACCTGGTGGACTCCGGCGGCGCCAACCTGCCGCGACAGGACGAGGTGTTCCCAGACCGCGAGCACTTCGGCCGTATCTTCTTCAACCAGGCCAACATGAGCGCCATGGGCATCCCGCAGATCGCTGTGGTGATGGGCTCCTGCACAGCCGGCGGCGCCTACGTGCCAGCAATGGCCGACGAGACCATCATGGTGCGCAACCAGGCGACCATCTTTCTCGCCGGCCCGCCGCTGGTGAAGGCTGCCACCGGCGAAGTGGTAACCGCCGAGGAGCTGGGCGGCGCCGACGTGCACTGCAAGACCTCGGGCGTCGCCGACCACTACGCCGAAAACGACGAGCACGCGCTTTCCATCGCCCGCCGCTGCGTGGCCAACCTCAACTGGCGCAAGCTCGGCCAGCTGCAGACCCGCGAACCGCGCGCACCGCTGTATGCCGCCGACGAGCTGTACGGCGTGATCCCGGCGCAGGCCAAGCAGCCCTATGACGTGCGCGAGGTGATCGCGCGGCTGGTGGACGGCAGTGAGTTCGATGAATTCAAGGCGCTGTTCGGCACCACCCTCGTCTGCGGCTTCGCCCATCTGCACGGCTACCCGATCGCCATCCTCGCCAACAACGGCATCCTCTTCGCCGAGGCGGCGCAGAAAGGCGCGCACTTCATCGAGCTGGCCTGCCAGCGCGGCATTCCGCTGCTGTTCCTGCAGAACATCACGGGTTTCATGGTCGGGCAGAAATACGAGGCCGGTGGCATCGCCAAGCACGGCGCCAAGCTGGTCACCGCGGTGGCCTGCGCCCAGGTGCCGAAGTTCACCGTGCTCATCGGCGGCAGCTTCGGTGCCGGCAACTACGGCATGTGCGGCCGCGCCTACGACCCGCGCTTCCTCTGGATGTGGCCCAACGCGCGCATCGCCGTGATGGGTGGCGAACAGGCCGCCGGGGTGCTCGCCCAGGTCAAGCAGGAGCAGAGCGAGCGCGCCGGCAAGAGCCTCGGCGACGATGAGGTGGCGGCCATCAAGCAGCCGATCCTCGAACAGTACGAGCGCCAGGGCCATCCCTATTACTCCAGCGCGCGGCTGTGGGACGACGGCATGATCGACCCGGCGCAGACCCGCGAGGTGCTGGGGCTGGCGCTGTCCGCCGCGTTGAACGCGCCGATCGAGCCGACCCGCTTCGGCGTGTTCCGCATGTAATCCGTGCCGCCGGCAGCCGAGCGCGCCGGCGCCTGCAGTCGCATCGAGGATGCCGAGATGACCGATTTCCAGACCATCGAACTGAACAAAGACGCGCGCGGCGTGGCCACCCTCTGGCTCAACCGCGCGGACAAGAACAATGCCTTCGACGCCCAGGTGATCGGCGAACTGAACGCAGCGCTGGCCCAGGTGCAGGACGATGCGGGCATCCGCTTCCTCATCCTGCGCGGGTGCGGCAAGCACTTCTCTGCTGGCGCGGATCTCGGCTGGATGCGCGAGTCGGCCAAACTCGACTACCAGGCGAACCTGGCTGACGCCCACGAACTCGGCGAGCTGATGCAGCGCCTTTACCAGCTGCCGCAGCCGACCCTGGCCGTGGTACAGGGCGCGGCCTTTGGCGGCGCGCTGGGGCTGATCGCCTGCTGCGACATGGCCATCGGCGCCCGCGACGCACTGTTCTGCCTGTCGGAAGTTCGCATCGGCCTGGCGCCGGCGGTGATCAGCCCGTACGTGGTCAAGGCCATCGGCGAGCGCGCCACCCGCCGCTACGCGCTGACCGCCGAACGCTTCGACGGCACACGTGCCCGCGAACTTGGCCTGCTCGCAGAAACCTACCCGGCCAGCGAGCTGGACGCCGCGCTGGAGCAATGGGTCGACAACCTGCTGCTCAACAGCCCGCAGGCGCTCAAGGCCTGCAAGGACCTGCTGCTGGAAGTGGGCGATGGCGATTTCAGCGCCGACCTGCGCCAGACCACCGAACAGGCCATCGCGCGCCTGCGCACCAGCCCGGAAGGTCAGGAAGGCCTGAGCGCCTTTCTGGAAAAACGCACGCCCGCCTGGCAGGAGAAGAAGTGATGAATCGCCATATCGATACCCTGCTGGTCGCCAACCGCGGCGAGATCGCCTGCCGCGTGATGCGCACCGCCAAGGCCATGGGCCTGACCACCGTTGCGGTGCACAGCGCCATCGATGCCAGCGCGCGCCATGCCCGCGAGGCCGATATCCGCATCGACCTGGGCGGCGCCAAGCCGGCCGAGAGCTACCTGCGCATCGACAAGCTGATCGAGGCGGCCAAGGCCAGCGGCGCCCAGGCGATCCACCCGGGCTACGGCTTTCTCTCGGAGAACGCCGAGTTCGCCCGCGCCATCGAACAGGCCGGGCTGATCTTCCTCGGCCCACCCGCCTCCGCCATCGACGCCATGGGCAGCAAGTCCGCCGCCAAGGCGCTGATGGAAGAAGCCGGCGTGCCGCTGGTACCGGGCTACCACGGCGAAGCGCAGGACGTGGAAACCTTCCGTGCTGCCGCGGAAAAGATCGGCTACCCGGTGCTGCTCAAGGCCACCGCCGGTGGCGGCGGCAAGGGCATGAAGGTGGTCGAGCGCGAGGCGGACCTGGCCGAGGCGCTGGCGTCCGCGCAGCGCGAGGCGCAGTCGTCGTTCGGCGATTCGCGCATGCTGGTCGAGAAATACGTGCTCAAGCCGCGCCATGTGGAAATCCAGGTCTTCGCCGACCAGCACGGCAACTGCCTGTACCTGAACGAGCGCGACTGCTCGATCCAGCGCCGCCATCAGAAGGTGGTCGAAGAGGCCCCTGCCCCCGGCCTGTCCTCCGAGCTGCGCCGTGCCATGGGCGAAGCCGCGGTGAAGGCGGCCAAGGCCATCGGCTACGTCGGCGCCGGCACCGTGGAATTCCTGCTGGATGCCCGTGGCGAATTCTTCTTCATGGAAATGAACACCCGTCTGCAGGTCGAGCACCCGGTCACGGAGGCCATCACCGGCCTCGATCTGGTCGCCTGGCAGATTCGCGTCGCCCGCGGCGAGCCGCTGCCGATCAGCCAGGAGCAGGTGCCGCTGATCGGCCATGCCATCGAGGTACGGCTGTACGCCGAGGACCCGGACAACGATTTCCTTCCCGCCACCGGCACCCTCGAGCTCTACCGTGAAGCCGCGGATGGTCCGGGCCGTCGCGTCGACAGCGGCGTCGCCGAGGGCGATACGGTGTCGCCGTTCTACGATCCGATGCTCGGCAAGCTGATCGCCTGGGGCGAGAACCGCGAGGAAGCGCGCCTGCGCCTCTTGGCCATGCTCGACGAGACCGCCGTCGGCGGCGTGCGCACCAACCTCGCGTTTCTGCGCCGCGTCGTCGGCCATCGCGCCTTTGCCGAGGCCGAGCTGGATACCGGCTTTATCCCGCGCCACGAAAGCGAACTGCTGCGTCCGGCCGGCGAGCTGTCCGATGCCTTCTGGCAGCAGGCTGCCGAGTGCTTCGTACAGAGCGAGCCGACCTCGGTTCGCGACGACGATGCCCATTCGCCGTGGTCCAAGCGCAACGGGCTGCGTTTCGGCATGCCGGCGCAGATCAGTCTGCATCTGCAGTGCAATGGCGAGAGCCGCCGGCTGAAGGTCGACCCGGCAGCGCCGCGGCAGAACGTCCGCACGCCCAGGGCGATCCGCCAGGGCGATGCACTGTACCTGCAGTGGAACGGCGAATGGCTGGCCGTGCGTGCGTTCGACCCCATCGCCGAAGCCGAGGCCAGCCACCAGCATCACGGCGGCCTAACCGCGCCAATGAACGGCAGTATCGTGCGTGTACTGGTGGAGGCCGGTCAGCATGTCGAAGCCGGTACCGCACTGATCGTCCTGGAAGCGATGAAGATGGAACACAGCATCCGCAGCGCCCAGGCTGGCGTGGTCAAGAGCCTGTTCTGCAGCGAAGGCGAAATGGTCAGCGAAGGCGCGGTGCTGCTGGAGATGGAAGAGGCGTGACGGTCGCCAAGGTGGACAAGGCTGCGCCGTTGTCCACCCTACGCCCGAACGCAACACCGTAGGGTGGAAAACTCGCGCAGCGATTTTCCACCGGTAGCCGGAAGCCTCGGCTGACACACATGAACCGGCGAGCCCGCCAATCGCGCTCGCCCCTGGAGAACATATGAGCCTGCCCAAACAGGTCCGGCTGGTGGAAGTCGGCCCGCGTGACGGTCTGCAGAACGAGCAGCAGCCGATCAGCGTGGCGGACAAGGTGCGTCTGGTCGACGACCTGAGCGCCGCCGGGCTGTCCTATATCGAAGTCGGCAGCTTCGTCTCGCCCAAGTGGGTGCCGCAGATGGCGGGCTCCGCCGAAGTCTTCGCGCAGATCCAGCGCAAGGCCGGGGTCACTTACGCGGCGCTGACGCCGAACATGAAGGGCCTGGAGGCGGCCGCCGAGGCCGGCGTGAAGGAAGTCGCGGTGTTCGGTGCGGCCTCCGAAGCTTTCTCGCAGAAGAACATCAACTGCTCCATCGCCGAGAGCCTGGCACGCTTCGCGCCTTTGATGGAGGCTGCCCGCGAACACGACATTCGCGTGCGTGGCTACGTTTCCTGCGTGCTCGGCTGCCCTTACGAGGGTGAGGTATCGCCAGCCAAGGTCGCCGAAGTGGCCCGCGAGCTGTATGCCATGGGCTGCTACGAGGTTTCCCTGGGCGACACCATCGGCACCGGCACACCGGGCAAGACCCGCACCCTGTTCGATACCGTGGCCCGCGAAGTGCCGCGCGAACGGTTGGCCGGGCATTTCCACGACACCTACGGCCAGGCGCTGGCGAATATCTATGCGAGCCTCTTGGAAGGCATCGCCGTGTTCGACAGCTCGGTCGCCGGCCTCGGCGGTTGCCCCTACGCCAAAGGCGCCAGCGGCAATGTCGCCAGCGAAGACGTGCTGTACATGTTCAACGGGCTGGACATAGCCACCGGCATCGACCTCGATGCGCTGATCGCTGCTGGCGACCGCATCAGCCGCGTGCTGGGCCGTGTCAACGGCTCGCGGGTGGCGCGCGCCCGCCATGCAGGCTGATCGGCATCGTTGTTGCATTGACGCATTCAGCCCGTGGCCGGTTCAGCCGCGGGCACGGACACAACAATAAGTAGAGGTATTTCATGAACAAGCTCTACCCCAGCGCTGCCCACGCCCTGGAAGGCCTGGTCGAGGACGGCATGACACTCGCCGTCGGCGGCTTCGGCCTGTGCGGCATCCCCGAAGCGTTGATCGCCGCCTTGCGCGACTCCGGCAAGAAGAACCTTACCGCCATCAGCAACAACGCCGGCGTCGACGGCTTCGGCCTCGGCCTGCTGCTGGAGACGCGGCAGATCAGCAAGATGATTTCCTCCTACGTGGGTGAGAACAAGGAGTTCGAACGCCAGTACCTGGCCGGCGAGCTGCAGCTGGAGTTCACCCCGCAAGGCACGCTGGCCGAGAAGCTGCGTGCCGGCGGCGCGGGCATCCCGGCTTTCTACACCAGGACCGGCTACGGCACGCTGGTGGCCGAGGGCAAGGAAACCCGCCAGTTCAACGGCGAGTGGTACGTGATGGAGGAATCGCTGACCGCCGATATCGCGCTGGTCAAGGCCTGGAAGGCCGACAAGGCGGGCAACCTGCTGTTTCGCAAGACCGCGCGCAACTTCAACCCGCTGGCGGCGATGGCCGGCAAGGTCTGCGTCGTCGAGGTGGAGGAGATCGTCGAGACCGGCGAGCTGGACCCGGACCAGATCCATCTGCCGGGTATCTATGTGCAACGCATCGTGCACAACCCGAGCCCGGAAAAGCGCATCGAAAAACGCACGGTGAGGAGCTGAGACCATGGCCTGGACACGTGAACAGATGGCGCAACGCGCCGCCCAGGAGCTGCAGGACGGCTTCTACGTCAACCTCGGTATCGGTCTGCCGACCCTGGTCGCCAACTACATCCCCGACGGCATGGACGTCTGGCTGCAGAGCGAGAACGGCCTGCTCGGCATCGGCCCCTTCCCCACCGAAGAAGAGATCGACCCCGATCTGATCAACGCCGGCAAGCAGACCGTCACCGCCCTGCCCGGCTCGAGCTTCTTCGACAACGCGCAGAGCTTCGCCATGATCCGCGGCGGCCATATCAACCTGGCCATCCTCGGCGCCATGCAGGTGTCGGAAAAAGGCGACCTGGCCAACTGGATGATCCCCGGCAAGATGGTCAAGGGCATGGGCGGCGCGATGGACCTGGTGGCCGGCGTCAAGCGCGTCGTGGTGCTGATGGAGCACACCGCCAAGGGCGGTGCGCACAAGATCCTGCCGGCCTGCGACCTGCCGTTGACCGGCGTTGGCGTGGTCGACCGGATCATCACCGACCTCGGCGTGCTGGACGTCACCGAGCAGGGCCTGAAGCTGGTGGAGCTGGCCGAAGGCGTCAGCTTCGAGGAGCTGCAAGAGGCCACCGGCTGCTCGATCCAGCGCTGAACCGTATGCGCGCAATGCCCGGCGCCCGCCGCCGGCATTGCACGCCACGCCGGGAACTGGCGCCAGCACTGGCCAGTCACCTGCGCGACCGTATACTCGCCGTCGAACGCGCCCGCTGCATTGCGTCGCGGCAACGCCATTTCCGATCTGGAGTTCGTCATGCAAGACGTCGTCATCGTAGCTGCAACCCGCACCGCTATCGGCAGTTTCCAGGGCACGCTGGCCAATGTGCCGGCGGTCGAACTGGGCGCCACCGTGATCCGCGCCCTGCTGGAAAAGACCGGTATCGACCCGGCCCAGGTCGATGAAGTCATCCTCGGCCACGTGCTCACCGCCGGCGCCGGGCAGAACACCGCGCGCCAGGCCTCGATCAAGGCCGGCCTGCCGCACGCCGTACCGGCTATGACGCTGAACAAGGTCTGCGGCTCGGGCCTCAAGGCCGTGCATCTGGCCGTGCAGGCGATCCGCTGCGGCGATGCCGACGTGGTCATCGCCGGCGGTATGGAGAACATGAGTCTGGCGCCCTACGTCATGCCCGGCGCGCGCACCGGCCTGCGCATGGGCCACGCGCAGATGGTCGACAGCATGATCACCGACGGCCTGTGGGACGCCTTCAACGACTACCACATGGGCATCACCGCGGAGAACCTGGCCGACAAGTACGGCATCGACCGCGCCCAGCAGGACGCCTTCGCCGCGCAGTCGCAGCAGCGTGCCGCGGCGGCCATCGAGAGCGGCCGCTTCGATGCCGAGATCACCCCGGTCATGATTCCCCAGCGCAAGGGCGAGCCGCTCGCCTTCGCCCGTGACGAGCAGCCCCGCGCCGGCACCACGGCCGAATCCCTCGGCGGCCTGCGTGCAGCCTTCAAGAAGGACGGCTGCGTCACCGCCGGCAACGCCTCGACCCTCAACGACGGCGCCGCCGCGGTGGTGCTGATGAGCGCCCGCAAGGCCGAGGCCCTGGGCCTGCCGGTGCTGGCCAAGATCGCCGGTTACGCCAACGCCGGCGTCGATCCGGCGATCATGGGCATCGGCCCGGTCACCGCCACCCGCCGCTGCCTGGAGAAAGCCGGCTGGTCGCTGGCCGACCTGGACCTGATCGAGGCCAACGAAGCCTTCGCCGTGCAGGCGCTGTCGGTCGGCAAGGAATTGGGCTGGGATGCCGATAAGGTCAACGTGAACGGCGGCGCCATCGCCCTCGGCCACCCGATCGGCGCCTCGGGCTGCCGTATCCTGGTGACCCTGCTGCACGAGATGCAGCGCCGCGACGTGAAGAAAGGCCTGGCGACGCTGTGCATCGGTGGCGGCCAGGGCGTGGCGCTGGCCATCGAACGCCCCTGAGCGGCACGTGATCCCTCGTTCGCACCGCGCACCGGTGCGGGCGAGCGCGACCGGACATCGAGAACGAGCATGGCTAAACAGACCTACAGCATTTCCGACCTGGCCAACGAGCTGGACATCACCACCCGCGCCATCCGCTTCTACGAAGAACAGGGCATGCTCACCCCGACCCGCCGCGGCCAGGAGCGCATCTACACGCCCAAGGATCGCGTCACGCTGAAGCTGATCCTGCGCGGCAAGCGCATCGGCTTCTCGCTGGCCGAATGCAAGACGCTGATCGAGCTTTACGACCCCAAGGCCGGCAACCAGAAACAGCTGAACATCATGCTGCAGATGATCGCCGAGCGCCGCCAGCAGCTGGAGCAGCAACTGCTCGACATCCAGCAGATGCAGCTGGAGCTGGACACCGCCGAGGAGCGCTGCCGCAGCGCGCTGCAGAGCACACTGGCGAAGCAGACGGCCGGCTGAGGGCGCGTTCGGCCGCGGCCAGCCCTGCATCCCGACCAGTCCAGAATCCAAGAACTCATTCCAGAAAACTGGACAGTCCATCTTGCCGGTGTACGGCTTTGCGGACACCCTTGGGCAACTCGGCCGGAAAGGCACGGTCCTAACGCTCGCAGCCAAGCGAAGCGGCATAGGCACGCTATCTGCAAACGATCTTTCCCACGACACATGTCTGCCGTGGCGCACCCGGGTGATGTCCGCACGCCCGTGCCGAGTTTCGCTGACTGCCGCCCGCATCAGACGGGCATTCCAATAATGGCTGCAGAGAGAACCGATCCGCCATGAGCATTGCCCGCGACGTACTCGATCAACATGGCCTCATCGTCGGCGTATCCCCGGAACGCTTCCGCATGCTGGCCATGCCGCTGCTGTTCGACCACCTCAACGCCCAGTGCGAAGGCACCATCGCGGTCAACCGGCAAGCGCGCATCGTCTGGATCAACGACAAGTACGCCGAGAAGATCGGCATCCGCGACCCCGCCAGCGTGCTCGGCCTGGAGGTCGAGCAGGTGCTGCCGGCCAGCCGTCTGCGCGAAGTGATGGAAAGCGGCCAGCCGAGCATGCTCGACCTGATGGCCTTCGGCGGCGAGCATTTCGTCGTCACCCGCATCCCGCTGCGCGACGAGGACGGCACTCTGGTCGGCGCGCTGGGCTTCGTGCTGTTCGACCGCGCCCGGCATCTCAAGCCGCTGATGGCCAAATACACCAGCCTGCAGACGCAGCTGCTCGCCACCCAGAACGAACTGGCCAAGGCCCGCCGGGCGCGTTACACCATCGCCGGCTTCATCGGCAACAGCCCGGCCGCCAGCGAGATCAAGCGCCAGGCCCGGCGCGCCGCGCAGCTCGACGCCACCGTGCTGCTGCGCGGCGAGACCGGCACCGGCAAGGAACTGCTGGCCCAGGGCATCCACAACCTCTCGCCGCGCGCGCGCGGGCCGTTCGTCGCGGTCAACGTCGCGGCGATCCCGGAGACGCTGGTCGAGGCCGAGCTGTTCGGCACCGCACCCGGCGCCTTCACCGGCGCCGACCGCAAGGCGCGCATCGGCAAGTTCGAGGTGGCCAACGGCGGCACGCTGTTCCTCGATGAGATCGGCGATCTGCCGCTGTCGCTGCAGGCCAAGCTGCTGCGCGTGCTGCAGGAACAGGAGGTCGAACCGCTGGGTTCCAACCAGGTCAAGGCGCTCAACGTGCGGGTGATCGCCGCCACGCATATCGATCTGGAAGCCAAGGTCGCCGCCGGGCAGTTCCGCGACGATCTGTATTACCGCCTCAATGTGCTGGCGCTGTGGGTGCCGCCGTTGCGCGAGCGCAGCGGTGACATTCCCGCGGTGATCGAACACCTGCTCGACGACATCGCCAACCGCTCCGGGCAGCCGCCGATGGAACTCAGCCCGCAGGCGCTGGCGCTGCTCTGCGCGCAACCATGGCGCGGCAACGTGCGTGAGCTGGGCAACCTGCTGGAACGCGCGCAGCTGTGTACCGACGGTCCGCAACTGGAGGTCGAGCACCTGCTGCCGCTGCTCGGCGAACAGGCTAGCCCGGCCGGCAGCGCTGTTCCCGTGGTGAGTAGTCGGCCCGCCGTCCCGAGCGAGCCGGCCAGCGTGGACGAGGACGTGCCGCTGCAACCGCTCGCGCAGACGCTCGCCCACGCCGAACGCCGTGCACTGCAAAGCGCCTTGCGCGCCTGCCAGGGCAATCGCCGGCGCGCCGCCATGGAGCTGGGCATCTCCCGCGCCAGCTTCTACAGCAAGCTCGCTCAGCACGGCCTCAGCCAGCGCTGAGCGGGGCGTCACGCACGCGTGTCTTGCCTGATCTATCGTTCTGTTCAGGGTGGCGATACCCGTCACCGCTCGGGAGCGACCACGATGATTGAAGACACCGGCAAGCTGGTACTGCGCCTCGCGTTGGGCGTGCTGATGCTGCTGCACGGCATGTCGAAACTGATCAACGGCGTGGATGGCATCGTCGGCATGGTCACCGGCTTCGGCCTGCCCGCCGCGATCGCCTATGGCGTCTATCTGGGCGAGGTGATCGGCCCGCTGCTGGTGATCGTCGGTCTGTACACGCGCGCCGGCGCCCTGCTGATTGCCGGCAACATGCTCTTCGCCCTGCTGCTGGCGCACCGGGCCGAGCTGTTCACGCTGGCCCCCACCGGCGGCTGGGCGCTCGAACTGCAGGCGATGTTCCTGTTCGGCGCGGTGGCCGTCCTGCTGCTCGGCGCCGGGCGTTTCAGCGTCGGCGGAACGAGCGGACGCTTCAACTAGCGCGACTGTCCGGCTGCACGGACACCTTCCAGCGCGCTGGACATCGACCCGCGCCCCGGCCTGGCACGCCCTGGTGGCAGGCCCCTCCCCGATTCTTCCTTCCCCCCGCGACGCAGAGCGGCCGGTACGCCATGGGCGACCGGCCGTCGCGTTGCCGTGCGCGATACACGCCGCTGGCATGGCGCTGGCTTGAGCGGCGTAGCGCCCACTTGAGCGGCCTCGCACCGCTGCGGCGCGCTTCGTCCGACAACAACAAGAAGGAAGCCTCGCATGATCGTTCATCCCATCATCGCCTCGATCCGGCGCCTCACACCACTGACACTGGCGCTGTGGTTTGCCAGCCCGACGCATGCCGCCGACTGCACCGCGCTGCTCGGCAGCGAGATACCGGCCGCGGCCATCGGCCTGCCCACACGGGGCGCGCAGGTCGTAGCGGCCAACGCCATGGCGGCCGGTGGCACTGCGCCGCAGGCCTTCGGTGCCTATTGCGACGTCAGCGCCGAGATTCGCCCCATCGACCGCGCCGCACCGCCCATCCGCCTGCGCCTGGCGCTGCCCGAGCAGTGGAACCGCAAGGCGCTGATGCTCGGCGGTGGCGGCTACAACGGCACCCTGCCGAACGTTGCCGGCAATGTCCCCGCCGGCCCGCTGGACCAGCCCACGCCGCTCGGCCGGGGCTACGCCGTGTTCGGCAGCGACTCCGGGCACGCCTTCGATCCGCTCAGCCCCGGGGGCTTTGCCTGGAACGACGAGGCCCTGGCCAACTACGCCCACGACGCGCTGAAGAAGACCCGCGATGCCGCCGTCTACCTGATCCGACAGCGCTACGGCGCGGCCCCCGAACGCAGCTACTTCGCCGGCGGCTCTACCGGAGGGCGCGAGGCACTGGCCGTGGCGCAGCAGTGGCCGACCGACTTCCACGGCGTGATCGCCCTTTACCCCGCCTACAACGCCCTGGCACTGGACCTGCAGTTCGGCCGCATCACCCGTGCGCTCGCCGCGCCCGGCGCCTTTCCCAGCCTGGAGCAGCGCGCCGCGCTGCTGGAAGCGGCGATGCAGGCCTGCGACGGACTGGATGGCGTACGCGACGGCGTGATCAGCCATCAAGCTGCCTGTAACGCACGTTTCGACCCGGCCCGCGCCAAACTCGACGGCCGACCGCTGCGCTGCCCGAACGGAGCCGATAGCTCGCCGCGCTGCCTGTCGGACGCGCAGATCCACGCACTGCGGGTATTCAACACACCGATCCGCTTCGGCTTCCCGCTGGCCAGCGGCGAAACCCATTACCCTGGCTTCAACACCTGGGGCACTGACCTCGGCCGGCCGGGGGAAGGCCTGCAGCTGGTGGTCAACCGCCTGGGCCTCAACACCCTGCAGCCGACCTACCCGATGCCCGTGCACGGCACCGGCTTCGCCGATGGCGCGCCCTACCACGCCGGCTTCTGGGATGAGTGGGTGCGCCACTTCGTGACGCGCAATCCCACCTTCAACTCGCTGACTCTCGATCCGCAGAACCCCGGCCCCTGGCAGGCGCGCATCAGCGAGCTGTCGCTGCGTCAGGACATCAATGAGACCGATCTCTCCGCCTTCGCCAACAACGGCGGCAAGCTGCTCATGGCCCATGGCACCTCCGACCAGCTGGTAAGCACCCGCGCCAGCGCCGAGTACTACCAGCGCATCCGCCGCGACATGGGGCCGGGCAGGACGCGCCAGTTCATGCGCTATTACGAAATCCCCGGCTACGGCCATGCCGCCAGTACGGTGTTCAACGCCGCCTGGGACTCGCTCACCGCGCTGGAGAACTGGGTCGAACGCGGCATCGCCCCGCGCCACCAGATCGTCGCTGACAGCGTCGGCGTGCCAGGTCGCACCCGCCCACTGTGCGAGTACCCGGGTTGGCCGAAGTACGTCGGCAAGGGTGCCGTCGATGCCGCCTCCAGCTTCGTCTGCGTGAACGCCCGCTGAGCCGGGATCAGGTGGCGGCAGCGTCGTGCGCGCTGCCGCCACCCAGTCCGCCATGCTGGACACCCACCGCCCGCATCGATCCGACGCTGAACATGTCCGCCGAACTGGACGCTCTGCGCACCGCCCGCATCCCCGTATCCAAACCACGCAACCGCTCTAGCATCGGACTCAGCGCGCACACCGGGCCGACTGGCACGGCTTTCGCTCAGAACTGACAACCGCGCGAACGCGGCGCAGAACAACAACAAGAGGAAATCCCATGCGACTCAAGCAAACCGTCGTCTGCCCGCTGCTGTGCGGCAGCGCCGTCCTGATCGCCGCAAGCCACGCCAACGCCGCCTTCATCGAAGACAGCAAAGCCAGCGTGGACTTGCGCAACTTCTACATGAACCGGGACTTTCGCTCCGGCGACGGGCAGTCCAAGGCTGAGGAGTGGGCCCAGGGCTTCATGCTTAAAATGGAGTCCGGCTACACCGAAGGCCCGATCGGCTTCGGCCTCGACGCCATCGGCCTGCTCGGCGTGAAGCTCGACTCCAGCCCCGACCGCGTCGGCACCGGCATCCTGCAGAGCGATCGCGAAGCGCCCAACCGCGCTCAGGATGACTACGGCTCAGCCGGCTTCACGGCCAAGGCGCGGCTGTCGCAAACCACCCTGCATGTCGGCACCATGCAACCGCTGATTCCGGTGCTGATGCGCAACGACAGCCGCCTGCTGCCGCAGACCTTCCGCGGCGCCTGGCTGCAGAGCAAGGAAATCGACGGCCTGACGCTGGATGTGGGCAGGCTCGACCGGGTCAACCAGCGCAACTCATCGGACAATGAAGAAATGACCGCCTTCAACGGCGGCCTGCGCAACATCCGCTTCGGCCGGCAGACCACCAGCGACGAATTCCTCTTCGCCGGCGGCCGCTACGCCTGGACCCCGGAACTGAGCAGCGCCTACTACTACGGCGGGCTCGACGGCATCTACAAGGAACACAACCTTGGCCTGCTTCACGTCCTGCCGCTCGGTGACAACCAGAGCCTCAAGACCGACCTGCGCTACGTACACCAGACCGACGACGGCGGCAGCAACGTCGATGCCGACACCTTCGGCGCGATGTTCACCTACCGCATAGGCGGCCACGCCTTCGGTGCCGGCTACCAGCAAGTCTCCGGCGACACCGGCTTCGCCTACATCGCCGGCAGCGACAACTCACTGCTCAACCTGGTGCAGATCAACGACTTCGGCAACGAGGACGAACGCTCCTGGCAGGTCCGCTACGACTACGATTTCGCCGCCCTCGGCATCCCCGGCCTGACCCTCATGACCCGCTACCTCTCCGGCGACAACGTCGACCGCGGCGCGGGAGCCAGCGAAGGCAAGACCTGGGAGCGCAACACCGACATCGCCTACGTGTTCCAGAGCGGCCCGCTGAAAAACCTCGGCCTGAAACTGCGCAACGCCACCACCCGCAGCAACTTCCAGAACGACCTCGACGAGAACCGCCTGATCATCAGCTACAGCGTACCGCTCTGGTAATGACTTGCCCGTAGCAGCCACGCCGGGGCATGACGATGCGTAGTCACCTGCCCTAGACAAAAAGGGGTTAGCTTTCGCTAACCCCTTCCTCGGCCTGCAACGAATCCTGGGGCATTCGTCGATCACGATGACCATGCGCTATGCGCACCTGTCGCCGGATCATCTGGAATCGGCATTGCGGCTCTCGCCACTGGCCCAGGCGGGCCATACCGTTGGCGCCAGTTGACGGAGCAGTCAGTTGGCGTATCATTCATTAACGCTTAACGTTAAGGATTAAAGCGTGATTCTGAGTTTCCGATGCGATGAAACCCAGTCCCTGTTTGAAACAGGAAGCTCCAGGCGCTGGGGAAACATTCTGACTGTCGCAACGCGGAAGCTCGCGATGCTCAACGCGGCCACGGAGTTGCGCGACTTGCGCTCTCCACCCGGTAACAGGCTGGAGCCGCTGCAGGGCAACCGGGCCGGGCAGCACAGCATCAGGATCAATGACCAGTGGCGGATCTGCTTTGTCTGGACGGACGCAGGCCCGATGCAGGTCGAAATCGTCGATTACCACTGAGGAGGTGGCTACATGGCAATCAACGGCATGCGCCCCATTCACCCTGGTGAAGTGCTGCGCGAAGAATTTCTGGAGCCGCTGGGCATCACTCCCGCGGCCCTTGCTCGTGCGCTGCATGTGTCGGCGCCGACCATCAATGACATCGTGCGCGAGCGTCGCGGCATCACTGCCGATACGGCTATCCGTCTAGGTCGCTACTTCGACACGTCGGCACAGTTCTGGATGAACCTGCATACCGAATATGCGCTGGCAACAACCTACGCCGAGGCCGGTGAGGAGATCGAGCACGAAATCGAACCGCTGCGGGCGGTCGGCTAGGCGTGTGCGCAGCGGCAGTCAACTTTTACCTGTAGGCGGTCCACAGAATTATCGGATTCTGCCCGGGTGTGTGTTCTGCTTGCGCTGTGAGCAGGCCATTCGTCACCCGCCATACGACTAACTTTTTCCCAAAAGAATCAGTTCCGAATCGGGCTCCTGGCATTTGGTCCAGGCGGGGGAAATCCGCAAGTTTTCTCGAAAGATAGTCTTGCAGCTGGGGAAAGCTTTCCTCCGCGAACTCGATGCGTACGTTGCTCAACTTATTATCGGTGAAGAAGAACGTTACCAGTCGTGCTGGGATGTTGTCGTACGCCTTGGCGATATGCGCAGAGCAGAGGTAGTCATTCTGGGCTGTGATGCGTTCTGAGGGGCCCAGATTGCCGTAGCACTTTAACTTATGGCCTCGAGTCTGATTCTCGCTGATGAAAGAAGCCTGGTCTTGCGCGGAAAAGTTATCCGGGGACAACGCAAAGGTAGGGGTACCTAAGCGGCCATACCAGTCGATAATCGCGTGCTGGTAATGCAGCGGCAGTGATGGGAATAGGAGTTTTCCAATTACACCCAAGACAGCCACGAAAAAGACGAGCTTCAGAAGTTTCATAAGCATCCTGCTATTGAAGGGGTAGGCACCCGGTAGTCACTTCGTAGTCACCGGCCCAAAACAAAAAGGGGTTAGCTTTCGCTAACCCCTTGATTTGTATGGTGGCTACACCGGGACTTGAACCTGGGACATCAGCATTATGAATGCTGCGCTCTAACCAACTGAGCTATGTAGCCGAGTGGCGCGCATTATTCTCTGGTGCTTTTTTGCTGTCAACCCTGCCGCCAGTGAATTTTTATCCTTTTCAAGCGGTTAGACCAGCGGTTGCGCGGCTGGCCAGGCTTTCGCTCAGCTGTGTTGGCGGAACGACGGGCGGGTCGCCATCAGCAGGCCACCGAAGATCAGCGCGCCGCCGATCCAGTGGAATGTCTGCA
>Ga0172382_10005943_pt1 | contig 17979 bp, 12 predicted proteins | sample Leawel138RmetaG_FD_122245 | JGI IMG/M metagenome (GOLD analysis project Ga0172382, IMG submission 122245) | Leachate microbial communities from a municipal landfill in Southern Ontario, Canada - Leachate well 138R metaG | ecosystem: Engineered > Solid waste > Landfill > Unclassified | place...
AATGAAAACGTTTCCGGCAGTGAGAGAAAGCAGATTCCCCGTTCCGGCTGATATGGAAGTGAGTCCGGAAAGCATTCCGGTTACTATTGAATCTCCGACGACATTTAATCCTCCCGATTGGACAAATAATGAATCGGCCAGATTAAGCCCTCCGGTTGCGGAAAAAAAGCTTCCGAGCGAACCGATATTGGTAATCGCTCCCGAAGCCATGTCCAGCGTATCTCCGTGATTCGTAGGCGAAATCATAGAGCCTATCCTCTCCATAAAAGCGGATGTTCCGATCTGATTGTCTACATATTCCTTGGTGGCGGCATCCCTGTTTTCTTGAGGATTTTCCAAACCGGATATTCTTTGATCGTTCAGGATTATCTCTCCGTCAAAATAAGCGATTCCATTGGTCTCAAGGATTCCAGATATTATGAAGTCTCCAGTGCTATCCAGACTATGAGAGCTTGAACCGTCTCCTACTATTATCGGAGAAGACCCATACATCCTGTGGATATAGAGGTTTTCCCATCCGCTGGAAGAAGATCCCAGACTGAATTTATTATCTTCGCTAGGAAGAATGGAAGCCAGATAAGCAGTAGCCTCCACTTTTAGATTGTCTTTTACGGTAAGGTCTCCGGCCAGCGTTCCTCCGGTGAGATCGAGCTTGTCTCCGATGTCGTCAACCATCTGGCTTTTTATCTCCGAAGTGGTCCGGCTCACCATGGTGGAGATGGAATCTTTGGTCTCCTTGATGTCGGAAGAAAATCCGGACTGGGCTTGAGAGAGCGAGTTTCTGATATGCTGATAGGTCGAAGAAACCGATTGGCCGAAAGTTTCGGAGCTTTTTGCGTCTGAGACAAAAATATTTTCCAAATACGAAGTTATGGGGCGATACGCTCCAGGGTAAGCAAGAGCGGAAGAAATTAGGAAGAAAAAAAGAATAAAAAAATTGGCGTAAAGGGAATTTTTAAAGGTTTTTTTCAGACTGATACTGGATTTATTTCTGGTTTTCAAATAAGCCTTGGCGGAAAAATTAATGAGGGAGGCCGTAACCACCCCCAAAGAAGCATAGGCGATGAAAAGGAAATAGACATCCTTGGAGAAGACCTTCCCCAGCAATCCGAAAACGCCCAGATATCCCGCAAAGGATTTGGGACTGTAGAGAATATAGAAGGAAAGAGTTATTAAAAGAAGCTCCAAAATAATCTTTAGATATCCTTTTCTGAGCATATCGGCATATATTTTTGTTTGAGAAGGATCTATATCGGGATTTTCCTTCTGAAATTTCAGATATTTACCGTAGCCGATGACGACAACCGCCAAAACTATTACGAGAGGCAGAAAAGTTATAAAAAAATCAACCATTTCCTTGAGCAGACTGCTGGGAGTGATTTTGAGAAATAACAAAACAGCCAAAGATATGGACAGGTAGTAAAATGCCGGTTTTTCTTTCTTTTTGATAAAAACCATTCCGAAGTGATCGATTTTTGTTTTAGGTTATATTTTTTATTCTAACATGTTTTTCTAGATTGCAAAAAAGAATTTTGTGGAAAAGTCTTTTTTTAAAAGACGCTCAATTAGAGCGTCTTTTAAAAAATTTCTATGTTTATTATTCATCGTTGCTGAAAAATCTATCTCTTCAAATAATTATGGATGCTGTTTGCCGCAATCGCGCCTTCGGCAGCGGCAGTAATGATCTGCTTGAACTTATCGGAACCTGTCGTGATATCTCCCGCCGCCCATGCGCCGGAAACTGAAGTCCTCCCGTCTGACTCAACTTTTATATATCCATCTTCGTCCGTTTCCACTCCGAGATCTTCGGCCAATGCGATAGAAGGGGCAAAACCTATTTCTATAAAAAGTCCGTCTATATAAAGTTCGTTTTTCCCTCCATACGGATTGTCCAGCAAGACTTTTTCCAACTTATCCTTTCCGATAATTTCTTTTATGTTCGTGTTGTAAATTATTTCCACATTTTTCCTTTTTTCAATATTGTCTACCCAAAAATTTTCTGCCCGCAATTTATCCTTTCGGTAAATTATATAGACCTTCTCGGCGATGTCTGCCATATAGGCGGCGGCCGAAACAGCGCTGTCGCTCCCTCCGACTATTCCCACAACCTTATCCTTGTAAAAAAATCCGTCGCAGGTAGCGCAATAGGAAACTCCTTTTCCGAGAAGCTCTTTTTCGCCCGGCACTCCCAGGTTCCGGTGCTTGGATCCGGTGGCGATAAGAACGGTTTTGGATCGGACGACGCTTCCATCGGACAAAAGAAGTTCGAAATTTCCGCCAGTATCTTTTTTGATCTGATCGACCATAGCAGGTTTTATTTCCGCCCCCAGAATTTTGGCGTGATCCATAGCTTTCCGTGAAAAATCAAAACCGCTTATGCTTTTTTCCCCGAGCCAATTTCCGATTTCATGAGTATTAGCAACCAAGCCTCCCGGAATTCCCCCTATTATAATATTTTTAAGCCCATAACGGGAAGCGTAGACCGAGGCATTAAGCCCCGCCGGTCCCGCGCCGACTATAACTAAATCATTCATAGTGCGATAAAAAATTAATATTTCTCCAAATTTTTATTGAAAACTTCCATAATTTCTCCTGTCATTCTCCCGACTTTTCCGCTTCCAACATCTTTTCCGTCCACATTAACTATCGGAAGGATCCCTTTATAGCTTCCGGTCGCAAAAACTTCGTCGGCGGAAAAAAGATCCTCCGTTCCGATCGCTCTTTCCTCTATATCCCATCCGTGATCTTTGGATAATTCTAAAATAAAATTTCTTACGGTTCCCTTGAGAATATCCTTGTCGGCCGTCGCCACTTTCTCTCCTTTGACCACAAAAATGTTGCTGGTCGAACCCTCCAAGATTCGACCGCTATCCATATAAATTATCTCTTGGGCGCCGTAATTTTCTTTTCTCCTCTGCTCTTTTATAGCTGCCATGTAATTGAGACTTTTTACTTCCGGAAGAAACCTTTTGAACTCTAGGGTTATCGCCCTAATTCCATTCTCAACAGCCTCTCTCGCAGGAGAAAAAAAGCTCAGATCATCAACTATTATCAAGAGCGTAGGATCGTCTTCCATCGTTATTCCATTTTGAGCGATTCCTCCGCTTAGGACGGTTTTTATGGACATTGCTTCAAAATTATTTTCTTTCAAGAGCCTTTTTATGATGCTTTTAAAATCATCCTTGCTTATAGGCATTCTTATATTTAGATTTTCGGCCGAACTTTCCAATCTTTCCCAATGGGCGTCCAGAAGAAAAGGTTTTTTATTGGCCGTTCTCATCGCGTCAAATATCCCATAGCCTCTCGCAAAGCCCAAATCTTTGGGGCTTATTTTTATATCTTCAAATTTTACAAAATCCCCGTTAAAATAACAAACTGCCTTCATATTTTCCGGTAATTTTAATTCATAGATTTTAAATTATCATTCATTTGTCCGATTCTTGAATTTAAAATTAAATTAAAATTTACAAATTAAAATTTATCTCAGCTTTCTCACGCTTTGCTTGAACTTATCCCCTCTGTCAAACTCGTTTTCAAATATTCCGAAACTGGCCGCCCCCGGAGAAAGCAAGACGATGTCTCCTCTGTCGGCGGATCTGGCCGCAAATTCCACCGCCTTGTTCATCGATTCCATAATTTCAAAATTAGCATGATCCCTCTCTGGAACATATTTCTTGATCTCATTTATCAACTTTTCCGTAGCGCTTCCTTTCAGAAATACGACTCCCTTGACTCTTTCCGCTATGACTTTTCCGAATTCGGAAAATTCTAGTTTTTTATCCGAACCGCCCGCAATCAAGATGATCGGCTCCTTGAAGGACTTTAAGGCCGCGATAGCCGATTGGGGAATGGTGGCGGCGCTATCGTTATAATATTTCACACCTTTGATTTCTTCCACAAATTCAATCCTGTGGCTTATCATGTTTGTTTTTAATATGGCCTTTTTCATCTTATCAAATTTTACTCCATACACGAAAGATGCGCCTATCGCAGCCATTATATCGCAAAGATTGTGTTTCCTATAGAGCCCCAGCTCGTCTTCGGAAGTAAGTTTTTTGACATCTATCCCGTCATTCAGATAAATATTTCCCTCCTTGTAAAAAACTGATTTACCGCCGGTTTTTTCTTCAAAAGAAAACTCCAGTATTTGAGATTTTATCTCAGGGATAAATTCTCTTATCTTCTCGTCATCTCCGTTCAGTATTATCCAATCTACGGACTTTTGATAGAGAAATATGTTTTTTTTGTCTTCCAAATATTTTTCCATATTTTCATAATAATTGAGATGATCGGGAAAAATATTGACAAAAACGGAGATAGCCGGACTGACCCTTGCCCTCCCCAGAGCTGAAAGCCTCCAGCTGGAAAGTTCAAAAACTACCACGGACTCTTTTTTTATTTCTTCCAATTTATCCAAAACAGATGTTTGTCCCACTCCTACCATTACAGGTTTCTCTCCGGAATTTTTTAAAATATCAAAAATCATGGAGGCCGTAGTGGTTTTTCCTTTGGTTCCGGTTATTCCGATTATTTTGTTCTTACAGAGCTTGAAAAAGAGGCTGGAATCCATTTCAACAGGAATATTTTTTTCCAAGGCCAATTTAATATATTTGTTTTCCCACGGAATTTGCGGATTTTTTATAACCATATCAACCTTGGAAAAATCATCTGCCCTGTGATAGCCCAAGACAAACTCGATGTTTTTTATGCCTTTGAGCTTATTCACCGAAGACCGAAGCTCTTCTCTGCTTTTTATGTCAGTTACGATTATTTTTTTCGCCCCATGCTTGACCAGGAATCTGACAACTCCCAAGCCGCCCCCCAAAAGACCCAGACCGAATACGGTTATTTTTTTGCCTTTGAAATAGTTTACATCCATAAAAAACTGTCTTTGAATAATATGGAATATTACTCCTTATTTCCTCCAAAGTAAATAGCTTTCCGTTTAAATAAAGATTGATTATTTTCTTAATACAAGTCCCGCTTTTTTACTAGTATATTTTCCTTGATCAAGAATGATTTCCCCATTTACCAAAACATAGTCAATGCCAACCGAATATTGATAGGGTTTGTCAATAGTTGCCCTATCTCCTATTTCCGCCGGATCAAAAATAACTACATCGGCGAAATTTTTCTCCTTTATCGCGCCTCTTTTCTCCAGCCTAAAAATTTCCGCCGGTTTTCCGGTCATTTTATTTATGGCATCTTCCCAGCTTAGCATTTTTTTCTCTCTAACATAATATGCCAAAACTCTGGGAAAAGTTCCAAAATCACGAGGGTGGACCAAATCTCCGCTATTCTTGTGAGAAATATCATAGCCCGAACCGTTGGAAGCGATTATAGACAAAGGATGCAAAACAGCCTTATCCAAATTTGCTTTTCCTAAAGCCTCCGTGATGGTTATTATCCTTCCATCGCTTGAAAGCAGGAGATTGATAACAGTTTCCTCCACGCCCTTTCCCTGAGCTTCGGCGATTTTTCCCACCACTTTTCTGGTAAGAGACTTCCCCAGCGAATGGCTGGCGACTATTATCTTTGAATAATCGACATAGCTTTTTTTCATTTCTTCTATCAGATTTTTTCTCTTCTCCGGATCCCTAAGCCTATCGAGCATCATTCTTCTTCCTCCCCGAGAAACCCAATCCGGAAGAAAAGTATAGAGCACGGAACCCGTGGCGGTATAGGGATAGACATCGAAACTTATTTCCACCCCGTTCAGCTTGGCATCTTCTATTTTTTTGAGCGCCCTATCCATAAGGGGCCAATTTTTTCTTCCTACGACTTTCAAATGGGATATATGCAGCCTAACTTCTGATTCCTTGGCAGTCTTTATCGCTTCATCCAGAGAATCGAGTATCGATCCGGCTTCGTTTCTTATGTGAGTAGCATATATTTTTTTCTTTTTGGCCACGATTTTGTTCAAAGCCACGAGCTCTTTGGGATTGGCAAGCTTGGCATGGGAATAAACCAGTCCCGAAGAAAGACCGACAGCCCCCTCCTTTAGCGCCTCTTCGATTATATCCTGCATCACCTTCATTTCTATTTCATGAAGATCTCGAGTGGAATCGCCTGCAATCCCGCGCCTGACCGTCCCATGTCCGACAAGAGTTGCAAAATTAACAGCCATCCCGCTTCTCTCAATTTCTTTTAGAAATTCTTCAGTTGAAACCCAATTGATATTCAGTTTGCTCACATCCATCCACTTTCTGATGGCTTTTATCATTTCCTCATTATTAAGAGGAGCCAAAGAAGATCCGCAAGTTCCGCCCACAATAGTTGTTATCCCCTGATAAACCAAGCTTTTCAAGCTAGGATTGGAAAATATTCTCCAACGGGTGTCGGAATGATTGTTGACATCGATAAATCCCGGCGCGACATATTTCCCTCTGGCATCTATCTCGCGCTCTCCTTTCTCGTTTTCCAAATCGCCTATTTCCGCAATCTCTCCGTCTTTTATCCCTAGATCGGCATCGAGCATCGGAGCGCCGGTCCCGTCGATTATTATTCCGTTTTTTATGATTATGTCGAACATATTATTCTCTACGAATTCATACGAATGTATGGATATTTAATTTATCATTGGTCATAATTCGCATATTTGCAAGGGATTTGTAAATTTATGGGAGCTTTGTTTTAAATTTTTATTTTTTAGCAAGGAGATCCGCCATATCAACCAGCCTGTTCGAATATCCCCACTCATTATCGTACCAACCGACTGCTTTGACCAAATTTCCTCCCACAACATTGGTAAGGTCAGTCTGTACTATTGCCGAATGATGGTTGCCCACAATATCATGGGAGACCAGCTCCTCATCGGTCACCTCTATTATTCCTTTCATTTCTCCCACAGCCGCTTCCTTAAAAGCCTTGTTGACCTCCTCGACTGTCACGTCTTTTTTCAAAAGCACCGTAAGATCACTGGCTGAACCGACTAGAGTTGGAACTCGAAAAGCCATCCCGTCAAAATTTCCTTTGATTTCAGGAATGACCAAAGCGGTAGCCACGGCCGCTCCCGTGGAGGTCGGAACGAGATTATTGGCAGCCGCCCTTCCTCGGCGCTTGTCTTTGGTATCGCCCCTATCAACGATAGACTGGGTGGAAGTATAACTATGGATTGTCGTCATCAAAGCTTTGTCCACTCCGAACCTGTCGTTGAGGACTTTCATCATAGGAGCCAGACAGTTGGTCGTACAGGAAGCGTTGCAGACTATATCGTCCTCTTTGGTCGCTTCATTTTCATTTACTCCCATAACCAAAGTCTTTACGCTTTCATCCTTGGTAGGCGCCGATATGATTACTTTTTTCGCTCCGGCCTTGATGTGCCCGCTCGCGCCTTCCCGTTCGGTAAAAAATCCCGTACACTCCAAAACCATGTCCACATCCATGTCTTTCCAGGGAAGATCTTTCGGATCCTTTTCCGAAAAAACAGGAATCTTTTTCCCGTCGACTATCAAGTTTTTTTCGTCATGAGATACTTCCTTGCCGTATATTCCGTAAGCGCTGTCATATTTCAAAAGATAGGCCAGGTCTTCCGTGGGAGAAAGATCATTTATAGCCACCACTTCCATATTTTTTTTCTCTTGGATTATTTTAAAAGAAGGCCGTCCGATCCTCCCAAATCCGTTTATCGCTACTTTTATCATTTTGTTTTTTCTAAACATAAATATTTTTTGTATTTTAATTCTTAGCATCCTGCAAATTTACAAATCCCTTGCGAATCTGCAAAATATTTATAACTCGCATGGATAGTAAAGGCCAAATTACTTTTAATTTTACCATATTTTTATCTGAAACAACAAATAAATAAACATTGCGAATTTAGATTCATGCCCGAGTTTTTGAGACCTTTGCGTAAGTTTTTGCAATCACCTCAATTTTTTTGTAGTGAGAATAGAAGAAATTTGAAATTTCGACTTATCTCCGGTATGTAGGTATGAGTTCGTACTTCGTAGAGGCTATTCGAGCTTTACCGAAACAAGTTTGGTTATTCCGTCTTCGCCCATCGTCGCCCCGTAGAGGTAGGAGGCTTGGCGCATCGTTTCCCTGTTGTGAGTTATCGCCACAAATTGAGTATTGCCGGAAAGATCAGAAAGGATTTTTCCGAAGCGCCTGGAATTAGCTTCATCCAAGGCAGCCTCCACTTCATCCAGAACCGTAAAAGGGGGCGGGTTGTAAGAAATGATCGCAAACAGAAGCGCCAAGGAGGTAAGCGACCTCTCCCCTCCGGAAAGCATGGAAAGATCGGATATTTTTTTTCCAGGCGGGCAAGCCGATATATCAATTCCGATTTCCTCTTTATCTTCTTTTCCTTCCTCTTCAAAAATTTCTTCTGAATTTCCGATATTATCACCTTGAACAGCCATTTCATCATTTTTCTCCCTTTTTGCTCTTTTGTTTTTTTGTTTTGTCTTAATGAGCCTCGCCTTTCCTCCTCCGAAAATTATCCTAAAATATTTCGAGAATTCTTCGTTTATTTTAGAAAAAGCTTTGGCAAAAACTTTCTCGATCTCCCTATCCATTTCTTTGGCCACATCCCTTAGAGATTTGATTGCCTTTTCCAAATCCTCCGATTCCTGCTTGAGCGTATCATACCGACTTTTTGTTTCCTCATATTCTTCCAGAACCAAAGGATCGATTCCCCCTATTTGTTCCATCTTAATTTTCATCCTGGAGATTTTGGATTCTGTTTCATGCCTATCCATAATTTTTCCGTCATATTTTAAATTTTGGACATCAGTTCCTACGGCACTTTTCGCTTCCGCGAGCAGATCCTCTTCTCTCACTTCTATCCTTGCCATACTCACTTTGGCTTCATTGAATCTATCTTTCAATTCCGAGAGTTTTCTTTGCGCCTCCCTGAGCCTTCTTTCCGCCTCAAAAAAATCTTCCTTGGCTTTTCTGTCCTTTTCGGTTTCCGCTTCTATTTCCCTGCTTATTTTTTCAAGTTCCTCCTTGTTTGAAGAAAGATTTTTCAGAGCTTCTTCCCTTTTTTTTCCAATGCTTTCCAATTCCGCCTTTATTTTATTTTCCTCACTGATTTGGCCATCGGTTTTTTTACCTTCCACCTTCCCTTTTTCAACGTCTCCTTTCAGATCAAAAATATCCTGTCCGATCGCAAGAGAAAATTCCTTTATATCCTGGAGCTCTTCCAGCTTCTCGACGCTGCTTATCCTTTCGGAAAGTTTTTTCTGATTTCCGTAGACCCTTTCCAATCCCTCTCTGACATATTTGCTGTCCACGGGAATAGATCGGATGATATTCTGCTGCTCAAGCCTCTCTTTCAATATTTCCGACTTTCCCTCGGCAATCATTATTTCTTTTTCCAAATTATTCGTCTTTTCATAAAGTCCGTCTCTTTTCTTCTTGAGTTCGTCAGTCTTTTTGTCGCGCTGAATTTTTTTGGATTCGTTTTGCACGAAATCATTAAGCTTATCAGCTTCCCTTTGGATGCCCATCATTTCTCTTCCCAGATTATCTTTTTCGCCCAAAGATTTATCCCTTTCTTCCCGGAAGGAATGCCACAAAAAAGCGAAATATTTCTCCTGGATCTCTTTCAATTCTTTTCTAAGCTCTTTTCCTTTTTCGGCTTTTTTAGCCTGACGGCTGAGGCTCCTTAAATGAGGCTCTATTTCGTTGATCAAACTCCCTGCCTGCTCAAGGTTTTTTTTGGTAGTTTCCAGTTTTTTGAGCGCCCTGATCTTTTTTATCTGATATTGCTTGACTCCGGCCGCATCTTCCAAGATGATCCGCCTATCGCTGAGCGAAGCGTTTAAAACTGCGTCACTCATCCCTTGATTTACCACGCTGTAGCTATCCTTGCCGACCCCGGCCTTGGCCAGAATATCGACAACATCGATCAATCTGACCCGGGAGCCGTTCACCAGGTATTCCGATTCTCCGCTTCTGTAAATTTTTCGAGTGATGATGACTTCGGAAAAATCCAGAGGGATTCTCTTATCGGAATTGTCGAAATGAAGAGATACGGAAGCGTAACTTAATTTTCCCTTGGATCCCGAGCCGGCAAAAATGATATCTTCAGATTTTTTTCCGCGCAGATTCTTCATGGACTGCTCACCCATGGCCCAACGAATGGCATCGGCGATATTGGATTTTCCAGATCCGTTGGGTCCGACAATCGCGGTTATTCCCAATTTGCCTCCGCCCGCCTTGGCGGAGGAGGGTTTCTTATCTTCAAAACCTTCTCTTTTAAGAGAGGGCGAAAAATCCACCACAGTCTTATTGGCGAAAGATTTGAATCCGGACAGTTCCAATTTTTTTAGATACATATTTTGTAAGTAGAAAGTAGCAAGTAGAAGGTAGCAAGTATTAAGCAGCAAGCTTTATTGTCGCTTGCTCCTTGCCACATGTTATTATTTTACTACAAACGGAATTTTTTGGAAATGATATGCTCGGAATTCATCCGCGTTTTTTAAAAATATTATAAATAATAAAAAATCCCGACGATTCTTTCAACCGTCGGGAAATTGAGCGAAAAAGGAGAAAATCTCCTTGGCAGCCCCCTCCGCAGACGGGGCTGAGATATGGACGCCGGCCTGACCTCAACAAGCCGGTTTTTGCCTGATCACCCCCTTTTTAAAAAATCTGAGAGGAAGAATTCAGTGACCGATCACAAACTTTCTTTTCTGGAGAAAAAACATCCATAGCGGTCTCCTCCTGAAGTTTTTGATTATCCGAAACCAACTTTTTCGATGAGTTTCCTCTCTCAAAATTACCTCCTTTTTTGAGTTTATCTTTTAAGCAGGATACTTCCCGCTTCAAAAAACTAAAAAGCGCTTCTTCATCAAAGCGCAAAACACCTCCTCTTTGTAAATATGAAGTTTTGCAAAACAGTCAGACTTCATATTTTAATCTTATCACTTTCCAGAAAAATGGCAACTGGCTTGGCTGATTTTTAACCTGATTTCCGATAAGTCAATTTTACCATTCCAGTACGATCGCATTTAAACGGTACACTGAATAAAAATGTGTATCTCTAAAGATACACATAAAAAAATTAATTGTCCTTACCGCCTGTTAAAGCCAGTTTTTCTTTCTGAGCGCTTCTCTGGCAGCTTCTCTTTGTGCTTCTTGTTTGCTCGGTCCCTCCCCCTCGGCAATCATTTCATCCCCTATAAAAACTCCCACCACGAAACTTCTGTCATGATCAGGGCCTGATTCGCTCATAACCCTGTATGAAGGAGTGGCTTTTTCAAATTCCTGGGCTTTTTCCTGAAAATAACTTTTGGGATCAAGATAGAGCTTCTCCTTTAAGACTTCGTCGAGATTAGCTATGATATTTTTTTTTATGAACTTCTCCGCTTCTTTATAGCCTCTGTCGAGATAAATCGCCCCTATTATCGCCTCCAAAGCATTGGCCAAGAGATATTGCCTAGCCCTTCCGGTATCCTTGGCTTCCCCTTTGCTCATAAGAAGATAATCTTCGACGCCGAGGTTTTTGGAAACCCCGGCCAGCATATCCCCGTTTACCAAAGCGGATCTCCAGCTTGTAAGCTCGCCTTCAGGATTGTCATAATTGGAAAAAAGAAAATCGGTAACTGCTAGCTCCAAAACAGCATCGCCCAAAAATTCCAACCTTTCATTATGATTCATCCCCTTTTTTCTATTTTCGTTAAGATAAGAACGGTGCGTAAAAGCCTCCTTAAGCAAGTCAATATTTTTAAAATCCACCCCGATTTTTTTAGAAAAATCTTTTATGGACATATCAGTCTGAATTGCTAATTCCTAGTCAAATCCCAATATTGAAAACTGTTGCTCATTAGGTATTGATTAGAAATTAGAAATTTTTTATTATAAATTTATTTAAAATATCATTTATCGGTTTTTCCTGTTTTTTTATCTTCTCCGGAAAATTTATCCTTCTTCTTATCTTCTTTGAGAGGTTCCCCCATCTCCCTGTAGATAGTTCCGAGAACTCCGTTGACAAATTTGGCGGAATTAGGTCCGCCAAAAGTCTTGGCCAGCTCAATAGCTTCATTGATAGCGACTTTCGGAGGAACTTCGTCATAATTTCCATAGAGAAGTTCAAATATTCCTATTCTCAGAATATTCCTGTCCACTATAGTGATCTGCTCTATCGGCCATTCCGGAGCGCACTGTTCTATCAATTCATCGATATCTTTCTGGTTTTTCAAAACTCCTTCCACCAATGACAAAATCAGATCCGTCTCTTCTATCCCCACAGCCAGATCTTTTATGTTTTTATCAACCACTCTTAAAATATGGTCTTCCTGTCTTCCATTGAAATCCCATTCAAACAGAGATTGCATCGCTATTGATCTTTGGAGGTGCCTGTTTGCCATTGTTGTCTGCGAGGTGCGAGTAGCCACAATGATGAGCGTCTCGCACCAATTTTTTGTATATTTTTTAAATAAACTGAGGCTTTATCCGCAGGCGATACCAGGAATGATATTCTGTGAGACTTAAATTTCTATTGGAGATTTTGTGCGAAGAGCCATAGTTCCGATTTTCTATTTTTTTGAAAATTTTACAACTTCTTTGCCCTTATATGTTCCGCACTCAGGACAAGCCCGATGAGGCAAAATGGGGGATTCGCAATTGGAGCATTTCACCGTTTTTATTTTTTCAATTTTATTCTTATTTAGTTGTCCCGCTCTCCTTCGGCCTTTTCTGGCTTTATTGTGGCGTTGTTTTGGTACCGGCATAATCTAAAATGCAAAATTAAAAATGCAAAATTAAAAAATTATTGGATTGCACTTTTCGTTGCTTATTTATTCTTTAACTATAAGATAATCTATCACTTCTTATTATTTTTGGCAAGAGAACATCATAGAACATATGGCATAGAACATAGAACATCAGATATGAGAAACATGATATGAGGCACAAGATACGCGTGAATAAAAAAATTATGCTCCATGCTCCATGCTCCATGATTTGACCGGCGCAAAACTCTGTCTGTGTATTTCGCAAGGTCCGAACTCTTTAAGCGATTCCACATGGAGCTTGGTCCCATACCCCTTATTCTTGTCGAATCCGTAATCGGGAAATTTTTCATGCATTTCAAGCATTATACGATCTCTGGTTACCTTGGCGATTATCGAGGCCGCGGAAATCGACTTTACCTTCTTATCTCCTTGGATGATTGCTCTCTGGCTGTGAGAAAAATTGGGAATTTCCCTATTCCCATCCAGCAATATCATTAGATTTTGATCGTCTTTATCCTTAATTCCTAATTCCTGATCCATAATTCTAAGAATCTGCGAAACGGCTTTCTTCATCGCTAAAAAACTGGCTTCCAATATATTTATCCTATCGATCGTCTTATGATCGCATAATCCTATTCCTATATAAAAGTTTTCCTGGATGAAATCAAAAGCTTTTTCTCTCTGCTTTTCGCTAAGAGTCTTCGAATCCCTAATCAGATCCCACATATCGCTCTCTCCTTTTTGGAAAGGGAGGGAGCGAAGCACTGCTGCGCAAGCGACAACCGGTCCAGCTAAGGGACCTCTCCCAGCCTCATCGATTCCTGCGATAAAATCATATCTGCCTTCTTTCAAAAATTTTTTTTCCAAATCAAATGTCGGTTTTTCCATAATTTTTTATTATTAATTATAGCATGCCTTTTTTTGTTTTTTTCAAAAAACCTGCTACAATAGATTTGCGAAAGATTTGTACATCCGCATATTCGTACAAATTCGTAATTCGTAGAAATTACCTACCTTGCAAAACCCATCGAGCAATCAGGGATATGGAGATAGGAAAAAGCGCCATGAATTTTGAATTAATAATTTTGAATAAATATTTTTTATTTTTCAGAAAGCCCGGCTTTTAAGACGCGGCTTTTTTATTAATCCCTACGAATATTTTACGAAAATACGAAACAAAAATATGATTGGTAATTTAGTACAATTCGTAACCCATAAACAAATCTATGAAATTCACACATCTTCACGTCCACTCCCACTATTCTCTTCTTGACGGCTTGGCCAAAATAGACGACCTTATCAAACGCGCCAAAGAACTCGGTATGGATTCACTGGCTCTTACTGATCACGGAGTCATGTACGGAGCCGTGGAGTTTTTTATAAAAGCCAAAGAAGCCGGCATCAAGCCGATCATAGGCTGTGAAATGTATCTGGCACCTAACGGAATAGGTAACAAGAACAATACCGAACTTGATCGGACCCGCTATCACCTTACCCTTCTGGCAAAAGACGGAACTGGATATAAAAATCTGATGAAACTGGTCACCATCGCTCATCTGGAAGGATTTTATTACAAACCGAGAATCGATATGGAAGTTTTAAAAAAATACAGCAAGGGTCTTATCGGTATGAGCGGGTGCATCCAGGGAGAGATTCCCCAGCTTGCAATAAACAAAGGATACGAAGAGGCGAGAAAAAAAGCCTTAGAGTATGAGAATATTTTTGGTAAAGGAAATTTTTATCTGGAAATTCAGCATCATCCGGATTTTAAAAATCAAGAAATAGCAAATGAAGGATTGATAAGAATTTCCAAAGAGATAGAAATACCTATCGTAGCCACGGGAGATATCCACTATGCCAAATTACAAGACAACTATACCCAAGATATCCTTCTTTGCATCCAAACCAACAGGAAAATACAGGAAAAAGACAGGATGAATTTAATGGACTTTGATTTATCCATGCGATCCGGAGAGGAAATTTCCAAGGCTTTTAAGCATGTCCCCGAAGCAATCTTCAACACTCAAAAAATAGCGGACAAATGCAACGTTGAAATAAAGCTGGGAGAAACTCAGCTCCCTTATTTCGAAGTGCCTGAAGGGTTTACTGATATCAGCTATCTGCGCCACTTGGCTGAAAATGGCCTTAAAGAGAGATACCCGGAAGAAAAAGTGGCCCAAAAACATCTGGAAAGGATGGAATATGAGCTTTCAATAATAGAAAAGATGGGATTTCCTTCTTACTTTTTGATCGTCCAAGATTTTGTAAATTGGGCTAAAAAACAAGGAATTGTTGTCGGCCCAGGACGAGGATCCGCAGCCGGAAGTTTTGTTTCTTATCTTATCGGGATAACCAATATAGATCCGATAGAATACAACCTTCTTTTTGAAAGATTTTTGAATCCGGAGAGAATATCGATGCCTGACGTCGATATGGATTTTGCCGACGACCGTCGGGATGAAGTTTTGGACTATGTCAGAAAAAAATACGGTCAAGACCATGTCGCTCAAATCATAACTTTCGGAACTATGGCCGCCCGAGCCGCTATCCGAGATGCCGGAAGAGCTCTGGGATTCCCTTACGATTACTGCGACAAAACTGCCAAAATGATACCGATGTTCTCCACTATTGAAGAGGCTCTGGAAAACGTGGCTGAATTCAAAAGATTCTACAACTCGGAAGAAGATGCCAAGAAGCTCATCGATAGCGCCAAAAAATTGGAAGGAGTCGCCCGCCACGCCTCCATGCATGCCTGCGGAGTAGTCATTACCAAGGAACCTGTTACGACCTACACCCCCCTCCAAAGGATAGTCGCAAAAGAAGAGGGGGTCGTGACACAATATTCATCTTCGACCAAATCCAGCTATGTCGAAAAAATAGGACTTTTGAAAATGGACTTTTTGGGACTTAAAAACTTAACCATCATACAAAATGCCATCGGCATAATCGGAAAAACCAAGGGAGTAAAAATAAACATCGATACCATCCCTCTTGACGATTCGGCCACTTACAATCTTCTTCAAAACGCAAAGACCACGGGAGTATTCCAATTGGAATCTTCGGGGATGAAAAGATACCTAAAACAACTTAAGCCGACAAACTTGGAAGACGTGATAGCCATGGTCGCCCTCTACCGTCCCGGACCGATGGATTGGATACCGGATTTTATCGATCGCAAGCATGGACGCAAAAGGATAGAGTACATCCATCCCAAACTTGAAACTATTTTAAAAAATACCTACGGAGTAGCCGTATACCAGGAACAAGTTATGCAGATTGCTCAGAGCTTGGCCGGATTTTCATTGGGAGGCGCCGATATGCTCAGAAAAGCCATGGGCAAAAAAATTCCTGAACTGATACGTAAAGAGAAGATAAAATTCATCGAAGGCGCCGTCAAGAATGGGGTCGATAAAAAAATAGCTGAAAAGATTTTTTCTTTCATAGAGCCTTTCGCCGGTTATGGATTTAACCGGAGCCATGCCGCCTGCTATGCTCTTATCGGATACCAAACGGCATATCTTAAAGCCCATTACCCGACCGAATTTATGGCAGCCCTCATGACCTCCGACCAAGGGAATACTGATCGGATAGCTATTGAAGTCGAAGAGGCCAGGAGCCTAGGAATAGACGTATTGGCGCCCAATGTGAATGAAAGCTTCGAGGAATTTACCGTAGTCCAAAACGAAGAAAAAGAAAGCATCCGTTTCGGACTTAATGCTATCAAGAACGTAGGTCATACCGTGGCGCAAGAAATAGTAGAAGAAAGAAAAAGGAATGGAAATTATAAGAGCTTGGTCGATTTTTTGGAAAGGGTTACCGGAAAAGATTTGAATAAAAAATCAATCGAAGCTCTAGCCAAAGTCGGAGCTCTCGATGACCTTGGGGAGCGGAATCAGATATTGGAAAATATGGAAACTATTCTCAATTTTTCCAAAAATATCCAAAAAATGAAAAACTCCAGCCAAAACAGCCTTTTTGGAGGAATGGAAATAGAGTCTCCATCAATAAATATGGCAGAAGCCGCTTCTGCTTCCAAAAAACAAAAGCTTCATTGGGAAAAAGAGCTTCTGGGTCTTTACGTTTCCGATCATCCCATATCCGATTATCGGGAATACTTCGAGAATATGGCTGCTCCGATAAATTCTTTGGATGTAAATACCGTTGGAAGAATGGTAAGAATCGGCGGGGTAATAACCAAGGTTCAAAAAATCATAACCCGTAAAAAACAAAGTATGGCTTTTGTCACCGTTGAAGACATAGGGGGAGCAATAGAAATTTTAGTTTTCCCAAAAGCCCTGGAAACGACCGGCTCCGTCTGGCAGGAGGAAAATATAATTCTGGCCAGCGGAAAAGTTTCAGACAAAGACGGGGTATTCAAGCTTCTTGCCGAAGAAGCCAAAATTGTGAACGATCAAGAAGTGGAAAATTTCAAGAGGATCCTAGCCACTCAGAAAAAAAATGGAAGCTCCGTTTACCTTCCAGAAAAAAAAGAGGAGCCCGGATCTTTGATCATAAATCTCCCCGATTCCTCGGACAGATCGATAATTGAAAAGCTTTCCAAAATTTTTGATTCTTCCGAACCGGGAAATACGAAAGTGTATCTGCATCTCCTTAATACCAGGATGCAGACCTCGTATAGCATCCGATATGACAATGGGATATCGGAAAGGATAAGATCTGTCGTTCCCGCCGGAAAAATAGACTTGAAGTAAAGAGCCCATCGTCGCATTTGCACAAATGGGCTCGGAAGAAAGAAGGGATATGAAATTTTTTATTCCATTTTTTCTTCCAGATAGTCCAGGGCGGCTCGGACCGTTGTTATTCTTTCGGCATCTTCGTCCGGAATTTCAACGCCGAACTCCTCTTCCATGGCCATGACGAGTTCCACCGCATCCAGGGAATCCGCCCCCAAAGTATCCCTGAAAGAAGCGTCCAGCGTGACTTTTTCTTCGGCAACAGACAAGCTTCCGGCTATCAATTTCACAAGCCTCTCTTTTATTTCCGCCATTCTCTTTCCTCCTGAAAAGATTGGGTATAATGAATAACTCCATAAATTATTCCATAGCCACAGAAATTTTTCAAGCCGATTAAAAATGTGTATCTTTAAAGATACACATTTTTAAAACACATATTCAAAAAATAAATTCTCAAACAAAAGAAAAAATTATACGCGCTCGACCCGCTCGCGCCCTTCGAATCCCGGTTCATTTTAAAACTAAAAAGATATCCTCAAAAAAAGAATACCTTCTTAAAACTTTGTCGGAGCACCGGGATTCCCCTTCGGGCCTGGGCG
>Ga0172382_10005946_pt1 | contig 17974 bp, 17 predicted proteins | sample Leawel138RmetaG_FD_122245 | JGI IMG/M metagenome (GOLD analysis project Ga0172382, IMG submission 122245) | Leachate microbial communities from a municipal landfill in Southern Ontario, Canada - Leachate well 138R metaG | ecosystem: Engineered > Solid waste > Landfill > Unclassified | place...
GCAGAAGCTGCGGCGCGCGCGCGGCGAAGGCGAAGCACAGGTCCAGCTCCGCCTGCAGCCCCGCCTCGTCGTAGCGGATCGGGTCGGCCGAGCCGGTCACCGGATCGAAGGGAAAGCGCGCGTCGATGTCGGGCGCGAGGCGGCCCGCCTTGTGCGCCGCGCAGAGCCGGGCGAGCGCCGTCACCACCTGGCGGTAATAGGGCAGCGGATCGTCCATCGTCAGGTGGTCGAGGCACTTGCGGCGGTGCGGCTCGATCGCCCCCTCGCCGTAGGCCACGCGCTCGGTGACGACGAGGCCGGTGCCGGTCTCGGCATGGTAGTCGGCGAAATAGGCGGCCGGCACGCGGATGGGGAATCCCGGCGCGCGGGTCAGCATCTCGAAGGGGACTTCGGGCTGCATCTCCCAGCGCTGGCGGTCGCGCCGCTCGTCGGCGAAATCGCGCGAGAACTTGGCGAACAGGCGGGTGTGCAGGCCGGGTTCCGCCCGGGCGTATTCCACCGTCAGGAACAGCTTGGCGCCGGTGCTGCCGCCGGGGCAATGATCGAGCGCGACGATGCGCGTCACCGCGTTGTCCGCGCCGATGGAACCGAAAGCGCGGAACGCCCGCGTCAGGAACTCCGCGCCCGCCTCGCGCAGCGCGTCGGCATGTGCGGGCACGGCAAGGCCGGTGTGATCGCCTGGGAACAGGTCGATGCGATGGGGAAGCGTGCGATTCATGGGCTCGCAGATGGCAGCAGAATCACCCGCGCGCCAGACCTCGGCCGGCCCGGAAGCCCGCTTGCGCCTCCAGGCGGAACGATTGCCGACACGGCTGCGTTTCCATGCTATGATCCGCAAGCTCAAGTCCGGGGGATATCGCCTCTATTCGCGCAGGAAGAACCCCGAGACGGAAAGCGCCGTAACCTGGGCACGTTCGACAGCCGGGCGGCTGCGGAAAAGCACGAGCGGGAGGTCCAATACTTCAGGCACCACTAGGAGTGGACGATGACGACTCGCAAATGGTCGCAGGACGTAACCCGCCATTCCCATGCGCTCGATCTCGAACGCGACGTCTTCACTCTGGACGATCCCAAGGTGATCGCCGCGTCGCTGAAACGCTCGGCCGAAGCCAGCGGGCGCCGCCGGGCGACGCCATTCCGCTCGGCGATGTCGATGCTCACCTTCTACATCAATCGCGCCGGGGAGGACCTCGACCCCAGGCAGAAGCGCATCCTCGAGGAAGCGAAGGAGGAACTGCGCGTTGCCTTCGGCCGACCCCGCAGGGATTAGGCCGCGCAGGGATTAACCCGCACGATCGAGCAGGTCGTCAGTCACTTCCATCAGCAGCAGCGGCTCGTCGGCCCAGCCGCAGATCGCATCGACGAAGGCATGGCGCGTCTCGGCGTCGGCATAGACCATCTTCGCGTCGAATGCCTGTTGCCAGGTGGCGCGGTCGGGCCATTCGGCGATGCCGATAAAGCGGATGCGGCCATCGGTGCGCTCTTCGCGGTGAAGGCGCGAGCCATAGCTGCCGTATGTCTCGCGGATCAGTTCGGTGCCCCGGCGCCAGGCGGCGCGGAACTGCTCTTCCTTGCCGGGGTGGACATCCCACCAGTAAGCGGCGACGAACAAGCCCAGCCCCCGCCTAGCGCTGCTCTTTCTCGCCACGCGCGAGCTTGCGGATCATCGAGACCGGACAACGGCGCGGGCCGATGGTGCTGGGGACGATCAGGTCCACGTCGATGCCCGTGCAGATCGGCCCCGCCGTCGCCGGGTCGAGCGCGATGTTCTCGGCCCAGCCGAGATCGGGGCAGGGCCCCAGCGTTTGGAAGAGGTAGGTCTCGCCCGGCCCGGCATGGACATAGACGCGGTCGTCGCGCGCGTGGCTGTAACCGCTGACCGCCGCGAGCTGGAAGCACTGGCGAGGCTCCTTGGCCGCCGGCCGGCCGTCCATGGCGGGCGCGGCCGAGGCGACGAGCGTGGCGGCGGCGATTACGGCAAAGATCCGCGGAATCATGGCGCCTCTCCTGTCAGGATGCCTAGGACCCTGATGCCTAGCACCCTAGTCTCTCCCTAACGGACAGGCGGGACAAGCGTTCCGTGCCGTCGGCCCGGACCACGGGGAAACGGGCCGGGAATCGATCGTTTCCATGGCACGAAACCAAAGCGCGCACGGCGCCTTAGGGGCGAGGCCGCAGCCGGCTCAGGGCCGCGACGACAGGCCCGGATTGTAGTCCGCCAGCGGCACGCGCAGCGTGTTCTGGACAAAGGCGATCGCGACGTACTGGCCGACCATGAAGGGGAACTCGATAAGCTGCTGCTCGTCCCAGCTTTTCGCCAGCGTCGCCCAGGTCTCGTCGGACAGCGCGCTGTCGGCGAGAAGCTCCTCGACGCCGCGCAGGACGGCGGCATCGTGCTCGCTCCAGCCGGGAGCGGACGAACCGTCCAGCACCCGCTCCACCTCTTCGGGCGTCAGGCCGCAGCGCTGGCCGATCCGCACATGCTCGCCCCATTCGAAAGGCGCGCGGCAGAGCCAGCCGCAGCGCAGCACCGCCAGTTCGCGTTCGCGCGCCGGGATCACTCCGTTGTAGAGCACGTCGCCTAGGATCATGTTCGGCTCGAACAGCGGGCGATGCTTGATCACGATCCGCATATATTCGGGCATGTCGGTGGTCGGTCCCGCGCCGGCGCCGGCGCGCACCTTGTTCACGAGGTCGAACGCGTCCTGGTCGATGCGGTCGTTGGGCACGGGCGCGATGCGCGGCCCGTCACCCACCACCTGCGCCTGGCGCGCGGCGAGGTCGAAGGAAATGCTGCCCGTCTGCGGCTTGGTCATGATCTCTCCCTTGTTATCCGGTTCAGCGGTGCGCGAGGCCGGGGTTATTGTCGGCCAGCCGCACGCGCAGCGTATTCTGCTGCAATGCGGTGGCGATATAAGTACCGACGAGCACCGGGAATTCCATAAGCTGCTCGTCGTTCCAGGTCCTGGCCAGCTGTTCCCAGGTCGCTTCGGACAGCATGTGATCGGCGTGGAATTCCTCGACGCCCTTGAGCACCGCGCGCTCGTGATCGCTCCAGCCTTCGGCCTTGGAACCCTGCGTGCAGCGCTCGATCTCCGCCGAGGTCACGCCCAGGCGCTTGGCGATGTCGACATGCTCGCCCCATTCGTAGGGCGCGCCGCAGAGCCAGGCGTTGCGCAGCACCGCCAGCTCGCGCTCACGCGCGGGGATCGTGCTGTTGGCCAGCACGATGCCCATCGCCATCTGCGCGCGGAACAGCGCGGGATGAACCAGCATGGTGCGCAACACCTCGGGCATGGCGCCGTTCTCGGGAATGCCGAAGGCCGCGCGCAGCTCCACCGCGAACTGGCGCGCTTCCGGGCTGAGGTCCTCCTCGCGCAGCGGCGCGATGCGCTGCGGCCGGCCGACGACTTCCGCCATGCGCTTGTCGATATTGCGGTCGCCGCTCTGCTCCACGGTCATCTCCCGATCCTTCCTGTTGCGAATCCCCCATAACCGCTGCCGCCCCGGGAGCAAGTGCGGCCAAAAGGGGTATTGGAACGCAAGTGTCAATCTCGCTTGACCCCCTCCCGATTCGCATGCCACCGCCAGGGCACGAAGGGAGAGTCCATGCAGACCGAATTCAGCACCGTCGCCATCGACGGTCATATCATGACCGTGACGCTCAACCGGCCCGAGCGCCGCAATGCGCTCCACGCCGACGCGAACCACGAACTGGGCGCGGTGTTCGACGCCTTCGAGCGCGATCCTGAGCTGCGGATCGCCATCGTCACCGGTGCGGGCGACAAGGCGTTCTGCGCCGGCGCGGATCTTGTCACCGCCACGACCGGGGGCAAGCCGCCCGTGCCCGAAACGGGGTTCGCCGGCCTCGTTTCGCGCTTCGGCCGCAGGAAGCCGGTGATCGCCGCGGTCAACGGCATGGCGATGGGCGGCGGCTTCGAGGCGGCGCTGGCCGCGGACATCATCGTCGCCGCGGACACCGCCAGCTTCGGCCTGACCGAGCCGCGCGTCGGCCTCGCGGCGCTCGGCGGCGGCATCCAGCGGGTGGTCGAGGAACTGGGCCCCAAGCGCGCCCACGCGCTGCTGCTGACCGGGCGCAGGATCGGCGCGCAGGAAGCCCACGCGATGGGCATCGTCGCCGAAGTGGTGCCCGCCGACCAGCTCCTGGCCACAGCGCGGCGCTGGGCCGAGGAGATCATGGAATGCTCGCCCGCCTCGATCGCGGCGACCAAGGCGGTGATCCAGTCCGTGGACGGGCATGGCGTCGAGCATTCGATGAAAGGCATGTTCCATCTGCCGGAGGTGCGCAGCCTGCTGGCCGGTCCCGACGCGCGCGAAGGCCCCCGGGCCTTCGCCGAGAAGCGCAAGCCCAACTGGGCGCCCCCGGCGTGAGCGGGGACATGGTCCTGCTCGAGCGGCGCGAGGCGATCGCCGTCGTCACGCTCAACCGGCCCGCGCGGCGCAACGGCATCACCGTCGAGATGTGCCGGGAGTTCTACCGGGTGGTGCAGGAGGTGGCAGCAAGCGACGCGCGCGTCGTTGTGCTGCGCGGCGCGGGCAACGACTTCTGCGTCGGGGCCGACATCGACGGCGACAGGGGGGCCGGCGACAGGGGGGCTGACGGCGAGGGCGGATCACCGCCGACGCTCGAACAGCTCGGCCGCATCCACCACGCCGCGACCCTGCTGCACACGATGCCGCAAGTGACGATCGCCGCGATCGACGGCGGCTGCGCCGGTGCCGGCCTCGGCTGGGCAACCGCCTGCGACTTTCGTTTCGCCACGCCCGAGGCCCGCTTCAACACAGCCTTCCTCGCGGTCGGCGTGTCGAGCGACATGGGCCCGCCCTGGTTCCTCACCCGCATCCTCGGCGGCGCCAGGGCGCGCGAGCTGCTGTTCTTTCCCGGCAAGCTGACGGGCGAGGAGGCACTCGCCATCGGCCTCGTCACCCGCCTGTTCGCGCGCGATGCGCTGCATGACCGGGTTCTCGCGCTCGCCGACGAGCTGGCGGCGCGCGATGGCTTCGCCCTGCGGATGATGAAGGCCAACGTCCTCTCGGCCGAGGAACTCGCCATCGCCGACTTCATCGACGTCGAGACGGCGCGGCAACTCCACGCGACCAGCCGCCCCGACCTGGCCGCGCGCATGGCCGAGGCCTACCGCAAATCGAAGGGCTGACGCAAAGGGGCCGTCAGGCTCAGTGCCCGCCCGCGCCCATACCGGGCATGCCTTTCGGGCGGGGCGAGAGCCAGACCAGCGCGGCGGCCAAGAACAGCACGCAGGCCGTGACCCAGAAGGTATAGTCGACCGCGACCATGACCGCCTGCTGCTCGACGATATCGGAGATCACCTGGCGGCCCTGCTCCGGCGTCATGCCCATGCCCGACAGGCCGCGCATCGCCTCGTCGGGCTGGATACGGCCGGCCAGTTCGCTGCGCGCGACGCGCTGGGCGTCGCCCCAGATGGTCAGCACCAGCGAGGTCGAAACGGCGATCGCCATCGTTCGCAGGAAATTCTGCAGGCCGGCGGCCGATGGAACCTCCTCGGCGCGCACCACGCTCAGCGAAACCGTGGTCAGCGGAATGATGAAGAACGACATGGCGAAGCCCTGCAGGATATGCGGCAGCGCCAGCGTCCAGAAATCGGCCTCGGTGGTCCAGAGCGCGCGCACCAGCGTCATGCAGCCGAGCCAGATCACCCCCAGCGAGATCATGAGCCGGGGATCGGCCCAGGAGAGCATCTTCGCGGCAAGCTGCGACGTCGTTATCGCCGCCATGGCGGTGAACGCGGTGACGAGACCCGCCTGCGTGGCGGTATAGCCCATCGAGCTTTGCAGCCATTGCGGGATCAGCACGATACTGGCGAAGAAGGACCCGAAGCTCAGCGCCAGCGTCAGCACGCTCGCGGTGAAACCGCGGTTGGCGAAGATGCGCAGATCGACCACCGGATGTTCCTCGGTCAGTTCCCAGATGACGAAGACGAGGAAACCCAGCACCGCGCAGATCGCCAGCGCGACGATCTTGGGATCGGCGAACCAATCGTGGTCGCGGCCGATGTCGAGCATGATCTGCAGGCAGCCGATCCAGAACACCAGCAGCCCCAGGCCGATGAAGTCGATCGGCAGCTTGCGCGTCCCGGTCTCGACCTCGCGCAGGATGAAAAAGCCCATGACCGCGCAGAAGGCGGCGACGGGGATATTGATGAAGAAGATCCAGTGCCAGCTCATCCCGTCGCTGATCGCGCCGCCGATGATCGGCCCCAGCGCCGGCCCCAGCAGCGTCGTCATCGCCCAGATGCCCATGGCCATCGGCCGCTTCTCCGGCGGAAAGACACGCATCAGCAGCGCTTGCGACACCGGCATCAGCGGTGCGCCGCACACACCCTGGCCGATGCGGCAGGCGACCAGCATGGTCAGCGTCATCGAGCTGCCGCACAGGAACGAGAAGAAGCCGAAACCGATCATCGACAGCACGTAGATGCGCACCGCCCCGAAGCGCTGCACCAGCCAGCCCGTCAGCGGCACGCAAATCGCCTCTGCCACCGCGTAGGAGGTGATGATCCAGGTACCCTGATCGAGCGAGATGCCCAGGTTGCCGGCGATGTGCGGCACCGAGACGTTGGCGATGGTGAGATCGAGCACCACCATGAAGTTGCTGAGGGCCAGGATCAGGCCGGCCAGCATCCGCCGGGAAGGCGCGATCATCACCTCTTGCCGCGCCGGGCCCGTCATGACGAACTCACTTGCCCGAAAGGTCGATCTCGACTTCCATGGACAAGCCGACGCGCAGCGGATGCTCGGCCAGGTCCTTGGGGTCGAGTTCGATCCGTACCGGCAGGCGCTGGACGACCTTGATCCAGTTGCCGGTGGCGTTCTGCGCCGGGATCAGCGCCATCGACGCGCCGGTGCCGCCGGCGATGCCCGCGACGCGGCCGCGATAGGTGACGCTGCCGCCATAGATGTCCGCCGTCGCCGTCGCCGGCATGCCGACCCTGACGCCCGTGAGCTGCCGTTCCTTGAAGTTGGCGTCGATATAGACCTGGTTGAGCGGAACGATCGTCATGATCGGCGTGCCCTGCGCGACACGCTGGCCGAGCTGGACCTGGCGCTTGGTCACGGTGCCGTCGATCGGCGCGCGGATCACCGTGCGCTCGAGATCGAGCCGGGCTGCGTCGAGCCGGGCCTGCGCCGCCCGCACGGCGGGGTCGGTATCCTCGTTCGAGCCGCGCACCAGCGCGTCGTTGGCCTGGTACTGGCCCTCGGCCGCGCGCCGGGTCGATTGCGCCTGCGCGATCGCGGCCTGCGCCGTGGCGAGCTGCGCCCGGGCGGAGGCCAGCGCCTTGCGCGCCGAGGTCAGTTCCTCGCCCGAAACCGCGCCGTTGCCGGCCAGCGCCTCGCGCCGCTGCAGGTCGATGCGGGCCTTGTCGAATTCGGCCTGCGCCGTGGCGAGCTGCGCCCGGGCCTGGTCGATGTCGGCGGCGCGGGCCTGGATTTGCGCCGCAAGGGCTGCGTTCGTCGCCACCGCCTGGCGGAAGCGGCGGCGCGCCTCGGCAAGCTGGGCCTCGGCTTCGGCCTCGGCGATGCGCTGGTTCGAGGGATCGAGCCGCACCAGCACGTCGCCGCGCCTGACCGCCTGCGTATCCTTGACGTTGACCTCGATTGCCTGACCGGAGACGAGCGGCGTCACTTGCGCCAGCTCCGCGTTCACATAGGCGTTGTCGGTGCTGACGTAGTTGCGCCCGACGAGGACGTACCAGAGCCCGTAGCCGAACGCGATCACGGCAACCGCGATCGCCAGCCTGATCAGCCAGGTGCGCCGCTGGGCCTGGCGGGTCGCATTCCTGATCGCGGTCTCGTCCTCGGCCGCGACGGTGGCCAACTGGATGTCCTGGGGGTCGGCGTCAGCCATCGGTATCGTCCTTGGGGATCGGGCCGCCGGCATCGAAACCGCCGCCCAGAGCACGGATCAGCGCGATGTCGATCGTGCGGAGATCGGCATTAAGGCCGGCCACGGCAAGGCGCGCCTGCAGCAGGCGGTCCTCGACGACCAGCGCCTCGAGATAGTTGGAAAGCCCGCCCTCGTAACGCTGGCGGGCGACGGTATAGGCATCCTCGGCGGCGGCGAGCGCGAGGCGGGCCTCGGCGAGCTGCCGCGTCACCGCCCGCTGGTTCGTCACCGCGTCGGCGACGTCCTGATAGGCGGACACGACCGCCTTATCGTAAACCGCGACGGCCTCGTCGTAAACGGCGCGGGCACCGCGGTAGCGGCCCTGCAGGGCACCGCCGTGGAACACCGGCAGGCTGATCGCGGGGCCGACGCGACCATAGGTCGAATCGCTCTGGAACAGGCTGTCGAGACCGATCGACTGCAGCCCGAACAGCGCGGAAACCCGAATCGCCGGGAAGAAATCGGCACGCGCCACCTTGATCCGGCTGGCCGCGGCCTCCACCCGCTCACGGGCGGCGGCGACGTCGGGGCGGCGGCCGACGAGATCGGTGGTCACGCCCTCGGGCAACCCGCGCGCCGCCGGCGTCGGCAAGGCAGGCCGGACGATCGCGAGGCCGCGATCCGGACCCGCGCCCAGCAGCGCGGCGAGCTGGTTGCGGCGCACGCCAATCTGGCCGTCGAGTCCGGCCAGCGCCGTGCGCGCGGTCGCGACAGCGGCATCGGCCTGGCGTTCGCTACCGCGGTTCTCCAGCCCGTTGGCGCGGCGCTGGGCGACGAGCCGCTGGGACGCCAACCGCACGTCAAGCTCACCCTGGCGGACATCGCGCTGTTCGTAGAGCCGCTGGAGATCAACGTAGGCCGTCGCGATCGCACTGGCGAGCATGAGCCGCGCCTGGCGCGCGTCGATCGCGGCCGCGCGCTCCTCCGAGGTGGCGGCGGCGAGCGCCGCCTGATTGCGGCCCCAGAAATCGAGGTCGAAATTCAGGCTCGCGGCGACCTGGCCGGTCTCCTTCCAGCCGTGCGGCAGGATATCCTTGAACTCGTCGGGAAAGCCCTGGTTGAGCGACTGCTTCTGCGCGCCGGCCTGCCCCTCGACATCGAGCGAGGGCAGCGTCGCGCCGCGCGCTTCCTGCGCCATGCCGCCGGCCCGCCGAAAGCGCGCGGCGGCGGCGGCGACGTCGGGCGAATTGCGCACCCCTTCCACGATCAGCGCGTCGAGCTGGGCATCGCCGAGGCGCTGCCACCACAGGTCCCCAGGCCAGGCCGCGCCCGGCTGCGCGGGCAGGCTCTGCCCGGCGGCGACGCTCTCGGGAGCACGCGGCGTCGGGCGCGGGCCGGCCGCCGGCAGCGGAGCGCAGGCAGCCGCGAGCAGCGCGGACAGCGGCACGGCGAAACGCAGGATTTGGGAAAGACTCGGACGCATTGAAAACCGTACCAGGCAGTATGCGCGGCGTGATGGCGACCGCCGCAGGCCTTGTCAACAGAAAAACCGTACTCTACGGTACGGCCATGAACGCCATCGCTCCGAGCCGTCGCGAAGCCCGTAGGCAGGCCCGGCGCGACGCCATTCTCGACGTCGCGGCGCAGTCGTTCCTCGAGCATGGCTATGCCGGCACGACGATGTCGGGGATCGCCGCGACGCTCGGCGGTTCCAAGGGAACGCTGTGGAGCTATTTCGCCTCGAAGGAGGTGCTTTTCGCCGCGGTGATCGAGCGCGTGACCGACGCGTTCCGCATGCAACTGTCGTTGATCCTCAACCCGCGCGACGGGCTGGAACCGGCGCTGCGGCGGTTCTGCGTGGAATTCCTGCGCAAGGTCACCTCGCCCGAAGCCATCGCGCTCTATCGGTTGGTGGTCGGCGAGACCAGCCGCTTTCCCGAGATCGGCCGCATCTTCTACGAGCGCGCGCCGCGCCAGACGCAGCAGTTGCTCGCGGGATTCCTGGGGCAGGCGATGGAGAACGGCCTGCTGCGCCGCGACGATCCGCTGGCGGCGGCGCGGCACCTGACCGGGCTGTGCATGTACGGGATGCACCAGCAGCTCGTCATGGGCGTGGCCGACACCTCGGCGGCCGACACGATCGACAGCGAGGTCGACCATGCCATGACGGCCTTCATGCGCGCCTACGCCGCCTGACGCGAACCGTCATACTCCGGAAACATCAAAACAGTTTTTCTGCCATCAACCTGGAACACGGCTGTCATGCGGCACAGCTAACGACTCGCCCGACCTGGACACCAACCAAGGGAATGGGCGATGACGGATAATCTGACACACCTCGGCTACAGCGACGGCGACGTCGACACCAACCGCTCCGGCAACCCGTCGCTGACCGACATCGTCGCCGAGCGCTTCTCGCGCCGGCAGACGCTGTTCGGCGGCATGAGCGCGGCAACGCTGGCGGTTTTCGGCACCACGCTGCTGTCCGCCTGCGACGACTCCGATCCCGCTCCCACGGTGAACGCCGGCACGAGCGGCACCACAAGCTCGGGCCGCATCGTCACCCTGACCGGATCGGCGACCGACAACGGCAGCATCACGCGCGTCGGCTGGACGCAGACCGCCGGACCGGCGGTGACGCTCGAGGATGCCGGCACCAGCACCGCGACTTTCCTCGCACCCAGCGTCAGCGCGGCGACCGACCTCAAGTTCACCTTCACCGCCACCGACGACAAGGGCGCCCCGTCGGCCGCCGAGACGACGGTGACGGTCAACCCGGCCGCGCTGGGCTTCACCGCCGTGGCCAAGAACCTGGCCGACGTCGTCACCGTGCCGGACGGCTACACCGCGACGGTGCTTTACAGCACCGGCGACCCGATCGCCGCCGGCGTGGCCGCCTATGCCAACAACGGCAGTGACACGAACTACGCCCAACGCGCCGGCGACCATCACGACGGCATGACCTATTTCGGCCTCTCGGCCGCTGGCGCCCCCGATCCCGCGGCGAACGCCCGCGGGCTGATGTGCATCAACCACGAGAACATCAACCAGCCCTATCTCCACCCGACCGGCGCGACCGGCTCGCCGCGGCCCTATGCCGAGGTGATCAAGGAGATCGAATGCCACGGCGTCAGCGTCGTGGAGTTCACCAGAGGCGCGAACGGCTGGAGCTATGTCCAGAACTCGGCGTTCAACCGCCGCATCACGCCGTTCACGCCGATGACGATCCACGGGCCGGCGCGGGGCGCGGCGTTCATGAAGACCGCCTATTCGCCCGACGGCACGCAGGCGCGCGGCACGATCAACAACTGCGCCAACGGCCACACCCCCTGGAACACCTACCTCACCTGCGAAGAGAACTGGGCCGGCTATTTCCGGCGCGACGCCAGCGACGTCACCGCGCGCGCGGCGCTTTCGCCCAAGCAGCAGACCTCGCTCGCCCGTTACGGCAAGGGCTCGGCCAGCGGCGGCAACTACGGATGGACCACCGCGACCGCCCCGAACGCCGGCGACACCAGCATCGCCAAGTTCAAGATCACGCTCGACCCGGCGAAGCCCGCCGACGGCACCGGCGATTTCCGCAACGAGATCTTCCAGTACGGCTGGGTGGTCGAGATCGATCCCTACGATCCCGCCTCGACCCCGCGCAAGCGCACCGCGCTGGGCCGCATGAACCACGAAGGCAGCTGGCCCGGCCAGTTCGTCGATGGCCGCAAGCCCGCCTGGTACACCGGCGACGACGCTACGAACGAATACCTCTTCAAGTTCGTCTCGAACACCCCCTGGGCGGCCGGCGACGCCGGCGCGAGCAACCGCATGGCGATCGGCGACAAGTATCTCGACGCCGGCACGCTCTATGTCGCCCGGTTCGACGCGGACGGCTCGGGCCAGTGGCTGCCGCTGGTCTTCGGCACCGGCCCGCTGACCGCGGCCAACGCGACCTACCCCTTCGCCGACCAGGCCGACGTGCTGGCCAACGCCCGCCTTGCCGCGGACGCGCTCGGCGCGACCAGGATGGACCGCCCGGAATGGACCGCGACCAACCCGGCGAACGGCGAGATCTACCTGACGCTGACCAACAACAGCTCGCGCAATCTCACCACGAACCCGACCGATGCGTCCAATCCGCGCGCCTACACCGATCCCAGGACGACCGGCGGCGCGACGAACGGCAATGCCAACGGTCACATCATCCGGCTGAAGGAGGCCGGCAACTCCACCGAAGCGACCAGCTTCGCCTGGGACATCTACGCCTTCGGCGCCGGCCAGGACCTCGATCCGACGAACATCAACCTCTCGGGCCTCGACGACACCAACGACTTCTCGTCACCCGACGGGCTGTGGTTCGGCCGCGAATCGAACGCCAGCGGCCTGGTGAAGCCCCTGCTGTGGATACAGACCGACGATGGCGCCTACGCCGACGCGACCAACTGCATGCTGCTCTGCGGACAGCCGGGGACCGTGGGCGACGGCGGCGCGAAGACGATCACCAATACCCTTGGCGGCAACAGTGCCACGCAGGCCACCCACGTCGGAGCCCTGCCGGGCACCAACCTGCGGCGCTTCCTGGTGGGACCGACGGAGTGCGAGATCACCGGCATCGATTCGACGCCGGACGGCAGGACCGTCTTCGTCAACGTCCAGCACCCCGGCGAGAGAGGCAACCCGGCCAACATCACCAGCCACTGGCCCGAAAGCCAGACGAACGCCAACGCAACGTCCCGCCCGCGCTCGGCGACGATCGCGATCACCAAGAACGACGGCGGCATCGTCGGTCTCTGAGGACACGTCGTCCCGGGCTTGACCCGGGACCGCTGGCAGCCGGGCGCTACCCTGGAGGCCAGCGGTCCCGGCCCTCAGCCGATCGAAGGGCCCGCTCCGGCGGGCCCTTTTTTGCAGATTGCGTCCTCTGCAAACGCCACATCCGCTCAGGCTGAGCGGGCTTGGGTGCCTGATGCCTGCTCAAGCCCTGCCGGTGACGTTGGCGAGCAGCGCCGGATCGATGCCTTCGGCCTTCCATGCCGCCGTCCAGCGTTTGTCGAAGGGCGTGTCGAACAGGATCTCGCCATGCCCCTGGGCGGCGTACCAGCCGTGCTGGCGCATCTCGCCGTCGAGTTGCCCCGGCGCCCAGCCGGCATAGCCGAGCGCGATCAGCCAACGGCTCGGTCCGCGCCCCTTGGCGATCGCGCGCAGCACCTCCAGCGAACCCGACAGCGCGCAGAGTCCGGCCACTTCCAGCGTCCCTTCCCCGCCCCAGTCGGTGGAATGCAGCACGAAGCCGCGCCCCGGCTCCACCGGCCCGCCATGATGCACCGCGCAGTCGGGCGCGACGCCGGGCTCGACGCCGACTTCCTCAAGCAGCGAATGGAAGCTCACGCCATCGCGCACGTGGCCGATGCCGACGCCGAACGCGCCGTTCTCGTCGTGCAAGCACATGGCGATCACCGCATGGTCGAAGCGGGGATCGAACATCCCCGGCATCGCCAGCAGCAGCCGCCCGGAAAGATACTGGGCCTGCGTCATGGTCGCCTGCGATCATGGTCCTTCGGCCGCGCCGCGGCAAGCAGGCTCTTGCCCGGCGGCCGCGCGTGAGGCACCTGCCGGAGCATGACCATGCTGTTCGACCTGCCCGCCGCTCCGTCCGTCGCCGTACTCGGCGAGACGGCCCGCTTCCCCGTGCGCCGCATCTTCTGCGTCGGCCGCAACTACGCGGCCCACGCGAAGGAGATGGGCTTCTCGCCCGACAAGGACGCGCCGTTCTATTTCACCAAGTCGCCCTGGGCGATCTGCCCCTCGGGCGCGGCGATCGCCTATCCGCCGGGCACGGCGGACTGCCACTACGAGATGGAACTGGTCGTCGCCATCGGCGCGCCGGCCTTCCGCGTGGCCGAGGCGGACGCGCTGTCGGTCGTGCTCGGCTATGCCTGCGGCTTCGACATGACCCGGCGCGACTTGCAGAACGAGGCACGCGGCCAGGGCCGCCCCTGGGACCTGGGCAAGGATTTCGAGAACGCCGCGGTGATCGCCCCGATCACCCGCGCCGCCACCTTCGGCGCGCCGGCCGGCCAGGCGATCCGACTGACGCAGAACGGCGCGGTGAAGCAGGACGCGGTGCTTGCGGACATGATCTTCACCGTGCCCGAACTGATCGCCCACCTTTCGCGCCATTACCACCTCGCGCCGGGCGACCTACTCTACACCGGCACGCCGGCCGGCGTCGGGCCGATCGCGCCGGGCGACCGGCTTGTCGGGACGATCGACGGACTGACGCCGGTGGAGCTGACGATCGAAGCCGCCGAATAAAGCGCGCCGCTCCCGTGCCGCTCCGAGGCGCTCGGCGCATTCCGGACTTGCCAAGCGAAAGATAGCATATACTATCTTATCGGCGAATCCGGGAGAGAACGATGACGGTGGAAATCGAGCCGGCGATACTGCCCTACCTGGCGGACCTCGAAGGCGCGGTCGCCAACCTCGCGCAGACCTGGCGGCCCGACGATCCGGCCTTTCGCGCCGACGTCTATCGCCAGACGATGACGAGCCTGTCCTACGCCTATTTCATGTATTTCCACGCCGACGCCGAGCATCCCGACTGGGCGCCGCTGTGGAACCCGGTCTACACGCTGCAGCCCAACCCGGACGACATCTATGTGCAGACGCCGATCCGGGGCGATCTGACCTACCGCGTCTCGGGCAACCGCGGGACCTGCAAGATCCTCTCGTTCACCACGCAGGCCGCGCTTTCGGGCACGATGGACGAAATGCCGCGGCCCAACGGGCACAACGAACTCGACGCCAACGACCTCGGCATCGGGTTGGGCGAGGATTTCGAGATCGTGTTCAGCGCCGAGCGCCCGGCCGGCCATACCGGCCACTGGGCGCCGATCGCGCGCGAGGCGCGCGGCATGTACCTGCGCTATCGCATGTACGACTGGGCCAATGAGACAGACCCGGTGCTGTCGATCGAATGCCTCGACCCGGTCCCGCCCAAGCCGCGCCTGGCGCCAGGGGAAATCCTCGACCGCATCCGCGAGATGGCCAGGTTCCCCGCGCGCAAGACGAAGCTCTACTACGCCATGCAGAACGGGGTGATGGAGCGCGTCGGCTGGAACGTGTTCGAGCCGATCCGCATGCCCGGCGCGCTGGTCAAGCAGACCTACTGGCCGGCGAACTTCCAGTTCGATCCCGACGAGGCGCTGATCGTCGAGACCGAGATTCCGGCCCGCGCGCCCTACTGGAACATCCAGCTCAACGACCCTTATTTCAACGCGCTCGAATACGTCTACCGCCTGTCCAGCACCAACGGCGCGATGGCCAGGCTTTCCTCCGACGGGAAGTTCCGCGCGGTGATCGCGCTCGACGACCCCGGCGTGCCCAACTGGCTCGATCCGGCGGGCTATACCGAAGGCGGCATCTACGGCCGCTGGTACGACTGCGACAGCGAGCCGCTGCCGACGATCCGGCGCGTCAAGCTGGCCGAGCTGCGCGACCATCTGCCGGCCGACACGCCGGTCGTGACGCCGGAGGAACGGGCCGAAGAACTGCGCATCCGCGTGCGCGCCTGCCAGCGCCGGAAGCGCTGGTGAAATTGCAAGGAACGCCAGCGTCGGAAGCGCTGGTGAACGGCGGCCCCGCACGGGGACACATTGCCAACGCCTGAGGTGTCCACACCAGGGAAGACTGACGAAAATGGACTTCAGCTACGATCCGCCCGAGAATTTCCGCACCTCGCTCGACCGGCTGCATGAGCTGGTGGCGAAGGAGGTGGGCAGCGACGACTTCGGCCCGGCCGACTACCTGCCCGCGCTCAAGGTCATGCTCCAGTCGATGGACTACGACCCGCACTTCTCCGAGCAGGGCAGGCGCGGCGCCTGGGGGCAGGTCGTGGGTGTGCTGCGCAGCCGGGCGCATGCAATCAAGGCGATGAAGGCGAACCCGGGCTTCGACGCGCGGCCCATCCTCGATCCCGTCGTCATCACCGGCGTGCCGCGCACCGGCACCACCGCGCTGCACCGGCTGATGGCGGTCGACCCGCGCTTCCAGGGGCTGCAGACCTGGCTGATCGACAACCCGATGCCGCGTCCGCCGATCGACACCTGGCAGGACTACCCGGAATTCCGCCGGACCATCGCCCAGCTCGAGACGCAGTACGCCGCCGCCGACACGCGCGCCGCGCACCTGCGCGCCGCCGAGGAAGTGCACGAGTGCTGCATGATCCTGTGGCACAGCTTCAACAGCAACATCTGGGCCTGCGGAAGCTGGTCCTCGCCGACCTATGACGCCTGGCGGCAGAGCCAGCCCGAGGATGCGGCCTATGCCTATTACTACCGCTGCGTGCAGCTCATCGGCAGCAACGAGCCGGACAAGCGCTGGCTGCTGAAGAACCCCGGCCATATCGACCAGCTCGACCTGCTGTTCGCCATCTATCCCGACGCCCGGGTGATCCAGACGCACCGCGATCCCGCCAAGGCGGTCCCCTCGCTGTGCTCGCTGCTGATGAACCTGCACCCGATCTTCGAGGAAGGCCGCTACGAGCAGCGCGCGCACAACATGCTGGCGCGCGAGGCGGGGAAGTGGGCCCAGTCCGTGCGCCGCGCCGACGCGGTGCGCGCGCAGCACCCCGGCCAGGTGATGGACGTGATCCACGCCGACTTCCACCGCGACCCGATGGCCGTGCTCGACAGCATCTACCGCTTCATCGGCATGGAAATCGACGATGGCCTGCGCGCCCGCTTCGCGCAGCGCATCGCCGAGAAGCCCGAGCTGCAGCACGGCGTCCATCGCTACGACCTTGCCGACTTCGGCATGACCGCGGACGAGATTCGCGAGCAGTACGGCGATTACATCCAGCGCTACGATCTGGTGGAGAAGAAGGCATGAAGGCGGCGATCTATCCGGGCGGCGGCAACCCGGTCACCATCGAGGAACTGCCCGATCCGCAGCCCGGCCCCGACGAGGTGCTCATCAAGGTCCACCGCTGCGGCATCTGCGGCACCGACCTGTCGTTCACCCGCGGGACCATGTGGGACTTCGGCACGAACACCCAGTTCGGCCACGAATACGCCGGCGAGATCGTCGAACTGGGCCGCAACGTCACGAACTTCCGCGTCGGCGAGCGCATCGCCGTGCTGCCCTCGGTCGCCTGCGGCGAGTGCCCTTCGTGCCGCACGCTCGACAACAACGTGCTGTGCCAGGCGATGCCGGGCACGGCCATGGTCGGCTTCGCCGAGCTGGCGAGGGTGCCGACGAGCGTGGCGACCCGGTTGCCCTCGGTGCTGTCGATGGCCGACGGCGCGCTGATCGAGCCGCTGGCGATCAGCCTCTACGGCGTGAAGCTGGCGCAGATCAGGCCGGGCGACCGGGTGCTGGTGCTCGGCGGCGGCACTGTCGCGCTCTATGCGATCTACTGGGCGCGGCGGCTGGGGGCCGGCAGGATCGTCGCCATGTCGCGCTCGGCCCGGCGCAAGGATCTCTGCCTCGAGATGGGCGCGGACGCCTTCATCCCCTACGGCGACAACGAGATCAGCGAGACGATCGAGGCGCTGGGCGGAGCGCCGCAGGTCGTGTTCGAATGCGTCGGCGCCGAAGGGATGCTGAGCAAGGCGGTGATGCACGTCACCCAGTTCGGCAGGATCGTCAGCCTGGGCTTCTGCACCTCGCCCGACCCGCTGATCCCCGGCATGGCCAGCTACAAGTGCGCCTCGATCCAGTTCGCGGTCGGCTATTCGATGACCGAGTTCCGCTATATCGCCGACCAGATGGACAAGGGCCACTGCGACCCCAAGGCGATCATCACCAACGACATCCCCCTGCTCGACCTGCCGAAGATGATGGAGGCGCTGCGCGGGCCGAACGAGGAAACCAAGGTCCACGTCCGCATGTGACGCCGGCGCGACATCCTTCGACAAGCTCAGGATGAGCGGGGTTGGGTGCCTGAACAAGTTCCGCTCGTGCTGAGCTTGTCGAAGCACGCGCACCAACCGGAGAGAGATCGCAATGACCGCCCCCATCCCCGCGCTCGTCGTCGGCACCGGCTTCGGCTGCCGCATCCACGTGCCCGCGCTGCGCGCGGCCGGCTTCGAGGTGGTCGGC